>Ga0157376_10002968_pt1 | contig 11631 bp, 11 predicted proteins | sample M45metaG_FD_121801 | JGI IMG/M metagenome (GOLD analysis project Ga0157376, IMG submission 121801) | Miscanthus rhizosphere microbial communities from Kellogg Biological Station, Michigan, USA - M4-5 metaG | ecosystem: Host-associated > Plants > Roots > Rhizosphere > Soil | place: USA: Michigan... | reverse complement strand
TCAGGAAAAAAATATTTTTTTTCTGGATAGGCTGTACAAACTTCATTTGACCGGTGGTTTTATCTGGGGGCAGGGACACTATTAAAACAGAAAATTACAACTTTCTTTTAGTAATGCCTCTACCGCATTGCCATCGGATGATTTGGTTATATGCTTATCTTTGTCGCCATGGCAGATAAGGCAAAGTCAAAGAAGGGCAAGGTAATTGAAACGGGTAAATTAAAAACTGAAAAAGACCCGCCATTACCTATCAAAAACCTGGTAAAAGATGAACGTACCCATAAAATCACGGGGGCTGTTCTTATTTTGCTGGCATTCTTTCTTTTCGTGGCATTTGCTTCTTATTTATTTACGTGGAAGGCAGACCAGGCAAGTGTTTTAAATAAAGGATTGTCTCCCTTATTCTCCTCGGGCAGTATAAAAACAGTGAACCTGCTGGGCAACCTGGGTGCGGTTGTATCCCATTTCTTCTTTTATTATGGTTTTGGTATTGCATCATTTTTCCTGTGCACGTTTTTCTTTGTATCGGGTGTAAACCTGTTATTCAGCAAGAAATATTTTTCTATCTGGAGAAATACCAAATATGTAGTGGCAGGCCTGGTATTTTTTAGCGTTACCCTGTCTTTTATTATGAGCGGTAATAGCTTTGCGTGGGGTGGGGGCTTTGGAGAAAATATCAGCAAGTTTCTGGTACAGGCCATTGGAACCCTGGGTACGGCTGCATTGCTTTCCGTAATTGGCCTTGCCTATATTATCTGGCGTTTTAACCCCGTATTCAAAGTGCCAAAATTGCCCGAAAGAAAAAACTTGCCGGTTAAAGAACAGGATGCAGCGGATGAGGAGGAAGAGGGTGAAGCCGCATTGTTTATAGAAACACCCATCACCAATGGCAATAAAATAAAAAAAGGTCCGGCCAAAGGAACATTTACTGAACCGGTGTTTGAATTAAAGCTTACTGAAAAAGAGGGAATGGACTTTTCAGGAGAAAATGATTTCAATAACCCTGCTGAAACGATACCCGCAGAGCCAATTACCACACCTCCTCCTAAACCTGAGAAAAAAGAAAAAAAGCAGCAGGTAGCAGATGTTTCTTTCGAAATTAATGAAGCTGCCAATGATACAACGCTTGAAATTGAAAGCGAAAAAAAGGCATTCAGCGAGACCGATTTATATGAACCAACGCTTGACCTGCGTGACTACAAATACCCTTCACTGGACTTGCTTGAAACACATGGCAGCGAAAAAATAATCCAAGACCCCGGTGAACTGGAAAGTAATAAAAACCGGATTATTGACACGCTCAAGAACTATGATATTGCAATTCAAAAGATATCTGCCACAGTGGGTCCCACCGTTACCTTGTATGAAATCGTTCCTGCTGCGGGTGTGCGTATATCACGCATAAAAAACCTGGAAGATGATATTGCCTTAAGCCTTGCGGCGCTGGGTATACGCATTATCGCGCCTATTCCCGGAAAAGGTACTATTGGTATAGAAGTGCCCAATGTAAAAAAGACGGTAGTGAGCATGAAGACTTTGCTTAATGCAGATAAATTTCAGAACAGTGCTTACAGCCTGCCCATAGCAATTGGAAAGAAAATAGATAACGAAAACTTCATTGTTGATCTTACTACCATGCCCCACCTTTTAATGGCGGGCGCTACCGGTCAGGGTAAGTCGGTTGGTTTGAATGCCATCCTGGTTTCATTGTTATATAAAAAACATCCGTCACACCTGAAACTGGTACTTATCGATCCCAAAAAAGTGGAGCTAAGTATCTACCGCACCATAGAAAAACATTTTCTGGCCAAACTGCCGGGCGAGGAAGATGCCATTATAACCGACACAAAAAAAGTAATTCATACGCTCAATGCACTGTGTATTGAAATGGATAACAGGTATGATTTGCTAAAGGAAGCCGGTGCCAGGAATATCAAAGAATACAACGATAAATTTGTACGCAGACGGCTAAATCCCGAAAAAGGACACCAATACCTTCCTTTCATAGTGCTGGTAATTGATGAGTTTGCAGATTTGATTATGACGGCCGGCAAAGAAGTGGAAATGCCCATTGCGCGTTTGGCCCAGTTGGCACGCGCCATTGGGATACACCTTATTATTGCTACCCAGCGCCCTTCGGTTAATATTATAACAGGTACCATTAAAGCCAATTTCCCGGCACGTATTGCATTTAAAGTATCCTCTAAAATAGACTCCAGAACCATTCTTGATACGGGCGGCGCTGAACAACTGATTGGAAAGGGCGATATGCTGATTTCATACAATGGTGAACTAACACGTTTGCAATGCGCATTTGTAGATACGCCCGAAGTAGAAGATATTACTAATTTTATTGGCGACCAGCGTGGCTATACCCAGGCATTTTTGCTGCCTGAATATGTAGATGAAAAAGAAATGGAAGGCAAGGAATTTGATCTAAGCGACAGAGATTCTTTGTTTGACGATGCGGCAAGGCTGATTGTGCAAAGCCAGAGCGGGTCTACTTCGCTGTTGCAGCGCCGGATGAAACTGGGATACAATCGTGCCGGCCGTTTGATGGATCAGCTGGAGGCTGCGGGTATTGTGGGACCCAACCAGGGAAGTAAGGTGCGGGAGGTATTGATAAAGACAGAAGCTGATTTGCAGCAGCAATTAAGCATGCTGGGGTAGCATGATTGAAACTGAACGTTTTCTTCATCTTAGTGTCACACGAAGGACATCAATCCGGTGAAATAATATGATCCGCCTCCTTAAAACACCACTATATTTTTAACAGTGTCTTTTTAAACGGTTTTAACCTTGTATTGTCAGAACCCGGTGGCCAAAGCTTATCTTTGCGCCGCATTTATTTTTTAACAAATACTTTATGATGAAACAATTTTTATTGATTGGTTTAATGGCGGGGTTGGTAATAACAGGTAATGCACAGACCGGTGTGAGCAATGACCCGGCAGCAAAAAAAATACTGGATGGTGTTAGCGCAAAATTTAAAACCTATAAGGCTGTTCAGGCAATGTTTACTTTAAAAATAGAAGACGGAAAAGGAAAATTGCAGGGCACCCAGAAAGGTACAGTGTATATGAAAGGAAATAAATACAGGGCAACTTTGGCCGGCAAGGACCTGAAAGAATTTTTTTCTGACGGTATCAATACCTGGACGTATGATAAATCTTCCAATGAGGTAACTATTACAAAAGTTGATCCTGCAGCAAAAACCATTACTCCACAGAGTTTACTCACTAATTTTTACGATAAGGATTTTCTTTACAAATTAAACGGAGAGCAAAAAGACGGAGCGCGTAGTCTGCAGGAAATTGAAATGACACCTACAGATAAAAGTAAGACCTTTCATAAAGTCTATGTGTATGTAGACAAGTTGAAGCAAAATATATACAGCGCAAAAGTGCTCGACAAAAACGGTAATAAAATTACTTATACTGTCAACTCGCTCAATGGCCAGGCCGTTGTAAATGATCAGTTGTTTGTATTTGATAAAAGCAAATATCCCGGGGTAGAAGAGGTTGACCTCAGATAATAGTCGGTAGTCGATAGTCGGTAGTCAGAAATAAAACTGTTTTGGCTAAAGGCTATCGACTAAAGACTAAGGCTGCCGGAAAGTGTTCTGACTAAAGACTGACGACTCACGACTACTTCCCCCAGCGAAACGTACTGATGTCAAATCCGGCAAGGTCTAACACCCTGTCAGCTACTGTGGCAAGCGCTTCTTCAAGACTGGCGGGTTTACTGTAAAAAGAGGGAGTGGCGGGACAAATAATCCCCCCGGCAAGGGTTACAGTTTCCATATTGCGGATATGAACAAGGTTATAGGGGGTTTCCCTGACAACGCATATCAGTTTTCTTCTCTCTTTCAGGATTACATCTGCGCTGCGTGTAATCAGGTCGTTTGAAATACCCATTGCAACCCTGCCCAGGGTACCCATGGAACAGGGCACGATAACCATAATATTGTATTTTCCGGAACCTGAGGCAAAAGGGGCTGAAAAATCTTCCTGGGTATAAAATTTGAAAGGATAATTGTGATAACTTTCGTTGTCCAGCTCCATTTTCCATACTTCCCTGGCATTGGCTGTCATAACAATCGCTGCTTCAGTCCATTGCTCTTTTATGGCAAGTAATTTGTCCAAAACCAGTCTGGCATAGATGGCGCCGCTGGCACCGGTAACGGCGATAACAATTTTGTTCATGCCACAAACGTTTAACTTTGAATGATAAACAAAAATACCATGCCTAAGCTTACTACCATTATAATTATGGGTTTTGTGCTTTTTTTGTCTCTGGCAAGCAAACCGGTTATAAAAGGAGAGAAGTTGAAATGGATGACATTAAAGGAAGCGCAGGTAGCGATGCTGAAGGAGAAAAAACCTATCCTGATAGACTTGTATACCGACTGGTGTGGATGGTGCAAGGTAATGGACAAAAAGACTTATACCAATGCCAATGTGATTGCCTATCTGGAACAAAATTTCTATCCCGTTAAATTAAATGCAGAGACAAAAGAGGCGGTAAGCTGGAACGATAAAACCTACAATTTTAATAACGCCAGCCGGACAAATGATTTTGCCAATTATTTAACGTATGGGCGTTTGTCTTTTCCTACAACCATTATTATACCCACCGATAATAGTGGCCCACAGCCAGTTCCGGGCTACCTGGAAGTAAAAGATCTGGAAATGATTGTACGTTATTTTGGCGATGGCAAATACGGAAAACAGCCTTTTGCTGATTACCAGAAAGCATTTAAAAGCGAGTGGTAAGCTTTGGCAGAGAATTTGAAATATACATAACTGATTTTCATAGAATATTGGATTGAAACGGCCCTGATGTCTATTGGGGCCATTTTTTTTGCCTTCATGCAACGATACTGTTCTGCCTGCTGTCTGAGAAGTAGGTTTTTCATAGGATATTGGATTAAAAATGGGCTGGATTTCTATCCTGGCCCTCTTTTTTTTACGGGTCGCCCTGGCCTCTTTTTTTGACTATTTATCCACTTATTCCCCTGATTATCTGCTCAAAACGGAAAATTATTTCAATTGATGTCGATCAAATTAAGGTAAGTGGGTAAAAAAATATTTGCTTATGCAACTAGTTTTATTGTCGCAACATCTTATATTTGAATTTTCATAGGATAAGGTTTAATGGTTAATGGTATTTGATTAGTGCATCCCGCCGCGAGGCGGGATTTTTTTTTGATTTAACTTAAAGATCATTAACAACCTTTATTAATAAAAAACCTCTCAATCTGAGAGGTTTTTTATTTTTATATTAACGGGATACAACTGATGTTAAAAGGCCATTCGTCCTTTTTGCTATTTATTTATACTTCGGCCATATCAGGAATTTCGGCCGCGCGGTAGCTGCCTTCATCTAATTTCTTTTTTGTTTCTGTAAATGCCTTCAGGGTATCTTCTATGTCTGCATCTGTATGCGCGGCAGTAGGAATAAGGCGGTAAATAATTTGCCCCCTTGGTATTACCGGGTATACAACGATGGAACAAAATATGCCATAATTTTCTCTCAGGTCAAGCACCATTGCCGTGGCTTCAGGAATATCACCTTTCATGTAAACTGGAGTTACCATAGAGTTGGTGCTTCCAATATCAAAACCATTTTCTTTAAGGCCTTTTTGCAGTTTATTGGCGTTGTACCATAATTTACTCCGTAGTTCAGGCATTGATTTCAGCATCTCCATTCTCTTCAACATACCTTCTACAATAATTAATGGAAGGCTTTTGGCAAAAATTTGCGAACGCGTATTGTAACGCAGGTAGGCCAGCACATCTTTACGTCCGGCAATAAAAGCACCTATGCTGCCCATCGATTTCACAAAAGTGGAGAAATAGAGATCCACGTCTTCCTGGCATCCCTGTGCTTCATCCGCACCCGCGCCGGTTGGACCCATTACACCAAAACCATGGGCATCGTCTATCAATATACGGAACTCGTATTTCTTTTTAAGTGCCACAATTTCTTTCAGTTTACCCTGGTTACCGCTCATGCCAAACACGCCTTCTGTGATAACCAAAATGCCACCGCCGGTTTTTTCAACCATACGCGAAGCGCGTTCCAGCTGCTTTTCAAAATCCGTCACGTCATTGTGTTTGTATTTATAGCTGTATCCCATATGAAGCCTTACGCCATCCACAATACATGCATGCGCCTCGGCATCATAAACAATTACATCGCGGCGGTTCACCAAAGCATCTATACAACTCATGATACCCTGGTAGCCAAAATTAAGCAGCATGGCGTCTTCGCGTCCAACAAATTCAGCCACAACTTTTTCAAGTTCTTCGTGATAGCTGGTATTGCCACTCATCATACGTGCACCCATCGGATTTCCCATACCCCAGCGCGCCGCTGCTTCCGCATCCACCTTTCTTATTTCAGGATGGTTTACCAGCCCCAGGTAGTTATTAAGGCTCCACACAATTCTTTCTTTGCCCCTGAACATCATACGGCTGCCCAGTTCCCCTTCCAGCTTTGGAAAAGTAAAATATCCATGAGCCCTTTTCATGTGCTGGCCAATCGGTCCGCCGTCTTTAACTAATTTTTCAAAAACATCTGCCATAGCTATGTATTTGGTAAATTTCTTGGAATGCGCCAAAGATAAAGTATTCGGGTAAAAAGCCAAGATTGTATAAAGTCTTAACTGTCCGTTATAATTTGCAAAACCCGGTTTAAAGACATTAATAAGCAGTAAAAATAACTGTAATCAATTTTTGTTGCCGGTATAACCTTATCGTCATTGCCTGCTTACATGGTCTTTAGATTGATATTCAATACCTGCTGTATCAGGCAAATTGTTACTACAAAATCATTTTGTTTTAATCTTTGGTATACCTTCAGTAGTATACATTTGTGAAAACAATTTTATAGCATGCATAAATTTTTGCTTTCTATCATTGCCATCGTTTTTTTTAGTGCAACCATTACCGCCCAGTCAAAAAAAATGGCCGCAAAAAAAAGTGGAGTTACAGAATCGTCTCCGGCAACATTGCAGCGCCCCAAACTGGTGGTGGGCATTGTAGTAGATCAGATGCGCTGGGATTATCTTTACCGTTATTACAACCGCTATGGCAGTGATGGTTTTAAAAGACTGCTCAACCAGGGGTTCTCCTGTGAAAATACATTCATCTCTCATCTGCCTTCTTATACCGCAGTTGGGCATTCTACTATATTTACCGGTTCAGTACCTGCATTGCACGGCATTGCAGGTAACGACTGGACGGAACAATTAACCGGCAAAACCATGTATTGTACCAGCGACAGCACGGTACAAAGTGTAGGTAATGAATCAGAGGATGGCAAAATGTCGCCACGCAATCTGCTGGTATCAACCATAACGGATGAATTGCGGCTGGCGACTAATTTTCAATCTAAAGTGGTAGGTGTATCATTAAAAGACCGCGCCTCTATTCTGCCCGCAGGCCATTTGGCCAGCGCGGCTTTCTGGTTTGATGATGCAAGCGGACATTTTATTACCAGTTCTTACTACATGCAGCAATTGCCCAATTGGGTAAACACCTACAATAACAGTAACAAGGTGGACCAGTTAATAGACAAGGGGTGGAGTACGTTGTACCCGTTACCTACATATGTGAACAGTGATGCGGATGATAAAACTTATGAGGGAAAGTTTAAGGGTGAGTCTAATACCAGCTTTCCGCATGCCATCAAAGAAATATACAAACAAAATAAGGCCAGCTTTCGATCTACTCCCTTTGGAAATTCGTTAACGCTCGATTTTGCAAAAGCTGCGCTGGATGCTTATCAGCTTGGACGCGGTACCGCAACTGATTTCTTAACCATTAATTGCGCTTCTACAGATTACGTAGGGCATATGTTTGGTCCCAATTCAATTGAAGTGGAAGATACTTATCTGCGGCTTGACCAGGAACTGGCTTCTTTTTTTCAACTACTGGATGCAAAAATTGGCAAGGGACAGTACCTTGTTTTTTTATCTGCCGATCATGGTGCCGCTCATGCAATTGGTTTTATGCAGGAACATCAACTACCGGCAGATTTCTGGTATGCCAGACCACTTGCAGATACACTCAATAAAATACTTGCTGATAAATTTAAGACGCCAGGGCTAATCCGTTCTATTATGAATTACCAGGTAAACTTTAACCTTACAAAAATTTACGGCGATCATCTTGATTACAGCGCAATAAAAAAAGCAACAGTCGATTATTTACAACAACAACCCGGTATCAGCTTCGCAATAGATGTGGCCGAACTGGGGAAAGCACCCATTCCTGAACCTATAAAAACGATGATTGCAAACGGTTATAATTTTAAACGCAGCGGAGGTGTGCAAATAGTATTGACCGCCGGATGGTTTGAAGGATATAGCAAGACCGGCACCACGCACGGTACCTGGAATCCGTACGATACACATATACCGTTGTTGTTTTATGGATGGAATATAAAACCAGGTAAAACCAACCACGAAACACACATGACAGATATCGCTGCAACACTCGCAGCATTGCTGCACATACAAATGCCAAATGGTTGCATTGGGCATGTTATAGAAGAAGTGGGAAAATAAAGTAACATATTAAGGGAACTTATTATAAACAGGCTTCATAATTGAAGCCTGTTTTGTTTTAAACCATCCTAAATAAAAGGTAAGATTTTTTGCAGCAGGCTGTTGGCATATAAGTTGTAAAACAGGTAGCGAACAATACATTTTTGCACTTTATAAAAATTAATTATGAACAAGATGCTTGCAGCAGCCATTGCGGGTTTTATTTTTACTTCCATTTTTTTAGTGGCATGTAAAAAGAATGATAATAGTGGACCACAACCCGACGGGCACGTGCTGTTGGTAAATGCTTCACCCGGTGACACGGTTGCGTACGACTTTTATTTTAATGATACAAAACTGAATACACAACCGCTGAACTACCCATCTAACTCGGGTTATTTAGCATTAAAGCCTGCCAATTACACTGTTAAAATTGCAGCTATCAATACAATCAATCCCATTGCAAATGGCAGCGTGGGTGTTGGATCGGCGGCATATTATTCTGTATTTGCTTATGATACGCTGCTTTCCGGAAAAATAAAAACATTTGCTATACAGGATGATCTTACTGCACCTGCTGCAGGAAAATCAAAAGTTCGCTTTCTGCATTTAAGCCCCGTTAACCTGGCGGTGGATATACTGGCCAATGATTCAGTGATATTTGCCAACCGTTCTTACGCTGATAATGTAACTAATAATAGTAAATCAGCTTTTGCAAGCATCAATGCCGGCGTGTACACTATAAAAGTAAAGCTGGCAGGCAGCGGCGAGGGAATCCCTTCCATACTCACCCTCAATAATATCTCCCTTTCTGCGGGGTCGGTATATACCATTTTTGCAAAAGGAAAAGTAAACGGTACCGGCGTAAATGCACTGGGCGTAGAAATAATTACAAATAAATAAATTGAGGCACTGCACTGACTATGTTCCCGGTAACTATGCTGATCGTTTCCACAAACACGATCAACGCATTTCATATTCCCGAAATTTTTAGTAAAACATGATGACCCGGTTACAATTTAAATAAATTACCTCCCCAGCCTGGGCACGAATTTCTACAAAGAACGCTGTTGCCTGTACTTTTTATTCATTACAAACTATGGCATTATTTTATTAATATGGTAAACATAGTTTTTAACCTAAAAACAATTTTATGACACTGATTAATAAGAAAAGAACTTTGTTTGGAGGCTTTTTTACCATGGTAGCAGCAGTGATTATTGCGTCCTGTGCGAATGATACAGGATCCACTAATGGGGACAAGACTACCACTCCTGCGGATACCACCGCAAGTGCGCCTGCAGATACAACCACTGCAAAACTTGCTGTAAAAAAGAAAAAAGGAAAAGCATCTGCCGTAGTGAGTACCGACAATACATTGAAAATAGAAAAAGATAAAGAAGGCGTTTACACAAAGGCGGAAAAAATGCCGGAATACCCGGGTGGTGAAGCGGCTTTGACAAAATTTGTAGAAACCAATATCAATTATCCGCCGGATGCAATAGATCAGAATACAGAAGGAACAGTAAATGTTTCGTTTGTGATAAATGAAAAAGGTAAGGTAGTTGACCCCGTGGCAAGTGGTAAAACAGCCGGTCATGGGCTGGATGAGGAAGCGGTTAAGATGGTAAAACAAATGCCCGCCTGGAAACCAGGTATGGTAAAAGGCAAACCTGTTAAGACGCGCCTGTCACTTCCGGTTACATTTAAACTTGCAGACGCCTGATTGAAATAGTGCAACAGCATAATTTGTAAAAAGCAATGGAGTATTCCACTGCTTTTTTTATATTATTTATTCCTGGGTGCTTTTTATCGGGCGCTCAATATTTTTTGTCAGCAGTTTTCCAATAAATACACATACAAGGGACATTATTATAAACACAAGCGTAATGCCGGCGGCATTGATAAATACTTTGTTTAATCCAAGCGTGGCTCTGTCAATAAAAGGATATGGATAAAAGCCCGAAGCTGATCCACGTAATAAAACGAAAACGATATAAACAAATGGAAATATCAGCCACGCTGGAATGTCCTTCCATTGAAGCCGGTTCTTTGGGGTAAAAGCCAGCCAGTAGATCAAAAATAAAATGGGAATGACTGAATGAAGTATCTCATCAACTACGCGCTGTAGTCCTTTTGGCGCCCAGGTAAACCGCAAAATAGTATTATAAATAAGTCCAACAATAACAATGTAGACAGTGATAGCGGCGAGTGATTGTTGTTGCGAAAAAAAAATACCCCATTTTGAACCCGGTTTAAATAATAATACTGTACAGGATAATGCAACGATTAAATTAGTGAGGATGGTAAAATAAGTGAAGTACCTGATAATCATTTCCGGAACCGGGTTGGCTTTAAGCGATGCATTGATATAAAACTGTGCCACCAGGGCAAACCAGCCCAAAATAACCATAATGCCAAGATGCAACTTGCTTAGTGAAAATGATTTTCTTTTCATTTGATTCTTATTGGTAGCGAAACAGGGGGATTCGGTATTGTTATTTTTTCTTGGAAGCCTTGGTTTTCAGCGTCCTTTTTTTTGCGGAAATAGATTTTACAATTGTGGCTCCTTCCATCATTTGTCGTTTATCTTTCACTTTGGCCAAAGAATTGGCATACGCTTCTTTCATCAGTTTTTTTATATAGGCAGCTGGAAAATCTTTTTTATCCGTCACCAAAACATAGCGGTACTGGTTGCCCTGGCCCAATAAGATTTTTTTTGGATCTGTTATTTCATTCCCCCAATAAAAACCGAAATGAATGTTCTTACTTGTCCGGCCAATGGCAATGGAGCAAAATGTATGTCCCACCCGATCTGTTGGTGACCAGCCAAAAGCAACTGCATTGTAATTGTCGTAGATTAATTCATTTGTGGCAGGATAAAGATCCCAGACAAAATCCCTTAGCCAAATCACGGTATCACGGATCTCCTTGCTGAATGGCTGCAGAAACAATAGCAGATCTTTTATTTGTTCCTTACTCATTGCAGGATGATTTTAAAAATAGACAGCAGCGAGTTTGTAGCTGCGCCGTATTAAATATACAAAATTTAAGTGCTGCTGCAGAAACTGCCTTAT
>Ga0157376_10002966_pt1 | contig 11643 bp, 12 predicted proteins | sample M45metaG_FD_121801 | JGI IMG/M metagenome (GOLD analysis project Ga0157376, IMG submission 121801) | Miscanthus rhizosphere microbial communities from Kellogg Biological Station, Michigan, USA - M4-5 metaG | ecosystem: Host-associated > Plants > Roots > Rhizosphere > Soil | place: USA: Michigan... | reverse complement strand
CCTGGTATTTAATACCTGGGCGATATTGAATTATAGAAAGACGAGTTAGAATTTATGCGATTTGAGAAAAGCTATTTTATTTGGTTTCTGCTCATTCTGACCACAGAAATTTTGATCGCTGTTTTTGTGCATGATGGATTCGTGCGACCTTACCTGGGTGATTTTTTCGTAGTGATTTTAATTTATTGTTTCGTACGGGCATTTACAATCATTTCCGTTTTTTGGAGTTGTGTGTGGGTATTGCTTTTTGCCTATTTTATTGAAGCGACCCAGCATTTCGGACTGGCGGCCCGGCTTGGTTTAAGGCCCGGAAGCGTTGGATATGTTGTACTGGGGAATTCGTTTTCATGGCAGGACATATTGATTTACACGGCAGGAATGTTATTTGTGTGGTTTATAGAGAAGTGGAGGGTTAAAAAAGTGTAAATTTATTTTTTGCGACTAAAGCGGCCCTGATGAAAGCTAAATAGTTTTTGCAGTGTAGAATTCAATTCGTCTTATGAACAATTTCCTTGAATTCTGGAACCATATCTCGAATGGTCTGCGCGTATTAATCTTACTATCGGGCATGATCATTTTCTGGCTGCTGGAGGGGTATTATCCATTATTTTCATTTTCCAGCGGCAGGGTGAAGCATGCAGGGGTGAACCTGGTTTTCCTTGGCGCCACACTGATTCTAAATGTCATTTTTGGTTTTACTACCATTAAGATATCAGCCTGGGGTGAACAACATCAATTTGGATTGTTCTACCTGGTTAAAATGCCCGTATGGCTGATGTTGATCCTGGCAACTTTCATGTTGGACTTTTTTGGTCAATACGCTCCGCATTACCTGATGCACAAGGTAAAGTGGATGTGGAAGTTTCACATGATCCATCACAGCGATACCAAGGTGGATGTCACCACGGGTACGCGGCATCATCCGGGTGAATGGTTATTCAGGGAGTTTTCAGTGATTATCGGTATCCTGATTCTTGGTATTCCCGTTGGTTATTATTTTTTCTATAGGAGTTTGTCAGGCTTCTTCACGCATTTCAATCACGCTAACATTCGTGTGCCACCGGCGATTGACAAGCCCATCAGCTGGATTTTTGTATCTCCTAATATGCACAAAGTACATCACCACTATAAGCGGCCATACACGAATTCCAACTACAGCAATATCTTTTCTTTGTGGGACAGGATGTTCGGAACCTTTGTGTACGATGATCCCAAAAATCTAAAATATGGGCTGGACGTTTTGGATGACAAATCCGACGAGGATTTGTCCTACCAGTTTAAGATTCCTTTTGATAAGACCATAAAAACGGATTATTGATACAATTTAGAAATGACTTCACCAATGGCCTGCCATATTGGGGTATTTCTTAACTCCCATACTAATTCTGTAAACCCGACAACGGCAAGCACTATCGCAAAAGGGATATAAGATCTTTTCTTAACGATATCATTAATCAATAAGACGGCAGCAATTCCCATTGCCAAATAATTTGTGAGGTCAACCGCCTGATCCAGGGTTTTGCCATAAAAAATAATCAGCGCCCTGCCTAAACCCGGTGGGATCATCAGGAGTGAAGTGCCAATCATGTAGCGCAAATGGTTGTAAGTTATTCTGCGGTTAAGAATGGCTAAACCATATAAGGTGCCAAATGCAACGAGGTCGGGAATACTCAGGGCAATTCTCGCTATCTTTTCTTCATGTGATTCAGGCGGATCCTGGCGTTGGTAGACCATTCGGGATACCAGGAATATGGAAACCATCAAAAGAGGGGCAATGGCATAAGACAGCTTGCCGATCATCCGGTGAATATTTTGCTTTCCCGAACGTATGAGCAATGGCTGAACAATTAGAAATGCCATCCAGGTCATCATCATGGCTCCATGAAAATGCTGTACGAACCTGAAACCAGTAAAACCCGGGAAGAAAATGATATAGGTTTTGTAAAAGCCCCAAGTGATAAAAGCGAGAATCAAAATAAAGAAAAGGCTAATCCGACTATACGGAATAGAAGATGACTGTTCCAATGTGATTAGGTTTTGGGATGAATGAAAATCGGCATCTTCCTGGCTAGCCGAGATAGATATCTAAATATAATGTTGTTTGGATGCAAAACATAATCACAAAGAAAAAGCCGCGTGCACTTCGTGCAACGCGGCTTTGTGACCCTGTCAGGATTCAAACCTGAAACCTTTTGATCCGTAGTCAAATGCTCTATTCAATTGAGCTACAGGGCCAAATTCCTTTTTTCCCAATCGGACCTCCAAGACGTTCTATTTAGTTGAGTTACGGGACCTTAGATATCCAATGGGCGGCAAAAATACTGTATTTTCGACTACCATCCAAACAAGATTCGGCCTATGGACCTGGAACATTATGCTCTTTTATCCGACAAAAAACACATCGTTTATGAATTCCTTAGCGAAGGTTCCAAGGGCACCATCCGGAAGGTCGTCTATTTCCAATCCATCGATAAAACGACCTTCAACCTGGCATTCGGCGACTGGGACGAGAAGACTGAAAAAATAAACGACAAAATCCGAAGCAACAATCGCGATAAAGACAAAATCCTCGCCACGGTGGCACAGGCCGTAATCGATTTCATGGGCCACCATCCCTCGGCGACCATTTTCGCAAGAGGCAGCACACCGGCGAGAACAAGACTTTACCAAATTGGCATTCATGAACATCTGGATGAAATTGAAAAAGAATTTCAACTGGATGGCTTTCACAAAAATGAGTGGGAACGTTTTCAACGCGGGAAGAACTACGAAGCCTTCGTGCTTAGACACCGCAAAAAATCGTAAATTTGAGTAGCAAATCGCAAACAAATGGCAGGCACATTACCCAAAAAAGATAAGACAAAATCCGGCATAGCAGTCGCCGCGAAAATGAAAGATTATAGCAAAGAACTTGCGTTCAAGCGTAAGGCCGAAGAAGCTATCGCATTCATTAAGAAAAATGGATTGCCGAAATCCAGGAAAAAGGCAAAATGATCCCTAACTAATTTCCCACGTCCACAATCTCTCTATAAATCTTCTTATCATTCTCCCACACACAAAGTAATTGCTGATCAGGTAATTCATGAATCTGCGGAAGCTGGCCCTTACCTAAATTGTGTTTTTTCCCATCATTGTCAACCACAATAACGTCTCCATTCTCTGTCCATGCGTAAACAGGCTTGTCGCCAATATTCGTGATCGTGCAGTTTTTTCCTTTGCCAATTACACGCTCTTTTTCATCCGGACCGCAGGTATATATCATTCCTTCCCGGTTCCAGACTGTTTTCAGTCCCAATTCTTTTACCAGGGCCATACCACCACCGTCCATCGGGCAGGCGTTGAGTGCCCAGCTTCCTTCCCCAAGCTTCTTCGCCTTTCCAAATTGATTACCGCCATCCACCGACTCCACCAGGTATAGGTCACGGTTGCCTTTCAGCGAATTTCGAAACATCACAATTATATCCTCACCACTTACCAATACCGAAGGCTTGCAGCAATCACACACCATTGAATCTTCAGAAGCATATACCAGTTTGTTGGGCGACCAATGATGACCCCCATCCGAAGACTTTGCTCCAAAGATCTTATTATGTCCTTCTCGCAAATCAAGCCAAACTGCAAACGCCAGGTCACCATCAGCCGAGAGCGCCATGAAATTTTCTTTTGCAACCGTGTCTTTATCATTCACCCTGCCTGCTTCAGTCCAGTCCCCGTTTTCATTTTTTACAAATGCGAAAATATTTCCATTGTCTGTGCACGCAGTAACGATTACACCGTTTTTTGTACTTGCAATCTGCGGTCCGCGCATATGAGAAGCGGCAAGGCGTGGCAATCTTGTCACCAGCGTCAAATCGCCAAAGGTTTGACCCTTATCCACGGAAACACTATACATGATACTGTCACCGGTCCCGTAAACAAGATGAATCTTGCCCGAAACATCAGCTGTAAGATTGGGCATCTGTCCAACCAAAATCGTTGAAGACAAATACTCCTTTTTTTTAGTGTTACAAGCCAACAGCAATTGGCTAAGAATTGCAATGGAGATTAAGCATCTGATCACGTCAGGAATTTTGTAGGATGAAGGAATGAAGATACATCTTCCTTCGGCTAAAGATTAACCCGCCTTCCCTTCATTTGCGGAAACGCTTTCAATCCACTTCTTCACTGAGTCCTTATCATTTTCCATTTTATCAGCAAGGTGTTGGAGCATTTCCTCTTCTTTTCCCTCCTCAAGTTCCAGGTCTTCGTCCGTTAGGAATGGCACGATCTCCTTGATCTTTTCTTTCACTTCCTGCCATGGCTGCATAAGATGAAGTTTCTTTGCCTGCATACAAGAATTTGTATAATATAAGAAAGCGTAATAAAGAATAAAACCCCATTTGCATGGGGCTTTATTTGGTCTCTTTCTCAGCGTTCACAGTGAATGTAATTGCAGAGAAAGAAGTTCATCTATCATCCTAAAAATCCCGGACCAGCCAAAAAATCGTTAGTGAATGTGTTCAACTGTGGAATATTTTCCCCGCAATGGTAACAAACCGGGCAAATGCCACACAGCGTCCGGTTTTTTTTCTACGGAAACCTGAGTTTTAGAAGGGTTGTTGAGATCGGGGAATTATGGCCCGTTTTTTTGTTAGTCCAATGAGACAAAATATGTCGACCCAACCAACGATACTGCTTGTTGACGACGATCCGGAAGACCAGGAGATATTTTCGATGATTCTGGAGCAAATTACGGCCAAGGTCAGGTTCCTTTGTTCCGACAATGGCGTCAACGCTTTGAAATTATTAACAGCCGAACAAGACCTTTCTCCGGAAATCATTTTCATGGATATGAATATGCCATTGATGGATGGCATGCAATGCCTGGCTGAAATGAGAAAATCTTTAAAGCTTAGGGAGGTTCCTATTTATATGTATTCAACTTCTGCCCAGGATTCAATTGTGGCGGAATGCAGACGGTTAGGAGCAAACGGCTTTTTAAAAAAGGTCGCTAATCTTTCAGATTTCGAGAATTCTTTGAAGACGATTTTAGGTAGTCACTTAACGGCGATTTAATTCATGGAGAAAACGGAAAAGAAAATTGCTCCCGAGTTTCTTACAGGTGGGGGTGAAATGGGGGAGATTATTCGGAACTATGACTGGGCTAACTCACCACTTGGGATACCTGAAAACTGGGAGCCAAGTCTGAAAACCTGCGTGCGAATCATGCTGAGTTCTACTCAACCTATTTGGCTGGGTTGGGGTAGAGAACTCATCAAACTTTACAACGACCCATATCTCAATATTGTGAGGGGCAAGCATCCCTGGGCGCTCGGCCAACCCGCTTCGGTTGTATGGAAGGAGCTTTGGAAAGATATCGGGCCAGCGCTTAACAATGCCATGAAGCGGGATATCGGCTACTATACTGAGTCGCAACTGTTGATCATGGAGCGAAGTGGTTTTCCCGAAGAAACCTATTATACTTTCTCTTACACACCGGTTCTGGGTGAAAATGGAAAGCCCTCCGGCATCATCTGTTACAATACGGCCGACACGGAACGAATCATCAATGAGCGCGCGCTGAAAACACTCAAGGAGCTTGATGTCTTGGCCCATCGGAAAAGTGAATCGGACGTGTATGAACAGACAATCCTGGCCTTAGAAATGAATGACAAAGATTTCCCATTTGCAATTCTCCATCGAATAGATGAAGACGGCAAAACCTGCTTGCTTGAATCTGCCTCATCAATCGACTTCGGTAAAAGGAAACTTTCAACCCACACCACCGTGGAGGAACTTGATCGGCAACTGGAGGGCTTTGCAAGTGCGGTTGCGCGTAACCGTATGACCCTTTCGGAGAAAATTGCTGAATCTGCCCACTTCCCAAAAGGCGGATGGGATGTGTCACCACATTTTATGACACATGTGCCGATTAACGGAGCGAATAGGAAGTTTCCCCTGGCGATCCTTACCACGGGATTAAATCCATACAGGAAATTTGATGATGGGTACCGGAATTTTGTACAACTGGTTGCGGACCAGGTCTCGCTGAGCATCAGTAATGTAATTGCGTTGGAAGAAGAAAGAAAGAGAGCAAAGGCGCTTGAGGAATTGGACAAGGCAAAAACCATTTTCTTTTCCAACATCAGTCACGAATTCCGAACACCACTTACGCTGATGCTCGGAACCATCGAGGAGGGGCTGAATGATTCTACAACTGAACAAGGCAGCCGTAATCGGATGGAAGTGGCGCACAGAAATGCGCTTCGCCTGCTAAAATTGGTCAATACGCTGCTTGATTTCAGCAGAATTGAAAGTGGCAGACAGAAGGCTATTTATGCGCTAACTGATCTTGCTTCATTGACGAGAGACCTGGCGGGACATTTCAGGTCGGTGATCGAAAAGGCCGGCCTTGAATTCCATGTAAACACTGAACAAATCCGAAAACCTGTTTTTGTCGATCAGCAGATGTGGGAGAAGATTGTTTTTAACCTGCTTTCTAATGCGTTTAAGTACACGTTAAAGGGTGCCGTTTCATTGCGGCTTTATGAAAATGCCGAACAGGTTGTACTGGAAGTTCAGGACACTGGTGTTGGAATTCCCGCTGAGGAATTGCCGCGCATGTTTGAGCGATTCCACCGCGTTGAAAAGGTGGTTGGCAGAAGCTATGAGGGCACAGGCATTGGCCTCTCTTTGATTAAAGAACTGGTAAATCTTCATGGTGGTGAGATCAGTGTTGCGAGTCAGCTTGGTGAAGGAAGCCTTTTCAAGGTCACCATTCCATTGGGCAAGGAACATCTGCCTGAGGATCGGATCCATGAAACTCCGCAACCCCTGGATGAGATGGTCGCTGATGCATACCTGGAAGAAGCGACTTCATTGTTGGACAAGGTAAGTGTTTCGGAAGGCCCATCAGGTTTCGAAAATCATGTCAAACCAAAGATCCTTGTCGTAGATGACAACGCCGATATGCGTTCATATCTTCAATCCCTTCTTAAAAGAAAGTTTCATGTTGATACGGCTTCCAATGGTGCCGAAGCGATAGAAAAAGTCGCGTCAGATCCTCCCAACTTAATTCTGTCGGATATTATGATGCCCATCATGGACGGCATTGAGATGGTGGGGAAATTAAAAGAAAATGGACAAACATCTCAAATTCCCGTTATTCTATTGACAGCTCGTGCCGGTGAGGAATCCAGGATTGAAGGGTATCTTACGGGAGCTGATGACTATTTGATCAAGCCATTTTCTGCAAATGAATTATTATCCAGGGTCAGGGTACAGCTTGACCTTTCAAGCAAACGAAATGAAGTCAGGGATAAAATTAAAGAAAGCGAAAAACAATTGAAGGCTGAAGTCGCACTGCGCACAAGTGAACTTGAGAAAAGTTTGAAGGAACTGGAATCATTTAACTATGTTGCCAGCCATGATCTTCAGGAGCCACTGCGAAAAATTCAAACCTTTATCGCCTTACTGGTCAAGGAACGGGATAATCCCGCGCTGTGGTTGAGGTACGCCACGAAGATCCAGGAATCTTCGGAGCGCATGTCTGACCTGATCAACAGCCTTCTGAATTATTCCCGCATTTCGGGGTCAATTGATTCTTTTTCGAATACGGACTTGAACAAGATTTTGGACGATGTACTGATTGATGAAGAACTTTTAATTTCCGAACGTGAAGCGAGTTTTACATGTTCAAGACTCCCGGTTATTCGCGCCATCCCAGTTCAGATGCACCAGTTGTTTTCAAATCTCATCAACAATTCAATTAAATTTTCGGTAAGGAAACCGGTCATTCGAATTGAATCCGAAATAGTAAATGGGCATGAATTACCAATTCAATCAGATGATCCGGACAGGAAATTTGCACAAATCAAATTCATCGATAATGGAATTGGGTTTGAAACTCAATACAAGGATCAGATTTTTAAGTTGTTTCAAAGATTGCACAGCAAGTCAGAATACAAGGGAACGGGTGTGGGATTAAGTATTGTAAGAAAAATTGTGGACACACACGGTGGGCAGATCCTTGCTGAATCTACGATGGACGAGGGCTCCACTTTTACCATCTGGTTGCCGATCGAATAACCAGACTCCTACAAAGACTTCAGGTATTCCACCAATTGTTGTTTCTCCTGGTTCGACAGGTTTAACTTCAGATGGTTATCATAATGATCTACTACGTCTGAAAGTGTGGCAAATCTGCCGTCATGAAAATAACCCCCTTTTGATCGTGCAGCAGACAACCCTGCCAAAGGTGTGGTGCGATACTTCCCCGTGGGAGAGCGCTTGGCTTCAAAGTCATCAATGCCGATCTCAGCAGCAGTATGAAGAAGGGTTTCGGGATTCCTGTACAGAATGGGTGAGTGGCAGGTCACACATTTTCCTTTTGAGAAGAAGATTAGTTTTCCACCTTTGGCCAATGATGCGTCAAAACTTCCAGGGCGAGCTGGAGGAGCCTCAATAGAATGTTGGTAGGCTCTCAATGCCGGAAGTTTGGATGTGATCAGATCTGGGTCATTCGTGACATCAAAAAAATGATTTTCGAATGCAATGGGATATTTTTCCGCATCATTCAGGCGCGGATCATGAAAATTTCCTTTGCCATGCATTTCAAGATTGGCAACAAACGAATTCCAATAGCTGATATCTCCCCAGCCAGTGTAGGTGGTGAGCGCCACGTCCTTCAATCCAAATGCAGCTGGAATCAGGTTCGCCGCCACTTTTCCGTCAGGACGTAATGCCTTCCCATCCATAAAAAGTACAGCCGCAAATTTACCGGGGCCCCAGAGTGCCAATACTGTTCGAAGGGTGCCCTCATCCACATGCAAAAGATTCGCAATTGGCTGGGCGTTGTCGGTAAGCGAAATAATTTGTCCCACATTAAGATCTCGGTTTGGCCAGCCATCCAGCCTGTTTCCAATTCCGGGGGCAAACGAGTTGTCCACGGTAGAATGGCAGGATGCACAGGTTATTCCAATCTGTTTCAAAGATCCATTCGGATTGAATTCGCCTTTCACGCCTAATACTGCATTCAGTTTGATTAGCGCCAGCGTCGTTGCCGGGTCATCAAGACTAATGGCGCCAGATTGAATTCCCGAAACAACATTTGCAGGAAGTGCGTTGGCGTCCACCTTCAGACCTACAGCCAGCGCAGTTTTCGGACTCACACCCGGTCCGAACCCTCCGTTTGCGGCGCCTGCAATCGCTTTGTCGATGTGTAATAGGCCGCTCCAAAAACTCTCGTCTCCGAATGTGTCGAAGCGGAAAATATTTTTACCGTCGCTAACCTGTCCCGGATTTTCACCGTGATGGGGCGGTTGATTATCATTTTTTCTGCACTGAATGAAGATTAGCAGAAACAAAATACCCCCCGCAACCACAGTGCGTTTTGTATTTATCATAGCAGCGTGTTTAATGTATGTGTAATAAATTGGCTCGTGCAGGCACAGCCCCTCCTTACAGTAGAGAAAGAGATGACAGAAAGGTTACAATTCTGACGAAGGAGTTATTAACAAAATGACGTTCCTTTCAATTGGAAATAATTTAGCGCGCAATCGCGACCCTGTTTTTCTCTTTTACAGATTTATAAATGGCTTCCACTACAATGATATCTTTCAAACCTTCTTCTCCCGGAACCAGGACGGCCTTATCCTGCATGATGGCCAGGGCATCTTAGTCCATCTGTTTTGCCTGTTCATTTGGAATGGTGGCATTCAAGGTCAACCCATCACTGGTACTACCAGCGATGCCACTGTAGGCTTGGAAGGGTTCCAATTTATACCAGCCCTTGGTGCAATCTACCTGCAGTAAATTCATGCCCTTACCAAAACTGGACTCGCAACTCGCGACAGCACCGCTTGGAAATTCAAGTTTAAAGTTCATGGTCTCGTCCACTTCTGTATAGATCCCCGGCCTGGTTGTATTTTGTATTGCTGTCACTGCAAGCGGCTCTTCACCGGTAACGTAACGCGCTGCGTTCAGTGGGTATACGCCCATATCATACATGGACCCGCCACCCATTTTTTTGATCTGCTTCCAGTGATTTGTTCGTGAATCGAAATAACCGGCTTCGGCCCTCAATTTGATGACATTGCCATAACGCTTTTCTTTTCTGAATTGAATTATCTTTTGCGTATTGGGTTCGTGTTGCATGCGGTAACCCAGGCTCAGCTTTACTTTATTTTTAATGCAGGCCTCAATCATGCTCCTGCATTCGGCAGCAGTAACCGCCATAGGCTTTTCACACCACACGTGTTTGCCTGCGTTGGCTGCCCTGATTACATATTCTGCGTGCATGGAGGGAGGAAGAACTACATAAACAACGTCAATGTCAGGATTATTTGCAATGGAATCAAACCTTTGATAGTCGTAATAATTTTTTTCCGGAATTCCGTATTGCTTTTGCCAGTTTTTTGCCTTTTCAGGAGACCCGGTTACGATTCCCGTGAGCTGGCAATTTTTGGTGAGCTGTAATGCAGGCGCCAATAAGTCGGTACTATAATAGCCCAGGCCAACCAACGCAACACCCAATTTATCTTTTTTTGTCGGCAGGTGAATTGTGGGGAACCCACTCCCGCTAACCGCCAGCATGGCGAGGCTTCCAATGGATTGCTTGATGAATATCCGGCGTGAATTCATAAAATAAGTTTGGTGTGAAACTTACCTAACTCCATTCTCTGTCCCAGGTATCGATCTTATCCCATTCGGTGGTGGGCGCAAAATAAAGTTCGCCACTTTTCAGGTGTTGTTTTACGACGGCTTCATTCAATTCAACGCCAAGTCCCGGTTTTTCAGGAACCTTTACAAAACCCTTGTTGAAAATGGGTTTGTCAATTCCTGTCACCAGGTCTTCCCACCATGGAATGTCAAGTGAATGATGCTCCAGGGCTACAAAATTTTCGGTAGCCGCCGCGCAATGAACATTTGCCATGAAAGAAATCGGCGTTCCGGCGAAATGCATGGCCATGGCTACTCCGCGTTCTTCAGCATAATCGCCAATCTTTTTGGTTTCAAGCAAACCGCCGGCGCTGGCCAGGTCGGGATGGATCATATCAATTGCCCGTGCATCGATCAGCTTGATAAAATTTTCCTTCAGATAAATATCTTCGCCAGTGAGCGTTGGCGTATTGATCGCATCGGTGATTTGTTTCCATTGCTCGGTGTAATTCCAGGGTACCATATCTTCCAACCAGGCGAGTTGAAATTTTTCAATAGCCTTACCTAAGCGAATAGCGGTATTCACATCAAAATGTCCAAAATGATCCGAGGCTAACGGTACATCATAACCGATCGCATCACGCACTTTGCCCACATACTCCTGGATCACTTCAAGTCCCTTGTCGGTAATCTGAACGCGCGTGAAAGGATGTTTGGTCATGCTATAACTGTTGGCATTTCCTTTTTCGGGTTCCCTCACACCCCACTGGTGCGCAATATCCCAATTCTTAGAACCCACAACGGCACCCGGAACCTTTGACAAAAGTTCGATGCCGAAATCCATTTTCAGGAAGGTGAGGCCGGTTGCAAGCCGCTCTTTCATCTTTTTTGCAAAGGCATCTGGTTCGTCCACCTCCGGCGTATCACCATAGATCCTGATGAAGTCGCGATACTTTCCACCCAGCATCATATAAGCTGGAACATTGTAAGCTTTGCCAGCCAGGT
>Ga0157376_10002965_pt1 | contig 11647 bp, 9 predicted proteins | sample M45metaG_FD_121801 | JGI IMG/M metagenome (GOLD analysis project Ga0157376, IMG submission 121801) | Miscanthus rhizosphere microbial communities from Kellogg Biological Station, Michigan, USA - M4-5 metaG | ecosystem: Host-associated > Plants > Roots > Rhizosphere > Soil | place: USA: Michigan... | reverse complement strand
GGACGACGTGACCAAGAAAATTCGCACCATGCCGACTGATCCGGCGCGTGTTAAACGCACCGACCCCGGCGATCCCGAGAAGTGTCCAGTCTGGCAGCTCCATCTTGTTTACTCGGATGATGCGCGCAAGCAATGGGTGCAGGAAGGCTGTCGCAGCGCGGGCATCGGCTGTCTGGACTGCAAGCAACCGGTAATCGACAGTGTGCTGGCCGAGCTCAAGCCTATGCGTGAGCGCGCGCAGCGTTTCGTGGAGGATCCGACACTCGTGAAAAGTATTATTGCAGACGGTTGCGAGAAAGCGCAGAAGCGTGCCGAAGAGACCATGCGTGACGTTCGGGACGTGATGGGACTCAAGCAGACGTGAAGCAGCGCGCCCGGCGACGTCGTCACCATGCTGCCTCGTCTGATCGCGAAAAATACATTTGCGTCGTTCCGTCTGGCTCGCGTTTGAGGCTAAACTACCGCATGCTGCATCGCCTTGAGATTGTCCCGCCCACATCCGCGCCGCGCCTTGAGTCGCGGCAGTGCAAACGCCGGAAACCTGTCGTCGCATGATAGAAGGCGTTGACGCAGCTTCGTCTACTTCCGTCGCGAAGTTTCGCGGTGAACCGCTGCTCGAACTGCCGCAAGATTTATATATTCCGCCGGACGCGCTCGAAGTCTTCCTCGATACCTTCGAAGGGCCGCTCGACCTTTTGCTATATCTGATCCGCAAGCACAATCTCGATGTTCTGGACATTCCGATGGCGCGGTTGACCGCGCAATATCTGGAGTATGTCGAGTTGATGAGGCAGAAGAGCCTTGAGCTTGCAGGCGATTATCTGGTGATGGCCGCTGTCCTGATCGAGATCAAGTCGCGCATGCTTTTGCCGCGTCCAGCTCCCGCGTCAGCCGAGGAACTCGATCCGCGTGCGGAGCTCGTGCGTCGGCTGCTCGTCTATGAGCAGATGAAGCTCGCCGCGCACAAACTCGACGAGCTGCCGCATGCCGGTCGGGATTTCATGCTGGTTCAGGTGTGGATCGACAAAGCAGTGGGCGAGGCTTTGCCGGATGTCAATGCCGAAGATCTGCGTCAGGCATGGCTGTGGCTCGTGCAGCGTGCCAACGTCAATCAACATCACCGGGTCACGCGCGACCAGTTATCGGTGCGCGAGCACATGAGTGCGATCCTGCGACGGCTGCAGGACGTAAAACTTATCGAGTTCACGCAGTTATTCAGTCCGACTGATGGCGTGCCGAAGCTCGTTGTGACATTCCTTGCGATTCTCGAGCTCGCGCGCGAGACGCTGATCGAAGTGACGCAGCAGCAGGCGTATTCTCCTATTTATGTGAAACCGACCCATGGACTCACTGTCGTTTGATGTGCATGAAGTAAAGCGCGTGCTCGAAGCCGCGCTGCTGACAAGTGCGGAGCCTCTGCAGTTGTCCGACTTGAAGAAACTGTTCGACGAGGAGTTGGGTAATGACGTGCTGCGCAATATCATTGCCGAGCTTGCGTCCGACTGGCAGGGCCGCAGCGTCGAGCTCATCAACGTCGCCAGCGGCTGGCGGTTTCGCGCACGCCTCGAATATACAAAATTCCTCGACCGTCTAAGTCCGCAAAAGCCACCGCGCTACTCGCGAGCGGTAATGGAAACGCTCGCGATCATCGCTTACAAGCAGCCGGTTACGCGCGGGGACATCGAGGACATTCGCGGCGTCATCGTGTCGAGCAACATCATCAAAGCTTTGCAGGCGCGGGGCTGGATTGATGCGGTCGGACATCGCGAAGTGCCGGGACGTCCCGAGCTTTTTGCGACGACCAGGCAATTTCTCGACGATCTCGGATTGCGCTCACTCAGTGAATTGCCGCCCTTGGACGATCTCGGCCAGCTCGTCGATACGGTTACCCACGGCGCGCAGGTCGGCGGCGATCTGATGCCGCCAAATGAAGACAAGGCCGCCGAAGACGCCGATCTTGAGACGGAAAGTGTCGAAGAAAGCGCGCCGCGAACTTTGAACTAGCCGGACGTGGGCCGCGCGAGCTTATCGTAAGAGTTGATCGGCCCGCTGCGGTCACTTCATCAGCGGCGGAGTCTCAAAGCTGTGATAGGGCGCAGGCGAGGGCAGCGTCCATTCCAGCGTATCCGCGCCTTCCCAAGGCTTCGCAGGCGCGGGCACGCCGCCACGCACACACTTGATGACTACCCACACTAGAATGAGCTGGGTAAGCGCGAAGCCGAACGCCGCGATCGATATCAACAAGTTGAAGTCGGCAAACTGCAATGAGTAATCGGGGATACGGCGCGGCATGCCGGCGAGACCCAGGAAATGCATGGGGAAAAAGGTGACATTGAAGAAAATCATCGAGAGCCAGAAGTGCCACTTGCCGAGGGTCTCGTCGTACATATGTCCCGTCCACTTCGGCAGCCAGAAGTAGACGCCCGCAAAAATCGCAAACAGTGAGCCCGCCACCAGCACGTAGTGAAAGTGGGCGACGACGTAATAAGTATCCTGCACCTGAATGTCCACGGGTGCGATCGACAGGATCAGTCCGCTGAAGCCGCCGATTGTAAAAACCCAGATGAAGCCGATGGCGAAAAGCATCGGTGTTTCGAACGAAAGCGAGCCTTTCCACATGGTCGCTACCCAGTTGAAGACTTTCACGCCGGTGGGCACCGCGATCAGCATCGTCGAGTACATGAAGTAGAGCTGTCCGGCCGCCGGTAATCCGGTCGCGAACATGTGGTGCGCCCACACGATGAAAGACAGCACGGCAATCGAGCTGCCTGCATAGACCATCGATGCGTAGCCAAATAGTGGTTTGCGCGAGAACGCGGGAACCACCTGCGAGATGATCCCGAACGCGGGCAGAATCATGATGTACACCTCCGGGTGGCCGAAAAACCAGAAGATGTGCTGGAACATGACCGGATCGCCGCCGCCGGCGGCGTTGAAGAAGGTAGTGCCGAAGTGCCGATCGGTCAGCACCATGGTGACCGCGCACGCGAGGACCGGCATGACCGCAATCAGCAAGTACGCCGTTATCAGCCACATCCATACAAACAGCGGCATCTTCATGAGCGGCATGCCGGGAGCGCGCATGTTCAGTATCGTGGTGATGATATTGATCGATCCCATGATCGACGAAATACCCATGACGTGAATGGCAAAGATGCCGAGATCCATGCCCGGTCCCATTTGCGTCGATAACGGCGCATACATGGTCCAACCCGCACCCGGCGCACCGCCCGGCGCAAAGAACGAACCGACAAGCAGCACAGCGCCCACCGGCAGCAGCCAGAAGCTCCAGTTATTCAGCCGTGCGAATGCCATGTCCGGCGCGCCGATCATCATCGGTATCTGCCAATTCGCGAAGCCGACAAACGCGGGCATGATTGCGCCAAAGATCATAATGAGCCCGTGCATGCTGACGAGTTCGTTGAAAAATTCCGGGTTCCAGAATTGCAGGCCCGGCTGCAACAGCTCAAGGCGTATGCCGACTGCGAGAACGCCGCCGACGAGGAACATCGTCATACTGAAGATGAGATAAAGCGTGCCGATGTCTTTGTGATTGGTCGTCGTTATCCAGCGCAGCAAGCCGTGCGGGTGAGCAGCATGGCCATGATGATCAAGTGCGACTCCGTTATGTGTCATTTCCATGATTCGTTTCCAACACGCAGGCAGTGACCGCCGCTGCGTTTTGTCTGCTAGTTTGGTTTGAGTGTTTCTCTAAGAACGCGCGCCAGCGCGAGGCGCTGATCATGCGTTAGTCCGCTGCCGAATTCGACTTCGCGGCCGTGCGAACGTACCGCGAGGCGCCGGCCATCGCGCTCACAGATGATCTGTGCCCACCAGCGATTGAATTCATATCGCTTGACCTTGTCTGCATCGGCGATCTCGATCTCGACGCGATCGCCCGTAAGCGTCAGCCGTTCGTAATCATCGGCGTGCAGCTGCGCATCACGCAGAGCAAGAAAGAGGACAAACGCCTCGCCGGCTGCGAAGAGCAGCACCGGCCATGCGCCAAGCGCCGCGAAGGCGAGTCCAATCGCGAGCAGAAGGCCAATGGTAAACGCGCAGATAAGCGATCGTGTATTCGAGCTTAGCGAGTTATTGCGCCGCGCTGCGACAGAGCGGCTGGCACCCTTCTCGAACACGACGAATCCGGATGCAGGAAGATAGGCGGGATCGGCGTTCATAGTGCGGTGTGTCCACGCTGCCCCGATAATCTTTGATGGCACGACCCCGGTCTATGGCGGACATTCTGATTCGCCGGTAGGAGCGAACCGCGATGCTAGGAATAGAGGCAGTGCGCAAGTTCGTGATTGGGAGGAGCGAGCGGGACGCCAGTCTGGAACGTTCCATGCGAACGCGGTTGCAAACGACGCTATGCGTCGCCGCGAACTGTTGAAGGTGCCCGAACGTGCGGCGAGTGCTGCTGGTTAAGCGACGGTCGGTGGCGCTTTGGCGTGCGGGGCCGTCTTCGCGTGCTGAAGTCGAATCACGGTCGCATTCCCGAACCGGGAATCTCCGACTTGCAGCCCTACGCTCTGAGTCGCTGCGCGGGATGACATCTCGACGAACGCATAGCGCTGGCCGTCCTGGTCCACATCGCCGACGATCCGGATTTGCTTCACTGTGCCGAACTTCGCGCACTTCTCGCGGACGATCTTTCTCACTTCAAAGTCCGGCAGGCGGAGATCAACGGTCAGCATTCGCGTTTCTCTAGATGTTGTCAGGTATTTGGCTGTAGAGCGTGCGCACGAGAGTACCTTTGGGCGATCGATTGTCTCTTGTGGCCGCTGCAACGGTCAGTTGTCTTGGTCTGATTACCACGTAGGACGGACCTTCCAAGCCCTACGACGGGCGAATCGTTTGCGCTGCGGTCAAACAAACGCGTTTTAGGTGGGCGCCCTACGTGGCAAACCGATCCAGTCTTAGGCACCCCATGCAATTGCCGCATTAATCTCCAGGTGCACCCGCACGCATTTCTTTTCTACAGAGGAGCAGAACATGGATCGAAAAATTATCAACGCACTTGCAACGGGCGTTGTCACCGCGTCATTGGCTTTACCGGTCTATGCGGCGGATAGCGCGGATCGGACAGGAACCTCAGGAAGCTCCGGCAGCGCCAGCCAGTCCACATCCCGAAATACTTCGGCAGGCTCCACGACGCATTCGAGTTCAAAAAAAGCGAAATCGAGCAAGAAATCCGCGTCGCATAAATCGTCGACGAATACGACAGCGCAACCTCGCAACGATAATGAGACGGCGGGGCCGGGCATTCCATCACCATCGCCTACGGCCAACTCTCAAGGCGGCGCAAACGCACCACGCAGCGCAGGTTCGGCGACAAGATAAGATCGCTCAGCCGAAAAAAATCGGCCCGCCAGGGCCGATTTTTATTGTTCCACCACGCTGTATCGTTCGACCTGGCGCGGACTTGCACGACGTTACGTCCCAAGCCGAATCACTGATGCCTGTCACTGAACGGTGAGTCAGCGCACTCCAGAAAGCTATGTAATGCCGGCGATGAGGCCGTGAGCCAGCGCTTCGCGAGCATCGAGGTACCAGTTTGTGGAAGCACGCGCCGCAACCTCGTCGATCGTCATAGAACTTCCTTTGATGAGCGCTGCGTAACCCTCGAGTTCGAGTTTGCGGCCGCACTCGAGTTGCGATAGCAGCTCACGGACGATCTGCAGATTGGCGGTCGTTGGCCCGGGCAGGTGTACGTTCTGCGTGAGGCGCCGCTCATGTAACAGAAAAACGGTATCGCGCGCCGCGAACCGGCGGTCGACGGGCACACTTGCCATGATCGTCATGCCAGCCGAGTAGACAAGCGTTTTGCCGAGGAAGTAGACCTCCCGGTGTTCTGTTTCCTGAACGAGTTGGATTTCGAGCGCAATGCGCCGCGCCGTATCAGCATCGCCTCCGCTTGTCATGAGTTCGATGACGATCGGAGCGCCCGCTTGCCTGGCAGACGACAGTTGCGTGTTGAAGTCGCGCAGCATAGCTTCATCGACTGCGCCGAGCAGGCGCACATCAGCCGCTGATACTGGAAGTGACGCCAACCCGGAATCCGAAGAGGGAGAAGTGGGACTGGCGCGCGACGATAAACAGCTCGCCGAGCCCGCGCCTAATTGAATAAACCCGCGGCAGCCGCGGACTGTATTACCGGGGCCGCCGCAGATCAACGGTCCTTGAAGGAGGACCAGACAACAAACAAACGGGTACTTACTTGCTGGAGCTCGATGAAGTATCGCTGCCGGAACTGCCGGTCGTGCTACCGCTGCTGCCACCGCTCATGCTTCCGGTGCCAGTGCTGCTGCCGCTGCCCGACGTACTGCCGCTGCCGCTCGTTCCCATGCCGCTCGTCGTGCTGCTTGAGCTTCCCGGGCTCGTGCTGGCGGTTCCACTGCCTGAAGTGCCTGATCCACTGGTGCCCGCGCCGGCACTGCTGCTTGGTGAGCTCGAAGAACCGGATGACGGTGAGGTCGCGTCGCGCTTACACGCTGTCAAAGCGAGACAGCCTGCAACGAGCACGCCGAATATCATAGATTTGCTGTTAGTCATGTTGAGTCCTTGTGGAGTTTGTCGAGATGTGACGCACAACAAGTTTCCCAGCAATCAAAATTGAACGCAGTCGGCCGGATTCTTTTAATTAGGTGGGGAGACACTTACGTCGCCACACACGAGTCCCGCTGTCCGTCATTTGTCGGCCGCTTGGTTGCACATCCGCGAAAACAATGAAGGCCGCGAGTCGTCCGTTCGCGCATGTGAAGCAGCGGTTCCTGGTACGGCTCATTTTTTAGAGCAATAGACGGCATACGATATGGAGAGATTTACACATCACGTATCGTTGCGCTTCCTCTTAATAATTAGGTGCTAAGACAATGAAAGAAGCTAAATCTCAGCCGCTCACGAGCGTCGGCAAGGGGGGCCGCGTGGCTCTACTGCCGCGCGCCGGTGACCGCAGCACCCGCCAGACGGACCATAGCGAAACGGTCCGCATGGCACGCGCACAGCAACTGTCCATTATCGTCCACTGTCACCTGCGATGGGATTTCGTATGGCAGCGACCGCAGCAAATATTTTCAAGGCTTTCAGCAAATCATCCCATCCTGTTTCTGGAGGACCCCGTGGGTGCCACCGGCGAGGCGCGCCTAGAAGTTTCCGAACCGCATCCGAATGTTGTGCGAGCTGTGCCCGTGCTGCCCGGATGTGAGACCTTGAATGCGGACGCACAATGCAAGCAGGTCTTGCCATTGCTGCTGCGCGCGCTCGACGAACATCCGCTCATGGCGGGGCGGTTTGAGAGACGCGTGCAGTGGTTTTATTCCCCGATGTCGGCGCCGGCGTTTTTAGGGCGTTTAGGCGCGGTGGCCACTGTCTACGACTGCATGGACGAACTCGCAAACTTCCGCTTTGCGCCGCCTGATATTGGCAAGCGCGAGCAACTTCTGCTATCGCAGGCAGATGTCGTTTTCACCGGGGGTTACAAGCTGTATCAGGCTAAGTCAAAGCGCCATTCGAATACGCATTTCTATGGTTGCGGCGTTGATGTAGGCCATTTCGGCAAAGCCCGGCTCGCTGAAACAGTTCTGCCGGAAGAAGTTGCCCATCTGCCTCGTCCGGTCCTTGGCTATTTCGGTGTGATCGATGAGCGTCTCGACTACCCCTTGATCGCGCGGCTGGCAAAGAGCTTTCCCAATGCGTCGATTGTGATGGCAGGGCCAACTGCCAAGATCGACCCGACCACGCTGCCTTGCCCGCCGAACGTCTACTGGCTGGGTCAGCGCGATTATTCGGATCTGCCGGCGCTCGTTAAAGGTTTCGATGTTTGCCTGATGCCCTTCGCGCTCAACGAAGCAACGCAATACATCAATCCAACCAAGACGCTCGAGTACATGGCTGCAGGCAAACCGATCGTCTCCACTGCAGTGCCGGATGTGATACGAAATTTCACACCGATAGTAAACGTCGCTTACTCACATGACGAATTCATTGCCGGCATCAGGGAAACGCTGCGTCACCCTGATCCAAAGCTCATTGCACAGGGCATCGAATGCGCAAGCGCTGCGTCGTGGGAGTCAATCGTCGCCGCCATGCGCATGCATATACTCGACGCGCTGCCGGCACCGTACGTCGTGACCGGCGACGCTTCTGCCATGGAGTACGGTACCGCGAAGACGGCGCCGCGTGTCTCTCCACGAAAGACTGCGAGACCCGCCATCTCTACCGGTGTGTCGCCGTCCACATTTTCAGCTGACTCTTCCTGGGGGAGGGCCACTGCAAATGACGCGTAAAACGGACGTTCTCGTAGTCGGCGCGGGCTTTTCCGGAGCAGTCGTAGCTGAACGATTGGCCGCTCATGGGATGTCGGTGCTTGTAATCGACAAGCGTCCGCATATCGGCGGCAATGCGTACGACGTGCTCGATAAGCACGGCGTGCTTATCCATCCGTACGGCCCGCACATCTTTCACACTAACGGCGATCGCATCGCGAGTTATCTTTCAAGGTTCACCAGCTGGCGGCCTTACGAGCACCGCGTGCTGGCGAAGGCGGGAGAGCAGTTCGTACCGATTCCAATCAACATCGACACCGTCAATCGCCTGTATGGCCTCGACCTCAATGAGGCATCAATCCAGGCGTTCTACGACAGCGTGCGCGAGCCCCGCAACCCCATCAAGACCAGCGAAGACGTCGTAATCAATGCCGTTGGTACGGACTTGTATGAAAAATTCTTCCGGGGCTACACACGCAAGCAATGGGGTCTTGATCCGTCCGAATTATCGGCTTCAGTAGCGGCGCGCATCCCCACCCGAACGAACCGCGACGACCGCTACTTCACCGATACGTTCCAAAACATGCCCACTGAGGGCTACACGGCGATGTTCGAGCGCATTCTGGATGATCCGGGTATCAGCGTCGAAGTCGGTGTCGACTTCTTCAAGCTCAAATCAACAATGCGCGTGAAACATGTCGTGTACACGGGGCCGATAGACGCATATTTCGGATATTGCTATGGCAAGCTTCCGTACCGCTCCCTACATTTCGAACATGAACATTTTTCCGACATCAGTCGATTCCAGCCGGTGGGTACCGTAAATTATCCGAACGACTACGAGTACACCCGCATTACGGAATTCAAACATTTGACGGGTCAGCAGCACAACGGCACATCGATTGTGCGCGAATATCCCCGCGCTGAAGGCGACCCCTATTATCCGGTGCCGCGTCCCGAGAACGAAGCGGTATTCAAGCGCTACGAAGCGCTCGCGCGCAAGGAAGAGAAGACTACTTTCGTGGGCCGTCTCGCCCAATATCGTTACTACAACATGGATCAGTGTGTCGGGGCCGCTCTCAAGGCGGCAGACACGCTGCTCGAGCGCCTCGGTGCGGAGCCGCTGCAGCTTGCGGAAACCGCGAGCCGGGTCAACAGTGCAAGTGTAATGGCGGCGCCCTCGTGACGACAGCAACACGTAATGCCGCGCCGCCTCACAAGGCGGGCAGCACGAATCTAGAAGTGTGGGGCGGCATTGAATGCACAGTGAACCGTGTGCGTGGCGAGTACTTCAGCCAGATGCATCGGAGTGGCCACGCGGCGCGGATCGAGGACCTGGATCGCGCTGCGGCACTGGGCATTAAAGCATTGCGTTATCCGGTATTGTGGGAACTCGTTGCGCCGAATGATATAGCGCACGCCCAGTGGTCGTGGCCCGACGAGCGATTGAAACGATTGCGCCAGCTTGGCGTTAAACCTATTGTCGGGCTGGTTCACCATGGCAGCGGGCCGGCCCATACCAGTCTTGTCGACCCGGCGTTCCCCGAAAAGCTCGCTGTATATGCGGCCGCCGTGGCGCGCCGCTATCCATGGGTTGAGTACTACACTCCGGTCAATGAACCGCTGACCACCGCGCGCTTCAGCGGACTCTATGGCTTCTGGCATCCGCATGGACGCGATGAGCGCACATTCAAGGACGCGTTGCTCGGGCAATGCCGCGCCATCGTGCTGGCGATGCGTGCGATCAGGCAAGTCAATCCGGATGCGAAGCTTGTGCAGACCGAAGATCTCGGCAAAACGTACAGCACGCCGTTGCTCGCTTATCAGGCGGCGCACAATAATGAAATGCGCTGGCTAAGCTGGGACCTGCTTTGCGGGCGCGTCGATACCGGACATCCGATATGGAACTGGCTCACGAACACCTGCGGCGCAACGAGGGCCGAGCTTGCCTGGTTCCTTGAGAACACCTGTCCTCCGGACATCATCGGTGCAAACTATTACATCACCAGCGAGCGCTTCATCGACGAGAATCTCGCCGATTACCCAGCGCGCTATCACGGCGGTAACGGACGTCATCGATACGCAGACATAGAGGCGGCGCGAGCGTTGTGTACGTCGACGGGCGGAATTTCTGCGCTGCTGCAGGAAGCGTGGCAACGATACCAGCTGCCGCTCGCTGTGACCGAAGTGCACATGGATACCACGCGCGATGACCAATTGCGCTGGCTCGCGGAAATGTGGCGCGGCACTGTTGCTGCAAAGAATGCAGGCGCGGATGTGCGGGCGCTGACGGTATGGGCGTTACTGGGTTCGTACGACTGGAACTGTCTCGTCACTGAATGCCGCGGATATTACGAGCCGGGTCCGTTCGACGTGCGAGGGCCACGGCCGCGCGCGACCGCCGTTGCTGCGCTCACGCGCGAACTGGCCACGGGCGTTACGCCGCAGCATCCAGTGCATGCGGGTCCTGGGTGGTGGAAGCGGCCGCAGCGGTTCTTTTGCCCGCCGGTATCGCTCCGTGATTGCGGAGGAGATAGCATGGAAGCCGTTGCTGAGAGACAGCCGCCTGTATTGATTACCGGCGCTACGGGCACGCTCGGCAACGCTTTCGCGAGAACCTGTGAGCAGCGCGGGCTTGCGTTCCGCTTACTGAATCGTAACGAGATGGACATTGCAGATGAGAGCTCTGTCGAGCGGGCTCTCGCCCGTTATGAGCCGTGGGCGATCGTGAATGCGGCCGGTTACGTCCGGGTCGACCATGCCGAGCATGATGTAGACCGCTGCTTCCGGGAGAACACGCTGGGTCCGAAGACGCTGGCGGCACTTTGCGCCAGGCACAAAGTGGGGCTTGTCACATTTTCCTCCGATCTCGTCTTCGACGGCAGGCGACAGTCACCGTATGTGGAGACCGATGCTGTTGCGCCGCTGAATGTCTACGGCCGCAGCAAGGCCGAGGCCGAGCAGTACGTGCTCGATACGCATCCTGCATCGCTCGTCGTACGAACGAGCGCGTTTTTCGGACCCTGGGACTCGTACAACTTTATCGCGGTGCTTCTGCGGACGCTACGCGAAGGCCGGCCATTTAACGCGGCGAGCGACATGACAGTTACACCGACGTATGTGCCGGATCTGGCTCACGCGTGCCTCGATCTGCTCATCGACGGCGAGGGCGGCATCTGGCATCTGACCAATGGCGATGCAATTACATGGGCTGGTTTGGCAATGCGCGCTGCGGAGCTCGCGCGCATCGGTGCGAGCGGTATCAAAGCGTGCACCAGCGCCGCGCTCGGGTTCGTGGCGCCGCGTCCGACTTATAGTGCGCTCGGCAGCGGCCGCTTGTTTTCAATGCCGAGCCTCGACAATGCGCTGACGAGCTTTCT
>Ga0157376_10002963_pt1 | contig 11649 bp, 14 predicted proteins | sample M45metaG_FD_121801 | JGI IMG/M metagenome (GOLD analysis project Ga0157376, IMG submission 121801) | Miscanthus rhizosphere microbial communities from Kellogg Biological Station, Michigan, USA - M4-5 metaG | ecosystem: Host-associated > Plants > Roots > Rhizosphere > Soil | place: USA: Michigan... | reverse complement strand
TCGCCGGCGGATGGCCAAAGAAAATCGCGCGATCACCAAGATCGCGCCACTGGGAATCTGGAGTTCGGTGTTTGGAATTGTGGCGTTGTTGGCGGTGCTGGCTTCCACCTGGTGGATTCCTGATTTCCACGTGGCGCTGCTTTCCGGCCCACCATGGCTGGTATTCCTGACCGTGTGCTATTTTGTTGGAGAAAATTCGGCTCGCAAAAATCGTCCGATGGGGCTCCAGGACAATGGCTGAAATACAAGAACTTCTGAATTTGCGCCGAGAATTCCCGATCCTCGGGCGCTCGACGTATTTGATCAGCAACTCGCTCGGAGCGATGCCGCGCGGCGTTTACGAATCGCTGCACGGCTACGCGGATTCGTGGGCGGAGCGGGGAGTGCGCGCATGGGAAGAGGGCTGGTGGGACCTGCCGGGACGAGTGGCGGACAAGATTGCGCCCTTGATCGGCGCCGGGCGAGGCGAAATTTCGCTGCACCAGAATGTGACCACGACCGAAGCGGTCGTCACTTCGTGTTTTGATCTGCACGGTGCACGCAACAAAATCGTAATGACCGAGCTGGAATTTCCTTCAGTGCAATATTTTTATCACGAGCAACGGCGGCACGGCGCGCGGGTGGAATTGGTGCCGGCTGAAAATTCAGTGAGCTTTGATCTGGATAAATTTCTAGCGGCAATTGACGAAACCACCCTGCTGGTGCCAATTTCGCTGGTGCTGTTCCGCAGTTCGTTCATCGTAAATGCCCAGGCCATTATTGAAAAAGCACATCGCGTGGGCGCGCGCGTGGTTCTGGATGTGTTTCAGGCAACTGGTACGGTGCCATTTTGTGTCCGCGAACTTGGCACGGATTTCGCGGTAGGCGGAGTGCTGAAGTGGCTGTGCGGCGGCCCGGGCGTTGCTTATTTGTATGTGCGGGAAGATTTGCGGCAAAAGCTGCAGCCGGCGTTGACCGGATGGCTGGCGCACAAACGGCCATTTCAATTCGAGCCTGGGCCAATCGCGGCGCGGGATGATTCGTACCGTTTTTTGAATGGAACCCCGCACATTCCGGCGCTCTATGCTTGCCAGCCGGGACTGGACATTTTGAACCATGTGGGGACACAGGCCATCCGCGAAAAATCGATTGGCATGACCACGCGGCTGTGGGAAGGCGCGCGAGCGAGAGGCTGGCGCGTGAACACCGTGGAAAATCCGGCGGAACGAGCGGGGACGGTTTCCCTGGACTGCCCGCACGCTCGTGAAGTTTGCCGCGAATTGCTGGCGCGAGAAATTCTAGTGGACTACCGTCCGCAAGCAGGCATCCGAATTTCGCCGCACTTTTACAATACCGATGCGGAGTGCGATTTTGCGCTTTCGCAAATCGAAGAAATTCTGAAGACTCGCGCTTGGGAAAAGCATGCCCTGGCGGCCAATCAGGCTTAACCCGATGAACCGTTCTTTGCCAGCGGGAGATGCTTCCGCGCCGCGGCTGACCATCATCGTACCTTCGTTCAACGAGGAAGCGCGGTTGCCGCCGTCGCTGGAACTGATTGCAGAGTACATCGATGCGTCCGGGCACAGCACCGAAGTGCTGGTGGTGGATGACGGGTCAACCGACCGCACGGCGGAGGTTGCGCAATCCTTTGGTGGGCGCATCGCAAATTTACGGGTGCTGAAAAACGGAGAAAACCGCGGCAAGGGCTACAGCGTGCGGCACGGTATGCGCGAAGCCCAAGGCGAAAACGTGCTGTTCACCGACGCCGATCTATCCGCGCCGATCGAGCAAGCGGACAAGCTGATTGAAGCGCTGCAGCAATACGACGTGGCCATCGGGTCGCGCGCGGTCGATCGCAGCCTGATTACCGTTCACGAATCGCTGTTTCGCGAATTCGCGGGGATCGTTTTCAATCGCATCGTGCGCGTTGTGTTGTGGCTGCCGTTCGTGGATACCCAGTGTGGCTTCAAAGCGTTCCGCCGGGAACGCTGCCGCATCATTTTTGAGCAGCAACGCATTGAACGATTCGGATTCGATCCGGAGTTGCTGTATCTGGCGCGGCATCACGGACTGAAGTCCGCAGAGATACCGGTGCGCTGGGCACATTCTCCGGCGACTAAGATCAACATGCTGCGCGACAGCGTGCAAATGTTCTTGGATGTGTTTACGATCCGCTGGAATGCTCTGCTGGGACGATACCGGCGGCAAAAATTAACCTGAACTTTATTTCACAAAGTACTTGACAATACTTCGTTGGCGCGCTAATATCTCTGGTCGTGGCGCTTCCCGGTCAAATTCGCCCGGCATCCCGCGAGCCGATCCCCATCGATGCTCGCGCCGCCGACCATCTTCGCTATATTCGCGAAACCATGGAGCGCGCCGGTGAATTTACCGCGGTGCCAGGCTGGGGCGGAGTGGCCATGGGGGTCACCGCGCTGGTCGCGGCGATTTTTGCTTCGCGGCAACTGGGGCCGGAACGTTGGCTGAATATCTGGCTGATCGAAGCGTTCGTGGCAGTGGCAATTGCGGCACCAGCCGCGGCCACCAAGGCGCATCGCGCCAACGCCAAGCTGCTCTCTGGCCCGGGCCGCAAATTTTTGTTGAGCTTTGCGCCGCCGGTGGTAGTAGGCGGACTTTTAACTTACGCGCTGTCGCACGCCGGAATGCACTCGTTCCTTCCGGGAGTTTGGCTGTTGCTATATGGCACGGCGATTGTGACCGGCGGAGCTTTTTCGGTTCGAGTGGTGCCGATCATGGGTTTGTGCTTGATGTTGTTGGGCGCGATGGCGCTGTTTATGCCGCGGAATATCGGTGACCTTTTTATGGCATTTGGTTTCGGCCTGGTGCAGATCGGATTTGGGATCTGGATCGCGCAACGCTACGGGGGCTGACGGAATTTCGCATGTCAAAATCATCTACAATTCGAAATGATCACGCCGTCCGCGAACGCGGAGCGCTCAGCTCGGTGAAAGGCCAGCGGCAGGAAGCGGTGTCGGCCGATTTGGACCGGCTGATTCACGAACGGATCCGACTGGGTATCGTCAGTGCGCTCGCGGTGAACCGTTCCCTCACTTTTAATGAGTTGAAGGCGCTACTGAAAACCACCGACGGAAATCTGAGCGTGCATGCGCGGCGGCTGGAAGAAGCGGACTACATTGTGTGCACTAAGTCGTTCGACGGACGGTTGCCGAAGACCGAATACCGGCTGACAGCGGCCGGGCGCAGAGCGCTGGAGCGCTACTTGAACCATATGGAAGCGTTGATTCGCGCCACGCGCGAAGGGTGAAAAAAATTTGTCCCCGTGCTTTGTAATACAAAGTAATTTATATAAATTTCCAGCGGCGGAGAAAGAACACCATCATGACCGTTCAACAGGCAATTCTGCAGCACATTTTGAATGCACCTCCGATAACACCCGCGCTGTCGTTGCACGTGGCAATCATCACCGACGGCAACGGCCGCTGGGCCACGGCGCAAGGATTACCGCGCTCAGCCGGGCACCGGGCCGGAGCGGAAGCCAGCCGCACCATCATTGAAGCTGCGCCGAAGCTGGGGATTCATACGCTGACGCTGTTCGCACTTTCCGCCGCAAACTGGAAGCGGCCTGCGGCGGAGGTGAATGCGATTCTTCGATTGCTGCACGAATATTTGCTGGCGGAAACGACGCGCTGCATGGAACACGGCATCCGCATCAGCATTATTGGCAGGCGCGATCGCGTTCCGGTTACGCTGCGGCAAACAATTCTGGATGCCGAGGCAGCCACTGCGCATGGCACTCGGCTGCATTTGCGACTGGCGATTGATTACTCGGCGCGCGAGGCGATTTATCTGGCGGCATGCCGCTACTACAAAGCAACAGAACTTTCGCCGGAAACTTTTTCGTCGGTGCTGGCGGAAGTTTCGCGCGGCGCATCGCCCGATGTGGACCTGCTGATCCGCACTGGCGGCGAGCAGCGGCTGTCCGATTTTTTGTTGTGGGAATGCGCTTTCGCCGAACTGGTATTCATGGACAAGCGCTGGCCGGATTTTACGGTCGCCGATTTGCGCTCGGCGCTAGCCGAATTCAAACGCCGCGAGCGGACGCGCGGCGCGCTGCCGCAGGATTCCGCTGCCTAGAACTCCGCCCCTTGACCTTGCTACTCTGGCTGAACAGCCAAGTGACGCTTCATAACCGCCATATTTTCTGTGCTTTATGGCGCTATTGGGCGATCCACCTTGCCCTGACATTTCCCCCTTTCGCGTCGTCTATACCTCAGGAGACGCAGATGGGATCTATGCGGCTTGCGCTGCCATGGGGGGCTAGAATCTCTTCCCAACCGGGCTACAGGGAGAAGCGAGTGGAGCCATCGGAATTCACGCGGGCTGCATCAGAACCGGCCGATCGCTTGTCGAGCAATGACGCTGCGTTGGCTTCGGCATGCCGCGCGGGAGATCCCCGCGCCTACGAGCGTCTGTATCATCTCCATGGTTCGCGCATGAAAAGCATGGCGCGCAATCTGCTGGGCACCAGCAGCGACGCCGAAGACGCGGTGCAAGAGACTTTTCTGAAAATTCAGCGCGGCTTCGCCAGCTTTCGTGGCCAATCGAGTCTTGCCACGTGGTCGTTCCGCATTCTGATCAACACCTGCTATGACGCGCGGCGCAGCCGGATGCGCAAAAAAGAAGTGGCCCAGGAAGAGCCCGAAGAGTCAAGGCGGCCTGAACCGCGCGCGGCTTCGGCTCACCCTTCGCTGCGCATTGCACTGGAACGAGCACTAGCCCAACTGACTCGGCATCAGCGCGATGTTTTTTTGTTGTACGAAGTGGAAGGCTTCCGGCATGCCGAGATCGCCTCGATGCTGGAAATCAGTGAAACAGCGTCAAAAAATACTTTGTTCCAAGCCAAAAAGAATTTGCGCCAGATGCTGGAAGCGCCGCGCAGTACTGCTGCGGAGGCCAGATAACCGCCATGAACATTGCTTGCAACGATCGTGAGCGAGTTTTTATGGATGGCACTGCGGAAGAGTGGGCGGCGCTGGAAACGCATGCGTCTACGTGTGCCGCATGCGGCCAAGAAATTCGCGCGTGGAAAAATCTTTCACTCGTCGCGGCTGAGCTGCATGAAGAGTGGGATTCGCCGACGCTTTGGCCGCGCATTGAGAAAGCCTTGACGGCACAATCGACGACGCCGGAAAGCTCCTGGTGGCAGCAAGCTTTCGGCAACTGGTTATTGGGCTCATTGCGGTGGCAGACCGTAGCCGCGGCAATCGTGCTGGTTGCGCTTACCGGTTCGGCGATCTGGTTCGCGTCGAGCAGCAAGAAACACGATGGACTGCAGAATCAGGCCCTGCTGAACGATCGAACGGTAAACGAAGTGGAACGCGCGGAAGCCGCCTACGAACACGCGATCGATAAACTCGACGCGCAAGCCCGTCCGCAACTGGAAAATTCTTCGACTCCGCTGATGGCCAATTATCGCGAGAAACTTCTGGTGCTCGATAGCGCCATCGCCGATTTGAAATCGCAGGCGGGCATGAATCCCGCCAACGGTCACCTGCGCCGCCAGTTGTTGGCGATGTATCAGGAAAAGCAGGACACTCTTGAACAAATTCTGGAGGCAAAAAAGTGAATTCGTCCGCGCCCAGCAAAGCGGCAGGGGCCCTGCGTGTCGTACGCGCCTGCCTATTCTTCATAGTGCTCGTGTTTTCGGTAAATCTACCGGCTTTCGGAAATAATTCCGGGCAAGACGAGGTCAAGCGCGACTTCCAGAAAACGGTGACGCTTTCAGGAAATCAAGGAGTCAGCCTGGATCACCGGCTGGGCCAGGTCCGCATCCACGGCGGCTCGGGGCATGAAGTGAACATTTCCGCCACCATTCGCGTGCAGAGCCACACGAATTCCGATGCCCATGAATTTGCGCAAAAAATTGAAATTGAGGTACGCGAATCCAACGACGGCGTGCACATTCGCACGATTTATCCGGACAATAAATTCCCGGTGATTCGCATCGGCGGCCGCACTTCTTATTCAGTGGACTATGACATCGCCATGCCGGCCGACGCGCCGCTGTGGATGCACAACGATTTCGGCAACGCCGAAATCTCCAGCGTGCGTGGCTGGGCGCAACTTGAGAACGGCCACGGGGTGTTGACCGTACGCGACGCCGGCGGCGCCAAACTGGTGAACTCTTTCGGGCGCATCGAGTTGTCCAACGCGACCGGAAATTGCACGATCACCAATAACAATGGTGCGGTCAGCGTATCCAACGTCAAGGGCACGCTGGAAGTTCGCAACCGCTTCGGCGAAATTGACGCTTCGCAAATCAGCGGCGGAGCTTCGATTTCCGGAGGCAACGGCGCGGTCCGGCTAAACGAAGCGGGCGGCAATTCCACGATCAGCAACTCATTCGGAGAAGTTAACGCGCGTAACATCAATGGCAGCTTAACCATCACCAACAGCAACGGCAAGATTGATGCGTCGGACGTCACCGGCAATGCGGAGCTCAAAACCAGTTTCGGAGCCGTGGAAGCCACGCGCATCGGCGGAACGCTGACCCTTAACAACAATAACGGCGCACTGCACTTCAGCGAGGCACACGGTCTTGTTTCCGCCAACACCAGTTTCGGCAGCGTCAGCGGCAATCGCCTCTTCAAAGGCGCCAACATCGTCACCGGTAACGGTGCGATTGAATTGAGCGAAGTCGACGGCGACGTTTACGCCAGGACTTCCTTCGGATCGATTCACGCGGAAAACGTGCAAGGGAAATTCACCGCGCAAGATTCGAACGGGGCAGTTACCGCCAAATCGATTTCAGGCGACGCTTCCGTGGACACCTCATTTTCTGGAGTAACGCTGGAAGGAGTCGGCGGAAAAATTCGTGTGGACAATCAGAATGGCGCAATCGACGTCACCGCAAATTCCGGTTCTGGCTGCAAAGACATCAATCTCAAGACTTCGTTTTCTCATATCGCGGTTCGCGTTCCGTCCAATGCTGGCTACAAAGTGACCGCGCGGACGTCCTTTGGTCACGTCAGCTCGGATCTGCCGATTACCACCACCGGCACCATGGGCGGCGATTCACTTAACGGCACGATTGGTGGTGGCGGGTGCACGTTGGATTTGGCGAATTCCAACGGCAATATCCAGATTCTCCGCGGGCAATAAGCGGATGGTTTGCTGCCAGCGGCCGTTATTTCCTGAGCCGCGCCAGCGAAAATGCCTTGCAGATCACTCGCGTCGCGGTGGGCGTCATTGCGAACTTGTCCAACTCATCTTCAGCGGCCCACGCCACGTCGGTTACGTCGCCACCTGCAATCGGACTTCCGGCAGTGCGTTCGCATAGAAAATCCACAATTACAAAATGGAAACGAGGGCGCCGACGCTCTTCCTGAGTGGTCCAGGATTCATCCGCGCCGTGCCCAAAATTGATTCGTTCAAAAACTTCAATCAGTTCCAGGACATCTACGTCCAGCCCGGTCTCTTCCTTTAGCTCGCGCGCGGTTCCTTCCGCCAGTGTTTCCCCAAGCTCCAGAGTTCCTCCTGGAATCGACCACTGGCCCAACAACGGCTCGGTACCGCGCCGGATTAACAACGCCCGGCCATTTTCGATGACTACTCCGCCGACGCCGACGATCGGACGTTCGGGGTATTCCCGCCACGAACTCATTCGTTCCCGCTTTCCCTTTTGATCCTGCCTATTCCCGGCTTTCGATGTTGCACACAAACACTGCATTTTTTCATGGATACTTTGACTTCGCGCTTCGCGGTATATAATACGACGGTCGGTGGCGGTCGCGATTCTCCCGGCCCCGCCCCACGCATATTCGTTCGGAGGATCGAGCCGTGATTCGCTGCCCCGATTGTGGCGCCGAAATTGATGTGGATGAGGATGAAGTAGAGGAGGGCGAAATCTTGAGCTGCCCAGAGTGTGAAGTGGAATTGGAAGTAACACAGACGCATCCAGTCCATCTGAACCCCATCTCCGACGACCTCGACGATGATGAAGACGAGGAAGAAGAAGAGGAAGAGGACGACGTCGAGGAAGATGACGACGAGGAAGAAGAAGACGACGATCCGGAGGAAGAAGAGGAAGAGGACGAAGAGTAGTAGTCCGGCTTTGGGAGTACATCGAATCGGCCGGACTCGGCATCTAATTTGTCCGAACCGGTTGTTTTTCGACCGCCAAAACACCAAATCCATGCGCACCAACCTTCTTTCCAGTGCACCGCTGGCAGCTGTAGTTTTTTCACTTGCAGTGACTCTCTGCGCCCAGGAGCCCGCTCCGGGACCGGCGGCACCGCTGCCCGCGCCATCCGCGGAATCTTCCTCAAAACAAAAAACTTCGCCAAGCAGCGGCAAACACTCCGACGATTTTCTGGTCCGCGGAACGGTGTTCACCCAGGAAGGATTGGCATTGCCCGGAGCCGAACTTCGCATTCGCCGCACTTCAGAAAAGAAATTCCGGTGGGAAACGATGGCAAATTCCCGCGGAGATTTCGCGGTGCGCGTCAAGATGGGTTCCGACTATGAAGTGATCGTCCGGGCCAAGGGATTTGCGGATCAAACTCAACCGGTGGACGCCAAAACCGGCGATCGTTTCAAAGATCTGGTTTTTCGTATGCAGCATCAGGGAGGCCAGTGATGAGGACCGCCCATCGCAGAGTTGCGGCTGCCGCACTGTTACTGCTGATTTCCGGGTTGGCGATCTCCGCGCAGAACCCCAAGCATGCCGCACAACTGAAAACGGTTCGCGGCGTGGTTACCGACAAGTCCGATAACCTGATGCAGTCGGCAGTTGTTTTTTTGAAAGATACTCGGACCAATCAGGTACGCAGCAACATCACTAGCGATCAGGGCGTTTATCGATTCAGCGGATTGGACCCCAATTCCGAATACGAACTGTACGCGGAAAAAGACGGCGCCAAATCGCAAACTCGCACGTTGTCCAGTTTCGATAGCCGCTTGGACATCGTTCTCAACCTCAAATTGGAACGCAAGAAGAGCTAACACCTAGATTTTCGGGTCAGCACACATAGTTTCTTGTGCAGCACCTGGACGTCTACCGGTGCGGGCCCCAGCAATTCGCCGTCGCCATGAAACCACGCTTCGCTTCTGGGCGTAATTCTCACTCGCTGCGTTCGCAACCGCGTCACATGTCCAGTTTTCAGCTCGCCGGTAAACAGCAGTCGGGGCAATAGCGCCAAAATTTCTCTGGCCCCAAGCATTTCGAGCAACACCACTTCCAGCAGCCCGTCATCCAGTTCAGCTCCCGGCGCCAAGCGCAATCCACCGCCGTAGGACGGCGTATTCAACACTGCCGCCAGCAAGACCCGCTTGGCAATTCCTGGTAGTTCCGTTTCCGGGAATTCCACGTCGACTTCGACGCCAGAAAACCCTTGCAGTGCGGTGATCGCCGATGCCACATACCGCAACCGTCCCGGCCAGTTCATAAACTTTCCGCCGGCATGTCGCGCCGCCTCGGCATCCAGTCCGATTCCTCCACCGCCCAGATAGAGATAGTCTTTTCCGTCGCTCGTGCGGACTTGCAGCAGATCCACCGGCCGCGAATTTCCCTCAGCAATCACCGCCACGGCATGTTGCACGTTTGTCGGGATTCCCAGCGCCGACGCAAAATCATTTCCGCCACCTGCGGGGATCACGCCTACTCGCACGTCACGGCCAAATATTTCGGTCACCAGTAGTTGCAAGGTTCCGTCGCCGCCCAGGGCCACAAAAGTGTCGCAGCCTTCAGAAATCGCCCTATGCACGTTGAGACGAAACTCCCGCGCCGAGCTTGCCTCAAAAAACTTCACCGCATAGTTTCGCTGGGCAAATGCCTCGTGCGCTTCCGCACACTTCGGCGCCGCGCGACCTCCTCCCGCAAACGGATTCACAAAAACCGCCGCAGGAACGTTTCGCGTTACGGCGATCTCCGACTGCACTTCTTGATTTTCTTTTTCCTGAATGGGTGCCGCTCTCCGGGCCGTGAGTCTGTCACACCCGTCAGGCGACCGGCAAGCCTAAGAGCCCTGACTAGCTAGGAGCATTCGCTTCGAATCCGGCCAGCTCCATGGCCTTTGCTACTTCCGGATTTTTTGCGAATTGCTCCCACACAAATCCGCTCCGGGAATTTTCGGCCATTAACAGCGTGATTCCCGCGTCGATCCCCAGCACGTCCAAGCTGGCCCACCCGGTCAGCGGATTGAATGCGTCAACCAAACCGTATTTCTTCCAGACCCGTTTGCCGAATTTTTCGCGAATGTTTTGCAGCACGCGAATACATTCCTTGGGCATAAAAACCATCGACCCGCCCGAAGCGCAGGGCACCACGCTGCCATCAATTCGGCCCATCGACGGCGGACCGCCCCACACCGCGTAACCGTGCTCCGAATCCGAAGCCGTGATGCCCCAAAGATCCTCGGAGTAGTCCGGAAATCGCTCCGCCAGCTCCAGGCACCACAATTTATGGACCTTGGTGGCGATGATCGAATTCGCAAAGTAGTCGGCGTATTTATCGTGCGTTCCGCGAAAATTAAACCAGGCGTGCGAAAATTGATGCGCAAAGAGCGGCGCGTGCGCGCCAATATAGCCAATCTGGTTGAATTCAAACCGCGGTCGCTGCCACGCGTTCCACACCGTTGGCGGCAGCGGGTGAGTCTTCGAAGCCATTCCCAGCATGTACATCATCATCAGCTCGCTGTAACTGTCCCACCGGGACTTCAGAAATCCCTGCTCCGGTTGCCAGCCCATTGCCAGCGTTGGCCCACCATGCAAAATCCAGTTCCAATCCACGCGTTCGAACAATTCCGTGGCCATTCCTTGAATCTCTTTGTCGTCAAAATATCCCCGGCAGGTCAACGCTCCACAAAGGAACAGGCAGGTATCAATCGGGGACACTTCAGAGTTGAGGATCCGCTGGCCCGTTTCTCCGTTGATGAAGTGGTAGAGAAATCCGTGCTGGTTCTGAATGTTCCGCAACGCAAAATTCAACGTCACCTTTACTCGCTCGCGGACGGCTGCATCTTCTTCCCAGCCTCGCCGTGCGGCAATGCACAACGCCGTCAGGCCAAATCCCGTCGCCGCCACGCTCGAGGCGTTCCTCGGTGAGCCACCATCGGCCGAGCCGCGGTCCTCGACCTGACCGGTCTTAGGATTTGCCTGCTCCCAGAAATACAGAAACGACGCTTGTTCTACTTCGTCCAGGAAAAAATCTTCATCCGCGGTAAATCGATACAAGGAAGGGTCGAATCCGAACAGCTTGCTGGGCAGCCCGACGGTGGGCTCTCGGGAAACTAAGGGTTGTTCCTGGGCGGCATTGAAATCAAAATCCGAGTAGGCGGATATTCCCAGCGGAGCCGCTGCACCCAGCAGACTCGCCTGTCTTAGCCATTCTCGCCTGCTCAGATTACGTGGGCTCACGCCGCAAGCCTCGAGTTTCGCCGCTCTTTGCCTGTCGCTTCCGCGTCACCCTCACAGTTTTGGGGCGGCGCGTCATTTTACCTTTCGATACCTCCGCTTCACAGTCTCCACGTTCTGCTAAAACGTCTTCTTGTGCCTGTCTGGCACTCCCCCGCTACGGCGATTTTATGACAGACCTGGTCTGGGATTCTTGCGGATCTGAAGTATGGTGCCGGCGGGGGGAATCGAACCCACGGCCTAGGGATTATGAGACCCTCGCTCTACCACTGAGCT
>Ga0157376_10002960_pt1 | contig 11654 bp, 12 predicted proteins | sample M45metaG_FD_121801 | JGI IMG/M metagenome (GOLD analysis project Ga0157376, IMG submission 121801) | Miscanthus rhizosphere microbial communities from Kellogg Biological Station, Michigan, USA - M4-5 metaG | ecosystem: Host-associated > Plants > Roots > Rhizosphere > Soil | place: USA: Michigan... | reverse complement strand
GACCACCACCTTTCCATTCTTGTCGAGCGCCTCGCCGATGGCGTCGATGGATTCCCGGACCGCCGCGTCGATGAAGCCGCAGGTGTTCACGATGACGAGGTCAGCGCCGGAGTAGCTCGGCGAGGTCGCGTAGCCTTCGGCGCGAAGCTGCGTGAGGATGCGCTCGGAATCGACGAGCGCTTTCGGGCAGCCTAGGGAGACAAAACCGATCTTAGGTCTTGTCGTTGTCGCTCTTCTGCTGGCCAGACGGGAAGCCGGGGAAAGAAAGGCCGGTGAACATGTTGCGCGCCTGGCTCTGCATCTGCTCCTGGAACTGCGCGAACATCTTCTGGCTCTGCTCGATGTAGGCCTGCATCAGGCTCTGCATCGCGGGGCCCTGCAGGTTCATGAACTGCGCCCAGAGGTCCTGCGAGACGCGCGAGTTGTCGCCGTACACCTTCTGCGACTGCTCCTGCAGCGCTTTCTGGATGTCCTGGAACGCGCGCACGTTGCGCTCGAGGTATCCGCCCATCATGCCCTGCATCGCGTTGCCGTAGGAGCGGATCATCTGCGACAGCAGGTCGCTCGAGAACATCGGCGCACCGCCCGACTCCTCCTCGAGGATGATCTGCAGCAGGATCTGGCGCGTGAGATCGTCGCCGCTCTTCGCGTCGACCACCTGGAACTCCTCCTGCTTCAGCACCATCTGCTTCACGTCCGCAAGCGTGATGTAGCTCGACGTCTTGGTGTCGTAGAGCCTCCGGTTGGGATACTTCTTGATCAGCCGGAGCGGGTTCTCCATCTTCGGATCGCGGTTGGGCTGCGGTGCCGGCATGAGTCGAGTCTACTCCCTAATACATGTGCTGGCCGCCGTTGATCGAGATGTTGGCGCCAGTCACGAATGCCGCTTCCTCGGAGCACAGGTAGATGATCAGTCCGGCGACTTCATCGGGCTTGCCGAGGCGCCCGAGCGGAATCTGCGGCAGGATCTTCGAGTCGAGGATTTCCTTGGGTATCGCGGTAACCATCTTGGTGCCGATGTAACCCGGCGAGATGGTGTTCACGGTGACGCCCTTGCGCGCGACCTCGAGCGCGAGCGCCTTGGAAAAGCCGTGGATCCCGGCCTTGGCGGCGGAATAGTTGGTCTGGCCGAAAGCACCCTTCTGCCCGTTCACCGACGCGACGTTGATCACCCGGCCCCAGCCGCGCTCGACCATGCCGTCCATCACCTGCTTGGTCATGTTGAAGCACGAATCGAGGTTGGTGCGCATCACCGCGTCCCAGTCGGTCTTGGTCATCTTCTTGAACGTCATGTCGCGCGTGATGCCGGCGTTGTTGACCAGGATGTCGACCACCCCGACCTCGGTCTGGATCGTGTGCACCTTGCGCGCGCAGTCGTCGTAGTCGACCACGTCCACCGGGAAAGCGCCGAAGTTGTAGCCGCGGCCCTTCATCTCTTCCAGCCACGATCGGTATTTCGTATTGGAGGGCGAATAGGTGACGACCACGCGGTAGCCCGCGTCGGCCATCTTGGTCGAGATCGTTTCGCCGAGGCCGCCCATGCCTCCGGTCACAACGGCGATCCTTTGCTTTGCCATGGCCTTCTCCAGGCGTGTCTACCGTGGGATGGGCCAGTCTACATCATGTGCATGCCGCCGTTGACCGAGATGTTGGCCCCAGTGATGTACCCCGCTTCCTCGGAGGCCAGGAAGGCCACCACCGCCGCGATTTCCTCGGGCCGGGCGAGCCGCCCCATGGGGATGGCGGCGACGATCTGGTCCCGGATCTCCTGGCGGATCGCCTTGACCATGTCGGTCTCGACGTAGCCGGGCGAGACGGTATTGACCGTCACGCCTTTCTTGACAACCTCCTGGGCGAGCGCCTTGGCGAAGCCAGCCATGCCGGCCTTGGCCGCGGAGTAGTTGGTCTGGCCGAACTGGCCCTTGAGCGCGTTGACGGAAGAGATGTTCACGATCCGCCCCCAGCCGCGCTCGCTCATGCCATCGATCACCTGGCGCGTGACGTTGAACACGCTGTTCAGGTTGGTGTTGATCACCGCCATCCAGTCCTGCTCCGTCATGCGCTTGAACACCGAGTCGCGCGTGATGCCGGCATTGTTCACCAGGATGTCCACCGGCCCGACCACCGAGCGCACGTTGTAGAACATCTCGGCGCACGAATCGAAGTCGGCCACGTCGCCCTCGGCGGCGTGCACCTTGAAGCCCTGCGCGCGCATGGCGTCGAGCCATTCCTGCTTGCGCTCGTAGTCGGGCAAGCAGCCCGCAACTACCGTGTGGCCCGACTGCGCAAAGCGCCGGCAGATCGCGCTGCCGATGCCGCCCATGCCACCGGAAACGAAGGCAATGCGCGGCACGACCGGACGGGAGCGGTCGCGCCATGCCTCTTCTTGTGATGCGTCGATTACCTCGGCTTCAGGCTTCATCGTTATTCCTCTCTATCGTTCTACCCTACCGTTCGACCGCCAGGGCGACCCCCATGCCGCCCCCGATGCACAGCGAGGCGAGGCCTCGCCGCGCGTCGCGCTTCTGCATTTCGTGGAGAAGGGTGACCAGCACGCGCGCGCCCGAGGCGCCGATCGGATGGCCGAGCGCGATGGCGCCGCCGTTCACGTTCACCTTCCTCGTGTCCCAGCCCATCTGGCGATTCACCGCAATCGCCTGTGCGGCGAAGGCCTCGTTGATTTCCAGGAGATCGAGATCCTTCGGCTCCCATCCGGCGCGCGACAGCGCGCGCTTGGAAGCCGGCACCGGCCCCATGCCCATGTATTTCGGATCGACGCCCGCCGAGGCGAAAGCCTTGATTCTGGCAATGGGTTTCAACCCCAATTCCTTCGCCTTGCGTGCCGAAGTCAAAACCACGGCGGCAGCGCCGTCGTTGATCCCCGAAGCATTGCCCGCGGTCACCGTGCCGTTCTTGTCGAAGGCCGGCCTCAGGCTCTTCATCGCGTCGAGCGTCGCGCCGTGGCGCGGATACTCGTCGTCGGCGAAAACGATCGGTCCCTTCTTCGACGGAATTTCGACCGGGATGATCTCGTCCTTGAACTTGCCGGCCTTCTGCGCCGCCTCGGCCTTGTTCTGGCTCGCCACCGCGAACTCGTCCTGCTCCTCGCGCGTGACGGCGTACTCCTTGGCCACGTTCTCGGCGGTGACGCCCATGTGGTACTGGTTGAACACGTCCCACAGTCCGTCGACGATCATGGTGTCGACCATCTTCGCGTCGCCCATGCGGAAGCCGTCGCGCGAGCCGTTGAGCGCGTGCGGCGAGAGGCTCATCGACTCCTGGCCGCCCGCGACCACGAGGTCCGAGTCGCCGTTGGCGATCGCCTGCGCGCCGAGCATCGCCGCCTGCAGGCCCGAGCCGCAAACCTTGTTGATGGTCATCGCGGGCACCATGTACGGGATGCCCGCCTTGATCGCCGCCTGGCGCGCGGGGTTCTGCCCGACGCCCGCCGTGAGCACCTGGCCCATGATGACCTCCGACACCTGCTCGGGCGCGACGCCCGCGCGCTCCAGCACCTTGCGGATGACGAGCGCGCCGAGCTCGGCGGCCGGCGTCTTGGCGAGGCTGCCGCCGAACTTGCCGATCGGGGTGCGGGCTGCGCCGACGATGACGATCTCTTCCATGAGGCTCTCCTAGTGGATTCGTTGCTTCACGTAGCGGCCGGGGGCCGCTTCGATGGGTCTGTATTGGACATTTCCGGGCGCAGAAGGTGCGGCCCGCTCGCCGCCGCCGTGCCGCGCGAGCCATTGCGACCACGCCGGCCACCAGCTGCCCCGATTTTCAGTCGCGATTTGAAGGAAGTCCTCGGGCTCGGCAGGGTAACGCTCCGAAGTCCAGTAGCTGCGGCGGTTCTTCGACGCAGGATTGACCACGCCGGCGATGTGGCCGCTCGCGCCGAGCACGAACCGTTTGTCCTTTCCTCCCAACAATTGCAACGTCCGGTAAGCGGAGCGCCAGGGGACGATGTGGTCTTCGCGCGTCGCGAGCACGAAAAGCGGCAGCTCGACCGCGCCGAGATCGACCGGCACGCCGCAATTGGTGAGCGCGCCGGGCTCGCGCAGCTTGTTGGAAAGATACGTGTTGCGCAGGTAGTAGCAGTACATCGGACCCGGCAGGTTGGTGCTGTCGGCGTTCCAGTGGAGGATGTCGAACGCCGCCGGGGTCTCGCCCAGGAGATAGTTGTTGACTACGTACGGCCAGACGAGATCGTTCGCGCGCAGGCTGGAGAAAACGAAGGCGAGGTCCGATCCCGGCAGGATCCCGTCCTCGCCGATGGTCGCCTCGCGCGCCGCAACCATGGTTTCGTCGACGAACAGGCCGATCTGCCCGGTCTCGGAGAAATCGAGCATCGTGGTGAGGAACGTGACGCTCGCAACGAGATCGTCTTTTCGGTGCGCGAGGACCGCGAGCGCGGCGCCAAGCAGCGTGCCGCCGACGCAGAAGCCGAGCGCATTGACCTTGTCGCTCTGGGCGATCTCGCGCGCCAGGCGCAGCGGGGTGAACACGCCCAGCTCGAGATAGTCGTCCCAGGTGAGGCATCCCTGGTCCGCGCGCACGTTGCGCCAGGACACCAGGAACACCGTATGGCCGCTCGCCACCGCATGGGCCACGAACGAGTTCTCCGGCTGCAGGTCGAGGATGTAGTACTTGTTGATGCAGGGCGGGACGATCACCAGCGGACGCCTGGCCACCTCGGCGGTACCCGGCGCGTACTGGATGAGCTGGATGAGCTCGTTCTCGTACACCACGCTTCCTGGCGTAACCGCGAGGTTGCGGCCGACTTCGAACACGCTCTCGTCGGTCTGGCTGATGCGCCCGCGCTGGACATCCGCGAGGAGCAGGCCCAGGCCACGCGCCAGGCTCTCGCCGCGCGTCTCGAGCGCCTGCTCGAGCGCCTGCGGGTTGGTGGCGGCGAAATTGGCCGGACACATGGCATCGATCCACTGCTTGACCGCGAACCGCGCGCGTTCCTTCGCTGCAGGCTCGAGCGTTGTCTGCTCGACGGAATCGGCTAGAAAGCGCGACGCCAGCAGGTACGACTGCTTGAGGTAGTCGTAGTACGGATTTTCATTCCATTGGCGGTGCGCGAAACGCCGGTCGCCGGGCTCGGGCGAGATCATCGGCTCGGCGCGTCCGGCGATGAGCGCGCTCCAGAGCTTCGCCTGCTTCTCGAGATAGCTCGACTGCAGCGCCGAGTTGGCGCCGAGCCACGAAGTGTCGGCGGCCGCCGGGGCCGAAGCCATCAGCCTCATCCAGCCCTGCGTGAGTTCGTTCGTGGACTGCGAGATCGCCGCGAGGACGGCCTCTGGGAACCCGGGTTGCATGCGCGCGCGCATTTTGCGCCGCACAAACCCTGCCGTCAAATGATTTTAACTAACTGAAAGATTAGTTCTTTTTGATCAGTGCACCATCACCACGCGCAGGCCGGCGATCGCGCCGATGCCCAGCGCGATCAGCAGCGCCTGGGAGGCCGTGTCGCGGAGCTGGGGGCGCCGATGCAGCCCCGGGATCAGGTCGGCGACGGCGACGTAGATCATGCTCGCGGCGACGAAACCAAGCAGGGTCGCTTCCCATTCGGCCACCGCCCGCAGCCCGAAATAGCCGATCAGACCCCCACCACCGTGGCGAGCGACGAGAGCAGGTTCATCGCGAGGGCCCTCGCGCGCGTATACCCCGAATGGAGCAGGATCAGGAAGTCGCCCACCTCCTGCGGGATCTCGTGGGCAATGATCGCCACCGCGGCGATGATGCCGACCTCGGTGCTCTGGAGGAAGGCGGCGGCGATTAGCAGGCCGTCGAGAAAGTTGTGGATGGTGTCGCCGACGATGATGAGCACGCCGCTGCGCCCGTGGTCGTGGCCCCCGGAGCCCTCTTCGTGCGGATCATGCACTTCGCAGTGCTCGGTGTGGCAATGGCGCCAGAGCAGCAGCTTCTCCAGCACGAAGAACACGAATATGCCGCCGAGGATGGCAGCCGCCGCCTCGTGCGCATTGCCGCGCTCGAAAGCGTGCGGAATCACTTCGAGAAACGCTGCTCCGAGCAGCGCCCCGATCGCGAACGAAACCAGGGTCGATACCCAGCTCGCGCGCAAGAGGAGCGCGAACGCGGCAAGCCCGGCGGAAAGCGTTCCGCCGACGAAGCTCGCGGCGAGGATCCAGCCGAGTGTCATGGTCATGGGGGCGGGGATTCTACTCGGACAACCTGCTACTCGGACAACCAAATGAGCGCGGCCATGCGGCCGCTCGTGCCGTCGCGCCGGTACGAATAGAACCGCTGCGGCTCCGAATACGTGCAGTAGGTTCCGCCGAAGATCCGTTGCACGCCGCGGGCGCGCAGGCGCTGGCGCGTCACGGCGTAGAGATCGAGCAGCCAATGGCCCGGGCGGGTAGGCGAGAACGCGTCCTTTTCCTGGAACGCGTCGCGCACTTCATCTCCTACCTCATAGACCTTCGGGCCGATGGCGGGACCAAGCCACGCCAGCAGCCTTCCTCCCGGGATGCCCATCGCCTGCACCGTGTTTTCGATCACGCCCGAGGAAAGCCCGCGCCATCCCGCGTGCGCTGCCCCGACTACCGTAGCGGCCTCGTCGACGAGGAGTACCGGCATGCAATCGGCGGCCCTGACGGCGCAGACCTGGTTCTTCGCTCCGGTCACTGCTGCGTCAGCTTCGGAAGTCGACGCGCCCTGATCGAGGCGAACGACCCGCGTGCCGTGCACCTGCCGCAACCAGGCCGGCTCGGCCGGAAGAAGGGCGCGCAGACCGGCCTGGTCCGTATTCCGGGTTGTCATCAGGGCGCGAACGTTGGGCGGTGCCGGCCAATCCGGCAGAACAAGCTCGCTCATCCCCGGTCCCTCAGCTCCTGAAGCAGGCGTTTCATGTCCTTCGGCAGCGGCGCCCGCCAGGTCATGGCCTGGCCGGTGCGCGGATGGACCAGCGCGAGCTCCGCCGCATGCAGCGCCTGCCGGGGAAAGCCAAGCCCGTGCCTCGTACCGCGACGGTAGACCGAATCGCCGACCAGCGGATGGCGGATGTGCTGCAGGTGGACGCGGATCTGGTGCGTTCTGCCGGTCTCGAGGCGGCACTCGAGCAACGCCGCGCGCCCGAAGCGCTCGACCACGCGAAAGGCAGTGCGCGCCGGCTTGCCGCGGTGCGTGACCGCCATGCGAACGCGCGAGCGCGGGTCGCGGCCCAGAGGCGCGTCGATCGTGCCGCTGGCCGGCGGGTCTCCCTGGACCACGGCGAAGTAGATGCGCCGCATGCTGCGCTCGGCAAGCTGCTTGACGAGCGCGGCCTGCGCCTCGACCGTCTTGGCGACCACCAGGAGGCCGCTCGTGTCCTTGTCGAGCCGATGGACGATTCCGGCGCGCGGCACGCCAGCGAGCCCGGGGGCGTGCGCAAGCAGCGCATTGAGCAGCGTGCGGTCGGGTTGGCCCGCACCGGGGTGGACGACCAGCCCCGCCGGCTTGTCGACGACGATCAGGTCGGCATCCTCGTGCACGATCTTGAGCGGCATGCGCTGCGCCTTCGGGGCGATCGCGTCCGGCGCCGGCGGCGGCTCGAGCACCACGTGCTCGCCGCCGATCACCGCCTGCCGCGCCTCGGCGCTGCGGCCGTCGAGCCGGATATGGCCGGCCTTCAGCCAGGCCTGAAGCCGGCTGCGCGAGTACTGCGGGAACAAGCGCGCCAGCGCCTGGTCGAAGCGCATCCCGCCGAGCTCGCTCGGCACGGTGCAGCGCATCGGCGCGGCGAGGCTTTCCTCCCAGTCCGCGTCCTCGCCGACGCTATAATTTTTGCCGCGCATGCGAACAAGTTTACTTCTTGCCCCGCTTCTCTCCCTGCTCGTGCTGCTCCTCGCCGGGTGCGGGCTCTTTTCCGGCAAGGAGGACGACGAAACCGTCGGCTGGTCCGCGCAGCGCCTCTACGGCGAGGCGAAGGACGCCATGTCGAGCAAGGAGTGGGCGAAGGCGATCAAGTACTTCGAGAAGCTCGAGGCGCGGTTTCCCTATGGGCGTTTCGCGCAGCAGGCGCAGCTCGAGGTCGCGTATTGCAATTTCAAGGACGGCGAGCGCGCCTCGGCGATCGCCGCCGCCGACCGCTTCATCAAGCTCTATCCCAACCATCCCAACGTCGATTACGCGTACTACCTGAAGGGCCTGATCAACTTCAACGACCTGACGGGCTTCCTCACCTCGGTCACCACGCCCGACATGACCGACCGCGATCCCAAGGCCTCGCGCGAGGCTTTCGAGTCGTTCAAGGAAGTGGTGACGCGCTTTCCGGAATCGAAATACGCGGCCGACTCCGCGCTGCGCATGCGCTACCTCGTCAACGCCCTCGCTGCGAACGAAGTTCACGTCGCACGCTATTACATGAAGCGCACCGCGTACGTGGCGGCCGCGAACCGCGCGCAGTACGCGATCCAGCACTATCCGCAGGCGCCCGCGGTCGAGGACGCGATGGCCATCCTGGTCAAGGCGTATGACGCGCTCGGCATGACCGAGTTGCGCGACTCGGCCGACCGCGTGCTGCGGACCAACTTCCCGAACAGCATCTTCCTCAAGGGCGGCTCGCGCAAGGTCGACGTGCCGTGGTGGCGCCTGTGGGACCCCAATTGGTAATTGCGTGGTGAGGCGCGGCACCCTCATTATCGGCGCGGCCGGCATGATCGGGCGCAAGCTGGTGGAGCGTCTTTCCGGACAGGGAAAAGGCGCCGAGCTGACTCTGCACGACGTCGTACCCTTCGAAAGCACGCACAAGGCGATCGTCTCGGACCTGTCCACTCCCGGCGAGGCGGAGAGGCTGGTTGCCGCGCGCCCGGGGCTCATCTTCCACCTCGCCGCGGTGGTGTCGGGCGAAGCCGAGGCCGACTTCGACAAGGGCTACCGCGTGAACCTCGACGGGACACGGCGGCTGTTCGAGGCGATCCGCAAGGAAAACGCCACGGAAGGCGGCGCGTACCGTCCGCGCGTGGTGTTCACCTCGTCGATCGCGGTCTTTGGCGCACCGTTTCCAGAGGCGATCGACGACGAGTTCCTCAACGCGCCGCTCACGAGCTACGGCACCCAGAAAGCGATCGGCGAGCTCCTGCTCTCCGACTACAGCCGGCGCGGCTTCTTCGACGGCATCGGGATCCGCCTGCCGACCATCTGCGTGCGCCCCGGAAAGCCGAACAAGGCCGCCTCGGGCTTTTTCTCCGGCATCATCCGCGAGCCGCTCGCCGGCATGGAAGCGGTGCTGCCGGTGTCAGAAAGCGTGCGTCACTGGTTCGCGTCGCCGCGCGCCGCGGTCGGCTTTCTCGTCCACGCCGCCCAGCTGGACACCGCGAAGCTGGGAACGCGAAGAAACCTGAGCATGCCGGGCGTGTGCGCCACCGTCGGCGACGAAATCGAGGCGCTGCGCAGGGTCGCCGGCGATCAGGCGGCGAAGCTCATCCGCCGCGCGCCCGACCCGATCATCGAGCGCATCGTGAGCGGCTGGCCGCAGAACTTCGACGCCAGCCGGGCGCTGGCCCACGGCTTCCGCGCCGACTCGAGCTTCGAGGACATCATCCGGATTCACCTGCAGGACGAGCTGCAAAAAAGCGCTCCACCGCCGACAGCTCGCGCGTGAGCGCCATCGGCGGCAGGCTCTGCAAGATGCGCCTGCCGTAGGGCTTGCTGATTAGGCGCGGATCGCACAGCATCAGCACGCCGCGGTCGGCTTCGTCGCGGATGAGGCGCCCGGCGCCCTGCTTGAGCTGCAGCACCGCCTGCGGCAGCTGCAGCTCGTTGAACGGGTTGCCGCCCGCGCTGCGCACGCCCTCGATGCGCGCGGCGAGGACCGGGTCGTCGGGCGGCGCGAACGGCAGCTTGTCGATCACGACGAGCGACAGCGCATCGCCGCGCACGTCGACGCCCTCCCAGAACGACTGGCTGCCGAGCAGCACCGCGTTGCCCAGCGCGCGGAAGCGCGACAGCAGCTGGCTGCGCGAGCCCGTGCCCTGAACCAGCAGCGGATAGTCGATTTTTCCTTCGAGGATCTGATGGGCGCGGCGCAGCGCGCGCAGCGTAGTAAAAAGAAGAAACGCGCGTCCTTCGCTCGCGCGCAGGACCGGCAGCGCCGCCTCGATCACCGCCTCGGTGAAGCCGGCCTCGCCCGGCTCGGGCAGCGCCTTAGGCACGTACAGCAGCGCCTGGCGCGGAAAATCGAACGGGCTCGCCCAGCGCCGGGTGGCCGCGTCGGGCACGCCGAGCTCGCGCGTGAAGTGGCCGAAGTCCTCGCCCACGGCGAGGGTCGCCGAAGTGAAGATCCAAGCGCGCGGATGGTCGGTCATCTGGCGCCGGAAGAGCTCCGCCGACGACAGCGGCGTCACGTGGAGCTGCACCGCGTGGCTGAAGACCTCGACCCAGCGCACCTCCGCGGACACCTCGGTCTCGCGCAGCCTCACGAGCAGGTGACGCGCCGCGCTCGCACGGCGCGCGCAGGCGTCGAGCCCTTCGGCGCGGCCTTCCTGCGCCGCGAGCGCCTGCTCCAGGACCTGGAGCGCCGAATTGAGCTTCGCCAAGGCGTCGCCGAATGCCTGCAGCCGCAGCGCCTGTGCCCACGCGAGCCGCGCGCCGGCTTCGCCGAACACCAGCCGGAGGTCGCGCGCCGCCTTCTCGAGGCGCGCCGCCACCCGATCGAGCTCGGGAGAGGCGCCGCCGGCTGCGCGCAGCTCCAGGCGCACGTCGCGCGCGAGCTCGACGAGCTGCGCGCTCGAGAGCGCTTCGCCGAAGAACATGCGCGCGGTTTCGGGAAGCTGGTGCGCCTCGTCGAAGATCACGGTGTTGCACGCGGGCAGCAGCTCCGAGATCCCCTCCTCGCGCAGCACCAGGTCGGCGAAGAAGAGATGATGGTTCACCACGACCACGTCGGCAGCGAGCGCGTTCTTGCGTGCGCGCATCACAAAGCAGTCCTTGTAGTCTGGGCAGCCCTGGCCGAGGCAGTTCTCGCGCGTCGAGGTTGCGTGCGCCCACGCCGGCGCGTCCTCCGGCACGTCGGCGAGATCGGCGCGGTCTCCGCTCGTCGTCACCGCGGCGAAGCGCTCGATCTTGCGGATCTGGGCTGGCTCGTCGCGCGTGGCGAAGCGGCCCTCGCGCGCGGCGCGCCGCAGGCGGTAGAGGCACACGTAGTTGGCTCGTCCCTTGAGCAGCGCGATGGTCGCCCCCGAGGCGAGCGCCGCGCGCACCGCCGGCAGGTCCCGATCGAAGAGCTGGTCCTGCAGCGTCTTGGTTCCGGTGGAAACGATGACCTTGCCGCCGGCGAGAAGCGCCGGCACCAGGTAGGCGAAGGTCTTGCCGGTGCCGGTACCGGCCTCGGCCACCAGGACCGCGGTGTTTTCGATCGCCTCGCCGATCGCTTCGGACATTTCGAGCTGCCCGGCCCGCAGCCTGAAGCCTGGCACGTGCTCGGCAAACGGCCCGTCGGCGGCGAACGTGCGTTCGAGAACCTGTTTCAAGGCTTGAGCTCGTCCACCCTGAGCCAGACCCGCCCGGTCCGGGCGCTGGCGCTGCTCCGCGCGGAGAGGATCGCGCTTTCGTCGCGGGAAGCGGCCTCGACGGCGCCTCCGATCTCCAGCCATTCGCCGAGCCGGCCGCTGACGGTGGTGGACAGGGACTGCTGGCGTGCGGGCGTG
>Ga0157376_10002959_pt1 | contig 11657 bp, 12 predicted proteins | sample M45metaG_FD_121801 | JGI IMG/M metagenome (GOLD analysis project Ga0157376, IMG submission 121801) | Miscanthus rhizosphere microbial communities from Kellogg Biological Station, Michigan, USA - M4-5 metaG | ecosystem: Host-associated > Plants > Roots > Rhizosphere > Soil | place: USA: Michigan... | reverse complement strand
GGTGTTTCTTGGCATTGAACGCGGTCGCGTCGTCCTTGAAGTGCTGGATCAGGGTTCCCGGCTCCGGGCCTTCATACAGGACCTTGGCCTTGCCTTCATAAATACGGCGTCGACGGCTCATTGGGATGTACCGTGTTTTGTTGAAATCCATGAATTTGGTGTGCTCCGGATGACAAGGGTTTACGACCACGACGGAGCTGCCGTGAAGGCCGGGAACTTGAACATAACGACAGGAAACAGAACAAGAACCTGACCTGCTGGCAACCTATCCGATTGGGCTATCCAGCACAATCGATCCGGCCCCGTTGGGCCCAACTTATACCGTTTGCCCTGCGGCTTATCGGCTCGTTGTTTTGCCGATTCGCCCCCTCTATCTAGGTGTGCAAGCGCCCCGCCGCAACGCGGCCGCATTAACCATCTGGCTGGGATTGGAACCGCAAAAATGACCACTTTCGACAAGCGCGAAGAGGGTTTCGAGAGGCAATTCGCCCTCGACGAGGAGCAGAAATTCAAGGCCGAGGCTCGCCGCAACAAGCTGCTTGGACAGTTGATTGCAGAAAAACTCGGCATGTCGGGCGAAGCTGCCGCCGCTTATGCCAAGGAGGTGGTCGCCGCCGTGTTCGAAGGCGACGGCGACGTGCTTCATAAGGTCTTGAAGGATATCAAGGCCAAGGGCGTCGACCTCACCGAGGAGCAGCTACGCGCCAGAATGGACGAGCTGATGGCGCAGGCAATCATGCAGGTGAAGGCGGGGACCTAGGCGACGCCTCCACCTCGAACAGCTATTTCAGGGTGATCTGGAAGCTCATCGAACCGTTGACGGTGTAGCCTTCCTGTTGCTGCTGGCTGGTTTGACGGCCGATATTGTTGTTGACCGACTCCATTCGGCAGTCCTTCGCGAGAATCTCGCGGAGCAGATCGCATTCACGTGCCGCCATCTCGTAGACGGTACGCCGCGCCTTGTCCCGCAATTTCTGCGCTTCCTCGCCGTCGCCGGTCGGTCCGGCGACGAAGAAACTGATGTTCGTTTGAATCCGCACCTGTCCTTCCTGACGAGCAGGTGAACCGGATTGCTCCATCGTCCTTGGTTGTCCCGGCGTCTGCGCGGCCGAAGGAGCTAACGAGAGCAGCAGGCTGACGGCTGCCAAAACCACTTGCCGGAAAGGACGCATGAGACATTCACCCTATGGTTGACGTATCTCATGATCTAACGCCCGGCGGGTTTCGAATTGGCAAAAGCTCTCGCGCAAAAACTGGTCGCGCTTTCACCTGTCGTTAACGTCACTCCTCCTTGAAGCCATATTCCGGCACGTTGCCGCTGGCACCGTAATATTTGTACGGCAGGAATTTGCCCGACATCGAAATCTTGACCCTGTCGCCCTTGGGATTGGCGACACGCTCCATCACCATGTCGAAGTCGATCGCGGACATGATGCCGTCGCCGAACTCCTCCTCGATCAGCGCCTTCCAGGCCGGACCATTGACCATCACCATTTCGTAGAACCGGTAGATCAAGGGATCGGTCGGCGGCATCGGCGTGCCGGTGCCGCGCATTGGCACTTCGTTCAACATCGCGGTCTCGGACTTCGATAGCCCGAACAACTCGCCGGCATTGGCGGCCTGCGGCTTTGTCAGCTTCATCTGCCCGAGGATGGCGCCTACAATAAGCACGTCAGAATAGCCGCCGATCTTTCCGCAGATATGTTTCCAGCTCCAGCCGTTCTCGCGCTTGATGTCGAGCAGTTTTTCAGTGAGGTCTTCGCGTTTCATTATGTCGTCTCCCTGGTAGATGTTAGCGCGCGATCGTCTGCGGCGGATTGATTTCGACCGCCCTGGGCGGTGAAACGATGATTGGTTCGCTCAAACCGGGCCGCACTGTCGGTACATTGCGCGGATCGTGGTCGGTCACCGTTGCAGCGAAAGTCTTGCTGCGGCTGACCAGGAAATCGACGATATGGTTTCGCAGTGCGTAGTAATAGGGATGGCGGTGCAGCTCGATGCGGCCGCGGTCCTTGGGCAGCGGATTTTCGACGATCTCGGCCAGCACTGCGCCCGGGCCGTTGGTCATCAGGAAAATCTTGTCGGCGAGATAGATCGCTTCGTCCACGTCATGGGTGATCATGAAGGCAGTCTGCCCAGTTTCGAGGCAAATGCGCCGCACCTCGTCCTGCAGAGTACCGCGCGTGAGCGCGTCCAGCGCCGAGAACGGCTCGTCCATCAGCATGATCTTTGGCGTGATCGAAAGCGCGCGCGCGATGCCGACGCGCTGCTTCATGCCGCCGGACAATTCCGACGGGCGCTTGTGCTCGGAGCCGGTGAGCCCGACCAGATCGATAAAGGTTTGCGCATGCGCTTTCACCCTGGCGCGATCCCAGTCGCGCCATTTCGAGGTCACGGCATAGGCGACGTTACCGAGCACCGTGCGCCACGGCAGCAGCGCATGGCTCTGGAAGATCACGGCGCGGTCCAGACTGGTGCCTTCGATCGCCTGCCCGTCGACGATGACCGCACCTTCGCTCGGCTGGTCGAGGCCGGCCAGGATGTTGAGCACCGTGGTCTTGCCGCAGCCGGAATGGCCGATCACGCAGCCGAACTCGCCGCGCGACATCGAGAGCCACAGATTTTCGAACACCGTGGTCGTACCGGAATCGGCACCGGGATAGCGTCGCGCGATACCTTCGATGGAAATGAATTTGTCGGTCATATCAGATTATTCCGGAAACGTGACCATGCGCGTGAAGCGCGCCAGAACCTGGTCGAGCAGCATGCCGACGATCCCGATCAGGAGGATGGCGATGATGACGTTGGTGATCGAAAGGTTGTTCCACTCGTTCCAGACGAAGTAGCCGATCCCCGTGCCGCCGACCAGCATCTCGGCCGCGACGATCACAAGCCAGGCGATACCGATCGAAATCCGCATCCCCGTCAGAATGGTCGGCGCTGCCGCCGGCAAAATCACGGTGAAGGCGCGCCTGACGGTGCCGACTTCCAGCGTCCGCGCGACATTGATCCATTCCTTGCGCACGGCGGCGACGCCAAACGCGGTATTGAGCAGCATCGGCCAGACCGAACAGATGAAGATCACGAAGATCGCGGAGATGCTGGAATCCTTGATGGTGTAGAGCGCGAGCGGCATCCAGGCGAGCGGCGAGATCGGCTTCAGCACCTGGATGAAGGGATCCAATGCCTTGTTGATCAACGGTGACATTCCAATCAGGAAGCCGAGCGGAATGGCGACGATCACGGCGAGGAAATAACCGAGGCCAACGCGGGCAATGGAATATCCGAGCTGGATGCCGAGCCCCTTGTCATTCGGCCCGTTGTCGTAGAACGGCCGTTTCAGGTGCTCCCACAATTTGGCGCCGACATCGAGCGGGCCCGGCATCGCCGATTTGCCTTGGGTTGCCGTCAATCCCATCAGTCTGGCGTATTCCGGCGACATGTTGGCAGCCGTGCCGGTGCTGCGCGTCGCAAGGTGCCATATCCCGAGAAAAGCGGCGAACAGCGCGATCGAGACCACCGCCGCGCGGAAGCGAAGCGAGAAGGTCATCGAGCGACATCTCTCAGCGCGTCGTCCCGGCGCCGGGACGACAATCGCGATTGGTGTCGGGCCCTCACGACGACTTCCTGATCTTGAAGCTGGCGAGATAATCTTCCGGCTTGGCTGGATCGAAGGTCTTGCCCATCACGGAAAACGATTTGTAAGACGTCGCTGGCGGCGTCAGGCCCATCTCGGCCATTACCTTGTGAGTGTCGGTCGCAAGGTACACCTGCTCGGCGACGGCCTTGTAATCGACGTCGCCCTTGATCTGGCCCCAGCGTTTCATCTGGGTCAGCATCCAGACCGCAAACGATTGCCAGGGGAACGGATCGAAATCGACGCGCTTGGCATCGGTCTTTACCCCACCAAGACCGTCGGCATAGGTACCCGTGAGCACTTGCTCCAGCACCGTCACCGGCGCGTTGATATAGTTGGCAGGCGCGATCGCCTCCGCGATCTGCTTGCGGTTTTCCGCCTTTGACGCATAAGCCGTCGCATCGACGATCGCCCGGGTCAGCGCCGCGAAGCTGTTCGGCGAATTCGTGATGAACTCCTTGCTGGCGGCAAAGCTGCAGCAGGGATGCCCGTCCCAGATTTCCTTGGACAGGATGTGCATGAAGCCGACGCCGTCATAGATCGCGCGCTGGCAGATATTATCCGGCGCGAGAAAGCCGTCGATATTGTCGGCGCGGAGGTTGGCCACCATTTCCGGCGGCGGGATCGAACGCAGTTGCACGTCGGTGTCAGGATCGATGCCGTGCTCGGCGAGATAATAGCGCAGCAGGTAATTGTGCATGGAATAGTCGAACGGAATGGCGAACTTCATGCCCTTCCAGTCCTTGGGATCGCGTTTGTCCTTGTGCTTCATGGCAAGCGTGATGCCCTGCCCGTTGATGTTCTCGATCGCCGGTACCGCAAACGGGATCGCTTGCGCCCCGAGGCCCAGCGAGATCGCGATCGGCATCGGCGCGAGCATATGCGAAGCGTCGTATTCCTTGTTGATGGTCTTGTCGCGGATGACCGCCCAGCCGGCGGTCTTTACTACTTCGACATTGAGGCCATACTTGGAATAAAAACCCAGCGGCGCCGCCATGATGATCGGCGTCGCGCAAGTGATCGGGATGAAGCCGACTTTCAGGTCCTTCTTTTCCGGCGTGCCAGCATCGGCGAAGGCCTCGGTCGCGGCCTTGATCGGAAAGAATTGCGAGATCGCGGCCAACGCCGTCGAAGCACCGACCGATTTCAGGAAGGCGCGGCGCGCGGCGTCCTTTGGAAACATCGCCCGCACCACTGCGGAGGCGACGACCCCCTCGTAGCGTTGCTGTTCGTTTTGAACCGGCTCGCAACGCAGCGCCAGCGTCGCGTTTTCATGCTCGGTTGCGGAGCGATGCTGGCCGCAGACGCAGCCGGAGCGCGTGAGCTCACGTTCGGAATCAAGTGGATCATCAAATATGGACATACCGCGCCCTTTTGTCACACCGGCCCACAGCGGAAGTCCCATTCCGCCGCCATCCGGCAAATTAATCGCCGCCCGGCCGCTTTTCGCGTGGCCGGACGGCGACGAACATGCACGTTTTATGCCGCTTTGCCTGTTAACCGGGCAGAAGTCAGGAGCCCCTCGTCGATCGGCAGCGAGGGATCGCGGGACCATTCGTTCCAGGAGCCGAAATACATCCGGACATCCTTCACGCCCGCGTTCTTGAGCGCCAGGAACGTGTTCGACGCCCGCGCGCCCTTGAAGCAATAGAGATAGACCGGCGTGTTCTGCGAAATTCCGACCGTGGCGCATTCCGCCAGGATTTCGTCTTTGGACTTGAAGCGCGGGCCGTCCGCCGTCGGCTTCATCATGCGGTACCATTCAAGCCAGACGGCGCCGGGGATGCGGCCCTTGCGCGGGCAAAAATCCTTGCCGTAAGGCGAAGAGCTTTCGCCAATCCACTCGTCGACGTCGCGCACGTCGAGCAGCGCGATACCCGGCTTGCCGAGGGCGGCGAGCATCGTCTTGGCATCGATCAGGATATCGCCCGCCTCGGGCACAATGGAGAACGACGCCTTCACCGGCAAAGGCACGTCGGTCGTAGTCGGCAGGCCCGCGGCGACCCAGGCGTCATACCCGCCATGGATGACCTTGATCTTGGGATAGCCGAGCATGGTCAGCAGGTAATAGCCGCGGCAGGATTGGCCGAAGCCGGAATTCATCGACTGTTCGTAGATGACCGCGGTCTCCTTGCCCGAAAGTCCGGCGCCGCCAAAGGCGTCGGCGAATTTCGTCTTCAGTTCCTGCATGCCTTCGGGCGTCGACGTCGCCAGGAAGGTGAAGATTTCGTGGACGTTGACGGCGTTGGGCAGATGTCCCGCGCCGTAGGCATCCGGATTGCGGGTGTCGATGACGACACATGGTTCCTTCTTGAAGAGATCGGCGAGTTCGCCGGCTGAAATCAGAACATCTGTCATGGCAGGTCTCTCCTGTTGGTGATTGGAAGTTTAAGGGTCGATCGGAAATCCTTCCGAACTCACGCCTCCGCCAGCATCTTGCGAAGCTGCTTGGTGGCGGGTGTGACGATGGCGACGAAATAGGCCTCGCGAAGCCGGCGCTGGGCCCGATGGCTCCTGAGGTAACCGCGGGCACCGCAATGGAGCATCGCCGCATGCGCGGCCGCGACGCTGGCATCGCCGAGGCGCAGGCGAAGCGCGACCACACGGCGCCAATAGCTGTCATCGGTGTTGAAGGGATCGCACGCCAGCGCCATGGTCTCCTTCTCGAATTCCGAATGCAGCTCGCGGAACTGGACCGGCTGCTGCGGCAGATATCGATTGACGTGGCCGAGCGGCGCATCGACCTCGTCCATGATCTGAATGCAATCCTTGATCAGCCCGAGCCCCATGCCGGCCTGCAGCAGGATGAAGCCTGCCCGAATCTTCTTGACGAACGGGCCCGCCGGTTCGGCCAGGATGAGATCGTCCGGCACGAAGACGTCGCGGAACTGCACGCTGTAGGTACCGGTACCGTCCATCGCCAGGAACGGCTTGCACGGCGTCAGCGTGATCGCGGGATCGGAGCAATCGGCGAGGAACATCACGATGCCGGACTCGTCTTCACGTTCGAAGATAGTGCCGAAGAAATGGTCGGGACCAAGGTTCGATACCCAGGGCAGCGCACCCTTGACGACGTAGCCGCCCTCGACCTTGCGGCCTTTCAGTTTCAGCTTCTCGATCCCGAAAAAGCTCTTCATCGGATTGGACAAACCGGTGCCGCCGAGAATTTTCCCGGTTGCGAATTTGTCGGCGAATTTTGCGATCAGCTTCGGATTGCCCGAATTCGACGCGTACCAGACCAGCGTGTTCTGGCACCACGCCATGAAGGCGGTAGCGCCGCAAACTTCGCCGAGCGCTGCGATCGATTGAATGGCGCAGCGCAGGTCCGCCGCGCCATTCGCCGGTTGATGGCTGCCCCACGCGCCGACATCGCCGAGCCGCCGGAGCAGTGCGTCTGGATAGACCGTGCCTTCATCAATAGCCGCCGCCTGGGGTGCGAGGTCTTTTCGCGCGATGGTCGCGACCTGATCGGCAATCGATGCTGACGGCAGATCGTTTTCAATCGCGAGCCGGGATACCGCCAATGAACCCATAAAACCCTCCGCACCGGGGGATTGCTGTCAGGATCGTCGCGAGCTTGTTGCGAGGCTGGCAGCTAGGCGCTGACCTCGAGATTGACCGGGCGCGTGAAGGTGTTGGCGACCGGCGACCACTTCTTGACGTGGGTTACGAGCGCATCGATCTCGCTCTTCGGAACGCCCTCGCATTCCATGTCGACCTTGACCCGCACGTCGGTGAAGCCGACCGGCTTTTCGCTGACGTCGCCGGTGCCCCAGACGGCGGTGATGTTCAGGTCACCCTCGAGTTCGAGTTCGAGCTTGTTGACGATCCAGCCGCGGTGAACGGCGTTGGCGTGAAGACCGACCGCGAGGCACGAACCGAGCGCAGCAAGCGAGGCTTCCGAAGGATTCGGTGCGGCGTCGTCACCCAGCAGGCCCGGCGGCTCGTCGACGATGTAGGGCGCAAGGTTGCGGATATAATTGGCGTGGCGGAACTTGCCTTCAGCCACCGTCTTGCACTTCAAGGTCTTGATGACCTTCGGATTGGCTTTGCCGTTGGCAATGAGCTGCTCCAGCCCGTTCTTGTCGATCGGGGCCAGGCAGCCGGTGAGCACTGTTTTTTGAGCGACCGCGGTCATTATTTCTCTCCCTTGGGGTAGGATACCGAACGGTCTGTTTCCTGCACGAAGCGTGCCAGACGCCGCCGAAATCAAAAGACGAAATTCTCTAGCCGCTTAGCTATGCCTGCCCGCGAATTCATCAGCGTCGCTTTGCCCAAAGCCGATGCATTTGCCGCCTCACCGCGATTATTTTGGGCGCATAAAGATGCGACTTGATGATTTCGCCGAGGTTCGATTAACTGAAGCGCATGGGCAAATCAGTTTCGAAGAAGAAAGTGGTCGCGGCGCCCGCTGCGGGCGACGAGGAATCCGCGCGCGCGCGCCTGCTCAGCGCGGCGACGCGGTTGTTCTGCCGATATGGAATCAACGCCACCGGCATCGACGCCATCATCCATGAAGCCGGGACCGCCAAGACCACGCTCTATAAATTGTTCGGATCGAAGACCAACCTCGTGCATGCCGTGCTGGAAAGCGAAGGCAAGCAATGGCGCGAATGGTTCATCGGCGCGATCGAATCCGGCGGCGGCGACGCGCAGGCGAAGCTGACGCGAATCTTTCCGGCACTGAAGAGCTGGTTTGGCGAGGAACGTTTCTACGGCTGCCCTTTCATCAACGCAGTCGCCGAGCATGACAAAGATCAGAAGCAATTCCGCGCCATCGCGCTGCGACACAAGAAGGTGGTGTTGGCGCACATCGAAAGGCTTGCCGGCGAAATGGGCGCGGCCGAACCGGAAATGCTCGCCCATCAATTGGCGCTATTGATTGACGGCGCCATCGTTGCCGCCATGGTCTCGCGCAACCCCGGCGTCGCCGACACCGCGGGGCTTGCAGCGGGCAATCTGTTCGGGCCTTCGAAGGTGAAGCGGCTGAAGCGAGCGGGCGGCGCCGCGCAGCTTGTCGCAGTGTAAACAAGACATGTCGTCCCGGCCTTGAACCGGGACGACGCGGATAACGCTCGGGTCTATTTCCCGAGATGCTTGTCGAAGAAGCCAGCGATTTCTTCAAACGCCTCTTTCGATTCAGGCGCGGTGTCGTCGCGGACGTAATGCGCGTGGGACATGCCCTCGTATACTTGCAACACGGCTTCGACACCCGCCTGCCGCAGCTTGCGGTGAACGCGAACGGTATTGCTCAGCAACAGATCACGCGTGCCGCTGGTCAGGATGGTCGGCGGAAAGCCGTTCATGTCGCCGTACACCGGCGAAAGCAACGGATCCTTCATATCGTGCCCATTGGCATAAACCTTTGCGCCCGCATCGCAGAACCCGTCCGGCGACACCAGGACATTGTCCACCATCGCGTTGGTTTGGAAGGTGTCGCCGACCTTGGTGACATCAGACATCGGCGTGCCCGGCGCAATCGCTGCCGGCAGCGGCAGGCCGAGCTCTTTGGCCTTCAACACCATCTCCAGCGTCAGCGCGCCGCCGGCCGAGGTACCGAAGATCGCCATGTTCTTGGCGGCCGTCGTCTTCAGCGCGGCCTTCCAGACCGTGATGCCGTCGTCGAGGGCTGCGGGGAACACTGCTTCCGGCGGCATGCGGTAATCGACCGAGATCACCTTGATGTGCCCGAAGCCGGCCATGAAGATCGCCTCGGGGAGGCCCGCCTCCCGCGGATTGAGCACATAGCAGCCGCCATGCATGTGAATGAGCTGCCGGTTGCGGTTCTCCGGCGCGATGGTTTCGGGCGTGACGATGTAGGCCCGCACGCCATCGATGACGGTCGGCTCGATCTTCACCTTCAGCCGCTCGAGCATGCCGGGCACGTTCTTGATGGTCGGGACCGCACCCGCCTCCGCCACCGGCTTCCACTCCTCACCGGTCTTGGGCAGGAGATCCCAGTTCGTCCGTAGCGGCGCGCCGATGACCTTTTGCAGCTGGGGGCTGACGGTTGAAGGCACTGGAAGGGTTTTGGCCGGCACCGCCAACCCTGACGGAGCGGCCGTCTGGGCGATGGCGCCGGAGGTGGCGAGGAACGCAAGGCCGGTAGCGGCCAGAACGTAGTTGAAAAAATGCGGCGACTTCTTCATCGGTCGTCTTCTCCCGGTTTGAACGTTTCTTGGTCTTTAGAATCTTGTTGAACCCTCGCCCGCGCGAATTAGTCCCCGATATGCGCGGAAATTTCTCGCGCAAATGGTAGCGAAGGTTCCGGGCGGGGAATTTTCAGCGCCGATCGCGCAGGCTCGCTTCAAGCCGATCCAGTTCCGCCGCCAAATCGCGCTCGACATCGGCAACGCGCATCTCGATCACGCGATAGTCGCGCGCTTCCAGCCACGACTTTCGTGCCGTGCGGTCGGCGACGATGGTCTCGGTCTCACCGGGGTTTTCGAGTTCGATCGCGAGCCGATGCACGAACGAGACGAAATCGGGGATGTGGCGGCCGACGGGAGTCTGGCGCTTGAACAGCCCGGCAAAGCGGCGGTCGCGGGTCAGCGCCTGCCATAGGATCCGCTCGGCGTCGGTCGGGTTGCGCCGCAAGAGCCGGGCCAGCCCACGCACGGTGCTGCTGCTGTCGCCGGGCGCCGCGGCAGCCTGCCCGTGTTCGGCGAGCAGCGCCCGCAGCCTGGTTGCCTGTTCGCCGTCGAGCACCCCGCCCTTGGCCGGACCTTTCCGGCCCTCGGCGATCGCCATCACCACTCCATGCAGGGTGTGCATGTCCTGCTTGGTCGGGTCCATCCGGGTGAAGATGTTGCGCAAATTGACCAGCATGGTTTCGCGCTTTTCGCGGGGGCGGAGAAATTCGACCTTGTCGAGTTCCCGGACCAGATTGTCGAAGAAGGCCTGCATCTGATGCTGCGACGCCGGCTCCGAACGTTCGGGCATCGCAAACGGCAGGCCGCCGCCGGTCGAAAGCTTGAACCATTCATAGCCGGTCAGGAGCACGGCCTGCGCCAGATTGAGCGAGGCGAAACCGGGGTTGACCGGGAAGGTAATGATCCGGTTGGCGAGCGCGACCTCCTCGTTCTGGAGTCCGTAACGCTCGCGCCCAAACAGGATGCCGGCGCCGCCTCCGCCTGCGACATGGTCGACGATTTCCCGCGCCGCCTCTGCCGGCGCCACTACCGGCTTGGCCTGATCGTGAGCGCGGGCGGTGGTGGCAAACAGCAGCGTCAGGTCGGCGACCGCCTGCTCGACGTTGTCGAACAATTCGGCGCGGTCGAGAATGTGGTCGGCGCCGGCGGCCGCGCGTTGCGCCGCGATGTTCGGCCAGCCGTCGCGCGGATTGACAATACGAAGACGGGTCAGCGCGAAATTGCCCATCGCGCGCGCGGCCATGCCGATGTTCTCGCCGAGCTGCGGCTCGACGAGGATCACAACAGGTCCACTCAAGTCCAAACCGGACTTGGTTTTATCGGTGCCCGAACCGGACATTCCCAGATTCACTTTCTGATTGAGGCTGATTCAACTTCCGATGATTTTGAATCGGCCTCCGAAGAGTTCTGAATCCAATACCTCAGAAGTCTGATTCAACGTCTCGCTTGCGGCCGACATTCGATTGCCTGTCGGGAAAGTTTTCTCAAGCAAAATAATCGGCTTAGCAAGGGTTCTGAATCTTCGATCAAAGCCTCAGAACGGGGGACGGCTGGGCCGGCCCGGCGCCGCCCTGCGCGGCGACGTTTTGATGGCTTTCTGGCGAGCGGGACGAAAAACGGCGCCGACCTACCGTTTCCAAACTGGCCCTAAAATCAGACCTGTACTGCGCGTCCTATCGCCTTCCAGCCTGCGTTTTCGGGTGCTATAGCGGGCGGCAGTTACCCACCCCGCCTCAAACGCGCTATTTCCGAAAAGGCCCCCTCCGTCATGGCAAAAATCAAGGTGACCAACCCCGTCGTCGAACTCGATGGCGACGAGATGACCCGGATCATCTGGCAGTACATCAAGGACAAGCTGATCAACCCCT
>Ga0157376_10002956_pt1 | contig 11661 bp, 7 predicted proteins | sample M45metaG_FD_121801 | JGI IMG/M metagenome (GOLD analysis project Ga0157376, IMG submission 121801) | Miscanthus rhizosphere microbial communities from Kellogg Biological Station, Michigan, USA - M4-5 metaG | ecosystem: Host-associated > Plants > Roots > Rhizosphere > Soil | place: USA: Michigan... | reverse complement strand
CGTTGCGGCAACAGGCGGATGTACGCCTCGTTGACGACCGCCGTCGGCTGCAGCGTCTGCCCGCCGCGCTCGCGGCGCAGGTAACTGGCCGCAAGCCGCCGAAGCTCGCCCTGGACGCGCTCCATGAGCTGCGCTTCGGCCTCGGGAGACCCTTTCCGCCACTTCGCCAGCAGCTGGGTCACATCGTCGCCGTGGGGTTCGTCAGGCACAGGCTTGTGAGTGACGCCAGTGTAGCTCGTCGTTTCGCAAGTGCTCATACTCTTACCTCATGTCAGGGTGTGCTCGACGGCGGCACGCGTTTTCGTGTGAAACGCTCGAAGGCGTACGCGAGCTCGATGAGCCTGGGCTCGCTGCAGGCACGCCCGGTGAAGCTGACGCCGAACGGCGCGGGCCTGGCGTTGAACCCCGCCGGAAACGGCGGCGTCGGGGCGTTCGGCACCAGGCCGAACGGCACGATCACCGTCGGATACCCCACGCGCGCCGCGATCGCGGCGCCGGATGATCCGGGAAACAGCACCGCGTCCAGCCGCTCGGCGACCATCACTTCGTCGATGCCGTGCCTGGCCGCCAGCAGGAGGTCTTTTGCCCGGTCCGCGTCGTAGCGCGTGCGATCGCGCTCGACGTCCATCTCGTCGGAGATATCGAGGTTCGACTGGCCGTACTTGAGGGTGCCGGCCCGCGCGTGCGCCACGTTCCACGCGCGCAGCTCGGTCAGGCTCCTCACCGGCGCCGCTGAGCCCAGCGACGCAAGCCAGGCGTTGAAGTCGCGTTTCATCCCGTACTTCAGGCCGATGGCGCAGCCCACGTCCCGTCCCCTGGCCTCGTCCGCGCCGGAGCAGATGCCCCATCGCAGGAAGTTGCGCGACGGATCCGAGTCCACCACGCTGGGGATATTGGCCGGGTCCACGACGATCGCGCCCTGCTGCTTGAGCGCGGCGATGGCCTCGGTCATCGAGGCCGCCTGCTCGGCGGTGAGGCCCCCGCGCGGCTCGAACTCTCCCGGCGGCGTCACGCGGTCGTAGAAGTAGGCGCGCGGAATGCCGATGCGCGCGCCTTTCAAACCGTCTGCGCGAAGCGAGCGCGAGTAGTTGCCCCGCGTCTGATCGGCCGCCAGCGTGCACCGGTTCGTCGCCGGGTCGCGGGGATCCGGCGCCGGCCCCTCGAGCGCGCCCAGCACCAGCGCGGCGTCGGCCACGGTTTTCGCCATCGGCCCCGGGGTGTCCTGGTCGGCCGTGATCGGGATCACACCGTATCGGCTGACGCGCCCGACGGTCGGTTTGATGCCCGCGAGCATGTTCTGGTTGGACGGGCTCAGGATCGATCCGGACGTTTCGGTGCCGACGTTGGCCGCCCACAGGCTGGCGGTCGTCCCGATGCCCGAGCTCGAGCCGCCCGTCCCCAGCGCCGGCCGGCCGTCGAACGTCGCGTCGCGCGGGTCGCGCCGCGGGTCGTACGGGTTGAAGCCGAACCCGCCAATCGAGCTGTAGTTGGGAGGCATGGGCGTCGGGTCGCCGGCCACCCAGTTCGCCAGTTCGGTCATGCCGGTCTTGGCGATGATGACGGCGCCGGCGTCGCGCAGGTTCCGGGCGAGCGTCGCCTCATAGGGCGGCACGAGCCGATCGAACGCGAGGGCGCCGCCGGTGGTCGGCATGTTCGTAGTCTGGATGTTGTCCTTCAGCGCGACGGGAATGCCGTGCAGAGGACCCCTCACTTTGCCCGCCGCCCGCTCACGATCGAGCCGGTCGGCCTCGTCCAGTGCCTGGGCGCTCACCGAGAGCGCCGCGTGGAGCATGGGCTCATACGTCCCTATACGCGCAAGATATTGGCGGACGAGCTCACGCGACGTGACACGGCCGTCCTTCATGGCCGCCTGCATGTCGGCAATGCTCGCTTCGGCAACGGAGAACCTTGGCCTCGCCGCCGCCGCCCGCTTTGATTGGGTCTGCACAACAGCCACACAGGAGATAACGACGAGAGAGACGACGGCTAACGGAAGCGCCACCGGACGGCGGGTAACGGACATGGGACCCCATGATAAAGGCACACCCCTCGCGGCCTGTCCGTATACGCGCAAAAACAAGGTCCAAAAGGTCCAAGAGGTCCGAAGGGTCCAAAAGGTCCCGGGGCCAAGAGGTCCGAGTCCGCCGCACCCTGACAGTCAGTGGACCCTTTGGACCTTGGACCTTTCGGACCTTTCGGACCTTTCGGACCTCTTGGACCTCTTGGACCTCTTGGACCTATCGAACCTCTTGGACCTGTCCTGGGTTCTGGGCGACGACGGCGTCGGGTTGGTCGGGGCCTCGGAGCCGGGCGGCCAGGCCGCGGCGCATGCGGGCGACGTCCTCGCGTGACAGCGACCAATCCCAGGCCCGATCGCGGTGGAGCTCGACGCTCGTCCAGACGCCCCGCATGAGCCCCCGGTCGGCGTGCCGGGTTGTGCCGAGCAGCAGGTGGCCGATCTCGTGCGCCATGGCGCGGCCAAGCAGCCGGCCCGGGTCGGCGCCGGAGAGCGCCGCGAGCGTCGTGACACGATCGGCGTACACGGTCGCGAGGGTACCCGCCCGCCGCTTGACGTCGATCAACGAGAAGCCGAGCGGACCGGGAAGCGTCTCCGCCGGGGCCGTGACGATGCGGACGATGACCTCCGCGGGTGCGGGCACGTTGTCGTCGTCACGACACGTCACCGCGATGCCGGCGTCCTTCAGGATGTCGTGCGCGGCCGCGAGCGCCGTGGCCCTGTCGCCAGGCGGCACGCCGGTGTTGTCGTACACGCGGACAGCGAGCGAGAGCGCGAGGACGGCACGTGCGAGCATGGGGGCATGTTCATGGCGTCCACGCGCGCGCGAAACCGAAATGTGACCAGTCGCCGGCCGGAAGCCGCGAGTCGCGGCTGCGAGGGAGGAACCGGGTTTCCACGTCGAACTGAACGGCCCGGCGGAGCGTCTAACCCCGGGAGTGCCCGATGGACCGCGGCGCCGCGGGTTTGGTGTGATGAGTCGCGGTGAGGCGGTGATGAACGGCTGATCCGGGGCCGCCGCCGGGTTCTCCGGCTTGACCGCCGGGACGGATCACCCGATAGTGGCCTGAGCAGGACTGAATGAATCAGCGCGCGCGCATCCCGGGATGGCTCCTGTTCGTCATCGCGACGGCCTTCGCCCTGTCGTCGACGCTGCAGGCGTACTGGCTCGATCATCTGAAGCACGACGCCGGCATGGCGGACGAACTGCCGCACCTCCTGGCGCTCAATTTCCTGTATTGGTATATCCCCGCGCTGCTCGCGCCGGTCATCATGGCGCTGGCGACCAGGGAACAACTGCGGCGCCAGCGATGGCGCGTGCAGGTGCTGGTGCACATTGGCGGCGCACTCGCCTACTCGATCGTTCATACGGCGGCCATGATGGTGCTGCGCGCGGCGTTGCTCCAGCAGACCGGCCTGTCGCAGAACTTTCCGGGCTGGTGGAACTACACGCTCATGCAGTACCTCACGCAGCTCGACTGGCTGCTCATGACGTACCTGTTCCTGGTCGGCCTCGCCCACGCGCTGATCTACCGCCGTGAATCGGAAGCGCGCGCGCTCAGCTCCGCGCAGCTCGAAACGCGCCTCGTGGAAGCGCAGCTCCAGGCGTTGCAGCGGCAGCTGCACCCGCACTTCCTGTTCAACACGCTGAACACGATTTCCGGGCTGATTCACGCCGACCCGGGAGCAGCCGACACGATGATCGATCGGCTCGGCGACCTCCTCCGCATGACGCTGCACACATCGATCACGCAGGAGGTGCCGCTCAAGGACGAACTCGACGTCCTGCAGAAGTACCTCGAAATCGAGCAGACGCGCTTCGGCAACCGGCTGCGGGTCAGCCTGCACATCCAGCCCGAAACGCTGGACGCGCAGGTGCCCAACCTGCTGTTGCAGCCGCTGGTCGAAAACGCGATCCGCCACGGCATCGCGCCCAACGCGCGGGCCGGCTGGATCGAGGTCCACGGGAATCGGGACCACGATCACCTCACGCTCCAGATTCGGGACAGCGGGGACGGCTTGCCGCCGGATCGGCTGATGGCGCTCAACCGCGGCGTCGGCCTGGAGAACACGCGCGCGCGCCTCGAACACCTGTACCCGGGCGCCTTTCAGTTCACGTTCTCGAACCTCGACCGCGGCTTCTGCGTCACCGTGCGCATCCCGTTCGAGGTGGAGCAGGTCGCCGAGGAACCAATTCGCGCGGGGGCCGCATGACGGGCAAGATCCGCACGCTCGTGGTGGACGACGAGCCGGTGGCGAGGGCGCGCGTGCTGTCGCTGCTGCGCGACGAGGTGGACATCGAGGTCGTCGGCGAGTGCTCGACCGGCCCGCAGGCGGTGTCCGTCATCGAGGCGACTTCGCCAGACCTCGTGTTCCTCGACGTCCAGATGCCGCAGATGGACGGCTTCGCGCTCGCGCGCACGCTGGGCGCCGACATGCCGGCGGTCGTCTTCGTCACGGCGTACGACGAGTACGCGCTGGCGGCGTTCGAAATCCACGCGCTCGACTACCTGCTGAAACCGTTCAGCGCCGAGCGGTTCAAGTCCGCCCTCACGCACGCGCGCCAGCACATCGCCAAGAAGCAGGCGACGGCCGGCCGCGCGCTGCCGACGCGTCTGCCCGACGCGGCGCCGGCGCAGGAACAGGCGCAGCCGGGGGGCACGGGAGGCGGCGCCCGGCGCGATCGCCTGGTGATCAAGTCGAGCGGCCGGATCTACTTCGTGCGGATCAACGACATCGACTGGTGCGAGGCGTCGGGCAACTACGTGCGCCTGCACATCGGCCAGCAGACGCACCTGGTGCGCGGCACGATGAGCCACCTCGAGTCGCAGCTCGATCCCGGGCAGTTCGTCCGGATCCACCGCTCGGCGATCGTCAACGTCGAGCGGATCCAGGAGCTGCGCTCCTCGTTCAACGGCGAGTATCAGATCACGCTCACCGACAAGACGCGGCTCACGCTCAGCCGCGGCTACCGCGACGGCCTGCAGGCGCGCCTCGGCAAGACGCTGTAACTGACAGGTCAGGTAAGTCCGGTAAGTCGGGCGGGTGAGGTAGGTCGGGCAGGCGCTCCACCTGACTGACCCGGCCCACCAGACCGACCAGACCCACCCGGCCGCGTGACTACTTCGTCGATCGGTCGGGATGGAGTTGGAGCTTCTGCACGCGCCAGTTGATGATCTCGGCGACGTAGAGCTCGTTTTCCGACGGGCAGGCGATCTCGTGGATCCAGCCGAACTGCTTGGGCTGCTTGCCGGCCTTGCCGAGCACCCCTAAGATCTTCCCGTCGAGCGAGACCTTGTAGATCCGCCCCGGGTACGCGTCGGCGGCGTAGAGCACCTGGTTGGGGCCGGGCGTGATGCAGACGGCCCACGGCGCGCCGGGGCTCATCGTCCCGGGAGGCGCATTCGTCGCCGGCGTGTTGCCGATCGCCGGCCGCGCGCCCGCGGGCAGCGGCACGTCGAGCTTGATCTGCCGCAGATACTTGCCGTCGCTGTCGAACACCTCGATGCGGACGTTGCCCCGGTTGGCCACGTACACGTTGCCTTGCGCGTCGGTCGCGATGCTGTGCGGCGTGTTCAGCTGCCCCGGCCCGCTGCCCGGCTCGCCGAAGCTCTTCACCCAGTCGCCATTCTTGTCGTACTTCGCGACGCGCGAGTTCACGTAGCCGTCGCTGATGAAGATGTCGCCGGCGGCGTTCCACGCGACGTCGGTCGGCTGGCGGAAGTTCCCGTTGATCGGCGGGAGCGGCGGCGAGAGGTTGCGCTTCCACGGCTCGGCCTCTTCGTCCGACGCTTCCTTCTTCCTGCCGAACACCATCACGACATGGCCTTCCGGGTTGAACTTGATGATCATGTCCGAGCCCTTGTCCACGGCCCAGATGTTGTCGTCCTTGTCCACCCGCACGGCATGCGCGAACGCCCAGGCATAGAGGTTCTTGCCGATCTCGCGGACAAACTTGCCGGTCTGATCGAACTCGAGCAGCTGCGACGCGGCGCCGCCGTAGGCCGCGCCGGTGGCGCTGTTCGATCGCGTGTAGACGAACACGTGGCCCTTCGAGTTGATCGCGACGCCGGCGTCCTCGCCGAAATTCAGGTCGGGCGGCAGCTTGAAGAAGTTCGGGACCGAATCGAACGGGATTTCTGGCACCGCCTGGGCACGCGCCGCGGCCGGAATCAGGGTCAGCGCAAGCATGACGCTGACGGCAACTCGTCTCATGACCGCCTCCACTGTTCCCGTTTTACTTGTCCACTTCCAACTTTGCACTTTGCACTTTCCCATTGAGGCTGGCGATCAGGTGCGTGTGGTGGTACCGCTCGGCGAGCTCGAGCGCCGTCTTGCCTTCCTTCGTCTTCATGTCGGTGCGCGCGCCGGCCGCGAGCAGCATGTCGATCATCGCGGGGCTGCCGAAATCGATCGACGCGGCGTACAGCAGCGGCGTCATGCCGTTGCCGTCCACGTGGTTCACGTCGGCGCCCTTCGAGATGAGAAACCGCGCCATCTCGACCTGGTCGCCGAGGACCGCCTTGACGAGGGGCGTGATGCGCGCGTCGGTCCGATCGACGGCCGCGCCGAGCTCGACGAGCACGCGCGCGACGTCGAGGTAGCCGTGGCGCACGGCGCCGGAAATCGGATCGGTGCTCGACGTGCCGATGAGGCGCATCTCCCCGGTCAGGCTCGCGCCGGCTTTCAGCAGATCCGGCAGCACCTCGGCGTTGCCCGCGTACGCGGCGAGAAACAGCGGATCGGCGTTGAAGAGCGGCTGGCCCTGCGACTGGCTCGCGTCGGCGCCGTGCGCCAGCAGCAGCCGCACGGCGGCGGTCGACTCGCGGTGCTGCGTCGCCACCATCAGCGCGGTGTACTTGGTTTCAGACCGCGCGTTGACGTTGGCGCCGCGCTCGATCAGCAGCTTCATCTTGTCGGCGTCCGGCGCCGCCATCATCAGCGCGGTCGTACCGCCCGATTTCGTCGCCGAGTTCGGATCGAACCCGCCGGCGAGCAGCTTGCGGACGTCGGCCGCGCTCCCGAACAGGACGGTTTCCGCCCACGGCTCGACGCTTACGGGCGCGACGCCGGGCAGCGGCTCCGGCGTCACAGCGCGAGCCGGCCCGAGAGCGCGCGTCAGCGCCATCACGGCCCACGAGCCGCCCTGTCCCGACAGGAACTGGTCGTGTCCGTACGGGAGACCGCTCTCGAAGTACGGCGGGCTGAGCGGCGCGGGCGGGTAGAGCCGCGTGGCGACGTGCCACGACCCGTCGGCCGCCTGTGTCCTGAGCAGGTAGTCGATCCCCCGCTGCCAGTTCGCGTCGGACGCCGGGACGCCGCCTGCGTCGTGCAGGGCGACCAGCGCCTGGCCGGTCGAGTAGGCGTCGCTGACGCGGCCGTCGAGCGAGCTCCAGCCGCCGTCGGCTTCCTGTGTCGCAGCGAGCGCGCGAGAGAGTTTCGTGAGCGTCGCGCGATCGGCGCCGGTCCATTTCAGCCCGAGCAGCTGATAGATGCGCTCTTCGGTGTCCGCGGGCTTGTGCGATTCGAGCCAGTGGCGCGCCAGCGCGACGTTCTTCGCGACGCGGGCCTTCTGCGTCGGGTGGCTGTACAGCTGGACGCCGCGAACCGCGAGCGCCGTGAACGTGACGTTGCTGTACGAGGACGGAGGACGCTGCCGGTGGCTCGGCCAGTCGCCCGCCGGATTCTGCCGGTCCGCCAGGACGCGCGCCATGACCGCCGTCCCGAGATTCGGCCGGACGCCGGCCGCATCGGCCGCGACCAGCCGGTAGCCATCGTCGATGGCCGGCTCGATGATCCAGGAGTACTGCACGGCCCGGTCGAGATCGGCGTAGGTGAACGCCTTGGCGGCGTCCTCCCGCGCGATGGATTCGTCAAACGGGATGCCGTGCTCCCGCGCCGACTGATAGGCCAGCGCCGGTTGATATTGGTGGTGGCATGAGTCGCAGCGCTGGACCTCGAACCAGTGCTTCTGGCTCTGCTGGAACAGGGCCAGATTCTTCGCAGCCGCCTGGCGAATCTGGCTCGTGCGGGCGCCGGCGTCAGCCGGCTGGCCGGATGTGACCGCCTGGGCTCCTGCCGGGGCCAGGCGGGCCGCGATGACCGCGGACAAAATTCCTGCGGAAACGACGGTCCACTTTCCCATGAAGTGGTCATATCATACTGCTCCTACAAGCGAGGGTAACAGCCCATGACGCACATGAAACGCTCCGTGTTCGGCGCCTCAGCCGTCGCCGCCGTCGTGCTGGCCGGCGCGACGATCAAGCTCGTCGGACAGGCCGCCCCGCCCAACCGGGAATGGCGGACCTACGCGGCCGACCTCGCGAACACCCACTATTCGCCGCTCGACCAAATCAACAAGGACAACTTCGGCAAGCTCGAGGTGGCCTGGCGCTTCAAGGCTGACGCGCTCGGCCCGCGGCCCGAGTACAACTGGGAGTCCACGCCGCTGATGGCCAACGGCATGATCTACGTCACCGCCGGCACGCGACGGGCCGTCGTCGGGCTCGACGCCGCGACCGGCGAGATGCTCTGGATGCACCAGGAACACGAGGGGCCGCGCGGCGAATCGGCGCCGCGCAAGCTGTCCGGCCGCGGCCTTGCGTACTGGACGGATGGGCAGAACGACCGTCGCGTGCTGTACGTGACGCCCGGCTATCAGCTCGTCGCACTCAACGCCATGACGGGCGAGCTCGTGAGGACGTTCGGCACCAACGGCATCGTCGATCTCAAGCAGAACGACGATCAGGTCATGGATCCGGTGACCGGCGAAATCGGCCTCCACGCGACGCCCATCGTCGCGAAGAACACCGTCATCGTCGGCGCCGCGCACATGCCGGGCGGCAACCCGAAGAGCAAGCAGAACGAGAAAGGCTACATCCGCGGCTTCGACGTGAAGACCGGCAAACGCCTGTGGATCTTCCACACGATTCCGCAGCTGGGCGAGTTCGGGAACGACACCTGGGAAAAAGAATCGTGGGTCTACACCGGCAACGCCGGCGTGTGGGGGCAAATCGCTGTCGACGAAGAGCTCAACACGGTGTATCTGCCGGTCGAGCTGCCGACCGGCGATTACTACGGCGGCCATCGTCCGGGCGCGGGCCTCTTCGGTGAAAGCGTGGTCGCGGTCGACCTGACGACGGGCAAGCGGAAATGGCACTACCAGCTGGTGCACCACGGCATCTGGGACATGGATATTCCGTGCGCACCGATCCTCATCGACATCACGGTGAACGGCCGCGCCATCAAGGCGCTGGCGCAGCCGACCAAGCAGGGGTGGATCTACACGTTCGATCGCATCACCGGCCAGCCGGTGTGGCCCATCGAGGAGCGACCGGTCGCAAAGGGCGACGTTCCCGGCGAGTGGTATTCGCCCACCCAGCCTTTCGTTACCAAGCCGCCGCCGTTCGATCGGCAGGGCGTCTCGCTGGACGACCTCATTGATTTCACGCCCGAGCTGAAGGCCGAAGCGGTGAAGCTGGCGTCGCGCTACAAGATCGGTCCGATCTTCACGCCGCCGGTCGTCTCCACGTGGCCGTCGCCGCTCGCGACGCTGATGCTGCCGTCGGCCGGCGGCGGCGTTAACTGGCACGGCGCGTCGTTCGATCCCGAAACCAAGATGTTCTACGTCTACTCGACGACGACGCCGACGCCGCTGGGGCTGGTGAAGAACGACGGCAGCCGGGGCGACTTCGCGTACCTCACGGGGACCGCGCGCGATCCGAATGCACCGGCGCCGGCCGGGCGGGGACAAGCCGGCGGCGCACCGGCCGGTGGCAATGCGGGGACGCCCGGCGTGGCGTCGCCGGTACCCGTCAACCAGGCGCCCGCGGCGGCGGAAGGCGGCGGCGCCGGCGCGCTCAACGTGCAGGGGCTTCCGCTCATCAAGCCGCCCTACGGGCGCATTACCGCGTTCGACATGAACAAGGGCGATCTCGTGTGGCAGATCGCGCACGGGGAGACGCCGGACAACATCAAGAATCACCCCGCGCTCCGGGGCGTGACGATTCCCAGGACGGGCCGGACCGGACGCATCGGCGTGCTCGTCACGAAGACGCTCGTGGTCGCAGGCGAAGGCGGCTTCTTCACGACGCCGAACGGCCAGCGCGGCGCGATGCTGCGGGCGTATGACAAGGCGACCGGCAACGAACTGGGCGCGCTCTACATGCCGGCGCCGCAGAGCGGCACGCCGATGACGTACATGCTGAACGGCAAGCAGTACATCGTGCTCGCGATCAGCGGCGGGTCGTACACGGCCGAACTCGTGGCGTTCAGGTTGCCGTCATAGATCAATAACGCAGGGCCGGGCCTTCAGGCCCGGCCGCCCTACATTAGAGAGGCGTTCACATATGCGACGCGTTTGGCTCACCTTGGTCGTTCTCATTCTCGCTGCCGGTGGAGCGCGCCTGGCCGCCCAGGCTGGCGCGACCGGCGGGGAGTGGAAGTCCTACGGCGGTGATCTGGGGAACACGCGCTACGCGCCGCTGGACCAAATCAGCAGGGACAACTTCAACAAGCTCCAGGTCGCCTGGCGCTTCAAAACCGAATTCCTCGGCCCGCGCCCTGAGTTCAACTTCCAGTCCACGCCGCTGATGGCCGGAGGCGTGCTCTACACGACGGCCGGGTCGCGGCGCGCCGTGGTGGCGCTCGACGCGGCCACCGGCGAGATGATCTGGATGCACAGCGAACGCGAGGGCAAGCGCGCCGATACGGCGCCGCGCAAGCTTTCGGGCCGCGGCCTCGCCTACTGGACCGACGGCCGCAACGACAGCCGCATCCTCTACGTCACCCCCGGCTACCAGCTCGTCGCCCTCGACGCGAAAACCGGTGTGCTCGTGTCCTCGTTCGGCAAGAACGGCATCGTCGATCTGAAGCTCGAGGACGACCAGGTGATGGACCTGGTCAATGGCGAGATCGGGCTGCACGCAGCGCCCATCGTCGCGAAGAACGTCGTCGTGGTGGGCGCGGCGCACCTGCCCGGCAGCTCGCCCAAGAGCCGGCAGAACGAAAAGGGCTACGTCCGCGGCTTCGACGTGCGGACCGGCAAGCGCCTGTGGATCTTCCACACGATCCCGCAGCTGGGCGAGTTCGGCAACGACACGTGGGAAAAGGAATCGTGGACCTACACCGGCAACGCCGGCGTGTGGGGCCAGATGTCGGTGGACGAAGAGCTCGGCCTCGTCTACATGCCCGTCGAGCTGCCCACTGGCGACTACTACGGCGGCCATCGTCCCGGCGCGGGCCTGTTCGGCGAAAGCGTCGTCGCGGTCGATCTGCAGACCGGCAAACGCAAGTGGCACTACCAGCTGGTCCACCACGGCATCTGGGACATGGACATCCCGTGCGCGCCGATTCTGATCGACATCACCGTCAACGGCCGCGCCGTCAAGGCGCTGGGCCAGCCGACGAAGCAGGGGTGGGTCTACACCTTCGACCGCGCGACCGGCCAGCCGATCTGGCCCATCGAAGAGCGGCCGGTGGCCAAGGGCGACGTGCCCGGCGAGTGGTACTCGCCGACGCAGCCGTTCCCGAGCAGACCGCCGGCGTTCGATCGCCAGGGCGTCGCGCTCGACGATCTCGTCGATTTCACGCCCGAGATCAAGGCGGAGGCGGTGGAGTTCGCGTCGAAGTACAAGATTGGCCCG
>Ga0157376_10002954_pt1 | contig 11663 bp, 7 predicted proteins | sample M45metaG_FD_121801 | JGI IMG/M metagenome (GOLD analysis project Ga0157376, IMG submission 121801) | Miscanthus rhizosphere microbial communities from Kellogg Biological Station, Michigan, USA - M4-5 metaG | ecosystem: Host-associated > Plants > Roots > Rhizosphere > Soil | place: USA: Michigan... | reverse complement strand
TTTCGCTGTCGAGCGTATAGAAATTGTTGACGAGCCAGTCGCCGATCGCGCCATCTTCTCGGGTCCGCCCGGTGACGAGTGCGAAGTGACCGCCGTGGGCCTCGTCGTCGTCGCCTTGTGCGCCGTTGATCATGAGCGCCAGCACCGAGCGGCCCGGCGGCACGGCGTCGCTTCGCTGATCTCGCTGCCACAGCGTGGAAGTGGCGAAGGGGGAGAGCGCGCCGCCCGCGGGTTCGGCGCGCATGAGGGCACGGAGCGCGAGTGGCGCGTCCTTTCCCGTCGCGAGCTGCTGCACCGGCGGAGCGCGATCGAGCCGGAAATCCTCCGGCCACAGCGTGCGCATCACGATGGAGTTGCCCTCGATTGTGCCGCGCACCTTGAGCGTCCTGCGGCTTAAGAATTCGGCCGAAGTCGCATCGAAATAGGAACGGTTGAGCGCAAGCTTCGGCGTGAGTGTTGCGTGCAGTGGGCCGTCAGGTGAATCGAGAGAGGTGGCATTCGCGGACAGCCACGCGCCGGAGACAACGTGAGGCGCCGCCACCCAGACGAGCGGCGGGTACTCGGGCGGGGCGGCGGGATCGCGCAGGGCGAGCCACTCGCTGAGGTCGTCCGCGGTCGATACGCCGGGCGAGAAGGAGGCAATGGATCGCCCCGGCTTCGCAACGGCAATGGTCTCGCGCTGGAAGTACCACAGCGCCTGCCGGATCGTCGGACAGTCCTGGCAGCGGCCGTCGGTAAGCCGAAAATCGGATGCGGGGTAGAGTCCGAAAGCGGCGCCCTCCGCCACGGCCGATGTATCGGGGAGCGTGCCGTCGCGCAGCGAGCCGAGGGCGGCCATCGCGATGCGTCAGCGCACGAGGATCCGCGGCGGTCCCGCGGTGATCCGGCCGACGGTCGCGGCCTCGGCGAAGCCTTCGTCCCGGAAGATGGCCAGCACGGCGTCGACCGCATCCGGTGCGCACGCGACCAGGAGGCCGCCCGACGTTTGCGGATCGGTCAACAACGCGCGTTCGGCCTCGGCGTCGATCCGCGTCAGGTCGACCGCATCCGCGCAGCCCCCCCAGTTGCGCGCTGACGCGCCCGTGACGATGCCTTGACGGGCGAGGTCGAGCGCACCGGGATGCGTTGGCACGCGCGCGAACTCGATCGTCGCCCCGGCCGACGACGCGCGACAGATCTCGAGGAGATGGCCGATGAGACCGAACCCGGTGACATCGGTGAGCGCGTGCACGGCGGGCATCTTGCCGAAGGCGATGCCCGGCGTGTTGAGCTGCGTCGTGCTCGCCAGCATCGCGGCGTAGTGCTGCGGCAGCAGCGCGCCGCGTTTCAATGCCGCGCTGTAGACGCCGATACCGAGCGGCTTGCCGAGCACGAGGGCATCGCCCGGCTGCGCGCCGGCGTTGCGCTTGAGGTGCTTCGGATCGACGAGCCCGATGACGACCAGTCCGTAGATCGGCTCGACCGAATCGATCGTGTGACCGCCGGCAATCGGAATGCCGGCGCGTGCGCACACCGCTTCGCCACCGTCGAGGACGCGGCGGATCGTCTCGACCGGCAATTTGTCGATGGGCATGCCGACGAGCGCCAGCGCGAAGAGGGGTGTGCCGCCCATTGCGTAGACATCGGAGATGGCGTTGGTCGCCGCGATCATGCCGAAATCGTACGGGTCGTCGACGATCGGCATGAAAAAATCCGTCGTCGCGACCACGGCCTGCCGCTCGTTCAGCTGGAAGACCGCCGCGTCGTCCGAGGTTTCGAGGCCGACGAGCAGCTCTTTCGGGATCAGGCTCGATCCGGAGCTGCCGAGGATTCGCCGCAACACGGCCGGCGCGATCTTGCATCCGCACCCGCCGCCATGGCTGAACTCGGTGAGGCGAAGCGGGGCGCGATCGGGAGCGTTCATCGGAGTCCTGTCCGTCAATGAAGTGCGAAGCGTCTTCCACGCGGCTCGTCTCGAGACCGGGAGCGCGCGTGCCGCACATCTTACCGGTTGACGCAGATCAAGGTTGGTGTCCTGCATCCTTTCCTGCCCCATTGGGCGGGCGTAGCATCGGTTGGCAATGGCGGGCGTGTCCGGAGCAACGATTTAAGTGCCCGGGGGAATCGATCGCCGGCCCTGGAGCAGGGAAGGGCGCATGTCCAATTTCGAGATTGTCGATCGCGAGGATTACTCCGACGTCACGTACATGCTGGAAATCCGTCACCCACAGATGGCGAAGGCTGCCAAGGCCGGCCAGTTCGTGATAGTGATGGAGCATGAGCAGGGGGAGCGCATCCCGCTCACGCTTGCCGACTTCGACCCCGAGCAGGGCACGATCACGCTGGTGATTCAGGCCGTCGGCAAGACGACGCGCGAAATGCAGCGCAATTGCCGGATCGGCACTAGCCTGTACGCGGTCGTCGGCCCGATGGGAATTCCCAGCCTCATCGGCGGGCGCCGGAAGGTCCTGTGCGTTGGCGGCGGCCTCGGCGTCGCGCCGGTTTTTCCGCAGGCGCGTGCGTACGCCCGCAGCGGCGCCCACGTGATCGGAGTGCTGGGCTTTCGCAACCGCGGCGCCATGTTCTGGGAGGACAGGTTCCACTCCGTCTGCGACGAGCTCATCGTTTGCACCGATGACGGGTCCGCCGGAATCAAGGGCGTCGTGACCAAGGGAATGGAACAGGCGCTTGCTGCGCACGCGGATATCGACGAGGTGCTCGCGATCGGTCCGCCGATCATGATGAAGGCGTGCGCGGAAGTCACCCGGCCCCGAAAGATCCACACGGTGGTGAGCCTCAACCCGGTGATGGTCGACGGCACCGGCATGTGCGGCGGCTGCCGCGTCAAGCTCCACGACGGCGTCAAGTTCGCGTGTGTCGACGGCCCCGACTTCGACGCCCATCAGGTGGACTTCGACGACCTCATGTCCCGCCTCGCGCGCTTCCGCCCCGCGGAGCAGGAAGCGCTGAAGAAGTGGGACGAAGGCTGCCGCATGAGCGGCGCCACCGCGGCCTCCGACGAGCGATTCTGATCCGGCCCTCTCACCGACGCGCCGCCGACCACGCCCACGCAATTTCCGAGCATCCCATGGCGAAAAAGAAGACCATCCGGACAATTCCGCAGGAGCGCACGCCGATGCCGGAGCAGGATGCCCTGGCGCGCGCGCGCAACTTCAATGAGGTCGCCATCGGGTACACCGTGGAGATGGCGCTGCGCGAGGCCGACCGGTGCCTGCAGTGCCCCGATGAGCCGTGCGTGCGCGGGTGCCCGGTGGGCATCGATATTCCCGCCTTCATCCAGAAGATCGCGGAAAAGCACTACCACGGCGCCTACGATGTCATCACCGACACCAACCTGCTTCCCTCCGTCTGCGGCCGCGTGTGTCCGCAAGAGAGTCAGTGCGAAGGCGTGTGCACGGTCGGCGACACGCTCGAGCCCGTCGCCATCGGGCGGCTCGAGCGCTTCGTCGGCGACATGGCGATCCGCGAGGGCTGGGTGAATGTGCCCCACATCGAGCCCTCGGGCTTCAAGGTCGGCATCGTCGGTTCGGGTCCGGCCGGCATGGACTGCGCCGGACATGGCGAAGGCCGGATGCGAAGTCATCGTCTACGAGGCGTTCCACGAGCCGGGCGGCGTGCTCAAGTACGGGATCCCCGACTTCCGCCTGCCGAACGCGGTGGTCGACGTCGAGATCGACAAGCTGAAGCAGCTCGGCGTGAAATTCGAGTGCAACACGCTGGTCGGGCGCCTCTTCACCATCGAGCAGATGATCGCCGAGATGGGATTCCACTCGGTCTTCATCGGCACAGGCGCGGGGTACCCGAGCTTCATGGGGATTCCCGGCGAGTCGCTGAACGGTGTGTTGTCGGCCAACGAGCTCCTGACTCGCTGCAATCTGATGCGGGCGCGCGACTTTCCGAAATTCGACACGCCGCTGATGCCCGGCAGGCGGGTCGCCGTGATTGGCGCGGGAAATACGGCGATGGACGCGCTCCGGGTGTCGCTGCGGCTCGGCGCCGAAAAGGTGTACTGCGTCTACCGTCGCGGCAAGGCCGAGGCGCCCGCCCGGATCGAGGAAATTCACCACGCCGGCGAGGAAGGCGTGGAGTTCCACTGGCTGACGAGTCCGGTCGAAGTGCTGGGCGACGCCGGGAATCGAGTGCGCGTGATGCGCTGCCAGAAGATGGAGTTGGGGGAGCCCGATGCCTCGGGCCGCCGGCGTCCGGTTCCGGTGCCGGGCAGCGAGTTCGAGTTCGAGTGCGACAGCGTCGTGTATGCGATCGGCACCAACGCCAACCCGATCCTCGGCCAGACCTCGAAGTTGAAGCTCGACAAGCGCGGTTACATCGGGGCCGACGAGAGTCTCGCGACGTCGATCGCCGGTGTGTTCGCGGGCGGTGACATCGTGACCGGCGCGGCGACGGTGATCGAGGCAATGGGAGCGGGGCGCAGGGCCGCGCGCGCGATGAAAGCGTGGCTGGGCTTGCGCGACACGGACGTGGTCTACGCGCCCGAGGCACCGCACGCGGGCCGGCGCTTTGGCTTCGCGCCCGACGAGCATGGCTACGCGCGAGTGCGCGTCTGATCGATATTCTGCATCTTGCGAGGCTCTAGCCACCATGACTGAAGTCGCAACCCGTACACCCGACGCCATGCGCACGCGGATTCCGCCCGGAGAGCTGCGCCCCGCAGAGACGCTGACCGAGCACATCGTCGAGGTCATCAGCGACTCCGGCGAGGGCGCGCAGCGCTGCGGCCAATCGCTCGGGGGCATTGCGGCCCGAACCGGCAACGGCATCTGGACGACTGAGATCATCCCCGCCGAGATTCAGCCGCCCGCCCGCAGCGTCGCGGGCGCGTCGGGCATCCGCATCCGCATCGGCACCAAGCGGGTGACCAACGGCGGCGACGAGACGGATCTCGTCGTCGCGTTCAACGAGCAGGTGCTGCTCGGTCGCGTGCGCGCGGGAGAGCTCAAGGCGGGGGCGCAGATCCTGCTCGAGGACATGTGGCGCGAGCATCGCGATCCGAAGGTCGTCGCGTCCTATGCCGAAACCGTCGACATGCTGAAGAAGTCCGGTTTCCGCGTCTACGAAGTTCCGCTGGAGCGCGAGTGCCACAAGCTGGTCGCCGATCCGCGCAAAGGGAAGAACATGTTCGTGCTCGGGATGCTGTGCAACCTGTACAGCCTCGAGCCGAAGCTCGGCCGCGAGCAGATCGCGCTCACGTTCGGCAAGAAGGACCGCAAGGTCATCGAGGTCAACCAGGGGCTGTTCGATGCCGGCTTTGCCTGGGCCGAGTGCAACCTCGATTTCAAGTATCGGATTCCGGCGGTGCGCTCGACGGAGGCGCAGATCGTCGTCAACGGGAACACGGCGCTCGCGCTCGGCGTGCTGGCCTCCGGCATGGACATCTGCGCGATGTATCCGATCACGCCCGCGACGTCGGTCTCGCACTACCTGTCCGACGTGTTCGAGCGGGTCGGAGGCGTCGTGCACCAGGCGGAGGACGAGATCGCGGCGTGCGCGTTCGCGATCGGCGCTTCGTACGCCGGCAAGTGCGCAGTCACGGTCACGTCGGGGCCCGGCTACTCGCTGAAGCAGGAAGGCATCGGGCTCGCGGTGATGGCGGAGATTCCGCTGGTCGTCATCAACGTCCAGCGCGGCGGCCCGTCCACCGGCCAGCCGACCAAGCTCGAGCAGGGCGACCTGCTCACGGCGATCTACGGCAGCCACGGTGACGCGCCCAAAGTCGTGATGGCAGTGTCGGGCATCGAGGACTGCTTCTACTCGATGATCACGGCGCGCAAGATCGCCGAGACGTTCAATACGGTGGTCGTCGTGCTCTCCGACGCGAGCCTGTCGACTGCCCAGCAGCCCTTCCCGCGACCGCAGTTCGACGCCGACTGGCTCGCCCCGCCGCTCGACCAGACTCCCGTTCCCGACGGCGTGAAGCCCTACGACTGGGATCCGGTCACCGGCATCGCCCGCCGCTTCGTCCCGGGGCAGCCGCACGGCATGCACACGCTGACCGGCCTCGCGCACGATCGCGGAAGCAAAGTTGCCTATGATCCTGAGATCAACGAGGAGGGCCTGCGCAACCGAAGCCTCAAGATCGCCGCACTGCAGAAGACGCTCAAAACTCCGCCCGTGTTCGGCGACCCTGAAGGCGACGTGCTGGTCGTCGGGTGGGGCAGCACCAAGGGCGCCATCGAGGAAGCAGTCGAACGGCTGCGCGCGGAGGGCTGCAAGGTATCGTCGCTGCACCTCACGTTCATCCAGCCGATGCCCTCGGGCATTCGCGAGATCCTGAAGCGCTTCAAGCGGGTGCTGACCGTCGAGAGCAACTGGTCCGACAGTCTCGACGACGAGCTGATCGACGAGGACAACCGGCGCTACGCGGCGCTCGCGATGATTCTGCGCGCGCGCTTCCTGGTCGACGTCGACTGCTGGACCCAGACGCGCGGCCAGCCGATCACACCGGGCGCTGTCGTGCGCGTGCTGCGCGCCAAGCTCCCCGAGCCTGTGGCCTAGCCGGAGATCCACCATGACCATGCCCGTGACCCAGTGCCTCATCAAGCTGCACGAGGCCCACCACAATCTGGAGGATTACCAGGGCGGCGTTCCGCGCTGGTGCAGCGGCTGCGGCGACAACGCGATCCTCGCGGCCGTCCAGCGGCTGTGCCGCGATGAGGACCTCGCGCCGGAGCGCACGGTCTTCGTATCGGGGATCGGCTGCTCGTCGCGCTTCCCGCACTACATGAAGACCTACGGCTTCCACGGCATCCACGGCCGCGCGTTTCCGATCGCCGAAGGCGTGAAGATGGCGCGCCCCGATCTCGCCGTGTTCGTCAACACCGGCGACGGCGACTGCTGCAGCATCGGCGCGGCGCACTGGATCCACGCCGTTCGCTACAACATGAACCTGACCGCGATCCTGCACGACAACCATGTCTACGGGCTCACGAAGAAGCAGGCGTCCCCGACGTCGCCGCGCGGGCTCAAGAGCAATACGACGCCGCGCGGATCGACGCTCGAGGCGTTGAATCCGCTGACGGTCACGCTCGGTGTCACCAACGTGTCGTTCGTCGCGCAGGCGGTCGACTGGATTCCGGAGCTCCTCTACGACATCCTGCGGCAGGCGTACCTGCACCGCGGGTTCTCGTTCGTGCGCATCATCCAGCGCTGCCCCGAGTTCCTGCCGAAGATGTTCGAGCCCTGGCTGCACGATCCAGGCAAGACGCTGCTCGTGTCGCATCCGAACGGTCTCACCATCTCGCCCGACCTGTCGCGCACCTACCGCAACCAGATCGAGCACGATCCGCTGAATCTCGATCGGGCGCGCGAGATCGCGTCGTCCGAGGATCCGATCCCGGTCGGCATCCTGTACCACAACCCCGCCGTGCCCTGCTACGACGACCTGCGCGGGATCGGCACGCAGCGCACCGCCCTGCACACCCGCGCCGGCCTCGAAGCCGAGCTCGACAAGGTCACCGTGTGGCCGCAGGACGCGAGTCCGGCCCGCGCGGCCGCCTGAAGACGCGGCGAATCGAATCACGCACCCGAGACAGCGAACCGCAATGGACATGCCCGCCCGATATCACGAGCAAAACCTCTTCTTCGCGACCGGGAGAAGGCAGGGCGACGGCGTCGACGCGATCGACGGCTTGTCGTTGCGCCCCGCCCTCCTCGCGCGCTACCGCGACCTCGCGCGGCTGCGCTACGACTTTCCGCTGGTGCTGGTCGACCGCGGTCCCGGGGCGGGCACGCTGCGCTCGTTGTCCTCGGTCGTCGACGAAGTCCTGCAGGAGATCGCGCCACGCGGGCTCGAAGGCGAGCGGCTGAGGAAGCACGTGCTGCGCCTCGAGCGCGAATTGCGAACACTCCTCGCCGCAGGCGCGCGCGGTACGCTGTCCGAGCTCTGGGCCGCCGCCGCGCCGCGGCTCGCTGCGCCCGAGGACCCGTCAGCCGAGGCCGTGCTCACCCATCTCGCCGAAAAGCTGCAGCTCGACGGCGACGTCCTCGATTGCGATGCCGCGATGCCCGCCCGCGTGCTCGACCATGTGTGGCGGGCCGCGCAGCAGCAGAAAGGACGGAGGTTCCGGACGACTGTCGAGCGCCTCGTGATCAGGCTGTCGGACATCCTGCGCGCCGCGTTCATCCACTCCGAGGCGGGGCAGCGCCCCGAGGCGCTGCGCGCGGCACTCGGCGGCGCGCACCGCGACGCCTTCGATTTCGCCGTGATGTCGCGCCTCGTCGGCCGCGGTGCGCCCAAGGACGAGCTGCCCGCTGCGCGACGCCGTCGCATCGAGCATGCGCTAGCCTTGCTGAAGTCGCAGCCGTTCTATCCGGATCCGCGGACCGCCGATCGACCCGGCGCGCCGCCGTGTTTCGAGTTTTGCTACGACAACTGCGCGGCGGCCGCCGCGGCGTACCGCAAGCGTCTGCCGCAACTCGCGGAGGTGGTCAAGGCGATCTCGATCGCCGAGCTCGAGTCTTCCGGCGCGTATGTCGAGGCGCAGCACGACGCGTTCTTCGCCGCCTTCGACGATCGTGCACTGTCGGCGGACGACATCGCGCTCTTCCCCGATTATCTCGTCTGCATCCCGAGAGAGCGGGCCGATGCTCCGGCAAACGCCGGAATGATGGAGATGCTGTCCGCCGGACTCCCGGTGAAGGTGCTGATCGAGGCGACCGACCTCCTGGAAGAGGCTTCGGTCGGAACCGGGCACTTCGCGTTCGGCGTGAGGAGCGTGCGCCTCGGCAACACGGCGACCGGGCTGGGCGGCGTCTTCGTCGTGCAGACGGCGAGCTCGAACCTCTACGCGCTGCGCGAGCGTCTCGGCGAGGCTTTCGCGCATCGCGGCGCAGCGCTCTTCAGCGTCTACGCGGGCGCCGGCGCGGTGGGCGAGCTGCCGCCCTACCTGACCGCGGCCGCAGCGATGGAGTCGCGCGCCTTTCCGGCGTTCAGCTACAACCCGTACGCCGGCGACAACCAGGCGGCGCGCTTCGCGCTCGGGGACAATCCGCAACCGGAAGCGGACTGGCCGGTCGCCCCGTTCGAGTATGCCGACGAGACGCTGCAGCGGGTGGTCGAGGAGTCGCCGTTCACCGTCGCCGATTTCGTGCTTTGCGACACGCGTTATTCCGGGCATTTCGCCCGTATTCCGCGCGAGCGCTGGAACGGCGCCATGCTCCCGGCGGACGAGTGGCTTGCGCGCGACCCGAAGAGCGTCGGCGACGCGATTCCCTACGTCCTCGCGGTCGACCCCGACGACGTGCTGCAGCGGGTCATCGTCGACGCGCGGCTCATGCACATGGCGGCCCGGTGCCGGACGTTCTGGCACCGGTTGCAGGAGGAAGGCGGCGTCCACAATTCGCATGCCGAGATCCTGGTCGCGCGCGAGCAGGCGAGGTGGGAGCAGGCGAAGGCAAAGGACCTCGAGGCGCTCAAAGCCACGGCGGCACCCGCAACGAGCGCACCGGCCTCGGCGGAAACCACCGCAGCGGGCTCCGCGCCCGCTGCCTCGGACGCCGCGCCCACGCTGCCGGAGCGCGACCCGGACGAGGCGTGGATCGAAACTGCGCGCTGCCCGAGCTGCAACGAGTGCCAGAACATCAACGACAAGATGTTCACGTACAACGGCAACAAGCAGGCCTACATCGTCGACGTCAAGCTCGGCACCTACCGGCAGCTCGTCGAAGCCGCCGAGGCTTGCCAGGTCGCGATCATCCATCCAGGCAAGCCGTGGAACCCCAGGGAGCCCGACTTGGAGGCCCTCGTGGCGCGCGCCGAACCATTTCAGTAGTTCGGGGTCCATCCGCCTGCCGATTCAAGGCCGGCGATCATTCGGGGTGCGTCGCCCACCCCGCCAGTAGCATCGCTTGTTGCGTGGTCTTTCAGCCGTTTTGGCTTTCCTCACGGCTCAGGGAAGCGTAGCATCCAGCCCAAGCTGAATTTAGGGTTCAGGCGCGCTTGTTGCTTGTCCTGCCCGACGGTCCGCCGGGCGATGAGCTGCGACGGGCGCGAGCAGCGTCATCGGAGATGAATGTCTTGAAGCCGACGGATATCGCAAACCCCGACTATTTCCACAAAGTCGTCGACTGTCAGTGGGCCTGCCCGGCCCATACCGCCGTTCCCGAATATATCCGATTGATCGCGGCGGGCCGCTTTGGGGACGCTTACCTCGTCAATTGGGAATCCAACGTCTTCCCGGGCATTCTCGGGCGCACCTGCGACCGTCCCTGCGAGCCGGCGTGCCGCCGTGGGCGCGTGGAAGAGGGCGGGGATACCAAAAAGATCAAGCCGGAGCCGGTCGCGATCTGCCGGCTGAAGCGCGTCGCGGCCGACTACAAGGAAGACATCCGGTCGCGGCTCCCGCAGCCGGCGGCGAAGAAAAACGGCAAGCGTATCGCGCTCGTCGGCGCCGGGCCGGCATCGCTCACGGTCGCCCGCGATCTCGCGCCGCTCGGCTACGAGTGTGTCGTCTTCGACGGCGACGATCGCGTCGGCGGAATGATGCGTACGCAGATTCCCAAATTCCGCCTGCCTGAGGTCGTGATCGACGAGGAGGTGGGCTACATCCTCGATCTTGGCGTCGAGTTACGACCGCACCAGAGGATCGACAGCCTCCGCGCGCTTCTCGCGGAAGGCTGGGATTCGGTATTCGTGGGTAGTGGCGCGCCGCGTGGGCGCGACCTCGACGTTCCGGGCCGCAAAGAGGCCGCCGCCAACATCCACATCGGCATCGACTGGCTCTCGAGCGTGTCCTTCGGCCACACGACGAAGATCGGCAAGCGGGTCATCGTGCTGGGCGGTGGCAATACGGCCATGGACTGCTGCCGCAGCGCCAAGCGCCTTGGCGGCGACGACGTCCAGGTGGTCGTTCGCTCGGGGTTCGACGAGATGAAGGCCTCGCCGTGGGAAAAGGAGGACGCCGCCCACGAAGGCATTCCCATTCACAACTTCCTCGTCCCGAAGGCCATTACGCACGAAGGCGGAAAACTGACGGGGGTGACGTTCGAGAAGGTCGCTGCGCAACGCGACGCGAAGGGCAGGCGGCAACTTGTGCCGACGGGCGAGCCGGAGATTCACTTCCCGTGCGACGACGTGCTGGTGGCGATCGGCCAGGAAAACGCGTTCCCATGGGTCGAGCGCGACATCGGCCTCGAGTTCGACGCGTGGGGCATGCCGGTCGTCGACAAGGTGACGATGGCAACCACGCGTGCGGGCGTGTTCTTCGGTGGCGACGCCGCGTTCGGCCCGAAGAACATCATCTGGGCGGTAGCGCATGGGCATGACGCCGCGATCTCGATCGACAAGTATTGCTCCGGCGAGGACATGACGAAGCGCCCGCCGCCGCACGTCAATCTTGCGTCGCAGAAGATGGGCATTCACGAGTGGAGCTACGACAACGCGATCACGCCGGACAAGCGGCACAAGGTTCCGCTCAAGGACAAGGTGATCGCGCTCGCGAACATTCGCGTCGAAGTCGAGCTCGGCTTCGACCTGAAGGCTGCCTACGCTGAAACCCAGCGGTGCCTCAACTGCGATGTGCAGACGGTCTTCAACGACAAGCTCTGCATGGAATGCGACGCGTGCGTCGACATCTGTCCCATGGACTGCATCACGTTCACGGAGAACGGCGAGGAAGCCGAGCTGCGGCCCAGGCTGATGGCGCCGG
>Ga0157376_10002951_pt1 | contig 11668 bp, 12 predicted proteins | sample M45metaG_FD_121801 | JGI IMG/M metagenome (GOLD analysis project Ga0157376, IMG submission 121801) | Miscanthus rhizosphere microbial communities from Kellogg Biological Station, Michigan, USA - M4-5 metaG | ecosystem: Host-associated > Plants > Roots > Rhizosphere > Soil | place: USA: Michigan... | reverse complement strand
GGGCAGGTACATGCACGACTCGGTGCTCGAGCCGCGGCACCACGCGTGCTCGCTGACCGTCACCATCTCGTCTTTTTTGAGCTTGCCCGAGCGAAGGGCCTGCTCCACCAGGAAGCTGGTCATCATCTTGGTCAGCGAGGCCGGCGGCAGCGGTTCGTCCGGGTTGGCCGAGGCGAGCACCGCGCCGGAGTCGAAGTCCATCAGCAGCCATGCCTTGGCAGGCAGCGAGGGCGCCCCGCCCGCCACCGCAGTCTGTCCGACCGGCGCCGGCATGGGCGCTTCGGCGGGAGGCTTCTGGTGTGTGGCGTGCTTGGGCGCGTGGCGCGGGGCCGCGAGGGACATCGAGGCCGGAGCCAGGGCGCCCGCGGCGATGGAGAGGGCGACGCAAAGGGGATAAAGGATTTTGGTGTGCATGGCGCGTTGAGGTGCAGGACGCAATTGTGTCGCATCACGAGCGTAGGAGGACGACTACACGGGAGGCGACGAAACGCCTCTATGTTCGACTCCGCACAGAACTTGTGTCCACCTCATCCGACATTGAATTTTTTCTGGCAGCCGACTATCCTCGCGTTCCTTCCATCCCGACGGAAAAGACCATGTTCATCCCCACCCCGCAAGAGACGCCCGGCGTCACGGCCATGTACGAAAACAATGCGAAGGCCCAGGGCTTCGTCATGAACTTCGCGCGCGCGTGGGCCTGGCGGCCCGATGTGTTCGAAGGCTTTCTCGCCCTGCGTACCCAGCTCGCCGCGCAATCGACGCTGTCCAAGCGCGACCAGGCCATCATGGTGGTCGCGATGGCGTCGACGCTCGGGGATGCCTATTGCAGCCTCGCGTGGGGCAAGACGCTCGCGCAGGAGACCAGCGCGCAGGCCGCGGCAGCTGTGGTGAAAGGCGCGACCGACGCGTCGCTTACGCAGCGCGACCGCGCGCTCGCGCAATGGACGCGCAAGATCACGCAGGACCCGAATTCCACGACGCAGTCCGACGTCGACCAGCTGCGCGGCGCCGGCTTCGGCGAGAAGGAAATTTTCGAAGCCACGGTGTTCGTCGCGTTCCGGCTTGCGTTCTCCACCGTCAACGACGCGCTCGGCATCACGCCCGACGAGAAGCTTGCCGCCACCGTGCCAGCGCCGGTGCGAGAGGCCGTGGACTACGGGCGGCAGCCTGCCGCCGCGCCGTGAGGTGAGGATGGGCCGACCCGCTTGCCTCAAGTCGCAGGGCTAATCCGCCTTTACTCCCGCCTCTTCCACGATCGCCGCCCGTGACGCCGATGGGCCGAGGCCGTGATGCGCGCCCATGTCCGGCACGGCCGGGACCGGTTGCTCGCGCAAATCCGGGCGCAGGGTTAGTCGGCTGCTCGTCAGACTTCGGACCGCTCCACGACCACCTCGCTGGTTTGCAGCACGGGTTTGATGTCCGTGTAATTGGCGATGTCGGCCCTGATCTCCTGCGCGTGCGGGCCGAGGGCTGCCTCATAGGCTTCGACAGAGGTGCAGATGAAGTCGCACTTGGCCACGTAAACAGGGCCGGTGCCCCAAACACCTTTCGCGAGGCCCTTGTCCACCGTGTAATACAGGCATGCAGCGCCGAGCCGCTGCTTCACCATCGGCATGTGCTTCTCGCGATAGTAGACATGATCGAATCGCACGCCGGCGGCGTACGGGTACATGACACTGACTTTGATCATCGACGGGGTTCTCTCTTGATGCACGTTACTTGTGCGGCACCCCATTGTCACTTGCCTGGCCCTGAGCAAGCAGCCACGAGCGGAACGCCGCGAACACCGGCCGTTCGAGCCGTTCCGCCCTGAAGCACAAATGATGGCCTTGCTCGACTTCGATCGAAGCACCGATCGCGACTGCACTGCCGGCTCTTAGCTCCTCCTCGACCAGGATTCTCGGTACGAGCGCCACGCCGAACCCGCTCACCGCGGCCTGGATGACGGCGGAGTACTGCGCGAACCTTGGACCTGCCAAGGTCTGGCTTTCGTCGAGTCCGTTCGTCTCCGCCCAGTGCTGCCACGCGGTTGGCGGTGCCTGGTCATGGTGCAGAAGCGTCTGCATCAGGACGTCGCCCACGCCGGGACTTTTTTTGCGAGGCTTCATGAGATCCGGCGAACAGATGCAAACGAATCGGCGCCCGGCAATGTAGTCGGAGACGACGCCGTGCCAGTCGCCGCTCCCGTAGCGCACCGCGGCGTCGACGTCGGGCGGCACCGCCTCGTGGGGTTCGAGATGTTCCCTGAAGCTGAATGTCACGGCGGGATGATGGCGCCGGAATTCAGCCAGTCGAGGGATCAACCATTTGGTGAGGAACGTGGGCGCACTCGCGAGCGCGATCACGCCATCCCCTGCGCTGCCGGACCTGGCCTCGAAGGTGGCCATCTCGATGTTGCGCAGGCTCGGCGAAATCTTGTTCCAGTACTCGCGCCCCAGCGGAGTGAGGCGAACACCGCGACCTATCTTCTGGAACAGCGGGCGGCCCAGAAACTCTTCAAGACCGGCGAGTTGCTTGCTGACGCCACTGACCGAAACAAACAGCGCGGAGGAAGCGCGCGTCAAACTCTCGTAGCGAGCGACAGCGTCGAAGGCGAGCAACTCCTGAATGGTGGGACAGGTTTTCTTCATGGGTGTCCGGGGGGTCTAACGCTTTCCAAAATGTCAACTGTTCACCCCAACTATTCACTAGTCAGAGGCATCATCCTCAATAGAATGAGCGTCATCAGCCAGAACGATTGGCGCATAAAAATGAATTTCAGGCAACTATTGCCTGAACCGGAGACAAAGAAGTGGTTCGTGGGATTTCTCTTGCCTATGGCGTCTACCTGTTGCTGCCGATCGCGCTGCTGGTGCTCGGCAGCTTCGGCAACTCGTGGACCAATTCGCTCCTGCCGTCAGGCCTGACCGGCCAGTGGTACCGGGACCTCTGGATCGATCCGTCTTTCCGCAAAGCGTTCACGACCAGCCTGATCGTGGCGCTCAGTGCGTGCGCGATCAACACCGTCATCTCGATACCGCTGGCGTACTCGCTGTATCACGGCGCGGGGCGCCGCGGCAGTGTGGCTGCAAAGATCGTCAGTGCCATGCCGGTCGCCGTGCCGACCATCACGCTCGGCTTCGGCTACATCATCGTGTTCAACACCGAGACGACGCCCTGGCTCGGGACGCTGCCGCTTCTCGTTGCCGCCCATGCGGTGCACACGCTTCCCTACCTGACCAACACTTTGCTGTCGGACCTGCGGCATCTGGACTTGGGCCGGCTGGAACGGGCGGCGGCCACGTTGGGCGCCTCCACATGGCAGCAGTTCGGCGGCATCGTCATTCCCAATTTGCGCCAGAGCTTGTTCAGCGGTCTCGTCATGGTGGCGGCCATCTCGGTCGGCGAGTTCGGCCTTTCCAACCTTCTCACCAGTTTCCAGAACCGGACTTATCCGGTCGTGTTGCTCCAGGCTTTTTATGGAGCGACCGGCTTTGCTTGTGCTGCCACGGTCATCCTGCTCCTGCTCGCAAGTGCCTCGGCGCTTATTTCCTCCACCGTCGTCAAGAAATCATGAGTTTGATACTAGATCGGGTCAGCTATCACTATCCGGGCACGAAGCAGGGGCTCGAGGAGGTCTCCATCAACGTGCAGACCGGCGAGCTCGTGGCCGTGATCGGGCCCAGCGGTTCCGGCAAGTCCACTTTGCTCAAGCTGGTCTCGGGGCTCACGACCGGACACAGCGGCTCCATCGTTCTCGATGGCGACGACCTGTCGAACAAGCCCGTGCACCACAGGAACATCGGCATGGTGTTCCAGAACTACGCGTTGTTCCCGCACCTGAACGTGGAGAACAACATTGCCTACGGGCTCAAGCTCAGGAACGTCCCCGCGCCCGAACGGCTCGCGCAGGCGCGCGACCTGCTGGCGCTGGTGGGGCTTGCCGACTATGGCGCACGCCCGATATCCAAGCTGTCCGGCGGCCAGCAACAGCGGGTCGCGCTGGCGCGGGCTCTCGCCATCAATCCAAAGGCCTTGCTGCTGGACGAACCGCTGGCCGCGCTCGACGCGGGCATTCGCGGTCACTTGCGCGATCAGATTCGCGCGATCCAGAGACGGTTCAACGCGACGACGCTTCTGGTCACTCACGACCAGGAAGAAGCGCTTTCGATCGCGGACCGGGTGGCGGTGCTCAAGGACGGCAAGCTCTTGCAGCTGGATACGCCGGCGAGGATCTACGAGGAGCCGGCCACCCGGGCCGTCGCCGAATTTGTGGGGTTGTCGACCATTCTTCCCGTGGTGGTCGCGGGCAAGGACCTGATCGATGCCGGCTGCGGCAGGCTGCATGCGCCCACCGGCGGCCGGCGAATCGGCAGCCAGGCTTTCGCATTGATGCGCCCCGAGCATTTCCGGCCCGACCCGGGACCTGATGCGGTCAACCGGATCATGGGAAAGGTCGGCGCGCGCAGATACCTCGGATCGGTGTCCCGCTACGACTTTCATGTCGAAGGACTGCCGAAGACGCTGCTCGGCGAATCCAAGGTTCCCGCTGTCGAAGCCGTCGCCATTTCACCCGAGCACATACGGTTGCTCGACGACTAGTTGATCCTTACTAACAGGAGTTCATATGAAGCGCAGAGAAATCATCCAGCTCGCCGGTCTCGCAGCGTTGTCGACCGCGGCAGGCACGGCGTTTTCCATGGAAGGCCCGGAACTGTATTCGGGAGAGAAGGCGCTCTATGAGGCCGCCGAGAAGGAAGGCTTGGTGGTGTCGTTCGACACCGGGCCCGAGTGGGCGAATTGGAAATCCCTGTTCCGCGAATTCAAGAAGCGCTATCCGGAAGTGGAACTGACCTACAACGACTTGGGCTCGGCGGCAACGGTGGTTTCTTTGGAGAAGACGCGTCGGCGGCCGCAAGCCGATACGGCCTACTACTTCGCGGCGTCCGCGGTGGATGCCGTGAAGAAGGACGTCGTCGCACCTTTCCAGCCGATCAACTTCGAGAAGCTGCCGGCGGTGTTCAAGGAGCCGTCGGGCAAGTGGTTCACGATCCACACGCTCAACATCGCTTTCCTGGTGAACAAGAAGCTGGTGAAGAACACGCCGAGCAGCTGGGCCGACCTGATGCGGCCGGAGTACCACGGCTCGGTCGTCTACCTCGACCCGCGTTCCACGGGCATCGGCCAGGTGATGGTGTTTGCCGCGGCCTTTGCGGCGGGCGGCTCGGTCGACAACGTGAAGCCGGGCACCGACTACCTCGGCCAATTGCACGCGGCGGGCAACGTGCTGCGGGTCGAGGGCACGACACCTTACGCGAAGTTCCTCAAGGGCGAAATCCCGATCTGGATCAGCTACGAGAACGACGGGCTCAAGGCCAAGCATGTAGATGGCATGGGCGACGCGGTCGAAGTCGTCATCCCCAAGGAGGCCAGTGTGGCGGCGCCCTATGCGATCAGCCTGGTGAAGAACGGGCCAAATCCCAGTGCCGGGAAGTTGTGGCTCAACTTCATCATGAGCGACATGGGTCAAAGCCTTTTCGCGCAAGGGTTCGTGCGCCCGGCGGTGCCCGGCGTCAAATTGGCGGCCGACATCCAGGCCAAGATGCCTGCGGCACCGCAGCTGCGGCCACTCGACGTGGTCAAGGCTTCCGAGCGCAAGGGCGAAGTCGATCGCCTGTGGGCGCAAGCCGTCCTGAGCAAGTAAAGGCACCCTGCCATGAAACGAGTCGGTGCCTGGCCCGCGTGGCTTTTCATGATCGCGTTCTTCGGCGTGCCTTTGGCGGCGCTTGTGCCCGAGGCGTTCGCCGACGCGGGCGCGGCGTTCGGCCGGGTGTTCGCGGACAGCCTGTTCCTGACGGCAACCAGAAACACGATCTTGCTGGGGCTTGTCTCGGGCGGCGTGTCCGCCCTGGTGGGCACCGCGATTGCCATCGAACTCGCGCGCCAGCCGGAGCGCAGGCGCCAGTGGATGATGACCTTGCTCGGGCTTCCGCTGGCGTTCTCGGGGCTGGTCATTGCCTACGGGTTCATCCTCGCATTCGGCCGCGCGGGGTTCGTGACGCAGGTTCTCGGCGCTTTCGGTGCCGACACGGCCGAAGTCGGCGGATGGATCTATTCGGTCTCGGGCCTCGGCTTTGCCTATGCCTATTACCTCAGCCCGCGGGTCGCGCTGTCGTTGTATCCCGTATTCGCCAACTTCGACGAGCGGCCCCTGCTGGCGGCACGCACGCTGGGCGCATCGAAGACGAGGGCCTTCCTGGATACCGTAGTTCCCGAAGTGGCGCCGTCGGTATTTGCCGCGGCCTGCCTCGTGGCCGCGCTCGCGATGGGGACCTACGGCACCGCGCTGGCATTGGTCGGCACGCAGCTCAACATTCTTCCATTGCTGCTACTGGCAAAGATCGGCGATGGGGGGGCCGACTTCCCGTCCGCGGCGGCGATGTCGCTCGTCCTCTTGGGTATTTGTGTCATTGTTCTTGGAGTGGGTGATGTCATCACAAGCAAGCGCGAGCAGCAAACTCTCGACGCGGGCCATTGAGTTGCTGGAGCGGCTGGCGCAGGCCCAGCAAGGCCCTGGCCGCTGCATCCAGCCGGTGGGGATCGTCGGTCCCGGCAACGGTGGCAGGGCGGAACGCGCCGCCGCCTACGAGATCGCCAATGTCCTGGCTCACTCCGGCATGTCAATCATCTGTGGCGGCCGGGGCGGCGTCATGGAGTCCGCCTCGCAAGGGGCGTACGACGCAGGCGGCATCGTCGTCGGCATCCTGCCCGAAGAGGACGTGAGCGCCGCGAATCCATACCTGACGGTGGGCATCCCCACCGGGATGGGCGAAATGCGCAATGCATTGATTGCGCGCAGCAGCGTTTGCCTGGTGGCGATCGGCGGAGGCATGGGAACCCTCTCCGAAGTCGCGCTGGGCCTGAAATGGGGCAAGCCGGTATTTGCCATTCACGAAGAAATCAAATTGCCGGGAACAACCAGTTTGGGAAGCATCGGGGAGCTCATCGAAGGAGTTGCATCATGTTTGCTTCGCGATCGAAGTTAGCTGCATTCGTTGCCGTTCTTGCCGGCACTTTCGCCGGCGCGGAAGTTCACGCCGACACGCTCGACAAGGTGAGGATCGCCAAGGCGATCTACCTGGGACATCGAAGCAGCAGCGTCCCGTTTTCTTACGTCGACAAGTCGGGCACGCCCTCGGGCTACGCCGTTGAAATCTGCAAGCGATTTGCCGAGGCGATCGGCAAGGAGCTGAGGCTGCCCGAGCTGAAGACGGTCTGGATTCCCGTCGGACCGAACGAGCGGAATTCCTCCTTGACGGATGGCCTCATCGATATCGACTGCGCGGACTCCGCGATCACGGCGCAGTCGCAGCAGGTCGTGTCGTTCACGGTTCCCATCTATGTCGCATCGACCCGCCTGCTGGTCACCGGGCGGCCGGCCGGAACGGATCTGGGGCAACTGACAGGCAAGAAGGTCGTCACGACGTCGCAAGCCGGAAACGAGTCGATGTTGCAGTACGTCCTGAGCCAGACGGGCGTGCGGGCGGAGACGGTCGTCGCTCGCACGCCGAAGGCTGCCATGGAAATCTTGCGCAGCGGCCGGGCACAGGCGCTGTTCGCCGACGATGCCACGCTTTTCGGGATCTTGCTCCTGAACAAGGACAACAGGGATCTCACCGTTTTACCCAAGACGTATTCGTTGCGGCCCAAGGCGATCACGTTTCGCAAGGACGAGGAGCACCTGCGGCAACTGCTGTTGCGCGAGATGAGGAGCCTCATCGCCGAAGGTGTCGTCCAGAAGTTGCATGAACGATGGTTCAACGCCTCGCTGCAGGATGCCGCGATCAACCTCGGGACGCCCATCAGCTACGTGCTGCGCGAGACCTGGAAGAATCCCACGGATGCGTATGTCGACTACGCTTACGGGCACATGCCGGACTGACGCGCTTCAAGGCGAGCGTTCCGCCGCCGCCACCGCGGGCGAGGGCTGCGCCGCGTTGGTCACCACCTCGATATAGATGCGCTGGATCTTCGGGAAGCGTTCGCGGATGCGGCCTTCGATCCGGCGGATGGCGTCCGCGACCCGGCGCGCCGGCGTGTCGCCATCGAATGTCACGTCGAAGGTGACCAGCACTTCCTCGGCGCCGATGTACATCGAGAGGACCGGCCCCGCGTGTTGCACATCGGCTTCCTCGCGCGCCATGGCGCGAATGACCTCGGCCGTCTCGGGCTTCACGCCTTCGCCGACCAGCAGGCCGCGCGATTCGCGGATCAGCAAGATGGCGACGCCGGCCAATAGCAGGCCGATCACCATCGAGGCAGCGCCATCGAGCTGCGGCATGTCCAGCAGGTGGCTGAGGTAGATGCCGATGGCGGCCACGGCCAGGCCGACCAGCGCGGCGAAGTCCTCGGCCAGCACGGTGTAATTGGCCGGATCCTTGCTCGCGTGCAGCGCGCGCCAGAACGACACGTCGCCGCGCTGCGAGTTGAACTGCCGCAGCGAGATCGCGAAGCTCGTGCCTTCGAACAGCGCCGCCGAGCCCAGCACGATGTAGTTCCACATCGGGTCTTTCAGCTCGATCGGCTGGCGCATGTGCATCACGCCTTCGTAGAAAGAGATTCCGCCGCCCAGGCCGAAGATCAGCACGGCGACGATCAGGCTCCAGAAGTACAACTCCTTGCCGTGGCCGAACGGATGTTCGCGCGTCGCCGCGCGCTGGCTGCGCTTCATGCCGATCAGGAGCAGCGTCCCGTTGCCCGTGTCGACCAGCGAGTGGATGCCTTCGGACAACATTGCCGAACTGCCGGTGATGCCGGCCACGACGAACTTGATGACGGCGATGGCGACGTTGGCGGCGATCGCGCCCCAGACGGCGAACTTCGAGCCTTCCACCGGGAGTCAGCCCGCGCCGTTCCTTCGGCCGTCAGGCGCGATCGCGCCGGTTCCGGTCGCCGAACACCATCATCGCGAGGGGAATGGTGCTCAACACACCGACTGCGGCCAGGGTCCAGCCGATGCCCTTGCGGCGGTCATCGCTGAGCTTGTCCGCGAGAAGCAAGCCCAGACCCGCGCCGAGCATGCCGCGCGTTCCCACCAGCAATCCGAGTTCGGGCAGTGTCAGTTCGGTTTTCATCATGGATGTTCCTTGGTTGCGGGCGGGGCGCTCGGGGAAAATATACGGCTTGGCTGCGCCGGCGGGGGCCCCCTTGCGCAGCTGTTACCTCGTTGCAGAGCTGCCGCTACTTCCAGTCGACGGTGCCGAAGCGGTCCTGGCCGAGCAAGGTGTAGAAGATGCCGACGGTGCCGCGCGTCTGGCTGTGCGTGCCGAGCGCGGGCGAAGCGGCATCGCGCCGGTTCCACAGGTACTTCACCGAGATCGCATGCAAGCCGCGCACCCGCATCGTGAGCGCGATGTCGGCGCGCGCGATGTTGTCGTGCCCGCCCGGCCCGGTGTCGATGCCGCTCACGAAGTAGTCGCGCGCGGTGACGTCGAGCGCCGCGCGGTCGCTGTGGATGACGCGCAGCGCCACCAGTGCCTGCGGCGCGATGCCGTAGTGGTAGTCGCGGTCCGCGGTGCCGTTCACGAGGCCGACCGCCGCGTAGCCCACGCCCGCCGAGGCGGTGCCTTGCACGACGATCGAATCGCTCGCGCGCCATTGGGCCGTTGTGCCGAGCGACACGCCGGTGGTGGAGATGCGGAAGGTCTGGGGCGAGAGGTAGTCGTAGTTGCCGTACAGCCCCCAGATCCCGCGCAAGCGGCTGCCTTCCTCGTAATCGCGCCCGACGAGCAAGCCGCGTGTCATGAGGCTCTCTACGCCGTTGGCCGACGAGCCCGTAACCTGGAATGCGAAGTAATCGAAAGGCCGGCGATAACCGTAGCCGGTTTTGCCCGGGAGGCCGTATTCGAGCAAGTAGTCGGCCTGCGCTTCGTTGCGCTTCAGCTCGGTGGAGGTGCCCGGCGCGTTCTGCGTCGTTCCCATGAAGCCGAGCTGCAACCGGCTGTAGTACTCGGGATGGCGGCTCGCGAAAATGCTGTCCGGCGTCTTGCCGTACAGCCAGCGGTTGAAGCCGGTGGCGGGCGAGATGAAGGCCGCGCCGACTTCGCGCCAGCGGCGCGGCACGTCGCCGCCGTTTTCCAGCAGCAGGCTCGACATGCGGAACAGCGCTTCGCCGAGGAAGCTGCCGCCGATGCCCGATGCGACCTGGTCGTTGCGCGAGGGCGGCGTGTTCTCGCCGGCGATCTCCCAGGCCGCGCTGCCCGCGAAGGTGTAGCCCATGGAGGGCCAGAACCCGTAGCCCGCCGATCGCGCGAAGCCGTGGTACATCGAGCCCTGGTAAGGATGGCCGAGCTGGTTGGTCTTGAAAGGGTCGTTGTCCACGCCCCAGCTGCTGTGCAAGTTGTGGCGGATCGACTGCAGGCTGACGTCGTAATCGTGCACGCCACTGAAGGCGTGATTGAAGCGGTTGAGCAGGATGTCGAAGCCTGCGATCTCGAGCGCGGGCACCCAGCGCTCGCGCTGCGGCGGTGGCGGATCCTCCGCCGTTTGCGCGAGGGCGACCCCGTGCGCCAACGCGATGGCGAGCGCCAGCGCTGCGCCCAGCGCGCAACTTCCCGGACGTGTCTCCATTGCTCCCATCACCGCGCCTCGCTTCGCTCGTGGATCTGGGCCAACGCTAACAGCGGGAAGCGGACTGCCGTGCAGGAAAATGGCTCGACAGGAGATCGGACGTTACCTCTTCAGTTCAACGCGAGCGTCAGGCCGCGCTGCCCGACCGTGGGGAGCGCTCGGGCTGCGGGCGCAGCAGCGGCTCCAGCATGCCCAGGTCGACCGGCTTGGTGAGGTGCTCGTCGAAACCCGCTTCGCTGGAGCGCCGCCGGTCCTCGAAGCTGCCCCAGCCCGTGATCGCGATCAGCAGCGTGCGGCTGAAGCGCGGATCTGCGCGCAGCTGCCGCGCGACGTCGTAGCCCGACATGCCGGGCAGGCCGATGTCGAGCAGGATGATGTCGGGCCCGAACTCCTGCGCCGCCTGCAGCACCAATTGCCCTTCGTGCACGGTGCGCGCCACGCGGCCGGTCATCTCGAGCACGGTCGCGAGTGTCTCGGCCGCATCGACGTTGTCGTCGACCACCAGCACCTTCGTGCCCGCGTCGTGCGATGCCTCGGCGGGGCGGACGCCCGCGGAGGGCGCGGCTTGCGGCGCCCGCAGCAGGCAAGGCATCCGGATCGTGAACGTGCTGCCCTGGCCCGCGCCCTCGCTGGACGCCGTCACGGTTCCACCGTGCAGTTCGATGAGGCTGCGAACCAGGTACAAGCCGAGGCCCAGGCCGCCTTGCGCGTGGTCGAGCGTGCGGTCGACCTGCGTGAACAGGCCGAACACTTCGTCGAGCATTGCCGGTGGAATGCCCACGCCGTTGTCGGCCACCTCGACGATGGCGGTCGCGCCTTCCTGCCGCGCGCTCACCCGGATGACGCCGCCCGAGGCCGTGTACTTGGCCGCGTTGTTCAACAAGTTGCCCAGGGCCTGCGCGAGGCGCGTGCCATCGGCCATCAGTTCGATGTCGTGCGGCGGCAGCTGCACTTCGAGGCGATGGCCGCGCGACTCCATCATCGGCCGGCTGATGTCCACCGCGCTTTCCACCGCCGACGCGAGCCGGATGCGCGTGATCTCCAGGCGGATCTTGCCGCT
>Ga0157376_10002946_pt1 | contig 11691 bp, 4 predicted proteins | sample M45metaG_FD_121801 | JGI IMG/M metagenome (GOLD analysis project Ga0157376, IMG submission 121801) | Miscanthus rhizosphere microbial communities from Kellogg Biological Station, Michigan, USA - M4-5 metaG | ecosystem: Host-associated > Plants > Roots > Rhizosphere > Soil | place: USA: Michigan... | reverse complement strand
GCCGCCGAGGTGATCCATCGCGAAGCGGGCGCCCAGCGATGGATCAACTGCAGCGCCGAGTCGGCGGGCAGCGCGCTGTACTTCGCGAAGTACTGCTCGATGTACGGGCAACCGACGGCCGAGCCGAGACGGCCGAGCTCGTCGTTCGCGACCGCGACGACCTGCGGCTTCAACGTCGCGAGGAACGTCTGCTTCAGCATCTGGCCGTCGGTGAGCGGACCACCGTCGACGAGCGGCTTCGTCGCCGTCGTGTCTTCCGACGAGCGCTGGACGACCTGGCTGCTCACGCCACCGGTGGCGCCACCGTCGAGGAGACCCTCGGCCGACTTGCCGGCGACGACCGCATCCGCGACCGCGTCGGCGTGCTGCTCGTGCGGATCGCCTTTACCGCCGTCGAGCCCGCCCTTGAGCTGGACGCCCTGGCGCTGCTGGACGACGTGCGCGGCTTCGTGCGCCGCGGTGTGGAGATCCGGTTGCTGCGCGAAGCCGACCCGATCGCCGGTCGCGAATGCGTGCGCACCGAGCTGTTGCGATGCTTCGGCAGCATCGCCGCCGACCTGCGCGCGAACGCCCGACACGTCGTGACGACCAAAGCTCCGCTGGATCGCGCCGAGGTGCGGCAACCCGCCACCGGCCGACGCGACACCACGCGCGGCGACATCACCTGCGTTGCTCGCCGCGGTCGCTTCACCACCGGTCGCCCTGCGCTGGACCGGTGTGTCGTTCGAGGCGACCGCAGGTGCCGGTGCCGCCGGCGCCTGGATCGGTTTCGACACCGTGTCCCACGCCGAGTTCATCGTCGGCAGCGAGCTGTCGATCACCTTGTTGTCGACCGAATCGCCGGCATGGTTCGCCGAGCCGACGACGTTGTCGCCGTCGAGCAACCGGCTCTTCAGCGTGCGCCGGCCGTCCTTGATCCCGTTGTACGTGCGCGCGAACAGCTCGTCGAGCGCGTTCTCGGAGTGGTTGTAGGTCTCCTCGAGGTGCTGCGCGCTCGTGATGATCTGCTCGGCGATCCGCTTCGCCTGGCTCGGATCGATCGACATGTTGTGGAACGCTTCCATGTCGATCTTCGTGTGCTGCGCGGCCGCCTTGAACTCCTCGACGATGTGCTTCGACTCCTTCTTCGCCGGACCCTTGAGGTCCACACCGTCGGCACCCTTACCGGTGCGGTTCGTCAGCGCGAGCGCGAGCTGGTTCGTGTAGTCATCGGCCCGCGCCTCGAGCTTGCCGGTCATCGACTCGGACTCGGTCGCGACGTACTGCGACGCGGCGTGGATCTGCGAGATGTCCTGCGTGTTGTCCTCGCTCGCCGGCTGACCGGCGACCGGAGCCGCGGCCGCAGCAGCAGCGGGTTCGGCCGTCGGCGTCGGGGTCGGCGTCGCTGCAGGCGCACCACTCCCACCGCCGAGCTGCGCGGCGCGCTCCTGTTCCTTCTTCTGTTCGGCCGCGTGCGCCGCGGCTTCGGTCTGCTGCTTGGTCCGCTCGGCTTCCGCGGCGGCGTGCACCGACGCGATGAACATCTGCGCGTGCGCCTTCTCCTCGGAGAGCTGCTGTTCGAACGAGCCGATATCGGACATGAACTGATCGGCGTCGACGATGTTCTTGTCGCACTCCCCGATCGCGTCGGCCGCGGCCTGCGCTTCCTTCGTCGCATCCGACGACAGCTTGATCGACGTCTGTTGCACCTGGCCCGACGTCTTCCCTGCCCCGTCCGCAACGCCGTGTGCCGCTTGCTGCTGGCGCCGCAACGCACCCGCGTACTCGCGCATGTCGCCCATCGACACGCCGCACAGACCCTTCAAGATCACCGATGCGATCTTTTCCTGGATCCAGCCGAACACCTGGGAGGCCTTGTTCTTCGCCCAGCGCTTGACCGCACCGAGGATGCGGCCCCAGAAGCCACGCGATTCGGGCTCCGGCAGCTCCGTCGCTGCGCGATCGTTCGCCGCGCCCTTCGCTTCGCCTTGCTTCTGCTCGCCCTGACTGGCCTGACCTTCGGTCTGATTCGCGTGCGCGACGTTCTGCTGGGTCGCCTGACCCGTCTGCGCCGCCGACGCGCTGTTCTTCTGCGCGGCCGCCGCACGCGCTGCGGCGTACTCCTTGTAGCGACCGTAGACCGCGAGCGTGTCGACCGCCTTCTGCTTGCCGTCGATCTGCGCCTTCTTGAACTCGACCGCGACCTTTCGCATCCAGCCGAAGTCGTGGGTCGCCTTGTCGAACTCGGGGATCAGCGCGGGCCAGTACGGCAGCGCTTCACCGCCCGCTTCGTCGGCGGGCTCTTCTTTCTTCTCTTCATGCGCCGGCGCGGCCGCGGTCACGGGCGGCTCGTGGACCTGCGCGGCGACCTGCATCGAAGCGCCGACCGGATCGCCTTCCTTGTGCTCCGTCGGCGCGACGGTCACCCCACCGGGCGCGTGCGCGGGACCAGGACCGACGGGCGCAGGCGCCGGCGTCGGCGCAGGCTGCGGCGCGACCGAAGTCGCTGCTGCCGCTGCGGGCGCGTTGCGATTCACGATCGGCGACAGCATGCTCTGCACGCTGCTCGACACGCTGCGGGTCTGCGGCGCGGCGCGTACGAACTCGGTCAGCTCGTCGAGCTCGCGATGCCGCGCATCGGCCGCGATCTCGTCGAACGTGTTGTGGCCACCCCGACTCGCGGCGTTCGCCTGCGCGGTGCCCTTGTTGTACTTGGTCTGCTTCTTGAGATCGGGCTTCTCCGCGAGCTCCCACGCGGAGTCCTGTTGCTTCACGCCGACAAAGTCGAGCACGGGCGAGGTCGCTTCCCACGCGTTCGAGCCGACGTCCTTCCAGTTGCTGTACTCGGGCGCACGCACGCGCTCCGCACCGGATGCGAGTCCGGACAGATCCGTCTCGTACATCTTGTTGACGCGGCGCGCTTCGTCGAGCTGCTTGAGCTCGCCGTTCAGCGCGGTGAGCCGCTCTTGCTCCGCGGTCGTCTTTGTCGCTTTCGCGAGCAGGTCCTTGCGCTCGGTCTCCTGCGTCGCGAACTGGGCCTCGAGCGCGTAGCGCCGCTCGCGCGTGTTGTGGACGCCGGACATCATCTCGTCGCGCGCGCCGACGCCCGTGATGCCGTTCGTCTTGTTCTCGTAGAACTCGTCGTTGCGGCGCTCGAACCGCTCGGTCCGGCGCTGCTCGAGCTTCTCCTTCGCGTCGCGCATCCGCTCGTCGTGCTGGAAGTCGGCGAGCTTCTCGTCGCGGACCTTCTGGCCCTGCTGGGCGACGAACTTCTTCTCGACGTCGGGCTGGCGAACGTGATCGGGGTTCGCGGCCTGGCGGCGCTTGAGCTCGTTCTTCCAGCGCGATTCCTCGAGGTGCGCCGCGTCGCGCGATTCCATCTTCATCGCGAGCTCGCGGGTCTGGAGCTCGCTGCGCTCGGCCGACGCGGCCATCGACTTGCCGAGCTTGGTGTCGGCGAACGCGCCGCCGATCGCAGAGCCGCTCTTCTCGCCGAGCCGGCCCGCTTGCTCGCCGAGGTCGAACTTCTCGAGCTTGTGAGCGACGCTGCCGCCCCACGCGCCGACGCGATCCATGCCTTTGGCCCAGGCGGTGTTGCCGTACTTGGCCATCAGCTTCTCTTGGACGGCCTCGAGGTGCTTCGGCGCACCGTTGAACGCGGTGCCGATCTTCGAGCCGGCCCACTTCTCCTTCGCGCTCGCGAGGAAGCCGGTGTCCTTCCACCCGCCACCGACGCGCTCGAAGCTCGCGCCGCCGAAGCCGAGCTTGCGCACGATCTTGTTCGCGAAGTGGCTGACGTTCGCCGAGAGCTTCAGCGAGATCCGGCCGATCGTCGCCTTCGCCTGCTTGATCAGCGACGCGACGATGCCCTTCGAGTTACCGAGCAGGCCCTTCATGAACTTCGGGCCGAACACCATCGCGAGGTTGACGAAGCCGCTCGCGGCCTCGTTCGCCTCGGACATCATCAGGTCTGCCGTCGCGGCTTTCTCTTCGGCAGATGCGCCCGCGGCGATCTGCTGCGCGAGCACGACGCCGTTGAGGCCCGTGAGGATTCCGGACAGCACGAACGAGATCGAATCGCAGATCAAGCCGACGACGTTCAGGATCCGCGCGATGCCCGAGACGGCTGCGCCGATCGGCGGAAAGATCATGCCGAGCAGGCCGATCACCGTCAGGACCATGCCGAGCTTGCCGCAGATGCTGCCGACGACGCCGCACACGTTCTTGACGGCGCTCATGCCCGTCATGATTCCGCCGAGGATCCCGTGGACCTTGCGATACGGGTTGTTCGCCCACACCGCCGACACGTCCTTGCCGACGCCGAGGAAGTTCGCGGTCGCGGCGATGCCGTGCTCGACGGCGCCGCCCTGCGCGATGTAGACGTCGAGCTGGCCGTTGAAGCCCTGCGCGACGTCGCCCATTTGCTTGATCCGGCCGAGCGTCTGCGTGCTCTGCGCGCCTTTCGGCGTGTAGCCGTTCAGGATGCCGTCGATCTGCGAATCGCCAGCGCCGGCGACCGCCGACGCGACGGTCGGTGCGGGTGCCGCGGCTGGCGCAGCGGCCGGCGCGCTCTTCGGCGCAGCAGCGGCCGGAATCGGCGCGTGATGTTCGGCCGCACCACCGGTCGCCGGCGCGGGCGCAGCGACCGCCGCCTGTGCGGGCGCGGCGGGATGCGGCACCGCCGGATGTGCCGCCGGACCGGGCGCGGGCGGAGGACCCGCGTCCTTCGGGACGTCTTTCTGGTTCGCGACCAAGTCCTTGTGCTCGGCCAGCTTGCCGGAGACCTGACTCTGCTCGGACGAAGCGCGACTCGAAGTTTCGCCGAGCACGCCCTGCAACCAACCCATCGGCGAGTTCTTGATCGCGTTTTCAACGCGCGCGACGATCGCCGCATCACCCTGCGCACCCGCTTGCGTGACCGCGGCGTGCTTCGCGATCAACGCCTGCGGATCCTGCTTCGCGCCTGCGGCGCCACCAGCTCCTCCAGCGGGTGCTTCAGCCATATCCCATCATACGGAAATCACTCGGTTCACCTGCCTCGCGAACCGGCGATTCCGAGCACATCCAACTAGTCGGGATGCTTGGGCTTTTGCGAGCTGATCTGGTCGGCCAGGCGATTCGCGGTCTCGACCTCGCGAGCGATCCGGTCGAGCCGGTCCGCGCCGATGCGATCGCGCAGGCGCTGGAGCAGCGGTCGGAACAGCGCGGTCGTGTCGGAGCCCGTCGCGGCGGAGAGCGCGGCGTGCGACTCGGCGATCGTGCGGAATGCCGAGACGTGATCGCCGGTCTTCGCGTAGAGCTCGGCCATGATCGCGACGGCGCCGACGTACTGCGGCACGTCTTGCTTGTCCACCGCGATCCGCGCGAGCTCGAGCACGCGATCGATCGCGCCGGCGGTCTTGCCCGCGGCAGACAGCACGCCGGCCTGCGCGACGAGCGTCGCCTGATGCAAGTCGTCGAGGTGGTGCTCGAGCGTGCGATCGCGCGCGACCTGCACGGTGCGCAGCGCCTCGTCGAGCGCGATCAGCGAATCGGTCGCGACGAGTGCGCTCGCGAGTGCGAGGCGAGTCTCGACCTCGTCGCGCGGCGAGCCGGCGTCGACCGCGAGCTTCACCGCTGCGCGCAGCGACTTCACCGCGCGCTCGGGATCCGCGGTCTGGATGGCGAACGCGCTGACCAGCAAGTGACCCGCGAACGCCGTATCGGCGTAGCGCCGATCGCCGGTCAGGCCGCGGATGATCTCGGCGATCGGCTCGAACGCGGTCGGATCCGGTTCGTCGTCGTGGAGCGCGAGCTCCGCGATCGCGAGCGCGACCTCGGTCGTGACGCCGTCCCACGCCGGCGTGTTCGTGTCGAACGCGTCGAGGCGCGCGGCGACGTTGAGCAGCGTGTCGCGCGCGAGCTTCCGGGTCTCGGCGTTGCGCCGGATCGCGACGCGGCACGCGCGCACGCCACACAGAAATCGCAGCGTCGTGTCGTCGGGAACGTGGCGACCGACCGCCTCGAGCGCCTGGTCGGCGCCCTCGTAGTCCTGTTCGGCCAGCTTCACGCTCGCGAGCCGCAACAGGATGCGCGCGCGTAACTGCGGCGCAGGAACCTCGTCGAGCAACGGTGCGGCGGCATCGATCGCGGCACGGACCGGCGCGATCCGAGCACCGAGCAACGGCTCTCGCTCGGCGCGTTCGACGGCAGCAGTCGCGTCGGCTTCGGTCGTCATCGAGTCCGAGAACGTATCAGTTCTCGGGCACGGCCATCCCGGTCTTCGCCGGATCGAGGAGGCTGCCGAGGTTCGCGACCGCGGTATCGCGGCCGGCGAGCTGGCCGGTCTGGCCCGCGAGCCAGTTCCACTCGATGAACTTCACGATCGACGAGTGCTCCATCTGGACGTGCGAGATCGTGTTCGCGCGCGCGAACGGACCGAGCGCGAGCAGCGGAACGCGCGTGCCGTACGGCTTGCCGTCGACGGCGCCGTTGCCGGGCGGCGCGATGTGATCGAAGAACCCGCCGCCTTCATCCCACGCGACAAGCACGAGCGTGTCGGGGCCGTACGCGCTCTTGTCGACGGCGTCGACGACGCCCTTCACGAACGTCTCGCCGTCGCTGATCGTCGTGTACTCGCCGGGGTGCTCGCTGTGATAGCCGAGGCCGCGGACGAACACGACCTGCGGCAGCGAGTCTCCGTCGAGGTCGGTCTGGAGCTTCGCGATGTCGCGCATGTTGTCGGGGTTATCTCGCGCACTCGCGTAATATGCGACCGGGATGTCCGACGGGTCGTAGACGCACGGATAGAGGTTGAGGCCGAACGGGCAATCCTTCGGCGCCTTCGGGCACATGTTCATCGCGCGCGCGTCCTTCATCGCCTGGTAGCCCTCGATGTAGAACGACCACGACACCTTCGCACCGTCGAGGATGTCGCCGATCTGCGGATCGGAGTAGCTCATCGCGGTCATGATCAAGCTGCACTCCTGCCCGATCGCCGGCGGCTTGAACGCGTTGTCGAGGAACACGAACTGCGCGCGCGCGAAGAACATGTCGTTCGACGAGCTCTGCCCGGCGACCGGCTGGAAGTTGCGGTCCGCGAGCGCGCCCTGCTGCGCCATCGTCCAGTACGGCATCATCGTCGTCGCGTCGGCGTACGCGAAGTGGCGCGGATCGGAGCACGTGCCGGCGCCGGTGACGTACTTGTCCATCGCGCCGCCGTTGGTTTCGGCGAGCTCGCATGCCTGCGTGTGATCGGGGTCGTACGAACCGTTCTCGGTATCGTCGAGCGCCGTCGGAGAAGCGCCGGAAGGCTCGGTCGCCGGTCCCGCCTCGCAGCAGCTCGGACCGGTCGTGCAGGTCGGTGCCGAACCGGTCGCCGCGGTGCAGTAGCGGCCGAAGTAGCTGTCGAACGTATGGTTCTCCTGGATGATCACGACGACGTGATCGATCTTCGAGAGCGGGCATGGGCCGTCGCAACTGCCCGGCGCGCGCGTCGGATTGCTGCTGCACGCGGCCAGTAAGATCATCAGAAATGTCACACGCACGAGCCGAACGTACCACCGGCCGCCCCGGGGCACGCGCGCGGGATATGCTCGCGGTGTGATCGCGGATGGCAAGGCGTTCGTGCGCGTCGCGCAGCTGCGCGGGCGGATCGCCACGTTGGCCCGCGGTGGCCGCTACGACCTCGCGCTCGACCTCCTGGGCGATCTGGTCCGGGCGGACCTCGGCCTCGGCTTGCCGGCGGATGCGCTGCTGCGCGCGCGTCAGGCCGCGCAGCTCGCGGGCGGCCGCGGCGAACCGGTCGCGGGGCCGTTGATCGTTCTCGCGGCGACGCTCCTCGCGGCGGAGGCGTTCGGCGAGGCGATCGATGCGGCGTCTGCGGCGATCGCGCAAGCGGATCCCGACGAGCGACCGCGGATCGAAGTGATGGCCCGACTCGTCGGCGGCGCGGCGCAGCGGCGCGCCGGACGACCCGCCGAAGCGCGGCTGTTGCTCGATGCCGCGCGCGGCGCAGCGGCCCGGCTCGGCGAGAGCGCACTTGCCGGTCTCGCACTCGCGGAGCTCGCCTGGGTCGACCTCGCGGAGGATCGCTCGGCAGCCGCGGCGACGTGCTTCGAGTTCGCGGGCGAGTTCCTGCGCCGCGCCGATCACGCGTCGAGCCTCGAGTGCGATGCGCTCGCGGTCGCGTGCTGGGCGGCGGCCGACGATATCGAGCGCGCGAGCGACCGTGCGGCGATCGCGGCGGATGCGGCGCGCGCCGCGGATCGCCTGGAACTGGTCGCATATGTCGACGGCGTGCTCGCGGATCTCGCGCTGCGCACCGCGCCCGAAGCCGCGCCCGAAGCGTGCGCACTTGCCGCCGAGAGCGCCTCCGCGAACCGGCCGCGGGCCAAAGCGCATCCGCATGAGTCGCAACTCGCGCGCGAACTGGTCACGCAAGCCCGGCTGCGCCAGGTCCGGGTCACCGCGGATCGGGTCGACCGCGCGCGTCACCTCGAGGCGGGCATCGAGCTCGCGCTCGTCCTCGATCGCAAGCGAGCGGGTGCGCGGCTCGGCGCTTTCATGTTCGACCTCGTGGAAGACGCCGAGCGTGCCGGTGCGCTGCCGGCGCGCGGCGAGCTCGAGCGGCTGGCCTCGGCGATCGCCCGACTCGGCGACGACGACCTCGCGGAGATGGCCCGCGGCGTCCTCGCCGAGCTGGCCTGAGCTAAGATAATCCGGTGGTGCTCGCCACTTCGATGCCGGGCTACGACGATCCGAGCCAGCACCTCGCCGATTGGGGCGAGCTGTTCGCGCGCTTGCTCGATCGGATGACGCAGCTCAAGCAGCGCGCGCCGCGCGGCTCGGTGCTCGCGGAGAACGATCGCGCGCGCCTGCTCGCCCGCGAACCGCAGCTCGCCGTGCTCGATCGCGAGGTCGCCGAGCACCTCGAAGCGATCGCGGCACGCGCGCGGTTCTCGCGCCGGCTCGGGGTCGAGCTTCCGCTCGAGATCCTGCGCGAGCGGTTCGCTCTCGCGCCCGCGGATGTTCAGATCCTCGGCGTGCTCGCGACGATCGAGCGCGGCGTCGCGTTCAATCCGTACACCGCGGGCAACACCGAGCCGATGCAGGCCGACGTCGCGTTCCTCGTCGCGCTCATCGCCGACGGGACGACGCTGCTCCCGAGTGAAGTCCGCTTGCGGTTCTCCGGCGACGCGCCACTCGTCTCGCGCGGTCTCGTCGAGCTGTCGGCGGCGAACGGCTGGGCCGTCGATCCGCCGCTGGTCTACAAGCGGGTGCGGCTCGCCGACCGCGTGCTCGACTTCATCGAAGGCGCGAGCGAACCGCCCGACTCCGTCCTCGGCGCGATCGCGCGGTTCGACGCGCAGCCGATGCCGGCCGCCGACGTGCTGTTGCCGGATCCGGCACTGCTCGATCAGGTGACGCGCGCGCTATCGCGGCCGGATCAGGTCGTCACGCTGGTCGGGGCACCGGGCGTCGGTCGCAAGTCAATCGCCGGCGCGGCGGCGCGCGCACTCGGCAAACCGGTGCTCGTCGTCGACCTCGCGGAGCTCCCCGTCGAGGTGCGCGGCCTCGACAAGGCGTTGATCCCGCTCATCCGCGAGGCCCAGATGCAGGGCGCGGTGCTCGTGATCGATCGCGCGCACGACTTCGCGGACCGCGAGGGCGAGTCGTGGATTCATCCGCGGCTGACGGAGCTGTTGCGCCGCGTCCAGGCGCCGCTCGTCGTCGTCGGCGAGAAGGCGCCCGCGTGGATCGCGCGGATCGGCCGCGTGCCGATGAGCTTCGACGTGCCGTTCCCGACGATCGAGGTCCAGCGCCGGCTGTGGGTTCGCCACCTGCCGCCGGGCCTGCGGCTCGCCGCGGAGCTCTCGCTCGAAGCGCTGACGAAGCGTTACTCGGCGACCGGCGCGTCGATCAAGGAAGCCTGCGAGGAGCTCGGCCGCCTCGACGTCGTGTTGCAGCGCGGCGGCGTCGTGACGGAGAGCCAGATCATCGACGTCGTCCGGACCCGGCTCGCGCATCGCCTGAGCTCGCTCGCGAGCCCGGTCGGCACGACGCTCGAGTGGTCCGACGTGATCCTGCCCGACGAGGTGCTCGGCCCGGTGTTCGAGTTCCTCAACTACGCGGCGCATCGCTCGAAGGTGTTCGGCGACTGGGGCTTCGATCGCAAGCTGCCGTATGGCCGCGGCCTGTCGGCGCTGTTCGCCGGTCCGCCGGGTACCGGCAAGACGATGATCTGCTCGCTGCTCGCGAAGGAGCTCGGGCTCGAGCTCTACCGGATCGATCTCTCGCAGGTCGTCAACAAGTACATCGGCGAGACCGAGAAGAACCTCGGCCGCGTGTTCGACGAGGCCGCGCGCGGTCAGGTGATGCTGCTGTTCGACGAGGCGGACTCGCTGTTCGCCAAGCGCACCGAGGTCAAGTCGAGCCACGATCGGTACGCGAACCTCGAGGTTAACTACTTGCTCCAGCGCATGGAGTCGCACGACGGCGTGGTCGTGATGACGACCAACAGCGAGACCGCGATCGATCCGGCGTTTCGCCGCCGCATCCGGTTCCGCATCCGGTTCCCGGCGCCCGACGAGGCGCAGCGGCTCGCGCTATGGCAGGGCATGATGCCGGTCGAGGCGCAGGTCGGACCCGATCTCGATCTCAAGGTCATCGCGCAGAAGTTCCCGCTCGCCGGCGGCAACATCATGAACGCGCTCGTTCGCGCGGCGACCGCGGCACAGGCGGACGGCGGACCGATCCTGCAGCGCCAGCTGCTCCGCGCGGCCGAGCTCGAGTACGCCGAGATGGGCTTCCTCGCGTGACCTCCCGCGCACAGGTTCGCCGCGCGCTCGCGCTGGCCGCCGACAAGCGCGGGCTCGCCGCGCCGTTCACCGAGCTCGCGCTCGCCGGGCCGCTCTCGCAAAACGAGGTCGGCGAGGCGCTCGCCGCGTACATGTTCGATCCACGCGGCGGCGCGTTGCTCGCGACCAGCGACGCGCGCGCCGAGTGGCTCGCCGGGCCGCTGTTTCGCGCGATCGGGCCCGGCAACGCCGCGCCCATCGACGACGTGATCGCCGCGCTCGTCGTCGCGCCGCTGCTCGCCAAGGGCGAGCTCTACCTGCGCCATCGCTGGGCGCCGCGCGCCGACGACGCGGTCGCGCTCGCGGTGGCGGCGACGCCGAACGGCGCCGAGGCGCTGGCCCGGCTTCGCGCCGACGCCGGCCCCGATCCTGCCCTGCTCGCGCAATCGCTGCTCCAGTGCGGGCGCGCGCTCGCGTGGTCGCCGGAGCTGCTCGACGCGCCCGATGCGCGCTCGATCGTCGACGAGCTGTGCGCGCTCCTGGATCGCTCGCGGCCGCGGCCGCTGCTCTACGAGGCCGCTCGCGTGCTCGGCGCGATCGCGGCGCGCGATCACGCGCTCGGCACGCGCGTGCGCGACGCGGCGATGGCCGCGCTCGAGGTCGGCCAACGCGCTGCGCCGGCATCGTTCGCCGCCGAGGTCGCCGCGATCGGCCGGCAGCGCCGGTTGCCCGACGAAGATCGCCTGCTCGCCCTGCCCGCGCGCGAGGTCGCGCAGGCGGCCGCGTACGTGCTCGGCGTGGCCGCGCCGCTCGATCGCGTCGCGTTCGCGGCGCACCGCGCGCTCGTGCTCGATCGTCCCGACGGCGCCGAGCTCGCCGACGCGTTCACCGAGGGCCTGGTCGCGGCCGCGCACGTGCCCGCGCTCGCCGAGCT
>Ga0157376_10002945_pt1 | contig 11692 bp, 10 predicted proteins | sample M45metaG_FD_121801 | JGI IMG/M metagenome (GOLD analysis project Ga0157376, IMG submission 121801) | Miscanthus rhizosphere microbial communities from Kellogg Biological Station, Michigan, USA - M4-5 metaG | ecosystem: Host-associated > Plants > Roots > Rhizosphere > Soil | place: USA: Michigan... | reverse complement strand
GCATTCTGTATTTCAGCAATGAGCTGAGAAGGGTTTCGGGCCCGACCACAAATCCCAACCTTAATCCCGGTATCCGGCAACTTTTGGTCAATGATCGCAAGACAAATACATTGAAATACCGACGATGAACGAGCGTTTTGATCGCCTGCGTAAATTCGATGTAGGACTCGTCCAATACAAAGGTGGTGTGGTCGGCCCGCCCCGGAGACTTCTCCATCTCCTTCAATAGTTCTTCGACCGGGAACGTCTTCCCCGTCGGATTATTCGGATTGCAAATAAATACAAGCCCTTCCGGCGGCGCCGCAACCAGCTGTTCCCAGGACATCCGCTGCACATCAAGGCCATGGATGGCGCATGCATCCTCATATTCCGAAAAGGTCGGCCCGACGATCGTCGCCCGTTTCCCGCGGAACCGCTGAGCAATCAGATAGATCGCCTCCACCGCGCCATTCGTCACCAGCACCGAGTCCCGATCCACCCCGTAGGCTTTGGCGGCGGCATGCTGCAGTGAGGCGGCCCCGGCCTCGGGATAATGCGTGACGGTATCGATGGCCTCACGCAAAAGCCCGCGCAGCCCGGCATCGAGTTCTCCATAATACACGTTGGAACTGAAATCCGCGCGCAGAGGCACGGCATATTTCCATCCATCATCGCCATGCCCTTCGATCATAGTTGTCGTAGATTCTTATAAATAAATTCCAGGTCGATGTTCGCCCGGATATGTTCCGCGAGGCGGTCATATTGCCGCTCCTTAAAAGCGCGGTAGTCGGGGATGTCCACGTCAAATACCTGTTTCACAACCGCCTGGTTGTCGAGGATGCCATGCATATAGGTGCCCCAACAGCGGCTGGAAAGACGGTAGCCATCCGGTTCGGCATCGAGGCTCCCCCCTCCGGAAGTGCCGCGGGAACTACTGCGAGTATTGCGCGAGCCGCCGGCAACGGGGAAGGTCAGCGGGCGCCGGGCTGCCCCATCCCCCACAGTTTGCCCCATATGGATCTCATACCCCTCGCAGATCGGCCCCCGTTCGTTCCCGAAACGGAATTGCCGCCGCACGGTTGTCTTCTCTTGAGCGAGGACGGTATGCACGGGTAGCAGGCCAAGCCCGCTTACCGTAGAAGGTTCGCCCTCTACTCCATACGGATCGGCCACTGTCAACCCCATCATTTGATACCCACCACAGATGCCGATGACCACCACGCCCGCCGTCGCAGCAGCAATGACTGCCTTGTCGACTCCAAGCGACTGCATCGCCCGCAGATCGCCGATGGTGTTCTTTGTTCCAGGTAAGATCACCACCCCGGCCTGCATGATCTCCGCGGGATCATCCGTATAATACACATGCAGCCCCGAAGCCCGTTCGAGCGACGCGAAATCCGTAAAATTGGAGAGATGCGGCAGTCGGACGATCGCGACATTGACGGCGCCCGGTTTATGCGTCACATGCTTCTGGCGCAAGACCACGGAATCTTCCTCTTCGATATGAATATCCCGATAGTAAGGCAGAACCCCGACGACGGGCACACCCGTCAGCTCTTCCAGCTGCCGTCGCCCGTCGACAAATAACCGGGCATCGCCACGGAATTTATTAATGATCACTCCCCGCACCAGCGCCTTCTCCTCCGGTGGCAGGAGGGCGAGAGTGCCATAGACGCTGGCAAAAACACCACCCCGATCGATATCCCCGATGAGATAGACGTCGGCACCCGCATGGAGGGCCATCCGCATATTGGTGATATCCCTTTGGCGCAGGTTGAGTTCTGAGATGCTGCCCGCCCCTTCTAGGATCACGGGGTTGAAGCGAGCCGCAAGCCGGCCATAGGCGCCCGTTACCTCTTCCCACAGGGCCCCACGGTCTCGGCCCATAAAATAATCGTATGCCGACTGGTTTCCCGCCGGTTTGCCATGCAAGACCAATTGCGCATGTATGTCGCCGGTGGGTTTTAACAGCACCGGGTTCATATCGCTGTGACAGGGGATGCCCGCTGCCTCAGCCTGCACGGCCTGCGCCCGCCCGATCTCGAGGCCGTCCGGTGTCACAAAGCTATTTAAGGACATATTCTGCGCCTTGAACGGCGCAGGATTCCACCCATCCTGCGCAAGGATGCGGCAGAAACCGGCCGTGATGACGCTTTTGCCGACATCGGACGCCGTACCAACAAACATCAGGGACCGGAGTGGAGATCGCATAGGTTACAATAAGATAGATGAATAGTGTTCGCAGCCGACGGGTACACCGGCCAAAACTTCCAGTCTCGCCCGCAAGGCACTGGCCCTTTCCGGCGGCGTCAGGAGCCCGGCCATCGTCCCGGAATGTGCCACCATCAGGCCTGCTCCGCTTTCATTGGCGAGTCGCAGGTAATCGTCCCAGCGCGGCAGCGCAACTACTGTTTGATTGTACTCGGCGCTGGCCGTGATACAATCGAAAAGTGCCGGATAGTCGCCCGCTTCCGCGGCTTCCAGGAACTTACTCAGCAGCCAGTCGAAATAGCGCCCTACGCCCGGCGTCCATTCCCGCCGCACCCGCTGGGTATCGACCTGCCGGCCGGGGTCGGCATCGAAATAGAGGAGGCTCATCGGTGGGAGTGCGAGCGTCTCGCCCATGATGCCGGACTGCTGGTAGAAGAGACAAAGTTCATTGGAAATACAGGGGTCGGTAGGTTCGACCCGCGCCGCGACGGAATACAATTCCCCGCAGGACAGCCCCAGCCGCAAATGGTTATTGACGGCGGAAAGCACACTCAGCACGTCGGTGCTACTGGAAGAGAGGCCTTTTCCCGGTGGAACGTTCCCCCGCAAGGCTACCCGCAGCCCGCCGAGGTCGGCGCCTGTCCGTTCGAGAAAGCAGCTCAGGGCCCGGCAGGCTTTAGGCGGCAGGGGGGGCCTGTCGGGACTTCCGGCTTTCGTGGGTAAGGGGTCCCGGTGGGGGCCGTCGGCTTTCGGCGGCAGGGGATTCCCGCCGGGACCCCCGGCATCCTCCAACCAGGCTTCGGAATAATATCGTGTCGAAGAAAGACCGCTCACCATAAAGGCGCGGCCGTCAGACAACCTTCCCTGCATCAGCTCCCCGATCCGGGAGTATATTTTTACGGCGTACTCCATTGGCAGCCATAAAAATAGTTGTTTTATACTTATACCTATCTTTCCGGCATGAAAACGACCCTTTCCCGATTTCTTATCGCCGCGCCCCATAGCGGCGCAGGCAAAACGACCGTTACCCTTGGGCTGCTTCGGGCATTGCAAGGCCGCGGTCTCAGGGTCCAGGGGTTCAAATCGGGAGCGGACTTCATTGATCCGATCCATCATGGCGTCGCCGCGGGCCGGCCGAGCATCAACCTCGACTCCTATATGATGAGTCCGGAGCATATCGGTGATCTCTATTATCATTACGTCGCCGATGCCGACGTCGCCATAACGGAAGGGGTCATGGGCCTTTTCGATGGGGCCCGAAAAAGAGAAGGCAGCAGCGCCGATCTCGCCGCCCTGCTGCATCTTCCTGTGATACTCGTGCTGAATGCCAAAGCCATGGCCTATTCCGCCGCTGCCCTTCTCTATGGACTAAAGAATTTCGACCCGGCGATCGGGATCGCGGGGGTTATTTTCAACTTTGTGGAATCAGAGGGCCATTACCGCCTGCTCGTTGAAGCTTGCGAAGACGTAGGTGTAAAGGCGCTTGGGCATTTACCTAATAACGGCGACTTGTCCATCCCTTCCCGGCACCTTGGTCTTGACACAGCGGATGCGAATGAAGCGATCGACGCGGCCGCGCGGCATGTCGAAAAGCATCTCGATCTCGACGCGATCCTGGCGGTAACCGCCGGCCCGCGTCCAACGACTGCGCCTGGCTCCGATCAACGGGTTCCTCCGGTAGGGCATGCCGCCAACAAAACCATCCTTGTCGCGCGCGATGCCGCCTTTCATTTCCTTTACGCCGAGAATCTCCGCCAGCTCGAAGCCTATGGCCGTGTTGCCTTCTTCAGCCCGCTGACCGATGATCATCTCCCCGAGGCCGACGTGCTCTATCTTCCGGGTGGATATCCCGAGTTATACCTCGAGGCGCTTTCCAAAAACGAAACCCTCCTTGCCGATGTAAGGGCCTTCGCAGGAAAGGGCAAGATCCTCGCCGAATGCGGCGGCATGATGTACCTCGGCAAGACGATCACCGATGCGGTTGGCAAGGCCTGGCCCATGGCCGGCGTGCTCGACATCGAGACCAGCATCGAGGCGAAGAAGCTCAGCCTTGGTTACCGCACCGTTTCGGTCGCGGGGCAAACCCTTAAGGGGCATGAATTCCATTATTCGCAGTTCACGCGGCTGCCCGAAAATTCGCCCGAGCCTGCCGGCGCGCCCCAAAACGGGGCCCAGGCGGCCACCATCACGGTCACCAATGCCCGCGGACAAACCGTCCCCGCGCCGGTCTTTTACCAGCGGAACCTCTTTGCAAGCTATATGCATTTTTATTGGGGGGAGACACCTGGACCGCTCGAATCCTGGTTGGCCGGTTAGCGCGGCGCGGTAAGCACAGGCCTGGCGCAGTAAAACTTGGACTGTCCGCACCTGGCGCGGCGGCGCTTAATTCAACTGGATACCGGCGACTGCCTTTTCCAGCGCCGTCTCGCGGACACCCGGGATTGACAATCCTTCCACGCGGAACAGCGTCACGTCGGTCAAGCCGATAAATCCAAGGATATGGCGCAGATAAGGCTCGGCAAAGTCCATCGATCTCATCGGTCCATCGGAGAAGACACCACCTGAGGACAGGGCGATATATACTTTCTTGCCCTTCACCAGCCCTTCGGGGCCATTTGCGTCATACTTGAAGGTGACGCCAGCCCGGACCACATGGTCGATCCATGCTTTCAGCGCGGAAGGGATCGAGAAATTATACATCGGCGCGCCGATCACGAGAATATCGGCCTCCGTGATATCGGCAATGGCCTCTTCGGAATGCCGGACGGCCTGCCGTTCCAGCACGGAGTGCTTTTCGGCTGGAGTGAAAAACGACGCGAGGTGCGACTCTTCGAGGTGCGGAAAATGCTGATGGCCAAGGTCTACGGTTTTTACGGTGCTACCGGGATGTTCCGAGATGAGCTTTTCGATGATGGCATCCGCCAGCTTGATGCTGTAGGAGTCCCTACCCCGGGGACTCGATACAATGTGTAAGATTTTTTTTCATAGGGCAAAGCTACTTACCTTTGCTATCTAATAGATAGCAGTATCCCAAAGGATACCAGTATCCTTTGGGATACCGGTCCTAATTTCAAAAATATGTGTGCTGATAATCAACGGATTTTAAAGCCTGATGGCGTCCCTAATAAGGAGACCTGCGCGGCAGCGGCCAATTCCATCCGCGACGCCCTGTACGTCCTTGGCGGGAAGTGGAAGCTTCCCATCCTGATGACCCTGGCAGCAGGCCCCCGGCGTTTTCGCGAACTGCAGAAGACACTGGAGGGCATCACCCCCAAAGTGCTGTCGAAGGAGCTGAAGGAGCTCGAGCTGAATGAATTTGTCACGCGGACTGTGCACCCGACCACGCCCGTGACCGTGGAGTATAGCCTTACCGCCTATAGCAATTCGTTGGGAAAGGTGCTGAGCGAGCTTCGCGATTGGGGGGCGGCCCATCGCGCGCGGCTGAAAGAATCGATGAAGGCATCAAAGGCCGAGATGGCCGATGCTGAACATACCGGATCGGCCTAAGCGCCGCGGAAGGAGCTATACTCCGAAGATATTCCTGTTCAAGAACGCATTCCGGAATTTCCCACCCGGGTCATAATGCTTCAGCAGCTGCTGAAACTCATGCATCCGCGGATACCGCGCCGCCAATGTCGCGTGCGGCATCGTAAAGAGCTTCCCCCAATGCGGCCTGGCATGAAAGGGCTCGAGCGCCTGCTCTATCTGCGGCAGCAATTTCTTCACGGCATCCCACTCGGGCTTCCAGGTGAAATGGATCGCGGTACTCGGCTGATGCCCGCAGGGACTCATCCAAAAATCGTCGGCGGCGATGGACCGGACCTCCGTAATGAATAAATGCGGCGAGATCTGTTCGTGGAGCTTTTCCACGGCCATGATCGCGGCATAACTACGTTCGCGGGGAACAAAGAACTCGGATTGCAATTCGCGGCCGTTGCTCGGGGTAAAGCCCATCTTGAAATGCGGCAGCCGCTCGTGCCAGGGCCCGGGCACCCCCATCTGCGGGGTACAATTCTCCGCGGAGTTCGCGCGGATCGGGTGGAGATCCTTCGTCGCGGCGTGCGCACCGAAGAATTCGGGCTTCGTACCGAAATGCTCTCCTTCACCCGCCCTGCTCTTGATCCAGACCTCGTTGACATTGCGATTGCGCCAATCTGTAAAAAGACTCACGCTATAGCCCGCCGACATGATCTCATCGAAATGATGTTCGAGCTGCGCCATCGGCAAATTCTCATAAACATATTGTCGCACCTGGTACGAAGGCTGGATAGCCAGGGTCAGCTTCGTGATTACGCCGATCCCGCCGAGATGCACGACGGCCCCCAGGAACCGATCCCCGTCATGATTCCGCGACAGACTCACCGTTTCCCCCGCCGCCGTCAGAAATTCCATGCCCAGCACAGCACTGGACAGGTTGCCGTTATGCGCCCCGCTTCCATGCGTGGCCGTTGCCACCCCACCCGCCACTGAAATATGCGGGAGCGACGCGAGATTATGCAGTGCAAACCCGTTGTCGTTGAGAAAAACGGCCAGCTCGCCATAGCGGATGCCGGACTCGACCGTCACGGTATGATTCGCCTTGTCCAGCGAAACCACCTTATTCAACGCGCTAAGGGAAAGAAAGCCATCCTTCGAATCGGCGATGTCGTTGAAACAATGCCGGGTGCCCAGCACCTTGAAATGCGGCTGCGTCTTTATCCAGCCCCGGGCCTCTTCGATGGAGGCCTCTTTTTTCAAATGCGAAGTACTATACGTTAGATTTTCGGCCCAATTGGTGATTGTTGACCCCTGGGCAAAGTCGACAAGCGGAGATAATGCGGAACCAGCCATCATGACGGAAGATAATTTTAGAAAAGTCCTTTTCTTCATACGGCGCCAATTAGACCGTTAAGTTACTACTCCACCCTCAAACTCCGCACAGGATTTTTCAACGAGATGCGTACCGCCTGCCAGCCCGTGATCCCCAGGGCCAAGACCAGCGCAAACGCTCCCGGCAACACAAACATCCACCAGGATAGTCCCACCCGGTAAGCAAAATTCTGCAGCCACCCGCCCATCGCCCACCCCGCGAGCGGCGTGGCGATCAGCACGGCGATCCCGACCAGGATCACAAACTCCCGCGACAACAATCCACCGATGCTTACGGTCGTCGCGCCGAGGATCTTGCGGATCCCGATCTCCCGGCGCCGGCGTTCGGCCGCGAATGCCGCGAGGCCAAACAGCCCCAGCGTGGAAATGAACACCGCGAGCGACGCAAAGACAAGGATCAGCGAGGAGACCACCGTATCCCCGCGGTATAAATTATTGAATTGCTCATCGAGGAAACTATACTCCAGCGGGCGACCCGGCAGTTCGCGTTGCCAGATCGCCTGGATGGCGGCCACCGCGGAACCCGCGGCCTGCGGCGCGGTCCGGATCAGGAACAGCTGGCCCCAGGAGGGATTGTTGAAGATCACCAGCGGCCCTACCTTCTCGTGAAGACTCTTGAAATGAAAATCCTTTACAACGCCGACGATCCGACCCGCCTCACCGTGCATCCGGAAATAAGCCCCGATCACGGGTTGACGGATATTCAGCTCGCGCACGGCGGTTTCATTCAGGATATAATTTGCTTCATCGGCTTTATCCCCGTCGCGGAACCATCGGCCGGTAGCCAGCTCGAGGTGGAGGGTCTTTAAAAGAGAAGCATCGGCCGAGAGCTGCGCGACCTTTTTCGTGACGCTCGTGTCCCTACCCTCCCAGTCGGCGCCATTGTTGACGGCGCCTATCTGCACGACCGGCTGGCTGGCCATCGACACCTGTTCGACCCCGCCGTGACGCAGCAGCTCCTGCCTGATCATCTGAATGTGGTTCCGCGCCTCTTCCTGGCGATCTCCCGTCTGCACCTGCCGCGGGAGCCGCACGAGCAAGACCTGCTCCCGGTCATAGCCGGGATTGCTTGTCAGGACATAATGCATCTGCCGGTAGATCACTACAGTACCGGTCATCAGGAGAATCGACATGCTGAATTGGACAACGACGAGTCCCTTCCGGAAATAACTGTCCTTCACCTTCAGTAAGGTGATACCCCGGAAGATATTGAGCGGATGGAACGAGGATAGTAACAGCGCCGGATACACGCTATTGAGGATCGTCGCAGAGAGCAGCGTTATTCCAAGCACCTTCCACAAGGCGAGCGACTCCAATGCATGGGTAAAATCCTTCCCTGTCAGCTGGCCAAAGGCCGGCAATGCTATTCGCACCAGTGCGATCGTCAACCCCAGCGCAAAAAGACTGACCAGCAGCGACTCCGCTACAAACTGGAGGAACAACTGCCCGCGGGCGGCGCCGATGATCTTGCGGATACTGACCTCCTTCGATCGCAGGCTCGCCTTTGCCGTGGTTAGGTTCACATAATTGATACAGGCCACGACCAGGATCACGAGCCCCAGCAGACTGAACAGCCATACGGCAGACCGGTTCCCATGTTCGAACAGGGAATCGGAATGGCTGTTGTCGAAGTGGAGATCGGTCAGTTTTTGCAGACCGATAAAGTTACCATTCGCGTCGTCATGCCCATATTTTTGCAGTACATCAGAGAGCCGGGTTTCGGTTGCATCCACGCGCGTACCCGGCGCGAGGCGTACAAAGGTGCGGTAGTCGGTGTTTCCCCAATTTTCCCCTTTTTCCCGGTAGGCGGGGTTCTTCAACAGCGCCGCGATCGGCAAATAAGCCTCATATTGAAAGCTGGAATTGGCCGGCGCATCCGCCACGACCCCCCGAACGGTATACAGCATGCTGTCGATGCGGATCGTCTTGCCGACGGCGTCCGCATTGCCGAAATACCGGCGGGCGCCCGAAACGGTGAGCACCAGGCTGTACGGATCCTGTCCAAACGCCGTAGCATTTCCGGCAATAAAAGAATAGGAAAAAACGTCGAACCAGTTGCCATCGACATACGCGGATCTCTTTTCATATTGCGGCGCCCCCGGCACTTCGAAGACCGGCTGATTATCCGTGTTGAGTCTCGTCACTTTCTCGAGACCCGGAACTTCCTTCTTCACCGCATCCGCGAGTCCCATCGCCGCGCCCTCCCATTCCGTGCTCCGGCTGGGCAAACGGGTGATCATCGAGTACGTCCGGTCAGCGCCGGGCTGATCCCGATCGAAGCTCATTTCATTGTCCACCCACAAAAAGATCAACACTGCTGCCGTCATCCCCACCGCAAGACCCGTGATGTTCAGGGCCGCCATGCTCCGGTTGTGGAGCAGGCTGCGCCAGGCTGTTTTGAAGTAGTTCTTTATCATGGTTTTACCGCAGCTAAAAAAGCGCCAATTCGCCGGCGCGTTCACGTTCAATGGATTATCCGCAAATAAAATGCTTTTATGTTCGGTTTCGATACAACCTTTGTCCGATAATTCCCGTATTGGTCGACAATGAATCTCCTCCTTCTGGTTCTCTTGTTTGTTTCCCCGGCCAGGGCTCGTCATCCCCTTCGGATCCGGTTTGTCAACGACGTCGGTCCAATGCCAACCGCTTGCCTCCCTCGCCGCCACCAACGAAATGGGTGAAACGATCGCCGATTTCATTCACAAGCTGCAACGCGACACGGCCTATCCCCGCTTTTTCAAACCGGTCATGCCGGTGCCCAGCGGCGCCGCGCCGCAATAACCCGTGTTATAAGGTCGATCGCATCCGTCGCGCTGAAGGCATAGGTAAAATGTCCGGCGTAGCAGACGATCACGGTATCGTTGAAGGCGAAAGAAGGGCTGCTGTTGGTCCAATAGTCCGTCCCGTTGATGGTCCCGGGAATGTTGGCATTGATCGTGATCCCGTCGCTGCCGGAGCTGCTGATTTTGATGATCCCATCGGTCCGGTAGGCGTCCTGCACCGCAAGAATGTAACCCGCGGCTATGTTTGGCGGATCGAGCGATTCACCGCAGGAAACGGTGGATTTATTGCATTTCCAGCTTCAGCGATTCCGAATTGATGCAGAACCGGAGTCCGCTCGGCGGGGGCCCGTCCGGGAAGACGTGTCCGAGGTGTGCATCGCAAACACTGCACAGGACCTCCACCCGCACCATCCCAAACGAAACATCCTTATGGTAGCTGATCACGTTGTTTTTGATAGGCTGCGTAAAGCTTGGCCAGCCGGTTTTCGAGTCGAACTTGATGGTGGAGTCGAACAGTTCCGTTCCGCAACAGACACAGGTATATTTTCCGGGATCGTAGCGGCTGCAAAGTTCGCCGGAGAACCGGGCCTCGGTGCCGTGCTTGCGGGTGATCCGGAATTGTTCCGGCGTCAGCTGTGCCTTCCATTCGGCCTCTGTTTTTTCCACCCGCCGGTCGGGCGCGAGATTACCCTTGGTCGCAAGGTCGAGAATATCGTTCCAATTGAGCATGGCCTTGTTTTTTTGTCCTTCAAAGTTAAGTCTTCGCCGCTTGCGAAAATGCGTTAGAGTCCCGGTTTGTTCCGATTTTTACAATTCAAGGATTTACGGGGGACCTAATATTGCGAAACATTTAATATAAAATGAATAACCTATGGCAAAAAACAAATTAGTAAGAATGGACAATATGGGCATCGTTGTAGAATCCATCGATGACGCCATCTCTTTTTTCACAGAGATAGGTCTGACCCTTGAGGGGCGAGCCATGGTTGAAGGAGAATGGGCTGGTCGCGTTACCGGACTGGGCTCTCAGCGCGTTGAGATTGCTATGATGGTTACGCCCGATGGCCACAGCCGGCTCGAGATCTCACGATTTCTTACCCCGTCTGCTATCTCAGATCACCGTTCTGCTCCCGTGAACGCCCTCGGCTATCTACGCGTCATGTTCACTGTTGAAGACATCGATGAATTGGTATCCAGGCTCATCAAGCGTGGTGCTACCCTTGTTGGCGAAGTGGTGCAGTACGAGGACTCGTATCGGCTCTGCTACATTCGCGGAACAGATGGGCTCCTAATCGGCCTGGCAGAACAACTCAATAAAAAATGAGTAACGGAAATACTAATTTTATTAGTATTCTGGTGTAAATCCGTATATTTGCAGGCATATGATGCTTTTCGACGAAGTGGCGCTGTTCGATGAAGGAAAAAAGCAGTACCGGCGGTTTGATCTTCCCGGCACCGATCTGCAGCTCTGGGAGCAATTCTTCCCGAGATTCCAGGCGGATCACTATTTCCAGCTGCTCAGAGACTCGACGCCCTGGCAGCAGCGCACCCGTAAAATGTATGACAAAACGGTTCTCGATCCGCGGCTGACGGCCTGGTACGGCGGATCGGAAGGTCTGGAATGGACACCGCTGCTGCAGACGATCCGGTCCCATGTCGAGCAGCGATGTGATCTTTCTTTCAACCGTGTGCTGTTGAATTATTACCGTGATGGCAACGATTCGGTCGCCTGGCATAGCGACACCCTACCCTCCGGCGGCCGGCACCATCCAATTGCTTCCGTCACCCTTGGAGACACACGCATCTTCAAAGTACGGCACCGCCAGCGAAAGGATATCGCCCCGCTGGAT
>Ga0157376_10002944_pt1 | contig 11693 bp, 11 predicted proteins | sample M45metaG_FD_121801 | JGI IMG/M metagenome (GOLD analysis project Ga0157376, IMG submission 121801) | Miscanthus rhizosphere microbial communities from Kellogg Biological Station, Michigan, USA - M4-5 metaG | ecosystem: Host-associated > Plants > Roots > Rhizosphere > Soil | place: USA: Michigan... | reverse complement strand
GGGCGGTGGACGCGGAGGCCAGCGTCCGCGCCGCGTATGAGCTGCTGGACAGCCGGCGGCAGCGGTTCGCGGAGCGTCTCGGCGACCTGCAGGCCGCCGAGGACGGGGCCGATCTGCTGGCCGAGCGGACCGAGACCGTGATCCGGCTGGCCGCGCTGGCCAAGGGCATGGACGGGCACCGGCGGGTCGCACTGACCACGTACGTGCTGCGGCACTGGTTCGGCCAGGTGGTGGCCGCGGCGAACGTCCGGCTGGCGGTGATGTCGTCCGGGCGGTATCAGCTGCGGCGCAGCGACGAGGGGGAGAACCGGCGGCAGCGGGCCGGGCTGACGCTGTCCGTGATCGACCGGCACACCGGCGAGGAGCGCAGCCCCAAGTCGCTGTCCGGCGGCGAGACGTTCTACACGTCGCTGGCCCTGGCTCTGGGCCTGGCCGACGTCGTGCGGGCCGAGGCCGGGGGCGTGGACCTGGACACGCTGTTCATCGACGAGGGATTCGGGTCGCTGGACCCGGACACGCTGGACCAGGTTCTCGGGGTGATCGACGAGCTGCGTGACCGGGGGCGCGTGGTGGGCATCGTCAGCCACGTGGCCGACCTGAAGGACCGGATCGCCGAGCGGCTCGAGGTGCGTCGCTGCCCGGACGGGTCGTCGGCGGTGCGGGTGGTCGCCTAGCCGGGGCCGCTGGTCCCCGGGGCGGCAAGGCGGTAGCGGAGCAGGGCCACGTCGCCGAGCTGGTCTGTGCTTTCCAGGTGCATCCGGTGGGTAGCGTCGTGCGGGTACTGGCCGGGGCCGACCAGGCGGGGGGCGGTGGGGTCGCCGACGAAGATCGGGGCTACCACCAGGTGGAGTTCGTCGGCCAGGCCGGCCTGGAGGAACTGCGTGTGCACTGTGCTGCCGCCCTCGACCAGCAGGCGGCGTACGCCGCGCCCGGCCAGGTCGCCCAGGACGACGGGCAGGCTGAGCGGGTCGCCCGCCTCCAGGACGGAGGCTGCGCCGGCGAGGCGGGCCTCCACCTCCCCGTGCACGCTGGCGGGGACATAGACGAGGACGTCCTGGCGGGCGGGGTTGCCCTGGGCTGCGGCGTGGGGGGCGGCGCCGGCGAAGAAGCGGGCGGCGGGGTCGAGGTTGCCGCTGCGGGTGATCGTGACGCGGACCGGGTCGGCCAGCTCGCCGCGGGCCTGCCGGGCCTCCCGCCGGGCGGCGGAGCGGATCCGCAGCCAGGGGTTGTCCCGGCGGATCGTCGTCGCGCCGACGAGGATCGCGTCGGCGTTCGCGCGGACCTCGTCGACCCGGTCCAGATCCGCGTCGCTGGACAGGATGAGGCGCTGGTGGGTGGCGTCGTCCAGGTAGCCGTCGACTGACATCGCCGCCGACAGCAGCACGTACGGGCGATCAGCCACGGCGCCTATCGTAGGCCGGCCGTTCCTGCGGCCGGCGCCGGGTCGCTGACCTGCGAGGATGTCACGGTTAGGGAGGGACCCCGGCGGTGAGACTTCTGTGGTGACCAGCTGGGTGCTGCACGTCGACCTCGACCAGTTCATCGCGGCCGTCGAGGTGCTGCGGCATCCCGAGCTGCGCGGCAAGCCGGTGGTGGTGGGCGGCGACGGTGACCCGGGCAAGCGGGGCGTGGTCAGCACGGCCTCGTACGAGGCCCGGGCGCACGGCGTGCACTCCGGCCAGCCGCTGCGTACGGCGCGGCGGCTGTCTCCTGATGCGGTCTTCCTGGCCGTGGACCGGGCGGCGTACGAGGCGGTGTCTTCGCAGGTGATGGCGGTGCTGCGGGAGTCCGGCGCGGTCGTCGAGGTGATGGGGTGGGACGAGGCGTTCCTGCAGGTGGAGACGGACGACCCGGAGGCGTTCGCCCGTCTCCTGGCGGAGCGGGTGCGGGAGCGGACGCAGCTGAACTGCTCGGTCGGCATCGGGGAGAACAAGCTGCAGGCCAAGCTGGCCACCGGGTTCGGCAAGCCGGCCGGGGTGTTCCGGCTGACCTCGGCGAACTGGGACGAGGTGATGGGCGGCCGGCCGACGGATGCGCTGTGGGGTATTGGCGCCAAGACGGCGGCCAAGCTCGCGGAGCTGGGCATCGGGACGGTGCGTGAGCTGGCTGTGGCCGACCCGACCGGGCTGGCCGCGCGGTTCGGCCCGCAGACCGGTCCGTGGCTGGTGGGGCTGGCCCGCGGCGAGGGCAGTTCGGCGGTGGACGCGGAGCCGTGGGTGGCGCGGTCGCGCAGCAAGGAGACGACCTTCCAGCGCGATCTGGCCGACTGGGACGAGGTCGAGGCCGCGGTCGCCGAGGTGGCGCGGCAGCTGGCCGGCGAGCTGGCCGCTGAGAGATGGCTGGTGGCCCGGGTGGTGGTCAAGATCCGCTACGTGCCGTTCTTCACGCAGACGAAAGGCGTCACGCTGAGGGAGCCGGGCCGGGCGGCGGAGGTAGTCGAGCCAGGCGCCGGGGCCGCGCTGGCGCTGTTCACTGCCCACCGCCCGGTCCGCCTGGTAGGCGTCCGGGCCGAATTCGCCCGCCGGAAATAACCGGGGCGCTACCCCGCCTCGCTCCTGATCGCGGTGGATTTCCGGTGCTCCAGGCCCCGGGTCTGTCATCCCCTCGCCGGGCCGAGCAGGCTCCGCAGCTCAGCTGCCTCGGCAAGCAGGCGTTCCTCCGGGATTCTCGCGCTGCCCGGCACCTGAGGTGCCAGCGGGAAGGGGCGGCCAGGGGCCGGGTCCTCGCGGAACCGGGGAACAAGGTGCGTGTGCAGGTGGGGAAGCGAGTTGCCGAGAGTCTCGTAGTTGAGCTTCATGGGCCGGTAGACCTGCAGCAGGGCGCGGGCGACCGTCAGCGTCTCGGCCCAGTACCCGGCCGCCTCGGTCTCGTCCAGTTCGGTGGGCTCGGTGACGTGGCGCCCCCTCCAGACCACCACCGTGTAGCCGCGCTGCACGTCAGCGCGCTGCAGGTAGGCGTCGGTGTACCGCCCGGCGAGCACCCGGACCCCGTGATCATCGGAGTCGGGCCGCGCTGTGCCGGAAAGGCACATGCCGCAGCCGATTCCGCGGATCAGGTCCGCCCAGTTAGCCGGCCACTCACTCATGACCCGATCATCACAGGCCCGCCTGCGGGGGTGGGACAATTTCCGGGGTGAGCGACCAGGTCATTCTCCGCACGGACCCAGCCGGATAGTTCCTGAGTGGGCCAGCTCCGGGCATCGGCTGCCACGCTGCGGTGGGTTGCGGTGCGGTCGTAGTCCAGCAGCATGGCCCGGGCTTCGGGCTCGACGATGGCCACCGTGATGTCGTCCCCGGCGAAGGCGCGGATCGCCGCGGGGGATTCCCAGAACGTGTGCGCGGTCAGCTCTGCAGTGCCGTTCCCGTCAAGGTCGCGGCGCAGCAGGTACGCGCCCTCGAATCCGGGCAGCTTGCGCAGCCCGGGCAGCAGCGTGCCGGTGAAGTACCGGGTGTAGTTCCCGGCGCCCTCAGCGCTGGCCGTCGCGGACCAGGTCCTGACGGTCAGCTCCCCTGCGTTGGTCATGCCCGTCATCGTGGCCCGCTGCGATACTAAAGTAAAGGTGAATTATCTTTCGTTGAGCGAAAGCAGAGCTTCCGGATGATCGATCCTCGCAGGCTGGGTGTGCTGCAGGCGGTCGCCGTGCACGGCAGTGTCGCCGGCGCCGCCGGCGCGCTGCGCCTGAGCCCGCCGGCGGTCTCCCAGCAGTTGCTGGCCCTGGAGCGGGAGACCGGTGCCAGCCTCATCGACCGCTCCGGCCGGCAGGTCGGGCTGACCGCGGCCGGGCGGCTGCTGGCGGCCCACGGCGAGCGCGTCGCCGCCCAGCTCCGCCAGGCGGAACGGGACCTGGCCGAGCTGACCGGCCAGGCGTCCGGCCCGGTGCGGATCGCGGCCTTCCAGAGCGTTATGGCCCCGCTGATCGGCCCCGCCCTGGCCCGCCTCGCCGCCGCGAGCCCGGCTATCCAGCCCGTCATCACCGAGCGCTACGGCCCTGCCGCGGTTGCCGATCTGCGCCTCGGCGACCTGGATATCGTGCTCACCGAGTACGACTCCGCGAGTTCCCCGCCCGCCGAGCCCGGCCTCGGCCTGCGCCCGCTGGCCTTCGACCCCTACCTTCTGGTCATCCCGCCAGACTGGCAGGTCAGGCCCCGCAGTCTGGGTGACCTGGCCGGGCGGCCCTGGGTGGCCGGGCCTCCCGGCACCGCCTGCGACCACGCCCTGCGGCGGCTTGCGACCCAGGCCGGCATCGGCATCCCGGCCGGCGATGTCTGCGTTGAATTTCCCTCTGTCCTGGCCCTGGTCGCGGCCGGGCGCGGGGCGGCCATCATCCCGCGGCTGGCCCTCGGGCAGTCACCGGTGACCATCTGCGCCCTGCCGCCACTGGGCGGACGCCACATCGCCGCCTGGCACCAGGCCGGTCCCGCCCAGCCCGCACCGGCCACCGCCACCGTCCTCGGCACCCTCGCCCAGACCAGTGAGGCAGCACGGCAGACTCCCTGACCTCGGTATCCCGTTCGCCGCGGGCCCGCTGGTGATCCACCGCGATCCTGAAGTCAGGAGGCGCCGTTCCTGGGTGTCCAGCGGGCGCTGATCTCGTCGAAGCGGGCCGGCCGGCCGGACAGTGGCGGGGGCGGCGGGGCGCCGGGAGCCGGGGCGCGCAGCCCGGCCAGGACCAGGTCGGTGTAGCGCTGCCGCAGTTCCCGGGTCCGGTCCCGGTCCGGGGTCTTGATCGCCGCGATCATCTCGAAGATAAGCGACAAGTCGTGCACGTCCGCGTCGTCCCTGAGGGCAGGCCGTACCCGGTCGAACAGCTCGCGCAGCAGCACGTCGCTCCGCATGGCCAGCTCGAACATGGCCGGGGTGGGGGTGAAGCGGCCGGCCAGCGCCAGGGTCATCGAGCTGGTGTCCGCCGCGACCAGCCGGCGGATGAACCCGGCGAACACCGTCCACGGCTCGCCGGGGTCGGCTAGGGCAGCCTCGGTCTCGGCCACGAACCGGGCCAGGCCCTCCGCGCACAGCCGCCGCAGGAGTTCCTCCTTGCTGCCGTACCGGCTGTACAGCGCGCTGATGCCAACCTTCGCGTGCAGCGCGACCGCGGTGATCGGCGCACCCGGATCCTCCAGGAACACCGCCCGGGCCGACTCAAGGATCAGCTGATCATTGCGGGCCGCCTGCTTCCGCCTCCCGCTCATATGCCCCGCCGCGCTGCTCGCCGAGCCCGCCGCATCTGAAGGGCTAGCCGGTGCCGCGGGATCCATGACGGCGGCCGCGGTCAGCTCGGCCACCCGCGCCGCCACCGCCTCGCTGGATACCGCACCCGCCGCGGGCCCAGCGGGCGCCGAAGTCGTCTCGTTCATGCCTCCATCATAGCGGAACAAAGTATTCCGTTCTGACAGTAGGCCGTGGTATTCTGATGGAACAGAACATTTCGTTCCGTTTGAACGAGGAGGCTGGGATGACCTCATCGGCTCGCCCGTCTGGCGCCCTTCGCTGGCTGGCCTTTAGCGCGGCTGTGGTGGCCGCTGTGATGGATCTGCTGGACTCGACGATCACCCAGGTTGCGGCGCCCGCTATCCGGGCCAGCCTGGGCGGGTCGTACGCGGTTATCGAGTGGGTCACGGCCGGGTACACGCTGGCCATGGCCGTCGGCCTGCTTGTCGGTGGCCGGCTCGGCGACCTGTGGGGCCGCAAGCGCGTGCTGCTGATCGGCATCGCCGGGTTCATGGCCGCCTCCGCGGCCTGCGCGGCGGCCGTTACCCCGAGCGAGCTGATCGCCGCTCGCGCGGTCCAGGGCGCCGTTGGCGCGATCATGATCCCGCAGGTGTTCGGCCTGATCCGGGACCTGTTCCCGGCCGAGCAGATGGGCAAGGCGATCGGCGTGTACGGACCGGTGATGGGCCTGTCCGCGATGCTCGGCCCGATCGCGGCCGGCGGCCTGATCGGCGCCGACCTGTTCGGCACAGGCTGGCGGATGATCTTCCTGGTCAACTTGCCGATCGGCGCGTTCGCTCTGCTCGCCGGAGCTCGCCTGCTGCCGTCCGCGGACCGCCCGCAGACCCGGTCCCGGCTCGATCTGCCGGGCGCGCTGGTCGCCGGGGCCGGCATGTTCCTGCTGGTCTACCCGCTGGCCGAGGGTCACGCGCAGGGCTGGCCGCCGTACCTGTTCGCGATGCTGGCCGCGTCCGTGCCGGTGCTGGCCGGCTTCGGCTGGTATCAGCTGCGGCGCCAGCGGACCGGCGCGGCCCCGCTGGTCGACCCGGCCATCTTCCGCCGCCGGTCGTACACCTCAGGCGTGCTGTTCGCCGTGGTGTTCACCGCGTCGCTGGGCGGCATCGTGCTGATCTTCAACGTGTTCCTGCAGGAGGGCCTGGGCTTCACCCCGTGGCACTCGGCGCTGACCACCGCGCCGTGGGCGGCCGGCGCCTTCGTCGGCTCGGCCGTGGCCGGGATGACCATGGCCCGCCTCGGCCGCCGGGTCGTGCACGCCGGCCTGGTCGTGGAGACCATCGGCCTGGTGAGCGTCTGCCTGGTGCTGCGGCTCATGGGCCCGCAGATCAGCACGCTGGACCTGCTGGCCCCGATGATCATCGGCGGGATCGGCATGGGCATGGTGTTCGTGCCGCTGTTCGACATCATCCTGGCCGACGTCCCGCTGCCGGTGATCGGCTCGGCCTCCGGTGCCCTGCAGACCATCAACTCGCTCGGGATGGCGCTGGGCGTGGCCGGCCTGGGCGCGGTGTTCTTCAGCCTGCTCGGCGGGCACGGGCAGCACGCCCAGGTGTTCTCCAGCGCCGCGCAGTGGACCGCGGTGCTCACCGTCGGGCTGCTGATCGCCTCGTTCGTGGTGGCCTTCTGGATGCCCCGCCGGGCCCGGGAGCAGGTGGAGATCCCGATGGCGCAGGCCGCCGAGCCCGCTGGCGAACTGGCCGTCGCCCGCTAGCCGTCCTCCCCTCCACAGGGCCGGCCCTTCCGGGGCCGGCCCTGTGGCGTGTTCTGAGGCCAGAAGGTCCTCAGGGCTATTTGCTATTAAGTCGATCGGAAATATTGACTAGGGATCATGCGGATGACAACTTAGAGAAGGCGAGTTAGAGAAGGCGACGCCGCCGGAACGGCCCGGTAGCGGAGTCAGCCACCGGCCGCAGCTCACAACGAGAAGGCAGGTTACGTGTCCTCTTCTGCTCCCGCCGCCACTCGCTGGGCAGCTTCTGCGCCGCACCTTGCGCCCGTCCCAGCGCAGACGGTCGACGCTGGCGAGTTCCGCCAGGCGCTGGGCCGGCACCCGGCCGGGGTCGCGATCGTCACGCTGGCCGGCCCGGCGGGGCTGACCGTCACGTCGTTCAGCTCGGCCAGCCTCGACCCGCCGCTGGTGTCCTTCTACATCGGGCACGGCTCGTCCAACTGGCCCGCCGTCCAGCAGGCCCGGCACTTCGCGGTCAACCTGATGGGCCACGGCCAGCAGGACACCGCCGCCCGGTTCGCCCGCAAGGGCGCGGACCGGTTCGGCCCGGCCACCCAGTGGCGCACCGGCCCGGCCGGTCTCCCGCTGCTGGCGGGAGCCACCGTGCACCTGATCTGCGCCACCGCCTCACTGGTCACGGTCGGGGATCACGAGCTGGTGGTCGGCCGGGTCCTGCAGGCCGACCTGAACCAGCCTGGCCCGCCGCTGCTGCACCACCGCGGCCAGTTCACCCGCCCCGAATCCGCCTGACCCAGCGCGGGCCGGCGCCGCCGCGCAATCGAGCGCCAGGAAGCGGGGAGTGTGCCGAGCCCAGACCCGGGACCGGCGCCGCAAAGCGTCTTGCAGGGCCGGTCATGAGCCGGGGTTCCTCGCTCGCAATTCACCCCGCCGCTTCCTCGGCTCCGATTGTCGCTTTGGATTTGGCGCCTACGAGGAAGCGAGGAGAAGTCAGCTTCCTGGGGCAGGTTCCTGGGCTGGGCTGGTCTGGTTCAGGGTCTGGCGGAGCTGGGGGAGAGCGGTTTCGGCCCACGCTGCTACTACTGCGTCCAGGTCGGGGAGCTGCGGCTCGGTGACGTACAGGGCGCGGGTGGGGACTGATGCGCCCAGTTCGACCAGCAGGGGGCGCAGGTGGACCTCGGCTGCTAGCAGGTGCCCGGCCCAGGCGCCGGTCATGACCGGGACCGCCGTCACCCCGGCCAGGCCGTTGTTTCCGTACCGGTCGAAGAACGCCTTGAGCATGCCCGTGTAGCTGGCCTTGTAGGTGGGCGACGCGGCAACGAGCACGTCGCTCGCCGCGACCTGGCGGACCAGTTCGGACAGCTCCGCCGCGCCCGGGTCGAATAGCGACGCCGCGTGCTCGGCCAGATCGACCACCAGCGGCCCGTCGCCCGCCCCGCCCAGGCCGCCGGCTAGCGCGCGGGCTACCGCCGTCGCCACCCCCAGCGTCCGTGAGGCGGGCTTCGGGTTGCCGGTGACCACTGCGATGCTCAGCACAGTGCTCATGATGCCGCCCTTCACGCCGAACAGTGAAGTTGATTTTTCCGATCGATTTTATAGTATTTAGCTCATGACATCGGCCGTGGAGCTCCGGGCCGCGATCCCGGCCAGCCAGGACGAGGCGCTGGCCATCGCCACCGAACTCGCCGCCGCGTTCCGGGACGGGGCGGCCCGCCGCGATGCCGAGCTCATCCTGCCCGGCGATGAGGTCGAGGAAATGACCCGCCGGGGCCTGTACGGGCTGACTGTGCCAGCCTGGCTGGGCGGCCCTGACCTGCCCATGTCCGCCGTCGCCGAGGTCCTGCGGATCCTGGCCACCGGCGACCCGAACCTGGCCCAGCTTCCGCACAGCCACTACGTCTACGTCAACCTGCTGCGCTGCTGCGGCAGCCGGGACCAGCAGCGCGAGCTGCTCTCGGCGGTACGGGACGGAGCGCGGTTCGGCAACGCGCAGGCCGAGGCCGGGACGCGGACCCCGGACCAGATCCGGACCAGCATCGTGCCCGACGGCAGCGGCTACGTGATCACCGGCGAGAAGTTCTACTGCACCGGGGCGTGGTTCGCGCACATCATCCCGGTGCTGGCCCGCGGCCAGGACGGCGCCGCCTACGCGGTCTTCGTGCCCCGCACGGCCCGCGGGCTGACCGTGCTCGACGACTGGGCCGGTCTGGGCCAGCGGACGACCGCGAGCGGAACGGTGCGGCTGGAGGGGGTGCGGGTGGGTCCCGGCGCGGTGGTGGCCCGCGACCCGGTGTTCGGGGGGCCCACCACTTACGGGGCGTTTGCCCAGCTCATGCACGCCGCCATCGACGCCGGGATCGCCCGCGGGGCGCTGGACGAGGCCGCCGCCTTCGTCCGCGCGAAGGCGCGGCCCTGGTTCGAGGCCGGCGTGGATAAAGCCGCGGACGACCCGCTGCTGGTCCAGCGGGCGGGCGAGCTGGCAGTGACCGTCCGGGCGGCGGAGACGCTGCTGGCCGACGCCGGGCGGCAGCTGGACGCGGCCGAGGGCGAGCGGGCCGCGGGACGGCTGGACGCACAGCAGGCGGGCGCGGCCTCGATCGCGGTGGCCATCGCCAAGGCCGCGGCCGACCGGGCCGCGGTGGACACCGCGTCGGCCCTGTTCGAGCTGGGCGGCACCCGCAGCGCGGCGGCCGGCCTGAACCTGGACCGGCACTGGCGCAACGCGCGCACGCACACGCTGCACGACCCGGTCCGCTGGAAGCTGCAGCACATCGGCCGGTGGACGCTGACCGGCACCCCGCCGCCCCGGCACGGCCAGCTCTGACGGGCAGCTCTGACTACGGGCAGTTCTGACTGCGGGTCAGGCGTCCGGCGGCAGGTAGACCGCGTTGCGGTCGACGGCCTGGTAGATGGCGTTGCCGACGGGGCGGCGCATCTCCTCGGCCAGGTGCCCGAGCAGCCCCGCGCACCGGGCCAGCAGCGCCACCCCGCGCAGCAGGGCCACGTCGATGCCGGCGTCGGCCAGCGCGGCGCCGCACACCCCCGCGCCATTGAGCGGCAGGGTGCGACCCAGGATTGCCGGGTGGACGCGTCCCACCGACTCGAAGAGTGAGAGATACGGTCCGTACACACCAGCCTCCCGGGCAAGGCTGATCAGCACCGGGGTCCGCGGGTCGCCGGCCTTGTGCACCGGATGCCCGAGACCAGGCACCAGCTGCCCGGCCGCGCGCCGCGCCCGGATCGCAGCGGCGGCCAGCTCGTCCCAGCCCGCCTCGCTGTCCGGTAGCTCATCGGCACTGGCCAGCGCCCCGGCCAGGAACACGCCGGTGTCCTCGGTCACGCCCAGGAACCGGGACCCGCCGCCGAGCAGCCCGGCGGCGAGCGCGCCCTGCAGGGCGTCCGGCGCGCTGAGGTAGGTCAGCCGGGCGGCGATCGCGGTGGGCGTGAAGCCGTGGTCGGCCAGGGCGACCAGCACCGCGTCGAAGACCCTGGCCTGCCCGGGGGTGGGCCGTCGCTGCGTGATCAGCCAGTAGGCCAGCTCGCCGAACCCAACATGGCCGATGAGCTCGTTTGGGAGGTCATGGCCGAGCAGGGTGATCGAGTCAGCTTCTGACGTGCCGACCGACGTCGGGAATTCCGTATTGAGGGACAATCATCCGCCTTCCTGCGAGCCGAATCCGAGCCAGGAGCGGACCGCCGCGCCGTCTGCGTCGAGGGCTGGCGGGGCCAGGTCGTAGCGAGCGGGCGTGGCGGACAGCGTGATCGGGTTTCTGGTGGTGGGGATGCCGCCGGCGTCGGCGACCGGCGCCAGGCCCAGATCGGTGGCCAGCGCGACACCCTGGCTGACGTCGTTGATCGGGCCGCACGGGACGCCGGCCTCGGTCAGGACCGGGAACCAGTCGGCCGCGGAGCGGGTGGCCAGCCGCTCGAGCAGCAGCGGCTTGAGTTCCTCGCGGCGGTTGTTGCGGTCGCCGGAGGTGGCGAACCTCGGGTCGTCGGCCAGTTCCGGGGCGCCGATGGCCTGGCACAGGCGGCGGAACTGGCCGTCGTTGCCGGCCGCGACGATGAGCTCGCCGTCGCCGGTGGGCAGCGGCTCGTACGGGAACAGGCTGAGGTGCGCGTTGCCCATCCGGCGCGGCGTGACCCCGCCGGCCACGTAGGCGGAGGTCTGGTTGACCATCGCGGACAGCGCGCTGGACAGCAGCGCGGTCTCCACGTGCTGGCCCTCGCCGGTCTCGTCGCGGTGGTGCAGGGCGGCCAGGATGCCGATCGCGCTGTGCAGCCCGGTCATCACGTCGAACAGCGAGATCCCGGACCGGTACGGCGGGCCGTCCGGGCTGCCGGTGATGCTCATGAGGCCGGAGACGGCCTGGACGAGGAGGTCGTAGCCGGGCAGGGCGGCTCCGCCGGTGGTGCCGAAGCCGCTGATCGAGCAGTAGATCACGGCCGGGTTCCTGGCTTTGACCGCGTCGTAGTCGAGGCCGAACCGGACCAGGCCGCCGGGCTTGAAGTTCTGGATGAACACGTCGGCGCGGGCCGACAGGGCGTGCGCCACCTCGACGTCTGACTGGTCGGCCAGATCCAGCACGATCGACCGCTTGTTGCGGTTGACGGCCAGGTAGTACGTGCCCACGCCGTCGCGGACCGGCGGGATCCAGTGCCGGGTGTCGTCGCCGGCCGGGCTCTCCACCTTGATGACATCAGCGCCGAGGTCGGCCAGCAGCATCGTGCAGTACGGCCCGGCCAGCACCCGGCTGAAGTCGGCCACGACGATGCCGCT
>Ga0157376_10002943_pt1 | contig 11694 bp, 12 predicted proteins | sample M45metaG_FD_121801 | JGI IMG/M metagenome (GOLD analysis project Ga0157376, IMG submission 121801) | Miscanthus rhizosphere microbial communities from Kellogg Biological Station, Michigan, USA - M4-5 metaG | ecosystem: Host-associated > Plants > Roots > Rhizosphere > Soil | place: USA: Michigan... | reverse complement strand
TTGGTCTCACCCGCCCCCTCCGGACCGAAAGGATTGGGCCAGCTCACTGTGTGACGCCTCGATCCGGGCCCATGAGCGAAGCCCGGGGAAGCGTGCGCTTAATTAATTAAGCAGCAAGTGCCAGGTTGTTATTGGCAGTTCTAGTTTCCAGCCGATTACGGGTGGTTGGCCCCCGGCATGCCTCCGGGACGCGACAGCTTCCGTCGAAACCGTGTCGCCCCCCATTTGACTGCTTATTTTAACATAGCAGCGCAACGGAGCCCCGAGAGTTTGCTACGCACACGGGTTTCCGGGACTTGGAGATTGCTCGGATTGCGGTAGCATGCGGCAGCTGTAATCGGCAGATCCGTGGAAGGAAGCGTTCGGCGAAGATCGGCTGTGCTCCGTTCTGGCTGCGCGGCTATCGAATGACTCGTTCGGCCTGGTGTTTCTGGCCTATGCAATCCCAGCCCATCGGCTATCTGGTGATCTGTTTTGACTATGGTCTCGAATACCGAGGCAAGGGGAGCTTGGGTAGAAGAGCTCTTTGTGACTGCTTCAAGACGAGGTAAGGTATCGGGCCGCGACAGCTCGATCCGGCCGAAGGTGCTTCGGGCGAACATGGCGCTCAAGTTCTGCGTCTTGAAGTAAATCACGACAATTCGGATTCGGCCGCAGGACACTGTCGGGCAGCGAGTTCATCCTGCCCGATCGATATTTAATGTCCGAGCGCTTGTTCCCCTAAAATGGCTTCGGCCAGCGTATATCGACCTCTTGTACCGATCCTACCCTTCATCGCCAGTTTGGGCACAGCGGTACCGTTGCCCAGTTGACGGGGTCGCTTACCCCTTCCAGAATGAAACTTGGGAGGCCTGCCGTCGAAACAGGCCAAACTCCTTATGTCTAACGAATCGAACGCCATCGAACAGGCTGTGGCACGCGCGCTGAGGGACAACCTTGAGCGCATGCAGCGCAATTCGGACGAGTTGCACCACGCGGTAGCCGATGTCGTCTCGGCCTGCAGCAGCAACAAGCCTTCCAACGCGCTTCCCCCGCTGCTACGTGCGCAAACCAGCGCTGCTTCGCTCTCCGCTGCGCTCGAAGTACTTTCGCGCTTTATCGCTCTGACGCTACAACCAGCGGCCCGTTCGCCTTTTGAAGCCGAGATTTCGCGTCTGGCTACAGCAGTTGCCGTTGAAGTGCCAGCGGCCGCGCCCGAAGCGGTCCGTCCGGTTAGCGTTCCTCCGCAGCCGATATCCGCGTCAACTTCACAAGAATTTCATGCTCCGGTCGCGGAGTCCTTCCCGCCGGCTTCGATGGTTCACGAGCATGTGCCCATTCCCGAGCCGCCGCAGGAACAGGAGCTTGACTACGGCGCGGAGTTCGACGTCAACCGGTTGACCACTGAGGAACAAGAGCTGCATCGCCGTGCAAATCGGGTAGCGAAAGTTTCCATGCAGGATATTAAAATGTTAAGACCGGAACAGGTGCGCCTGGGCCGCGAAAACAAAGATCTCTGCGTACGACTGAAAGACGACATTGAGAAAGCTCATCGCGAATACGACCGTAGATTCAAACCGATCATGGACCATCCTGTGGACTACTTCTATCGGTGGATGGTGGAAATTCTTGCGGAAGGTGACGCCGGAGCGCTCGGCGAATATCCATACGCCGTTCCCGCGCGTCATCACTAGTCAAAGCTTTCAAACTTCGCGAATCGCGCGTGCCTCAGCATGCATTGCCGTTTCACTGATCGCCGTACTGTGCCTCGGCGGGATGAACGACGTTTCTGCGCAAGCCAAGAAAAAGAGATCGACCAAACCTAAGTCCGCCCCGTGCCGTGCCGGCTGCAAACCGGACACCTCTATTCCAGCAGTGGTGAGCACTTCGCCAGAAGCTGTCGCGATCCAAAGTGAGCTCTCGGAGTTGTCGCGAAATCTTCACAATGCCGCGCCAAACGCTTACGAAAAACTTTCGCAGTTCGCGACGAAGCATTCTGCGGAAGTCTGGGGCTCCCGCGCGGCGTTGGCGCTTGGCTACGATGACTACCAGAAAAACCGCGCCCCGCTGGCGTTAGCGTGGCTCGCTAAGACCAAAAACGATACCCTTCTGCGTGAATATGTACTTTACTGGTCCGCACAAACCAAACGTGCTTTAAAGCGGAACGCCGAAGCCCTCACCGAATTGAATTCCATCCAGCGCGAATTTCCAAATACCGCCATCAAAGAGCAGGTGGTGGATGCGCTGGCGACGGCTTCCATTGAGTCGGGCCATCCTGGTGACGCGATCGATGCGCTGAATTCGTACTCTGCGACTTCCGTGAAGCCGTCCTTGCTACTCGACCGCGCGCACGCCTATCAGTCCGCGGGGCAGACGGTGCGCGCCGCAAAGGACTATCAGACAATTTTTTATAGGTATCCATTGAGCGATGAAGCCAAAGCCGCCGGCTCGTCGCTGCCCGCGTTCCAAAAGTCGCTGCGCAGCGAATTTCCGTACGCCACCGCCGAAATGCAGGAACAGCGCGCGCAAGCGTTCTTCGACGCTCACAAATGGCGCGACGCTCGCGCGGAATTCGACAAGCTGGTTGGAATGCTGCGCGACCCGGCCAACCCGACACGCCAGCACGCGCAGTTGCGACTCGGTCAGTGCAAGGTGCAGCTGAAGTCCTCATTCACCGTTATTTCCGGGCTTTCCACGCCGGATCCCGAAGTGGACGCCGAGCGCTTGTTCGCGTTGTCGCAATTTCAGCGGTCCGCAAAGAACGAATCCGCGATGCTTGCCACTATCGAAGATCTCGGCAAGAAATACTCGCAAAGCAAATGGGCCGAAGAAGCCTATATGCAGGCCGGGAATTACTACTGGGTGCAACTCGATCGCACCAAGGCCGCCGCCTACTACCAGCGCGTGCTCGATGTAACGCCGAATGGCAAGAATGACTACAACGCCGAATGGCGCGTCGCGTGGGTTTCCTACCTCACTCGACAGCCCGATACCGACGAAAGACTAAAAGCATTTCTGCTGAAGTATCCTGTCTCCGCGAACGCCGTGGACGCGCTCTATTGGCTCGGCCGATTTTCAGAACGCAACGGAAATCCCGCACATGCTCGTAGTTTCTATAACAAAGCCGTCGAGCGTTTCCCGGAGACCTATTTTGCTTTTGCGTCCGCCGATCGTTTGGTGAAAATTAGCTCCGGTGAAGAAAATCCCGCCGAATTCCTGGACCGCATTCCGCCGCCACCACCTCTGCGCCCGTTCGACGAGCCGATTCCCCCCTCCGCTGCCGACCGCTGGGAACGCGCTCAGGCGCTTCGCTCCATCGCCTTCGATGCTTCTGCCGAGCTCGAGTTGAAAAATGCTTTTTTTGCCACCGGTTCGCCGCGATTCCTGATCGAAGCCTCGCAAGCCGCGTTTGATCAAGGCCACTTCGCCGCAGGAATGGCTTATGCGCGTCTGGCCGTTCCCAGCTTTGACGCGCGCAAAAATGACGAACTTCCACCTAGCGCGTGGAAAGCGCTTTATCCGCTGCCGTACGAATCGCCGCTTCGCCGCGAATCGGCGAAAAACGATTTGGATCCGATGATCATTGCTGGTTTGATTCGCCAGGAATCCACCTTTCAAGCCGATGTCGTTTCGCACGCCAACGCCTACGGCTTGATGCAGCTACTTCCCAAAACTGCGAAAATTCTCGCCAAACAAAAGCGCATCAGATACACGAAAAATAAACTCTTCGATCCTGAATACAACATTGAGCTCGGCACATTTTATTTCAAAGGCTTGGTTGATCTGACCGGCGCACCGGAATACGCCTTGGCGGCATACAACGCCGGCGAAGACCGCATTGCGTTGTGGAAGTCTGAACGTACCTACGAAGAAATTCCCGAGCTCGTCGAGTCCATTCCATTTTCCGAAACCCGCGACTACGTACAAATCGTGTTGCGCAATGCCGCCGTGTACCGGATGATTTATGCTCCGGGCGCCAAGACTGCCGGAGCATCCTCGCAAAGCCGGTAATTTTCATAGCATGATTTCGGCGCGCGATCCTAGCGGAGATTCATGAGCACTCCTGAGGCAAAAATGGCGGGAATTACTCGCCGCATGATTTCGGCCAAAGCCGAGCAGTTCACCGAATCGGTCATTCGCGAAATGACCCGCCTGGCGTTGAAACACAACGCCGTCAATCTCTCTCAGGGTTTTCCCGACTTTGCCGCGCCGGAAGAAGTGAAGCAAGCCGCGCGCCAGGCCATCTCCGACGACATCAATCAGTACGCCATCACCTGGGGTGCCAAGCCGCTACGCGATGCTATCGTCGAAAAATTTGAACGCATCCAAACTGTCCGCTATGATCCCGAACGCGAAATTACCATCTGCTGCGGCTCCACGGAAGCCATGATGTCCGCCATGATGGCCATCATCAATCCCGGCGATGAAGTAGTGGTGTTCGAACCGTTTTACGAAAATTACGGCCCCGACGCGATTCTTTCTGGCGCTTCGCCGCGCTTTGTGCGCATGCAGCCGCCGTCAAAAGAGAATCCGGACTGGTCCTTCGATCGCGATGCGCTGGCCGCCGCCTTCGGCCCAAACAGCAAAGCCATCATTCTCAATACGCCCAACAATCCCACCGGAAAAGTTTTTACTCGTGGCGAACTTGAATTTATTCGCGATCTCTGCGTTCGTTGGAATGCTTACTGCATTACTGACGAAATTTACGAACACATTCTCTACGATGGCACCCAGCACATCTCCATGGCCCAGCTCGAGGGCATGCGCGAGCGCACCATCGTCATCAATGGCATGTCCAAAACGTACAGCGTCACCGGTTGGCGCGTGGGCTGGGCGCTCGCTCCTCCGCAAGCCACGCAAGCCATTCGCAAGGTGCACGACTTTCTCACCGTGGGTGCTGCTGCTCCGCTGCAGCAGGCCGGCGCCAGCGCTCTGCGCTCTCCACAGACGTACTACGACAATCTATCCGCCACCTACGCCAAAAAACGTGAGCGCCTCCTCAAAATTCTCGAGGCCACCGGTTTCACGGTCTACAAACCGCGCGGCGCGTACTACATCATGACCGACATTTCGCGTTTCGACTTTCCAGCCAGCGATCCGCGCTTCGCCGCTAGTTCCAAGGACGTTGCTTTCGCCAAATATCTCGTACAGGAAATCGGCGTTGCCTGTGTTCCCGGCTCCAGTTTTTACAATGACGCGCAAGACGGCGCTTCTCAGGTTCGGTTCACCTTTTGTAAAAGGGAAGAAACATTGGCGGCCGCGGAGCAACGCTTCGCAAAACTTCGTATTTAGTATGTAGTGAGATTAAATTTAGAAGTGAACTGAATCACCCATGCTTCACTCAACGTAAATTCTGACAGGCCGCTACTCCTGCCTCAAATCTGGGCTCCATATATAACCTATTGATTTAAAGTGAGTTGTACTTAGGGAAAGATGGGGTAGGGAACTGACGGTCGGTTGCCCTGTGGTGGTTAGCCCCCTACCCCGCGAGTGGTCTTGCTGGTATAGACGAAGCAAACCGCAGAAAAGTTTCCCGGCAGCCAAGAAATAATCTCGTGCGGAGAAAATCTCCCAAAACGTCCTCTACCCCAATTCTACCGTTTCCAAATATCGCGCTACCGACACATCCCACTGAAACTTTTCCTTGATCGCGGCCTGCAAACCCTGCGCCGCCGCCGGCTCGCCGTGGGTCAGCCAGGCCTTTTTCGGCGCTGCCTTCAATCCGGAAAGCCATCGCAGCAGTTCGCTTTTCCCGGCATGCGCCGACAGTTGCCCCATGGTAATAATTTCTGCGTTGACCCTAACCGCTTGCCCATAGAGATGCATCACTTTCGCACCTTCCTGTAGCGCGCGGCCTCTTGTTCCTTCCGCCTGAAATCCCGCCAGCAGCACAGCGTTTTTCGCATCGGGCAAGCGCAGCGCCAGGTGATGCAGCACTCTTCCGCCACTCACCATTCCGCTCGCCGAAATAATGATGCATGGAGTTTTGACGTTGTTGATGGCTTTCGATTCCTCGGTCGATCGCGTCAAGTGGAATTCGTGGACGTTCAGCGGATCGCGGTCGCCGCTGGTCTCCAGCTTCGCAAAATCAAAATCGTGGTCATCCTTGAATTTTACATATAGATCGGTCGCGCTCAGCGCCATCGGACTGTCCACATACACTGGCACCCGCGGAATCTTGTTTTCGTCCTCCAGTTGCCGCAGGTAGTACATGAACGTCTGCGTTCGCCCGATCGCAAACGCCGGAATCACAATCGAACCGCCCCGCTTCACCACTCGGTTCACGACGTCCGCCAGAATCGCCGCCGGATCACCGCTCTCGTGTTCGCGGTCGCCATACGTCGATTCACACAACAGCACATCGGCGTTTGGCGGAGTCGCCGGATCATTCAAAATCGGCTGGTCGTACCTCCCGATATCTCCGGAAAAAACCACTATGGTTTTCTTTCCGTTTTCCGTAATCGTGAGCGCCAGGCTGGTCGAGCCCAGAATATGCCCCGCATCGTACGCGTCAAAATGAAATTCCGGCGATACATCAAAACCGCCGGTACGCGGCACTGGTTTCAGCAGTCGCAGAGTCGGATCAATGTCTTCGCTGGTATAGAGCGGCTCGCGGTCTTCTGCATCTCGGTGATTCGGATTCCGCCGCGCCCGATCGGCATCCTCTTCCTGCAAATGTGCCGAATCCTTCAGCGAAATGGTCGCCAGGTCGATGGTCGCTTGATTCGCATAAATTGGTCCGTGATACCCGTCGCGCACCAGGCATGGCAACCAACCCACGTGATCGAGATGCGCATGGGTAAGCATGCAATAATTTATGGTTTTCGGATCCGCCGTCAGCGGCTTGAAATTCCGCGCGCTCAATTCCGGCGAGCCCTGGAATATCCCGCAATCCAGCAGCAGTTTTTTCCCCGCGGCCTCCACCAGATATTTCGATCCGGTAACCGTCCCTGCCGCTCCCAAAAACGTCAGCTTAGCCATCGAAGGTCTCCCCCCAAACGTCGAATGCTGCCGAAAAACGTTACCGCATCCACCCCACAAAACAAAACCGGTAGGCATCGAGCTCGCCCGCCACCTTATTTCTTGTCCAAGGGCGCGTTGGATTCCTTCAGCTAGTGGGCTCTCGTGTTTTCTGCGGTAATTCGTCGCAAGAATCCACAGTGCTATGAGGGCGTCTCCCGTTGCTCCACCGCCGAAGGGCACTCTGGGGTCGTTAAAAATTTGACGGTGACACCGCGATATTCAGGGAGGTAGAATGCTGACAATGGACGAGGCTGACAACGGTTTGGTTGTAGAGATATTCGGAACGCTCAATCTGCGGTTCAAGCATCTCAACAAGTCGCTTCATTATGAAGCAGGCTGGACAGAAAGCTGGAATCATCTCCGTTGCTGGCATGACCACGAAACGATACAAGCTGCTGCCGAATGTGCAACTCCTCACGGCGCTGGCTGGTATGTGTTTGCTGTAGAGAACGGCACGCCGCGTCAACTTCAACAAGACGAAGAGGACGCGGAAAGGAAGTTCCGCTTCAAGACAGCTTCGGCATAACCATTCGTGAAAATAAAACGCCCCACCGCTTGTATAGGGTGGCGCATTTTTAATTTCCACGTCCAAGTTCTTTGCACAACCCACTAGCTTGCCAAACAGGTTTCTTCCTCATCGGTATCGGTCTAGTATCGGCGGACGGCATGAGTGAACGCGCCGCACGACGTGAGCACGACCAGGTGATGAAAGAAGTAAACTTGCGACGTGGTAGCGTTGCGCCCACAGTCCACGGCAAGACGTTCCTTGACGCTGTGGCCGGATGGCGCAAAGCAATCGCAGCCGCCCTCTCTCCCGCGACAGTTCGCGCTATGGAGAGTCATCTGAAAATTCATGTGCCGCCGAAATTCAAGGACTCGGCACCCCATGACCTAGACGTTGCCACACTCCAGCAGTTCGCGACGGATTTAATCGGAAGAAAACTATCCCAAAAATCCATAACGAACATCCTCCAAACCATCTTCGCCATTCTGAAGCACGCGGAGACTTGCAAAATGGCGTCCGCGCTGGGGAAGTTCTCGCCTTGAACGTAGCTGACTTGAACTTCACCAATAAGAGCATTTCGATCAGCAAGTCCGCAGACAACAACACTCGCATCATCCGCGAGAAAACAAAAACCAATGGGTCCACCAGCCACGCTACCGATGCCGTCCGCCTTGGAAGCCGTGCTTCGGAACTACTTGGAAACCCATTGGAAGCGCAACGAGGCTGGACTACTGTTCCCGAACTGTAAAGGCACAAAGCCGCTTAACAGAGTCAACGTCAAGTATGCAACCGAACTCGCAAATGCATCTGTACCGTTGCCAGTGCTACAGCGGCGGATGCGGCACGCTGACGTGCATACCACTCTGCGAATCTATAGCCATCTGGTTTCAGACACTCACGTCGACGTGATGGAGAAGCTTGCTCAGCGGTCAATTGGTACAAACTGCCCAATTGGTACAAAAGTGAAGGCCTAAAGTGTTTGTTTGCTTGTGTTTTGGTGGAGCCGATGGGGTTCGAACCCACGACCTCCTCGATGCCATCGAGGCGCGCTCCCAGCTGCGCCACGGCCCCACCGAACTGTTCCAGTTTACCACAGGAAAATGCCTTGCGGGCGCCGCAAGTGCCTGCAGCCTGCGATGCAACCCCCAGACCGCTTTACAAGTCTTACTGTGTGAGTCCAAACTTATAGCGTAATGCCCAGGCCAAGACAGAAACCCAATATGCCCACGACTCAAGATTTCGCGACCTCAACGAACATACACGCACACACTGCTCTGCTCGCACTCACACTGTTTTGCGGTCTTGCGACGATCGCTTTTCCGGTCCGTGCACAGCAGCAAGGGCCGTTGCCCCGTCCGACTGCGGGATCGTCTTCCGGCGCTCCCGGTATGGCCAATTCGGCGCCGCAGCCGATACCGGACAAATCCGGTGGCCACACCGAAGAAGGCATTTCCGCTGAGCCGCCTTCGATTCCGGCGGAGCAGATCGTCCAGAAATTTTCCCAGCACGAATCCGAATTTCGCACCGAACGCGAGAACTACACCTATACCCAAACTTTCGTACTGCAAACTCTCGATCCTGACGGCTATCCCGACGGCGAATACCGCATGAACAGCGATATTCTTTTTACGCCGGACGGCAAGCGCTATGAAAAAGTCACTTACGCTCCGCCACCGACGCTCACCAAGCTGTTGCTCACCAAACAGGACCTCGACGACCTGAAAAATATTCAGCCGTTCGTGCTGACCACCGAAGAGCTGCCCAAGTACAACGTCAGCTACGTCGGGCGCCAGATTATCGATGAATTGCACACTTACGTTTTCGACGTCGCCCCCAAGAAAATGGAAAAGGATCAGCGGTATTTCCAGGGACGAGTCTGGGTCGACGACAAGGACATGCAAATCGTTAAGAGTTACGGGAAAGCGGTTCCGGACATCATCAAGAAAAACAACGAAAACATTTTCCCGCACTTTGAAACCTATCGGGAAAACATCAATGGACCGTTCTGGTTTCCGACCTACACGCACGCCGACGATACCTTGCATTTCAGCTCAGGCGGCGTGCACCTGCGCTTCACCGTGAAATACGCCAACTACAAACGTTTCGGCTCCAGCCACAAGCTCGGCACGGCAGTCGAAGTAAAACAGTAGCTCGCCGCCTCTTCGGATATACTCGCCGGATGACTCGCGCGAAAATCGCCGGGCGCATTCTAGCTCTCCTCACAGCTGTGGTTACCCTGGTGTACGTGGCCGATTTTCTCTATCTACGAATCCGCATGCGCCACCTAATGCCAACGGAGCCGTTTGAGTCGATGACCCGTAATCGCGTGCTGGCCATTCCCCAAAAAAACGGCAAATTCGATTTCCAGATTGATCAGCAATTGCCGGTGGAAACTCTTACCTGCGTGCACTCGCTCTTCCCACACTATGGCGATCAGCCTTGCTGGTATTTGAAACCACGGCTGGACAGACCCATTTCGGTCCACTGATCGGGCGACGTTTGCCGGATGACGCTTTTCGATTTCAGTCTTGTCGACTTGCAAGACGGCGCGAAGGCAAAAGCTCAATCAAGGTGTAAACGCCCAGCGCGATTCCCAGTAGCAATTCCGGGAGCGAAACTAGGCTGGCGGCAATCAACAGTCCGCGGCCCGAAGCTGTCCCGCGCAGGGCCGCTATTCCCCCAATAATTCCCAGCGCGCCGCACACCAATGACAACAGAATTACGGCTACATAGATGATGTGAAAGAGTCCCATCAGAGTGAAGGGATCAACCACCCTCACCAGCAATGCGCCAAACATTACTGTAGCGGTCGGCGCGAACAGAATCTGCACAATGCCCATAACTACGCGAAAAATTCCGTAAACCATCCACCAAATTCCCAGTGTTTTCATAAGTTGTTTTACTTTGAAAGTGAAACGCGAGGAAATTAAGGGGAAAGAAGAGAAAAAACGTCCCAGCCCTGAGATCCCGATTGCTCGGGATTTTCCGCCTTCTCTCTTCTCCCCCGATGGACCGGAAGGCAAGCCTTCCAGACAACTGCATCATGCGAAAATCCGTTTTTCCCTTCTATTGGGAGTTTGCTGTAACTTTCGCGTTTCTTTGCTGTATTTCTGCGCCGCGCAGCGCCCCATCGATCGCGGTTTTTTCCGCTGCGGTTAATATTCGAACCTCGCCCTTTTGAAGCATTCCCAGCTTCAGTGGACCGATCGCCACGCGAATCAGCCGCAGCACCTCCACTCCGCATGCGTCCAGCATGCGCCGAATCTGGCGATTCTTTCCTTCGTCCAGCACCAGTTCGATCCACGAATTCTTTTCGCCGCTGCGAATTAGCTGAACCCGCTTGGCGCGCAGTGATTCTCCTTCTTTACTCATCACGCCGCGTTCCAGAGTTTGCAGCAATACCGCGTCCGGCACTGTCCCAATTTGCGCATGATAGATTTTGTCCAGGTGCGATTCCGGAGCAGTCACTCGCGCTGCCCATTCCGAATCGTTGGTGAAGAGCAGCAGCCCTTCGCTCGCTTTATCCAGTCGCCCCACCGGCCCCATCCACGGCAATCCGTCGGGCAGCTTTGCATAAACCGTCTCGCGGCCGCGGTCGTCTTCGGCTGTGGTCAGCAGGCCGCGGGGTTTGTTCAGCATGCAATACACTTTTTCGGTTTGCCCGACGCTAACGCCATCTACTTCGATGCCGGCTTTGCCCAGCCGCACCGGAGTCTCGGGATTTCTTGTTTTCGCGCCGTTCAGTTGCACCCTTCCGCCTCGAATCAGCTCAACCGCTGCGGACCGTGAACAAAATCCTAACTTGGAGAGTGCGCGAGCCAGGCCCACGCGCCCCTCCCGAGATACCTCAGCCCCTACCTGACGTCTGCGTTTTTTCACACCGTCAATTATATGCACTCAAACTCACCTAATCGCCAGCTAACCCTCGGCAGTGAAGCGCGTCCAAACAACTACGAAGATTTTCGTTGACAATACGAAATCATTCGTAGTAAGGTGCAGCGTATGAACGACACATCACTGCAAAAGCCTACGGCCTCCGAGCTGCAAATCCTGCAAGTGCTCTGGGAACGCGGCCGGTCCACAGTACGCGAAGTCCACGACGCGCTGCAGGAAGAGAAAGCGCTTGGCTACACCACCGTTTTGAAACTCATGCAGATCATGACCACCAAGGGTCTGGTTCGCCGCAA
>Ga0157376_10002940_pt1 | contig 11697 bp, 11 predicted proteins | sample M45metaG_FD_121801 | JGI IMG/M metagenome (GOLD analysis project Ga0157376, IMG submission 121801) | Miscanthus rhizosphere microbial communities from Kellogg Biological Station, Michigan, USA - M4-5 metaG | ecosystem: Host-associated > Plants > Roots > Rhizosphere > Soil | place: USA: Michigan... | reverse complement strand
TCAATCGAACGGCGCCACTGGTGTTCTCCGCCGCTGATCCCCATGCGCTCTATCTGGGATCCAACGTCTTGTTTAAAACAACCGATGGCGGCAATTCCTGGCAGGAGATCAGCCCTGACTTGACTCGCGAGGCGCCGGGCATTCCTACGACCTTGGGCGTTTTTGTGGACGATGATCCCGCCAAGGGCAAACACCGCGGCGTGATTTATTCGATCGCACCTTCACCCAAGGATGCCAATCTGATTTGGATCGGAACGGATGACGGTCAGGTTCAAGTAACGAGAGATGGTGGTAAGACCTGGCTGAACGTCACACCTGCGGATCTCACAGCGTGGAGCAAGCTGGCGCAGATGGATGCATCGCATTTCGATTCTGCTACGGTTTATGCGGCAGTCAATCGCTTCCGACTCGATGATCTGCATCCCTACATCTATCGCACGCATGACGGAGGAAGAAGCTGGCAGAAAATCACCACCGGAATTCCCGACGATGAACCCGTGAATACCGTGCGCGAGGACCCCGATCGGAAGGGGTTGTTATTCGCCGGAACAGAGCACACGGTTTATGTTTCGCTTGACGATGGTGACCACTGGCAGTCCTTGCGGCTGAATCTTCCCGCCACATCGATTCGTGATCTTGTGATTCATCAAGATGACGTGGTCATTGGAACGCATGGGAGATCCTTCTGGATTCTTGACAACATTACGTCTCTGCGCCAGATGAGTGCGACAATCACGGATTCAGATTCGTATTTGTATGCGCCACAGGTCACCTATCGCGTCCGCCGCAACAACAACACCGACACACCGCTGCCGCCGGAGATCCCGGCAGGGCAGAATCCGCCGGACGGGGCGATGCTTGAATACTGGCTGAAGACGTCCATCACCGGGCCTGTCACGCTTCAGATTGCTGACGCCGACGGCAAAGTTGTGCGGAAATTTTCGAGCGATGACAAAGCTGCTCCGGTCGAAGCAGATCTCAATGTCCCGACTTACTGGATTCGTCCCGAGCGAACTTTGTCCCGAGATCGAGGGATGCATCGCTTCATTTGGGATTTGCGCTACCCGCCGCCGGACAGTCTGGAGCATGAATATCCGATTTCTGCGATCTATCGCGACACTCCTCGCTATCCTCTCGGCCCAGCGGTGCTCCCCGGTGAATACACAGTGACGCTTTCAGCAGGTGGAAAAGTGTCCACACAAAAATTAACTCTGAAGATGGATCCTCGTGTCAAAACTCAATCCGACGGACTCAAAGCGCAATTCGATCTCGCTCAAAGCATCACGGGTGGCATGCACCAATCATACGAAGCTCTTTCTCATGTCCGCGCAGTCCGGGAGCGCATCCATCAATTACAAAAAGACAATAAAGCGGGTGGACTAACAAAAGCATTGGATGCCCTCGACAAACAGACCTCGTTACTGGAGGGCACTTCGGGCGGCTATGGCGCAGGCTTCTTGAGTTCGCCAGAAAGTCGTGGATTCGCTCGCATAAACACGGCGTTCTACAACTTGTTATCGATCGTCGATTCTGCAGATGTTGCGCCGACAACACAAGCGGTCGCTATGACGGAGCAAGTAAAGCAGGCTCTGTCCGAACAGTTGAAATCGTGGGACACGTTGCGTTCTGCGGATTTGTCAAAGCTGAACGGCGAACTTAAGCGACGGGGCCTGCAGCCCATCGATCCGGATGCAACTTCATCCGTACCCATGGATGAACCAGTTGCTGGAGAAATTCCTTAGGCCTTCGCCGAACGGGTGCTAACTCGACGGCTCTTCGTGTTTGCGAAGTACTTCGTTGGTTGTGTCTTCGATCTTCCCGAGCACGCCATGGCTCCGTGCTTGTGCGCGCCGGTCACGATCTTGGCGAGCCTTTTGGATAATTTCGTAGATCGTGAGGCTGTCTTTCGCTTGTGGGTCTGCCATAGTCTCCCTGGGCAACCCGGAGATTATCGTGGCGGAGGCCATTTTCCGAAATTAGCGCTCTTGATTCCTGCCTGAGCGTAGGATGCTGCACCCCTAGGACAGGGAATTGCGTTCCGCAAGGTAGCGTTGAAGTGCGTTCGTCCATGAGGGCATCTCGATTCGATAGCGGTGCAAGCTAGCGGGCGACAACACAGAATACTTGGGACGTGGTGCGGGTCGCGGAAATTTGTCAGTCGTAGTGGGCTTTAGTAGCGTGCTTGAGCTGGCCTCATTTAGAAGGTAACGCGCGAATTCAAACCAGGAGCAATCTCCAGCGTTAGTCGCATGCACGATGCCCGTAGCGTCGCGATGGCAGAGCTCTCGAATTATCCACGCCAGGTCAACCGTGTACGTAGGAGAGCCACGTTGATCGTCGACGACCTCTAATTCGCTGTGCGATTCCGCCAGTCTCAAGATTGTGTCGGGAAAACACTTTCCACCCACTCCGAACACCCACGACGTCCGTACAATGCAGCAGTAGGGAAGTATGTTGAGCAAGTTCTCCTCGGCATCGGCTTTCGACTTGCCATAGACGCTGCGAGGAGAACGCACATCGTTAGTTTCGTAAGGCGCGCGCTTCTCACCGCTAAAAACGTAATCCGAACTTAAAAATAAGAGTCGTGCGCCAATGATCTTCGCGGCCTCCGCCACATGAATTGCGCCCTGCGTGTTCACGTCAAAGGCAAGCTTCTGGTTAGTTTCGCACCCATCCACATCTGTGTAGGCAGCTGCCAGCACAATCCATTCGGGCCGATACTTCTCAAGCGCTCGTTCGACTGCTTGTGAGGAGCGAATGTCGACATCCTTCGACCCGAGCGCGGTCAGGGCATCTCCATGCCAGGTGCGTGTGATCGCTTTTCCCAGCAATCCCGTTCCTCCAAAGATGGTTACGCGCATGAGGGGATTTCCGTCTAAGGGAACTTTGGAATCTCGCGGAAAGGCATGCCCGCCTGATCTTTGGGAGAAATGATCGGTTCTCCCTCAATCCTCCAGTCGATGGCAAGATCTTTGTCATTCCAAAACAACGTGCGTTCATGCTGAGGGAAATAAAAGTCCGTGGCCTTGTAGAGCACGTGGGCTTCGGACGAGAGCACGCGAAAACCGTGAGCGAAGCCTGGTGGAATCCAAAGCATCCGCTGATTCTCGGCGGACAGTGACAACGCCTCCCACTTGCCGAATGTAGGCGAACTTTGCCGCAGGTCGACGAGCACGTCCAGGACTTCGCCAACTATCGCGCGAATCAACTTGCCTTGGGGATGTTCCAACTGAAAATGCAATCCTCGAACCACGTTGTGGAGCGAATACGAATGATTGTCCTGCACGAACTGCTGATGGATGTCCATGTCAGTCATTACTCGCGCATTGAAACTCTCGAGAAAAAATCCACGAGAATCCGCAAACACGCGCGGCTCGAGGAGAAACGCACCGCTTAGGGATGTCTCGATTTTCTTCATGGGAGGGGTGGCAGTTGCTAGGGCATTTTCTCCGAGAGTACTTGGAGCAGATATGTACCGTACGGATTGTTGCGCATCTCGTGCGCCATCGCTTCCAGTTCCGACGCATTGATAAATCCCGCGCGATAAGCAATCTCTTCAGGACAAGCCACCATCAAGCCCTGGCGTTTTTCGATAGCTTGAATGTAAAGCGAGGCTTCCATCAAAGATTCGTGAGTGCCGGTGTCCAGCCAGGCCATGCCTCGCCCCATCACGACAACGTCGAGTTTTCCCTGCTCGAGATAGGCCCGGTTGATGTCGGTGATCTCCAGTTCGCCACGTGCTGACGGCCGCAGCGATGCTGCGATATCGGCTACCTGCTCATCATAGAAATACAAACCCGTAACGGCATACCGTGATTTTGGCTGAATGGGTTTTTCCTCGAGGCTGAGAGCGTGTCCGGAGGCATCGAATTCAATCACGCCATAGCGTTCCGGATCGTGAACACGATATGCAAACACACGGGCGCCGCGCGTCTTCTGCCCGGCATCCCGCAAAAGGCGTGCGAAATCATGTCCGTAAAACAGGTTGTCGCCGAGGACCAATGCCGAGCAACTTGAACGAATAAATGACTCGCCAATCAGGAACGCTTGCGCTATTCCCTCGGGCCGCGGTTGCACTGCGTACTCGATGTGGAGACCAAAGCGCTTGCCATCTCCCAGCAGATCGGCAAACTTGGGAGTGTCCTGCGGCGTGGAGATGATCAGAATGTCGCGAATGCCCGCCAGCATCAATGTCGAGAGCGGGTAGTAGATCATCGGCTTGTTGTACACCGGCAGCAGGCTTTTGCAGGTTGCGTGCGTGACCGGATAGAGGCGAGTGCCGGAGCCTCCGGCCAGGATGATTCCTTTGTACGCGCTTGGACCCGGTTGGCGATTCGAGGGCGTCACCAGTTCGTTCGCTCCTCCAGACTTTCAAGTTTCAATTCGAGTATTGGGTTGCAATCCATTTGCGATAGTCTCCACTCGTTACTTCTCGCACCCAATCTTCGTGATCCAAATACCAGCGGATAGTCTTGCGAATTCCGGTTTCAAACGTTTCGCGCGGCCGCCAATGCAGCTCTCGCTCAATTTTTCGAGCGTCAATCGCGTAGCGTCGATCGTGACCCGGACGATCCTTCACAAAGCTGATCAACTGGCGGTGGGGGACAACGGGATCGTTGGGACTAAACTCATCCAGCAGGGAACAAACCGATTCGACGATTTCCAGATTCTTCTTCTCGTTCCAGCCGCCCACATTGTAGGTTTCGCCGGGAATACCGTTCGCGAGCACCGCACGAATGGCATCGCAGTGGTCGCCTACATAAAGCCAGTCGCGAACATTTTGACCATCTCCGTATACCGGAAGAGGCTTCCCCGCGCGCGCATTCAAGATCATGAGCGGGATCAGTTTCTCCGGGAACTGAAAGGGGCCGTAATTGTTTGAGCAATTGGTCGTCAGCGTAGGCAATGCGTAGGTGTGATGGTACGCGCGCACCAAATGGTCCGCGGCCGCTTTCGATGCTGAGTATGGACTGTTCGGAGCGTACGGCGTGTGCTCGTGAAACGCGGGATCCGACGGTCCCAGCGAACCGTAAACTTCGTCCGTCGAGACGTGCAGAAATCGAAAATCTGATTGGCGTTGCCCCAACTCTGACCAATAGCTGCGTGCCTCCTCCAGCAGAGCGAACGTGCCACCTACATTGGTGCGAATGAATTCCTCTGGGCCATGGATGGACCGATCGACGTGGCTCTCAGCAGCAAAGTGCACAATGGCGCGTGGCTGGTGATCGCGTAGCACAGACTGCACCAGAGTGCGATCCGCGATGTCTCCTTGAATAAAGCGATAGCGTGGGGAATGGGCGATTGGCTCAAGATTATGAAGGTTGCCGGCGTACGTGAGCTTGTCGAGGTTTAGGATCGAGCTGCGCTCGTGGTCGATCCATTGCAGAAGGAAATTGGAGCCAATGAAGCCGGCGCCGCCAGTCACCAGAATCGTGTCATTCATGCAGTCGCAATGCCGTCCAGGACAGAGTTAACCGCTCCAAGCACGGCTCGGTGGTGAATGAATGATTGTAATTGAAAGGCGGGCTTTTCAATTCCGCCTTTCGAAGATGGTGAAGAGTCTGAAATGCGCGACTTTGCTTCAGACTGGAAGGGCTTCAGAGGCGAGTACAGGCTCCCCGTCCAGCACTGCGGCGAGTCCGTGCACGACTGCGGCGATCCGAACTGAACCAAGGATTGCGTCTTCACTCAGACCTTTTTCCCGCACGACCTTCTCGTGCGAGTCTACACAGGTTCCGCAGGCGTTTATGGCCGAGACCGCAACACACCAAAGCTCAAAATCCGCCTGATCCACCCCATGCGAGCGGATGATATTCATACGCAAGCGCGCGGGTAGCGTAGCGTACTTTTGATTCGAGGTCAGATGCTGAAACCGGTAATAGATGTTGTTCATCCCCATGATCGCCGCAGCGCCCTTTGCTGCCTCTATTATTTGCGGCGAGACATGATTCGACGCTTCTGCAGCGACTGCCTCCACCAGATGTGGATTGCGGGCGGCTACCGCACACGCGACTGCCGTACCCCATATCTGCTGCTTGGTCAGTTCCGGTTGTTGCAGCAAATTTGAAAGATTAAGTTTGAGATCCTTGGCATAGCCTGGAAGTGTATCCAAAAGCTCATTGAGCTGCATGAGTGCTCCCTACGTCGTATGACAGAAAAAGAGGGCCGCAGTGTGGTGTACACACTGGGCCCTGATCAGCTTGCTTCTTAGGCGCCTACCAGCGTCGCTTCACCCTTCTGCCAATTGCAGGGGCAAAGCTCGTCCGTCTGTAGCGCATCAAGTACGCGCAATACTTCCTGTGGATTGCGGCCCACGGAGAGATCGGTCACGTAGGCGAAGCGAATCACGTTGTCTGGATCCACGATGAAAGTCGCACGCTGAGCAACGCCTTCCTTGTGATCGAGAATGCCGAGCTGCTCCGAGAGATCACGCTTCACGTCAGCAAGCATAGGGAACGGCAGATTTTTCAAATCTTCATGATGGGTACGCCATGCAAGATGGACGAATTCTGAGTCCGTGCTGGCTCCAAGAATCTGAGCATCGCGATCCTGAAAGTCCCGATTCATCTTTCCGAAGGCCGCGATCTCCGTGGGACAGACGAATGTGAAATCCTTCGGCCAGAAAAAATACACTTTCCACATGCCCGCATAATCCATGTCTGTAATGGTTTTGAATGCTTTCTTCTGATCTGTGCTGACAGTAGCCTGTACCGAGTACGAGGGAAACTTTTCTCCGACACCTAACATGTAGGCTTATCTCCTTATTAAACTGAAGGTTTTTGAATTCAGGATTGCTTGCGCCTGTCTGACTTCGTCGAACACATCGAACAAAGGCCAAGAATGTCGACGCTGACACGTTTGATTTGAAACCCCTGAGGCTTCTTTCGAAATTTGAGGGGTTGCAACTGCCGTTCATCCAGATCCGTGATGGACTTGCAGTTCACACAAATCAAGTGGTGATGAGGATGAAGGTTGGTTTCAATGCGAAGCGATTTCTGGTGCAGGCTCACCTCCTGCAACATCTCGCTTTCCAGAAATGTATGTAGATTGTTGTACACAGTTGCTAATGAAATCGAAGGTATCTTCTTCTGAACACGCTCGAAGATTGCTTCCGGGCTGGGATGACCCGGGGTTGTCAGGACCGTTTCATAGATAATCTGGCGCTGACGCGTAGCCGCGAGCCCGCGCGCGTGACAGAGTTCCCGAAAATCTGATCTCACTGCCATGTTTGTAAATAAGAATGATTCTTATTCTCGTGAGGTTAGATTCCCGGGAAACCCCTAGAGATTCAGAAAGATAGTTCTCGAATCGGGAGGGGTGGGTTGCCGCTAAGAGAGTCGTTCAGGCGACGTGGGTCTGCTTTTTTCTGCTGGACCGCGCCGAATCTGCCCGTCTCTTCTCAGGACGCTGCCAGCCTACTGCTTGCAGATAGATTCCTTCGATTTGACCGGTGATCTTGTCCCAGTTGTAGTGATCCCGCACTCGCTCCTGCGCAAGTCGACCTGACTCACGTCGAGTTTCCGGATCGGCAATCAAGAGGCGGAGCATCTTCTCCAGATCGTCGACATCTTGCCGGCGGAACGTGAATCCCACTCCGTCGACCAATTCCCGATTTTCCGGAATGTCGCTGGTCAGCACACAGCGCCCTGCCCCCATTGCCTCTAGAAGTGCGAGGGAAAGGCCCTCGAGATCGGAGGGCAGGACAAAGAGCATGGCATGAGTCAGCAACTCGTCCAGGTCATTGCCTGAAACGTAATCGAGGAATCGGATCCGATCGTTGGCATGGGTCCGAAGTTGCGTTGCGTAGCGGTCGGCGTAACTGAATCCTCCCGCCAGCACCAATTTAGCGGTGGTCTCGATCTTCTCGAATGCCTGTATCAAGAGATGGCAATTTTTCTCCGGAGAGAAGCGCCCCAGGAAAAGAACGTACTGTTCTGAGAGAAGGCCCCACTGTTTTAGTTTTTGTGGTTGCTTTGGTTCTCGAAGTGACGCGCCATTCGCTACGTATGCGGTTTCTGCGCCAAATCGAAGGCGGTAGTAATCCCGCAACGTTTTTGAGACGACCATGGTTGCATCCGGCAGGCTCGAAGCTGCATGTTCACCCAGGCGTAGTACGGCCGCGGCAATGTTCCCCCATTTTTTCCGTTGCCAATCCAGACCTTGTACAGTCACCACTGTTTTTGTACCGAACGGACGAGGGACAAACGCAAACAACGCAGGGCCGAGCGCGTGATAATGAACGATGTCGTAGCCGGCACCGAGAGTGTGCAAAGTGCTCAGAGCGGTATGAATCAACGTTTCCATGTGCTTCGACCGCCAGGTTGGCAGCCGCACCAGCCGCATGCCGTGATATTGGGGAATTGCCGGGGTGAAGTGAGGTCGGCAATAGATAGTCACGTCGTGACCGCGCTCCGCTAGTCGCCTACCCACCTCTTCGTAGTAAGCCTCGATCCCGCTGTATTTCGAGACAACGCCGCGGCCTCCAATGAAAGCGACCCGCAATGAGGGTGAAGGCTTCGGATCGCCCGGCCCCGCATTTTTCTTTCCTCGGAATGGCGAAATCACTCGAGGATGTATCGCAGGAGCCAATGATCCGTAGAGTTGCATAATCGCCTTAAGATGTTCTTCAGGAGAGTGCAACTCCATGACGCGTTGCTGCCCGGTGCGGCCCATCTTCCAGGCAAGTCCGGGATTGGCATACAAGTATGCGATCGCATTCGCGAGTGCCTCGGCGTTGCCGGGCGCGAACAGCAGTCCAGTACTCCCGTGATTGACAAATTCGCGCCGAGAGCCTAGATCCGTCGCGATCACCGCGCGTCCCCACGCGTAAGATTCAAGAATGCTCTTGCCCAAGGTTTCGTAAGCGAGAGAGGGAAGAACGGTGAAGGCCGATTCAGCAATAAGGCCTCCTAACTCGTTGCCCGACAGATGGCCGGCGAAGCGGACATGATTTAATCCGCGCTCCTGGCATATCTGCTCGAGTTCAGAACGCTGTGGGCCCTCACCCGCGATGACAAGCGGAATCTCTGGATGTTTCGCGATTGCCTCGAGGAGGTCGGTGAGACCTTTCTCCGCCGACAGCCTCCCGAAATACACCACCGGCGCTCCAGCCTTCGGCATGTAAGAACCTGCGCAGGATACGCGCTGGAAATGTGGCAAGACTTCGATGCGGTGTTTCGCCCATCCATGCTCGATGAGCTTTTCCCGGACAAAATTGCTTGGTGCAAGAAAACAGTCCACGCATCGGTCATAAGTTCGCAGCCATCGATGCAAGTACGCTTCCGACGCCAAAACTGCCGCAGCTGCGTGTCCGCTTGGGTAGCATCCGGACGAGACAGATTTCCAAAACCGCCCCCCGCGGCACTGCTCGCAAACCGCCCCGTTGGCGACAAAATTGTAATTCGGACAGAGCAGCTTGAAGTCGTTCAGGTGATAGACCAGCGGGATGCGCTGCCGCTTCAACTCCCAAAGAATCGATGGCGAGAGATGGTGATAGATGTTGCGTACATGCGCAACATCGGGACGAAACTCACGCAGCAGGTGCGTCAGCTGTGCGCGCGCACTTCGCGAATAGACCGCGTGCGCCGCAAGTCGCATACGACACAAAGGGCTGTGCCGCTCATCTTTGAAGTCCACATGAGGCGCAAAGAATTGGTCAAAATCCGACGGCTGGTTGCGTGCGTCCCGCATAGAAAACATTGCGGTGGAGTGGCCGGCGTGGCGCAACATCTGCGCAAGATCGAACAGGTACGCCTCGGTTCCGCTGAATCGAAAGTTATATTTGTTGCAGAACAGGATATTCATAATCTTCTTCGTTAGCCCGGTTACCGACCCGCTGCTCAAATAGCTCGCTTAAAATCTGCAGATTGGACTCGAGTTCAAAATTCGCGATGACATGCTTTCTCGCCGCCCTCCGAACCGAGTCGCAAGCAGAGAGGGCGCGATAAATTTGGTAGACGCGCCATACAAATTCTTCGAGCGCACCTTTTGTGTACAAGAAGCCGGTCTCGCCGTCCTTGATCAGTTCGGGAATGCCTGTGATCGACGGGGCAAGCACAAGCCTGCCTCGGGCCATGGCCTCCATTAACGTGAGCGGAATTCCTTCGCTATGGCTCGTCAGAGCCACCAGATCTGCTTCGTCGTAATGTCGAGCAAGGTCTTCTTGGGGAATTTGACCAAGGAGTTCGACCGTATCCTGCAGCCCAAGTTCGGCAATCAAGCGTTCTAAGCGGCGCCGCTCAGGTCCTTCGCCCGCAATCAAGCATCGCAAGGACACCCCGTATTCCTTCAGGAAAAAGCATCCCTGGATCAGGAACGAATGGTGCTTCACTGGATGAAGCCGACCGACAGAAAGCACCGTGAATGGGCGCGCATCCGAAACGGAATGAATCGTGACCACTGGAATCGCCACGCCCATGCGATGAAGTAAAACGCGGCTGCTTGGGATTGATGGAAAATGCGCCAAGATATGACGACGGTTGAACTCCGAGACTGTGAGACAAAACGCACAGTTTTTCAGTTTCGTGTCGAGGTAGACGCCGTTTAGAAGGAGATCCGATCCGTGGAGTGTGAGGCTGAAGGGCACGCCCAAGATCTGAGCCGCAGTCATTCCAACCCATGAAGCGTAGTAGCCGTGGTGAATGTGGATGTGGGCGACGTCGTAATTCCGCAATTGCTCCGCGCAGCAAATACCCATGAAGGTATGCGCAATCGCGCGCAAGCGAACCGGCCACGCCTCCGAACCCTGGAACAAGATCCGGCACCAGAGGTCACGAAGTGTGCGACGGTACGCAATGCATAGGAAGAGCGTCAACAAGAACTGAATCAGGGACTTTGGACGAACACATAGTGTTTCTTGCGCCAGATCGCGCATTGCGTCCGGCACTCGCGTGCGAGGCACGGATTTGCCAGTGCATGGAACTACGGAAAAGCCAGACCGTCTTAGAGCGCGAATCTCTTCTGCGACGTACCATTCGACCGCAACCGGAAATTCGTTTGCCAAGTATGCAATGGTGGTCATGATTGCGACGCTTCCAGCGTGCGCGAGCCGGCTGAGTCTCGTCTGAAAAAGCAGTGACCGTTGGCCGAATCGATGCTTCGTCCTTGTTTCCCATGTCGTCGCGAATATTCACTTGCTTGTGCGATCCCATACACCATCAGTGGCACCCACAAGATCCAGTTCCAAGCCGGCGTTAGGGTTCGAGCAAATAACGGCAAGCCAAATACGACGCACCAACACGCCGTTCGGCGATACGCGATTTGCGTGTGCTCTTCGAGCTTCCGATGCAGCAACCAGTAGCTGGTGCACGCTGTGAGATCGGCCCATCCGTACCCTTGCATGCCCATACGAGAAACGAGGAGGTATGCCCCAGAAACGAAGAGGACGATGTGGGCAGAGTAGGCGCGCAGAACCGTCCACTGTTCTCCCAACACATACAGTGCGGATGCCTGCAGGTTGAATACTGAATTGACCAGAATCGCGATCGCGACCCAGGGATATACCTGCAACGATGATCCCCACTGGCCACCGAACAGTCTTGGGATGACCAGCGGAGCAACTGCCGCGAACAAGCACAACAAGGGACCGAGCGTGAGCACCTGCAATTCGAGTCCTCGTTGAATCGCCGCGCGAAAACGGTCGCGGTCACCGCACATGCGAGACAGTCCTACCACGGCCAGTCGGCCAGCAGCCGTGCG
>Ga0157376_10002939_pt1 | contig 11697 bp, 5 predicted proteins | sample M45metaG_FD_121801 | JGI IMG/M metagenome (GOLD analysis project Ga0157376, IMG submission 121801) | Miscanthus rhizosphere microbial communities from Kellogg Biological Station, Michigan, USA - M4-5 metaG | ecosystem: Host-associated > Plants > Roots > Rhizosphere > Soil | place: USA: Michigan... | reverse complement strand
TCCGACCTGGCCACTTTTCCTGGCGGCGCCCCTCAATTGTGGAAAGATTCCATCGACGTTAGGGAATATCGCTACTACCGCTCCCGCTGGGGTCTGGCCGGAAGTGCTGACTACAAACTCGGTGAAGGCTCGGACATCTACGCCCGCGCTCTCTACTCGAATTTTAAGAACTATGGCGACCGCTGGGTTTATTCCTTGAACGACAACACTCCCGGCGTCCAGCTGCTGGGCTCTAATGGTTGCGATCCAGATACCGGAGAATGCACCGGTGTACCCAGTTTCAACACCCAGGATCGCCGGCCAAACATTGGCATCGGCAGCTTGCTTATCGGCGGCAAGCACGAACTGACTTCATCCTGGTTCGCTTGGGACGTTTCCGGTTCGCGGTCTTATCTTGAAAATGCTCTTCCAGGAACTGCCAGCTTCGGCAGCACGCTTTCCACCAGCAATTGCCAATTTGACCCCGCCACTACCAAGAGCATTTACCGGCCACAGTTTACGCCCGCGTGCTTTTCGGAAGCTTACGATCCGACCACCATGCAGCTAGGCGACGTGCAAATCGACCACGGCCAGAGCGCCCAAGTGAATTTCCAAGCCACGGGCGCGGCCGCCAAGCGCTATCACCTGTGGGGAAAATCGTCCACCATCGAAATTGGCGGCCGCTTCCGCAACGCCCACAAATACGACAACTCCTATAACATCGACTACACCGCCAACGACAGCATTCTGCTCAGCCAGTTTCCCAACGGCTTCACCAACAATAATTATTACGATGGTTCGTATAAACTTGGTTACAACGTGAATTACCAGACCGTTCGCGACTTTCTGATGGCCAATCTCGGCTCTTTTTCAGCTGCCAGTACCGCTGGCATTGATCCCGGCAATTTCACGTTCATTGAAAAAGTTTCCGCCGGTTATTTAATGCACACCACGGATATTTCCAGTCGCGTGCGGCTGGTCGCCGGTGTTCGATTTGAGGGCACCAGCCTAAGCGTCAGAAATCTCTTCTTCGACGGAACCTCTGGCAATGCCCCGACCAGTAACAGTTTCAGCGGTTCCTACGTGAAGGTGCTGCCAAGCGTTTCGCTCCGCTACGCTTTCACACCCAATACCAATCTTCGCCTGGTCTATGGCCGGGGCCTTTCTCGCCCCGACCCGCAAGACATCGCCCAGGCCGTCACCTTCACGACTGCCGGCAGTCCCGGCAACCTCAAGAATCAGGTTACCCTTGGAAATCCAAACTTGAAACCGGAAACCGCTGATAACTTCGACGTGTTGGTTGAACACTATCTGAATCCGTTCGGAATGATCTCCGCTGGATACTTTTACAAGCGACTCTCCGATCCGATCGTCACCCAGACTTTCATCCTCACTAATTTCCAGCCGGCGCCAAATATACCGCCCGGCACATTCACCGCTACTCAGCCGATTAACGCCGGCAGTGCATGGATTTCCGGTTTTGAAGCAGCGTACCTTCAACACCTTTCCTTCTTGCCCGGACCGCTCTCCGGGCTCGGTATCTCCGCCAACTATGGCTACACCAGTTCCTCTGCCAAAGGTCTTCCTGGCCGTTCCGATCATCCGCGACTGTTGCGCAATGCTCCCAACACCTGGAACATCAGTCCGACCTACGATCGCGGCCGGTTTTCTATTCGCGTGGGCTTGAGCTACAACCAAGCCAACATTACCGCCTACGCCTACCAGGACGGCACTGCCACCGAAGATGGCACTCCGTCCGATCCGACTCCCGGTGGACTGAAAGGCCCATTTAGCGACCAGTATTTCTACTCCCACTTGCAGGTTGACGCCCAGGGCAGTGTTCGCCTTTCGCATGGCCTCAGCTTCATTGCCTACGGCCTCAACTTGTCCAACGAAGTCTTCGGGTTCTACCAGGGCAGCACCCAATTCATGATTCAACGCGAATACTACAAGCCAACTTATGCCATGGGTTTCCGCTGGAATCCGACTCTTGAGAAGAGGTAGCAGCTGCACACCCATGTTGTAGCGCGGGGCGGTATTTCTCGCCGCTCCGCGCCCGCAACATCCTGCTGGTTTCCAGTCGTAAAGGTTGCGGGATTTCGATTTATGCCACGTTTAATCGCTGTCGGTTAGGATTGCATCCGTCGTTATCGAGGTCTTTTGCGATGCGCTTTATCCTTTATCTAAATCTTATTTGCGTGGTCGTTGCGGTTGTCGCGCTGCACTTGGTCCACCCCGCTCCGCTCTCGCGACCGCCAGAAAACTCCGCGGTGCTGGTCGGGGCCGGCGACATTGCCGACTGCACCGATCTTTCCGGTGCGGAAGCCACCGCCAAACTCCTGGAGAAAATTCCCGGCACAGTCATGGCCGTTGGCGATCTGGCCTATCCCGATGGCAACCCCGAAAATTTCGCTTGCTACGACAAGACTTGGGGCCGCGTCAAAAACCGCACTCGCCCCGCCCCCGGCAACCATGAATTTCACTCCGCCGGCGCCACTTACTATTTCCAATATTTTGGCGCCGCTGCCGGCGAATCCAACAAGGGCTACTACAGCTACGAACTTGGTGCTTGGCACATCGTTGTCCTCAACAGCGAATGTGTCGAAGTTGGAGGCTGTGACGCCGCCTCGCCGCAAGGCAAATGGCTCCGCGAAGATCTTGCCGCACATCCTGTCGCTTGCACGCTGGCCTATTTTCATAAACCCCTGTTCAGTTCCGGCGGCAAACACGGCGACGATCTCACCATCAGGCCGCTCTGGGATGCGCTCTACGCCGCCAACGCCGATGTCATCGTCAGCGGTCACGATCACGACTACGAGCGCTTCGCTCCGCAGACTCCCGACGCCCAGCCGGATCCGGCGCGTGGTATTCGCGAATTTGTTGCAGGCACCGGCGGAAAGAATCATCGGCCGTTTGGAGCTCAGAATGCCAACAGTGAAATTCGCGATGCCGAAGCTTTTGGCGTTCTGAAGCTGACCTTGCTTCCGGGCAGCTATACCTGGCAATTTGTCCCGGAAGCGGGAAAAACCTTCACCGATTCCGGGCAGGGCGCTTGCCACTGAGCGCGCAGACAATTTCAGGAGAGAGCGGACTCGCATCTCGCTCTGCGGTAATCAAGAAAACTACGGAGACCGAAAATGAAGAAGTCGGTTCTGGCCTTGGCAGGTCTTAGCGTTGCGGCCGCTGCATTTGCGGCTTCGGGTTATCACAAGTCCAATAGTGTGGCCCTGACTGGGCCCACCAGTTGGGACTACATCACCGTGGATGCAGCCGCGCGAAAGGTCTATATCGCCAATTCCACCCAGGTGCAGGTAGTCGATTCCGATAAGCTTTCCGTCGACGGCACCGTACCCGGAATCACCGGCTCGCACGGCGTGGCCATCGCTTCCGATTTCAACAAAGCTTTCGCGACGGCCGGAAAAGCCGATGAAGTCAGCATCTTCGATACTTCCACGCTGAAAGTCACGGCAAAAGTAAAAGTCGGAAAAAAGCCCGACGCCATCGTTTACGACTCCGCCTCCAAGCGCGTTTTCGCCATGAACGGTGACGGCAACAGTACCACCGCCATCAATGCCGCCGACAATTCCGTCGCCGGCACCATCGATATCGGCGGCGGCCCGGAATTTAGTGTAGTGGACGCCAAGGGCTTACTCTGGGTCAATCTGGAAGACCAAAGCGAACTGGTGCAGATCGACACCAACCATCTCAAAGTCCTACATCATTGGCCCGTGGCACCCTGCGGCGCGCCATCCAGCCTGGCCTTTGACGCCAAAAATCGCCGGCTCTTCCTCGGCTGCCGCAGCAAAGTCATGGCCGTGGTCAATGCCGACACCGGCGCCGTGGTGAAGACCTATCCTATCGGCGACCATGTTGACGCTACCATGTTCGATCCAGAAACCGCGCTGGTCTTTCTCTCCACCGGAGACGGCCACGTCTACATCTTTCACCAGGATGCCGCTGACGACTACTCTCTCGTTGACACTCTGACCACCATTACCGGTTCGAAAACCATGGGCCTGGACCCCAAAACCCATCGCCTCTTCGTGCCCGCTAACGAACAAGGCAGTTTAAAACTCCTGACCTTCGATAAATAGATCGAATCATCCCGGAGGTGGTTTCCCCGCTCAGCCGGACCGATCGCCGGAGACGCGGCGCTCGCCTTAAGGCGGCTCGAGGCAAATCCTTAACGGCAACGCCGAATTTTCCTGGCTAGGGTTCCCTCCAAATTGCTTTGGGGAATCTTCCAGCGGTTCTAAGAGCGAACCTAGGCCGCTTTTCCTCTTTGCAGGTGGTAATGAATGGCCGGCGTAAACACTAACGACAGCACCATCGAACTCAACAGCCCCCCGATCACCGTGACCGCCAGCGGTTGCAACATCTGTGAACCCGCGCCAATGGCAAACGCCAGCGGCAGCATTCCGGCAATGGTCGCCAACGCGGTCATGGCAATCGGTCGTAACCGCCGCCTTCCTGCCTGAATCAAGGCCTCTTCGGCGGAAAGACCCAGCCCGCGAAACCGGTGCTCCGCGTCCAGCAATAGAATTCCGTTCTTGGCCACAATGCCCACCACCATGATCAGGCCCATGAACGACGCCACATTAAACGTTGTTCGCGTAACCAGCAGGGCAAACACGGCGCCGAATGTGGAAAGAATCGCCGAAGCAAGAATGGCCGCCGGCGCCGAGAAAGTTCGAAACTCAAACAGCAGCACCGCAAACAACAGCAGCAGCGCCAGAACCAAAACCTTCAACAAATCGCGAAATGATTTCTGCTGCTCCTGGAAGGTACCGCCATATTCCACGCGGATCGACGATGGCAAATGCAGACCATCGATCACCTTCTGGACCGCAGCGATTCCGGAGCCCAGGCCCACTCCTTCCAGCCGCGCGGTCACTTGCATCAGCCGTTGCAGATTTTCGCGTCGAATTTCGGTCTGCCCGGGATCGCTAGAAAGGGAAGCCAGCGCGCCCAGCGTCGCCGTCTTTCCGGTGCTGCTCAGCAGCGGAGTATTCATCATTTGGTCCAGCGAAGTCCGGCTCGCATCCGGAAAACGCACCCGAATCGGATATACCCGGTCATTCAAAACCACTGGAGTAGCCGACGGCTCGCCCTCCAGCAGTGCCGAAGCATCCACCGCGACTTCTTCCGGGGTAAATCCGGAGCGCGCCGCGGTCGCTGAATTGATTTGGAACGTGGAGGCCGGACCGCTGATTGAATTTTCCACTCCATCCAGCACGTCCACCACACCTGGAACTTTTCCGATGGCTTCGGCAACCCGCGGCGCCGCTTGCAGCAACACCTGCGCATCCTGCGAATACAGCTTGATCACCACTGGTTCCGGCTCGTTGCTCAGGTCTCCGATCATGTCCTGCAGCACTTGCACGAATTCGATGTCCGCGGCCGGCTCCTGTTTTTTGATCTGGCTGCGGATGTCGTTCATTACTTCGTCGATCGCACGGTCGCGTTTGGCCTGCAACTTTACGGTAAAGTCTCCGCGGTTGGCTTCGGTCACTGCCGCCAGTCCCAGTTGCAATCCGGTACGCCGCGAGGTGTTCTCAACTTCTGGCGTGGCCTTCAAAATCTTTTCGATATGCTGCAGAATTCTTTCGGACTCGGTGAGCGAACTTCCCGGCGGAGTGTAGTAGTCCAGAATAAAGCCGCCTTCATCCATTTCCGGGAGCAGGCCGGTTTCCAGAAAGCGGTAGCCGCCGTAGGTTAAAAGGAGGATCACTAGCGAACTTACCGCCAACAGCAGCGGGCGATAGATGATGCTTTGCATGAAGCGCGCGTAAAAATTGACGATCCGCCCGAAAAATCCGGAAAGTTGTGCTTCCTCGGCGGCCAGCAGCGCCGCCGGATCGAGATGGTCGCTCCTTGCGGCTTCCGGCGACGCGTCTTTGCGGTGGTCCTTCAGAAAATATTGGCTGAGCGTCGGGGTCCAGGTCATCGCCAGAAGCAGCGAAACCAGCAGCGCCACGGTCATGGTGATCGCCAGGGCCCGGAAAAACGAACCGGTGACTCCGGCGATGGAAATCAGCGGAAGAAAAACCACGATCGGAGTAATCGTCGAGCCGACCAGCGGAACCCCCATCTCGCTTAACGCGCTGGCAATCGCTTGGAAACGATTTTGTCCGGAATCGCGATGCAGAACGATGTTTTCCAGCACCACGATCGCGTCGTCGATCACCAGACCGACCGCTGCGGCCAGTCCGCCCAGGGTCATCAGGTTGAAGCTTTGTCCAAAGAGCCGCAGCGCAATGCAGGTCAGCAGCAAAGTGGTGGGAATCACCAACCCGGCGATCAACGAGGCGCCCCAGTCGCGCAAGAACAAAATGAGGATAGCGACTGAAAGCAAAATTCCAATCAGCACCGCATCGCGCACGCTGGAAATGGAATCGCGCACGATGGTGGACTGATCGTAAAAGGGCTCCAGATGAACTCCCCGAGGCAAGTTGGCGCGTAGCGTTTGAATTTGCTGGTGAACCAGATCGGCGACCGCCAGAGTGTTGCTGTCCGGCTGGCGATTGACACTGAGAAGTACTGCGGATTTTCCGTTTGCGGTGACCGCGGTATAGACCGGCGCAACCGATCGCGCCACCGTTCCGATATCTCCCACGCGAATCGGAATTCCCGTGGGAGAATTCTTGATCACGATCCGGCCGATCTCTTCCGGAGAATGAACCTGCCCGCTCACCAGGCCCAGCACCAGTTGATGATTGTTTTCAAAAAGTCCCGGCGAATCGATCAGGTTGGTCCGGCGAATCGCATCCAGAATATCCGCAACGGTTGCGCCGGAAGCTATCAACCGCGCGGGATCTGGCGTGACTTGATATTCCGGAACGCGGCCGCCTTGAATGATCACCGCGGCCACCCCGTCGAGACGATTGATGCGCGGTTTGATATCGTACGTGGCGATTTCCCAGAGATTTTCCGCCGAAATGGAATCGGAAGTCAGGCTGTAACCGATGATCGGAAATGTCGCGAAGGTCAGGCGATGCGTTTCCAGTTTGGCGGTGGCGGGAAGTTCGGATTGCAGCCGCGCCACCACGGCGTCCACACGCTGCAGCGCCAGCACCATGTCGGTGTTCCAATCGAAAAACAAATCGACTTCGGCTGAGCCGCGGCTAGTGATGGAAAGAACCCGCTGAAGTCCCGGGACACTGTTGACCGATTCCTCTACCGGGCGGGTGATGGTGACCAGCATCTGGTCGATGGGCGCCACCCCGTTGTCCACGCCGATCACGATGCGTGGGAAATCGGTGTTCGGAAAAACGGAAACTGGAATGCTGAACGCCAGATACCCGCCGACCAGCGCCAAGCTGATAATCAGAAAAAGGATCGGGCGCGAAATTCGCTGAAACCAGAAAGTTTGCTGTGCACCGGACAGCGCTGGCGAAGAAGGAAAAAGCTGCGGCATCCGCGCTACTCCTTGCCCGAATCGGGAGCCGAGGATTTGTCGCCCTTTGCTTCGTCGGATTGATCGCCAGATTTCGCAGAATCTTCTTTTGCCGGCGCGGCTTCGATTTTTATCTTGGTTTTATCGGGCAATCCGTAACCGCCTGAAACGATGACCGATTCGCCGGCGGCGATGCCACTTTTGATTTGAGTGTCGGCGGCGCCAAGCAAACCGAGCTGCACGGTTTTCTGGTGTGCCATGTTGTCGGAACCGGCGACCATCACAAAATGTCCGGCTTCCGGAGATAGAAACACCGCTGCTTTCGGAACCAGGATGACATTTTTCGCGGTGGCCGCAGTGATCAAAACCTGCACGGTCATTCCCGGTTTCAGCGCGGCCGGAGGTTTGGAAGTTTCCACCCACACTTCCACGGTGGTGCTGCCGGGGTCGAGCGCGGGGCTGACCAGCGTGAGTTTTGCGGGAATCGGATCTTCTTCGCCGGCAATTTGAATGCTGGCGGAATTTCCAGTTTTCAGCGCCACGGCTTGGGCCTGCGAAACGTGCGCTTTGGCAATCAGGTGACTGGTGTTCATCACGGTAAGCAGCGGCTGATTCGCGGAAGCCAGTTCGCCAGGATACAGCGGGCGATCGGTGACCACGCCGTCGATGGGGCTGCGAATTTGCGAATAGCTGAGTTGCGCTTGGGCTCCCAGCAATTTTCCTTTCGCGGCGGAAAGCTGGCCGCCGGCGCTTTTGAGCGCGGAGTCTTTTCCGGTGTGGTGCAGATCATCAAGTTGCTTCTGAGATTGCTCATACTGGCTGCGGGCCTGAGACAGCGCCACGGCGGCGGCGTCCAGATCGCGGCGGGGCAGCGCGCCCTGCTGAAAAAGCTGCTGGCGGCTGTCAAACACTTTTTGTTGAGCGTCCAGCGCGGTTTTGGAAGAAACGGCGTCCAGTTCGGCTTTCTGAATCTGTTCTGGCAGGTTGGAAGCGGTGGAGGTGACGTAGCCCGCCTCCGCCTGCTCGAATTCGCCTTTACTCTGCACCGCCGCGGCGGAGAGATCGGAATTTTCCAGCACCGCCAGCAACTGGCCCCGGTGAACGCGAGCGCCACGCTGCACTTCGAAGGACTTGATGGTGGAAGTTATTTTCGGAGTGACGATCGCTTGCTGCAGCGGAAAAACCACCGCTTCGGCGGTAACGATTTGCGAGATGTCTCCGGTGCGCGCCGGCGAGACTTGCACGGAAACCTCCGGAACAATTTCCGGTTCTTTTTGCGAGCAGCCGAATGTGATCAGCGCCAATGCGGCCAGCGGCAGGCACAATAGCGAATTATGCCGCGAGAGTTGCGGCAGAAAAGCCAGCGAGATCATGGCGTGGTGAGCACTCCGGTCAGAGTTTGCAGATTGGCGAGAGCGACCTTATAACGCACGGTGCCATCCTGATAATTGTTGCTGGCCTGCACCAAGGCGGTTTGCGAATCGACAACTTCGAGCACGGTGGCTTCGCCGCCTTGGTAACGGAGGGTGGTCAGGCGCTGGCTTTCCGCGGCCAGTTCGGCCGAACGTGCCAAGCCGGCAAGTTCGTTGAGCGAAGTTTCCGCTTCGGCATACAGCGAACGAATTTCAGCTAGGAGTTTGCGCTGGGAATAGGAAAGCTCGAGCTTGGCCTGTTTCTGATGCAACTGCGCCTGATGAACGCGGCTTCGCGTGGCGCCCCAATTCCAGACTGGAAAATTCAGCGAGGCCACCGCGGATGATCCGAGATTGGGAATTTTTTGGCCGGTGGCCGGGTCGGTGCCGTTGACGGCGAACTGCGGCGCATCGATTCCATAGAAATAATCGAGTCCCAGCGAAGGAAGATATTCGGCGCGCGCGGAAGCGACTTCGCTGTTGGTCATGTTCACGGTCTCCAGCGCGGCGCGCAAATCGGGATTGTTGCGTGCAGCTTGTTGCTGGACTTCCTCTAGCGAGGGAAGTGGAACGGAAGCGCGCAGATCGTCAGTGAGAACAAAATTGTCCTGAAAATTGGGAAAAATCAAAACCGCGAAAGCGAGGCGCGCGTTGAGCAACCCTAGTTGTGCTTCCTGCAATTGGCGGCGGCGATCGTTGGCCTGTAGTTCGGCTTTGATGGCGTCGGAGTGAGCGACTTCGCCGCCCTTTTCCAACTGCTGGGTGAGTTCGAGGAAGCGGTCGCCTTCCCCGGCGATGCGTCTGGCGTCGTCCAGCTTGAACTGCGCGGCGAGCACTCCGAAATAGTTTTGCGCGACGGTGACCACCAGGCCGCGGGAAGCAATTTCGGCTTTAGCGCGAGCCACCGCTGCAGCCGCGGACACCTTGCGATAGTTAGCGATCGCCGCAACATCGATTGCTTCGTGGACGTTGCCCTGGCTGATGTACTCATGAACGGAGTTGTTGGCAATGTAGCGCACCCCGCCCAGATGGTTACCCTGGGTGTAAATATATTGATTGTTATAGGAGACCTGAGGGAGTAACGCGTCGCGGGCTTGAGCGCGATCTTCGTGCGCGGAGCCGGCGTCGGCGACAGAAGCTTGGTAAACGATACTGTTTTTTCGAGCCAGGGCCAGCGCAGTGGAGAGCGAAACCGCGACTGGATCTGTGGAGACAGTGGTGGTGGCGGCAGAAGAGGATTGCGCGTTTGCTTGGGGCTGCGGCGCTTCAGGCTTGTCTTGCGCGCCAGTGGAGACACCGCAAAAAAGAAAAGAAAATGCGGCAAGCGAAAGAGTGAGATGAAATTGGCTGCGAATGCGCACGATGTTCACTGGAACGAGTCCGAAAAAGAGGAATCGCTGGAGACAGAGAATAGCGAAACGGAGATAAATCCACGATTAATGGGAAGGATTTGAAGGCGGGGGGGAAACCGGTAAACGCAGGGTAAAAACAGTACCGGACGCATCGGAGCGAGTGAGTTCGAGAGCACCGTGATGAGCTTCGGCGATCCATTTGGCGATAGAAAGGCCAAGGCCGGCGCCGGAATTGGAGTCGGCGCGGGTGCGGGCCTGATCGCCGCGGAAGAAACGTTCAAAGATCCGGGGCTGAAGTTCGGCGGGAATGCCCTGACCATTGTCGGAGACGATGATGACCGCCTGATCGGAAGTCGCAGTGGCGGCGACGATGACGGTCCCGTCGGCGGGCGTGTATTTGATGGCGTTATCGAGAAGATTGAGCAGCATGCGACGGATGAGCGATTCGTCGGCGACGACGCAGAGTTCGCCGGAGGAACTATTTTGCAGCGAAATGGATTTTGCGGAAGCCAGGCTGCGCACGGATTGCACGGAATCGGCGAGCAGTTCATCGAGATAGAATTCCCGGGGAGTAACCGGATATTGGCCGGCATCGGCGCGGGAGAGGGTGAACATATCGTCGACGACGCGCGAGAGGCGGCGGGCTTCGTGATGAAGAATGCCGAGGGATTCGCGATATTCCTGTGGGGAGCGAATTTCTTTGGAGAGAGCCACTTCGGATTCGCCCTGAAGAATCGCGACGGGTGTACGGAGTTCGTGAGAAGCGTCGGCGATGAAACGGCGCTGGCGTTCAAACGCGAGATCGAGGCGATCGAGCAGACGATTGAAAGTGGCCGCGAGCCGGCCCAATTCGTCATCGGGATTTTGGATCCGCAAACGATCGTGAATGGTGGATTCACCGATGCGATCGGCGCGGGCGCTCATGTCGGCGACGGGAGCGAGGCTTTTGCGAGCCAGAAAATATCCGCCGGCGGAAGCAAGAATAATGGTGAGCGGAATCAGCCAGCCGAGAGCGATGCGAATATTTTCAAGAAGAGCATTTTCGGGATGAAGCGAAGCGACGATCACCAGGCGATACGATTTTTGCGCCGAGGAAAAAGCGCGGGCGTAACAGCGTGCTCCGCCATGTCGCGCTGGAACATTTCGGAATGATTTTTGCGGCGTGGCCAGCGAAGCGAGGCAGGATTCCAGAATCGGTGGAGTGATGGCGGGCTTACCTTCGCCGCGAGCTTGTTGCACGGCGCTGGGCAGTTCGTCGGAGCTTGCCAAAAGATCGCCACTGGAAGTGAGCACGGCGAAGGAGTGGCCGGGATATTGATGTTCGAGCATGGATTGGCGAGCGGCATCGGCGACGCCTTCGGCAGCAGGCGCGGAACTCAGCTCGGCATCGAGCGTGGCGAGGAACGAATCGGAGAGTTCGACCAGGCCGGCATCGGTGCGGGCCAAAATATTTTCTCGGACGATCCAATAGATGACCAGCGAAAGCAGCAGCAGGGTGAAGGTAAGCACCGCCGCGTACCAAAGCGTGAGACGGCTGCGGACCGAGCTAAACACCATT
>Ga0157376_10002937_pt1 | contig 11702 bp, 7 predicted proteins | sample M45metaG_FD_121801 | JGI IMG/M metagenome (GOLD analysis project Ga0157376, IMG submission 121801) | Miscanthus rhizosphere microbial communities from Kellogg Biological Station, Michigan, USA - M4-5 metaG | ecosystem: Host-associated > Plants > Roots > Rhizosphere > Soil | place: USA: Michigan... | reverse complement strand
GGGCCCTGCACGAGCCGGCCGTGGCGCGCCAGCTCGGCGACGATCCCTTCGGTCTCGGGAACGACACGCGCGCCGTAGCGCGACAGTGCCTTCACCACGTGGTGCTCCGCGCCTGGGCTTTCACCATCGGACGCTCCGCCAGCCTGCCGTCAGCACGTGACGCTGCGCGTCATCTCGGCCGCTTCGCGGCGGGAGTGCATCCCGGCCACCCGCGCGTCGAGCCGCGCCACCACGTCGCGCATGCCTGCCTGCTGGATCCGCAGGTAGTTCGCGAGATACGACGGCCGCATATAGAAGCGATTGTATGCGGCGCCCAGGAGGTACCGCATCTCGTTCTCCGTCAGGTTCGGATGGTGGAACGTCGGCGTGAAGCCGTCGAACTCCTCCCAGTTCTCCTGGTGCACCTTCGGCCCGATTTGCTTCCACAGCGGAGTGCCAGGGTACGGCGTCAGCCACTTGAACTGCGCGACAGTGGGGCCGAGATCGACGGCGTAGTCGATGGTGGCGCCGATCGAGTCCCAGTTGTCGTGCAGGAATCCCAGCACGAAGAACGCCGCCGTCACGATGCCCAGCTGGCGGCAATGATTGACGACCAGCCGCTGCTGATCCTGAGGGATCGGGCGGCGGCCGACCTTCTTGAGCGTCTCGGCAGACACCGATTCGACGCCGAAGCTGATGGCGCGCAGGCCGACGGCATGCAGCCGATCGAGCACCGCCGTATCGAGTCGATCGAGCCGGGTCTCGCACTCGAACGTGAGCTCGAGGCCTCGCGCCTCGATGGCGTCGGCGATCTCGAGCGTTCGCTCGCGGAACTCTGTGAACAGCGGATCTCGAAAGATGATGTACGGACGAGGATAGAGTTCGCAGAGATAGGCAAGCTCGTCGACCAGGTTGTCCACTGACCGCGTGCGATAGCCGGCAAGAATCCGATGCGGGCAGTAGGTGCAGAACTCGGGACATCCTCTGCTGGCGAGCACGGGGAAACCGCCGCCCGTCGGCCGGACGAAGACCGGCACGCGGAAGCGCCAGCGCTGGTCGTTGAGCAGATCCCAGCGCGGGAACGGCAGGCCGTCGAGATCCGGCAGCTCCTCGCTGATGACTTTCCCGGAGAGGTGCTCGCCTGCGACGAGTCGCATGACCGCCGCCTCGGGCTCGCCCTGCACCAGGAAGTCTGCATGATCCTCGAAAAGCTGCGGCATCTTCGACGCCGCGAGCCCCACGAAGCCGACGCGCATCCCGCGCATGCGCGCTTGATCGGCCCATGCAGTTTCCTGCTTGTGGTCCACGAGCGACGACAGCACGAGCGCGACGTCGCCGTCGACCTGTTCCCCCCGTGTGTAAGCGACCTCGTGGCCCGCCCGGTCGGCAATCGCCGCGAGGTACGCCATCTGGACACTCGGCACGTCGTGGAACCGTCGCTTCAGAAACGTGTAGACCTTCGTGACCTTCGAGAATGCACGCAGCCGCGAGCCGTAGCCGCCGGCGACGGTGTCTTTACTGACGAAACCGGACCTGCCCTTGAGGTCCGCCAACACGATGCGCACGAGTCACCTCCTGCCCGTCCGCCGGAAATCCGGATTGGACGAGGCGAGCCACGCGCCTGACGCGTGCCTGACCGACCATCGATCGATGGGGAAGGACGCCGGGCGCTGCTGGCGAAAAGCCTGAAGCTGGAAAACGAGCTAGGACAGGCGGGAGGGCGGCGCGCGAGATCCGCCGGCGACGATCGCGACGTCGGCGACGGGAGCAGACTGAGCGTCGAGGGCGAACGTGCAGACCGTCGCGCGTTCGGCGGTGCGAAGGGTCGGAGCGAGCGCCTGGCGCTCGCCGTCGAGCGCTGCGACTTCCGTGTGCGTCACCCGCTCGCGCGCGACAAAGCCGGGCGCGGAGTGGTGACGCAGAATGGTGCGGGTGGCCGAGTGTTCGACGAACCGGCCGCTGCCGATGTTCAGGAACGTCCGCAGTCCACCTCGACCGGTGGCGACCAGATCCAGCCGCCCGTCCGCGTCGATATCGACCGAGCGCAACTGGCCGGCGGCGGCGATCCGATGAATCGGGACAGGCTGTCGGCCGACGCCGAGCGTCGAGATCAGGGAGGAGGCGTCGCCGGGAATGCTCGCAGAGACGATTCCACGAGGCACCACCGATGGCGCCTCGACGCTCGCGGGACCGACCGGCAACGAGAAGCCCAGCGCCACGAGGAGCGGCGCGAAGGACCTCAGCCGGGCGAGCAATGACGCCATACCTGATCTCGACTGTAACATAGGCGCAGAGATCGACTCGCGTCAGCCGGCCATTGCGCGCGTTTTCAGGCCGGAAATCTCGAATCTCGACGGGACTCACGAAAACCCATGGAAACCCTGGTTCTCATCGGGCGGACCCTCGGCTTTTCGCTGGCGGCAGGCGTCAACCTGTACGCGACGGTGGCGCTCATTGGCCTCGCGGCCAGGTGTGGCTGGGTGTCGCTGCCGCCGCAGTATCAGGCCTTCGGCAGCCTCTGGGTGATCGGCATCGCCGGGGCGCTGTACTGCATCGAGTTCATCGCCGACAAAGTGCCATGGGTGGACACGCTCTGGGACGCGGTGCATACGTTCGTGCGGCCGATTGGCGGCGCGGCGCTCGCGGTGGCGGCGCTCGGCGACGCGTCGCCGTCCATGAAGGTTCTTGTCGCGCTGCTCGGCGGCGCCGTCGCGACGAGCAGTCACGTCACGAAAGCCGGCACCCGCATCATCGCGAACACCAGCCCCGAGCCATTCTCGAACTGGATCCTCAGCCTCCTCGAGGACGGCTTCGTCGTCGCGCTCGGCCTGTTGGCGCTGAGATATCCGCTGGTCGCGCTCGTCGTGTCGCTCATCGTGCTCTCCGCGATTGCCGTCCTCGCGGGGATGCTCATCTCCGCATTTCGTCGCCGCTTCGGTTCGCGCGCTTCCGCTGCAACGCTTCCGTGATCACTGCATGAAGTCATCGGTGCGCTCCTGCACGCTCTGGTTGGTGGCGGCCGTCTCGGCTGTCTGCGTCAGCGGATCGATCCGCGCCGCGCAGGCCCCGACGGCTGAGCCGATCGACCCGACGCTGGTCCGGCTCGACCTGTATCCGACGTCGTCGGGCCTTCCCGTCAGCGACCTTCGCGCGTCGGATGTCGAGGTGCTCGAGGACGATATCCCGCAGAAGGTCGAGTCGTTCGAGCACGTGCTGCTCGGGCCCGACCGGCCTCCGAGCGGACGGGCCAGAACCTTTGTCGTGTTCCTCGACACATACTTCACGAACGTCGCGAGCTCGCGCGAGGTGCGCACATCGCTCGCGGCGCTTCTGGACCGGCTCGTCGGGCCCGACGACCTCATCGGGATCATGACACCAGACATGGCGGCCTCGGACATGACACTCGTCCACCGCACGGGGGCGTCCGAAGAGATGCTCTCCAAATACTGGTTCTGGGGCCGCGACCTCGAGGCGATCGATCCCGTGGAGGAGCAGTACCTCGAATGCTACCCGCGGAACGACAGCGACTCCGCCTCGGGCCGCGAAGGGTCGTCCGGATCCGCCGACGAGATGGTGCAGCGGCGCCGGGAGAAACGAGTCATCGACGCGCTCGGCGATCTCTCGAGGCAGCTCCGCCGCGTCCGCGACGCGCGAACGGCCGTCATCACCGTGACCGACGGCTGGCTGCTGTTCCAGCCGAACCTTGCGATGACCGAGCGGACGGGAGTTCGTCAGCCGCGCGTGGGGATGCGAAGGGGCACCCGCCCAGATGAGGGCGCAGCCACCGAGCCCAATCCGGCGACCCAGCGCTGCGACATGGATCGGGTCTCGCTGTCGCTCGTGGACGATCGCGCCACGTTCGCGTCGCTGACCGACGCGGCGAACCGCGGCAACGTCAGCTTCTATCCGATCACCACACAAGGGCTGCGGGTCTTCGCTGCAAATCCCGGCGCTCCGCCCGATGAGGCGTCGTCCCGCGAGGGAGACGTTGCCACGTCCAGGCGCGCCGACTCGGTGCGTGCGCTCGCGGCCAACACCGACGGGCTCGCGATGACCGCTGCCGCCGATGTCGAGCCGGCCCTCCATCGGATCGTCGACGATCTGTCGTCCTACTACTTGCTGACCTACCACTCGACCAATCCGACGCCCGACGGGAAGGCTCGGACCATCCAGGTGCGATCGACTCGGCTTGGAGTGGAGTTCCGGACCCGGCGCGGGTACCGCGTTCCAAAGCCGGGAGAGGACGCCGAAGTACCCGCCGCGACGTCGAGCACGAGGCGCGCGGCGCCGAAGACGCCCGTCGAGGCTGCGCTCTCTGCGCTGAAAGCCGATCGGCCCAACGCGCCCTTGCGGATTGGGGCGGCATTTGCGCCGCTCGGGTCACCAGACTCGAGCTCCACCCGCTTCCACATGTGGGCGCTGGCCGAGATCGATCCGGTGGTCGCACGACACAGCGAGTGGATCGGCGGCGGGACGATCGAGCTGAGCGTGACGGCGAAGAACGGCGAGACCCTGACGCGCCAGTCGGTGACGTTCGGCGGCGGCGAGCGCTCGGCGTCAATCGACCTTGGCGACGTGGCGACCGCAGATGGTGAGGCCGTCGTGCATGCGTCGGCGCGCCCGGCGGGGGGCGGCCGGCAGAACTACAGCGAGGCGCTGGAACTCGATTCGCTGTCGTGGCCCGGGCGTCCCTTGATCTTCCGGCGCGGCCCTGCCACGGCCATGAGATACGTTCCGACGGCCAGCTTCGACTTCAACCGCACGGAACGCATCCGCGTCGACCTGCCGTTGGCGGAGGCGCCCGCCGCACCTGCGGGCGAGTTGCTCAATCGGTCGGGACAGCCGATGTCCATTCCCGTCGTCGTGACGACGCACACGGACGGGAAGGTCGTCTGGCTCTCCGCAGAAGCGACGCTTTCGCCACTCGCCGAGGGCACGTACCTCGTGAGGCTCAGGCCGGACAAGGCCCGCGTCGAGGCCAGCGTGGTGTCAGGGTTTCGAATCGTCCCGTGAGGCTTGCCATCCGGTCTCGCGCGGTCTAGACTCGCCAGTGCCGTGCCAAGGCGCCGCCTCTCGCAAGGCGGGTCCGTGAGTTCTCTCTTCCCGTTCGTCCGCACTCGCGGCGCCGCTGTTTACGTTCTCCTCATCATTGCGCTTGCCGCCGCGACGGCCGGTGGGCGCGCGCAGTCGCCACCGCCGAAGCCTGGCGGGGCTGACTCTCCGCCGCCACAAGGCAAAGCGCAGGCCCCGACTCCGGCCGCCGCCAATCAGCCGCGATTCCGTGTGGGCGCGAACTTCGTTCGCGTGGACGCGTATCCGTCCCTCAAGGGCGTGGCGGTTCGCGATCTGGCCGCGGACGACTTCGAGGTCCTCGAGGACGGCGTCGTGCAGAAGGTCGAGACCTTCGAGCACGTCGACGTGCGCGGGCCAGGTCCGCAAGAGACGCGCGTCGAACCGAACAACGCGCGCGAGGCGCGCGCCATCGCCGAGTCCACCACCGGCCGTCTGTTCGTGGTCTTCCTCGACACCTATCACACGGAAGAGGGCGGCTCGCACCGCATGCAGCGCGTCCTCGTCAACCTGCTCAACAAGGTCGTCGGGCCCGACGACATGTATGCGGTGATGACGCCAGACATGTCGGCGGCGGACATCTCGTTCGCGCGCAAGACCGACGTGATGGAGGACTACCTCGCGAAGTACTGGTTCTGGGGCCAGCGCGAGCGCCTGTGGCCCGAGGACCCGGTCGAGCAGCACTACTTCGAGTGCTATCCCGAACAGGGCATGTCGTCGTCGTGCAACAGCCCGCTCGGCGTCCAGCGGCAGGCCGACAACGTCTACGCCGGCGTCGCGCGCGAGATGGTGGCCCGGCGCCACGAGAAGAAAGTCCTCGACGCCATGGCCGACCTGTCGCGCTACTTGCGCGGCATCCGCGAAGAGCGCAAGGCGGTCATCGCGATCTCGAACGGCTGGTTGCTGTTCCGTCCGAATCCGAATCTCGAGCGGCACGGTACCTGCGAGGCGCCGCCCGGCGCCGGGCAACCGGGCGTTGGCCCCGACGGCCGCCTGACCAGCGATCGCATGGCGCACGACTACGGCTACTCCCAGTACGACTGCGACAAGGATCGCCGGCTGCTCGCGAACATCGACGACTGGCAGATCTTCCGCGATCTCATCGACGACGCGAACCGGGCGAACGTGACGTTCTATCCGGTGGACTCGCGCGGCCTGGCGGCGATGGACAACCTGATCATCGCGGACGTGCCTCCCAACATCGACCAGGCGATGCTGAGGAACCGGATCGAGACGCTGCGCACGCTGGCCACCGACACGGACGGCATCGCGGTCGTGGACACGAACGACCTCGAGAAAGGTCTGCGGCGCGTAGTGGACGACCTCACGTCGTACTACCTCCTGGGCTATTACTCGACCAACGGTAAGAACGATGGCAAGTTCCGGAAGATCACCGTCCGCGTGAAGCGGCCCGGCGTCGACGTCCGCGCGCGGCGTGGCTATCGCGCGGCGACGCAGGACGAGATCGATCGCGGTCGCGAGCAGACGATGCTCCAGGAATCGAACGCGCCGTCCTCGCCGATGCAGCTGGCGCTGAACGCCCTCGGGTCGGCGCGTCCAGGGATTCCGTTCCGGACGTCGGTCAGCTACGCGGCGCTCGGCGCCGGCGATCCCACTGGCGAGAAGGTGCGCCTGTGGGCGCTGGCCGAGCTCGACAGCGCCGTCGCGCGACAGGGCGAGTGGCTCGCCGGTGGCAGCGTCGGCGTCACCGTGACGCTGCCCGACGGGACGAACCTCATCTCGAAAGACGCGCCACTCGCCGCAGGTCAGCATGCGGTGGCGGTGGATCTGGGCGAAATCGACGTGCCCGCTGGAGAGCTCGTCGTCCGCACCCGCGTGAAGCCGCGGGGCGAGGGCGGCCTTCCGTACAGCGACACGATTCGGCTCGCCAGCGTCGGACTGCCCGGGCGTCCGCTGCTCCTGCGCCGAGGCCCGACGACCGGAATCAATTACGTGCCGACCGCGGACCTGCAGTTCCACCGCACCGATCGGCTCCGTGTCGACCTGCCAGTGGGCGCCGATGCGGCGGGCACGCCGACCGCCGAGGTACTCGATCGCGCCGGCAAGCCGATCGCCGTTCCGGTGCGCGCGTCGTCGCGCACCGAGGACGGGCAGACCTGGGCGTCGGCGGAGTTGTCGCTGGCGCCGCTGGCGGCGGGCGACTACCTGATTCGGCTCAAGGCCGGTACAGGCGCGAACACGCAGGAGGTCCTGACGGGCTTCCGACTCGTCCCGTGATGCACTCGCGCCGCAGAGGACGCTGAGAGTACAACTGCCACAGAGGCACAGAGAGCACAGAGGGTTCTTTGGATAGCCACAGAGGCACAGAGGGCACAGAGAACACCGAGAGGCCTGGGCAACTTCTCCAAGTCGTCATAGCGGCTGCGCTGGCGTGCGCGGCCGCGGCGGTGCTCCTCGCGCAGCAACAACCGCCGCCACCCTTTCGTGCGGGCACGAACTTCGTGCACGTCGACGTCTATCCCACCGCCAAGGGCGCCATCGTTCCGGACCTGACGGCCACCGACTTCGAAGTGCTCGAGGACGGCGCTCCGCAAAAGATCGAGACCTTCGAACACGTCGACCTTCGGGGATTCACGCCGGAAGAGGCGAAAGCCGAGCCGAATAACGCGCGCGAAGCGGCGTCGATGGCCGAGACGACGAAGGGGCGGCTCTTCGTCATCTTCCTCGACACGTACTTCGTGAACGTCGTCGGGTCGCACGACATTCGCAAGTCGCTCGTCAGCTTCCTCAATCGGCTGCTCGGTCCGGACGACATGTTCGCGGTGATGACGCCCGACATGTCGGCGATGGATCTCAGCTTCGCGCGACGCACCGACACCATCGAAGACAACCTGCGGCGGTTCTGGTTCTGGGGACAACGCGATCGGATGTTCCCGGAGGATCCCGTCGAGCAGGAGTACGCCGAGTGCTATCCGGATGTCTCCCAGCTTCAGTCTCAGGCGATGTCGTCCCAGGGGCAGCTCAGCGGCCAGACGCAAATCGCGAGGGAGATGATCCTTCGGCGGCGTGAGAAGAAAGTGATCGACGCGCTGACCGATCTCACGATCCATCTGCGCGGCGTTCGAGAGGAACGAAAGGCCGTGATCGCGATAACGGGCGGCTGGGTGCTGTTCCGCGAGAACCGTCTGCTCACGCAGGGACAAACGCAACAAGCCGTGCCGCGCGTCGGCGTGGATCCGACCGGTCGACTCACACCCGACGTCTCCGCCGCGAACCTCGGATACTCGAAGAGCAACTGCGAGCGCGATCGGATGTCGCTCGCCAACATCGACGACCGGCAGTCGCTGTACGATCTCTACGATCTCGCGAATCGCAGCAACGTTAGCTTCTATCCCGTCAACCCAATGGGTCTCGAGGCGTCGGGAAAGCCGATGGGGCCACGCGAGGAGGACAGCCAGCTGGTCAAAGGAGAAAGCGACGCCATCGCTCCGCGCGGCGGCATCATCGGGCTCGCTGCGGCTCGCTCCGACAACTTGCGTGGCCTGGCAGACAACACCGACGGCATTGCGGTTGTCGATACGAACAACCTCGACGCGGGCATGAAGCGTATCGGCGCCGATCTGTCCTCCTACTACCTGCTCGGCTACGCCTCGACAAACGCGAAACTCGATGGCAAGTTTCGCAAGATCACGGTCCGGGTGAAGCGCGCCGGCGTGGATGTGCGTGCGCGACGCGGCTATCGCGCGCCTACGCAAAAGGAAGTGGAAGAGGGCGCGATGGCGGAGGCGCCGGCAAGCGCGACGAGCGCCCCCGCCTCGGCGATCCAGGTGGCGCTCGACGGCCTCGCGCCCGTGCGTCCTGGCGTGCCGCTGCGCACGTCAGTCAGCGCCGGCGACGTCGGCGGCCAGTCGCACGGGTGGCTCGTGGCGGAGCTCGACTCGTCGCTGTTCCATCAGCCGGAGTGGGCCGGCGGCGCCGTCGCCGACATCGCGGTGTTCACGCAGGACGAGATTCCGCTCGCGAACAAGCGCGGCGTCATCACATCCGATCAGCGCGCGATCGTCGTCGACCTGGGTGAGCTGCCCGCCGACGGCGCAACCGTGCGCACCAAGGTCACGCCGCAGAGCGGCGGCCTGCCGTACACCGACACGATTCATCTGGACGAGGCCACCAGCCGGCGGGTGCTGCTCTCCAGGCGCGGACCGTCGACCGGCGTGCGTTACGTGCCCGCGGCCGTGCCGCAGTTCAGCCGCACCGAGCGCGTGCGGATCGACGTCCCTGTTGAAACCGGGACCACCGCGGCGTCCGCGGAGATTCTCGATCGCGCCGGAAAGCCGATCAACGTGCCCGTCCACGCATCGACGCGGGTGGAAGGCGCTATCACATGGGCGACGGCGGAGCTGTCGCTCGCGCCACTGGCGGCCGGTGACTATCTCGTTCGCCTCACTGCCGGTAATCAGAGCGTCGTGACGGCTTTCCGCCTCACGCCCTGATCAGGATCCACCGGTCGTGAACTTCAGGCTCCACGGCTTCAACGGCGAGCCGTCCGTGCCGACGATGCCTTCCTGCAGCTTGACCTCGACGATGCGGAAGCGTTCGAGGCCGGGCTGGAAGCCGATTTCCATCACCCGCGCTGACGGGTTGTAGCGGATCTGCGCGACGATCGGCGGCGGCTCGACTTCGCCCCGCTGGCGGGCCTCGGCCATCGAGTACGAGACGTCGACATGTCCCTTGAGACTCGGCATGTCGAGGTCGCGCGAGAACTGAATCCGCACCTTCACGTTCAGCGCGACGTCGGTCTCGTCCGCGGTCGGCGCGCTGAAGAGCACCTCGGGCGGCATGATTGCGGGCGCAACCGTGACCTGTTCAGGCTTCGCCTCGGCCAGCGGCGACGTCTCGTTGAGCTCCTCCGCGACGATCGTCACGAGGCCACGCTCCCACTTGACCACCCCGCTGACTTCGAGCCAGCGGGTGGTGTCGATGCGAGAGTTGAGATCGAACACGAAGCCTCGGCCCTTGGGCGCCTTTCCCGTGACCCACACCGCCGAGTCCGCTGAGCGGATCACGAACTCGCGACGGCCGTCCGCGCCGGGCGGCGCCTGCGGCAGGTCGCCGAACAGGTTGCGCCCGCGAAACTGGCCTTTCACCGTTACCTTCTGATCGACGTAGCGCGTTGGCGCGAGCGCCAGGGTCCTTACCGACGGCGCGGCCAGCGATTCTGCCTCGTCGGCGCCGGTGACGTTCACGACGATCAACTCGCCGGGCTTGGGCCACGCCGCCGCCGGGTCGTCGCCGATATACGGACGGAGGTCGCGTCCATTCAGTTTCGGGTCGTCCTGGCGCATGCGGCCGACGTCCCAGACCTCGCCGCGGATGTCCTGCACGCCGCTGCCGCCCACTCCGGACGCGACCAGCGCAGGCAGCTTGTCGTCGCCGTCGACCAGCAGCACGCGCTTCTCGGAGCGGTCGATTTCCGCGCGGATCCGCACAGGCTGGCCGTTGAAGAATGCCGGATACGTGCGAATGGCGGCGAGCGTCGTCGCGCGGCGGGTGAGGACTTCAGCGGTGGGGCGCGCCGGCGCGTACACCGCCAGCGCCGCCAGCGCGACCACGACCAACCGCCGAGCCTGAGGCATCGTTACGCCAGCCGTCGCCGGCCGACCCGCGTGAGAATGACCGCGAGCGCTGTGAAGGCGAGAGCGCCCGCAATCACGCCGATGGGGCCGTCGTGCAGGAACGGGATCAGTCCCGGCGTATCCCCGTCATCGGCGGCGCCGATGAACTTGGCGCCGAACAGCACGGCGTAGAGAATGCCTGCGATCGAGCCGCCGGCGATCAGGCCGGAGCTGAACAGCGTGCCCGAGCTGATTTCCGATTCAGACGACTGGCCGGTCTTCTTCTCGACGAGCCACCGGACCACGCCGCCGATGAAGATTGGCGCCGTTGTCGCGATGGGGAGGTAAGAACCGACCGCGAACGACAGCGAGCGGATGCCGCATAGCTCGAGCACGAGCGAGATACTCACGCCGCAGAGCACGAGACCCCACGGCAGGTTCTGGCTCAGCAGGCCCTTGATGATCGTGGCCATCAGCGTCGCCTGCGGAGCCGCCAGCGATGCGGACCCGATCCCCATCACCTTGTCCAGGTACAACGTCGTAAATCCGATGACGACCGCCGAGCACACGACGCCAATCAGCAGTCCCGTCTGCTGGTAGATGGGCGTGGCGCCGACCAGAAAGCCGGTCTTCAGATCTTGAGACGTCGCGCCGGCGATGGCGGACGCAATGCAGACCACGGCGCCGACGCCGAGGGCAATGGGGGCGTAGTAGTCGCCGGTCCAGCCGACGGCCACGAAGATCGTGCACGTGAGAATCAGCGTGGCGATCGTCATGCCCGAGATCGGGTTCGACGAGTTGCCGATGAGGCCGGTGATGCGCGACGAGACGCTGACGAAGAAGAAGCCGAAGATGACGACCAGGACGGCCGCCAGCGGGTTCCCGTACGTCGGGAGCCGCGGGACGACGACCAGGAAGATGGCCAGCGCGAGCGATCCGCCGACGACAATCGAGAGCGGCAGGTCGCGGTCGGTGCGCGCCTGCGCCGCGCCGGTCGCCGCACCGAGGCCCTTCATGCTTTCGCGGAACGACGACATGATCGTCGGAAGCGTGCGGCCCAGCGTGATGAGGCCTGAG
>Ga0157376_10002935_pt1 | contig 11707 bp, 12 predicted proteins | sample M45metaG_FD_121801 | JGI IMG/M metagenome (GOLD analysis project Ga0157376, IMG submission 121801) | Miscanthus rhizosphere microbial communities from Kellogg Biological Station, Michigan, USA - M4-5 metaG | ecosystem: Host-associated > Plants > Roots > Rhizosphere > Soil | place: USA: Michigan... | reverse complement strand
GGCGACAAGGGTTACAACAACACCGCATTCGTCGCAGTTGACTTCGGGTTTGAGATCCAAATCGACCAGCTTGGGCAGCCCGATGGGCTGTCTGTGCACAAGACCGCGGCTATCTACTCTTTTGCAGGAGCAACTAGTACGCCGGTTAAGCCGTTGGGCGAGTGGAACGCTTATGAGATCACCGTGCAGGGACAGAACTACAAGGTGCGCCTCAATGGTGTAGATGTCACGGACTTCACCTTTGTATCGGGCTCCGACCCTGCGCATCCGGACCGTGGACTGCCAACCACCAATGCAGCTCCGCGTTTCATTGGCCTGCAAACGCACACCGGACGTGTCGCATTCCGGAATATTCAGATCAAGTCGCTCTGACAGTTGTGCCGACCTTCCAGAACTTTTGTGACTCTTTGTCGGACGATCTATGCGCATCCTCCATGTCACGACCGAGTTTCCGCCGGTCATCTACGGAGGGCTAGGTACGGCGATTGGTGCACTGGTTGAAGCATCAACGCAGGCTGGGCTTGAGGTTGCTGTGCTTCTGGTCGGCGGTGGGTCTACCGCGGGATACGTACCGGCGACGCACGAACTGATGCGACGCGACTACGCCCTTGATCGATATAGTGGCCGCGCTTTGATTCATGGCGTGCCACATCAGACGGCAGCATTGGAAGCCGTCGAATTTACAAGAGCATGGCGGCCCGACCTCGTGCATGTGCACGTGTTTTGGCTAGCACATATCGCCTTAGCGATTCGTGAATTCACTGGGACGCCGATTATTTACACGGTTCACTCGCTTGACCGCGCGGAATACGAAGTGGGCGTTGGCCCGCCTGAATGCCTGACTCAGTGGCCCGTTCAGTCTAATCTGATTGAGGCAGCCGATCGGATCGTCGCGCTTACGGCAGATGAACAGGACCTAATAAACGACTATTGCCCAACCGCCCAAGCCCGAGTCCGTGTCGTCGGAAATGGCATCGCCGATACTCAAATGGCACGTGACAGAGCGAACTCGCGAACGGTCGGCGAGTCAATTACGATTCTTTATAGTGGGAGATTCGTTGACCGTAAAGGGATTCGAGAGTTACTCGAGGCCGCTCCTCAGATCCTGGGAAGTTCTCCGCGTACGAAGTTAGTAATGGCGGGTGGGCACCGTGGAAGCAACGGCGAGGAGATGGCGTCACATTGGTTGCCACCTTCCTGTTGTCCATTTCGTGATCGTATCCAATTCACTGGCTGGCTTTCGTCGGAGGATATGAATGAGTGGTACCGCACTGCCGACATTCTTGTTGTCCCTAGCTGGTATGAGCCCTTCGGGATGTTAATCTTGGAAGGCATGTTGTACGGTCTCGCGATCGTTGCGTCGGCCGTGGGTGGCCCAATGGCAATTCTTGAGGATGGCCATACCGGTCTCATATGTGCTCCCAAGGACTCCGCAAGCCTGGCTCGTCAGGTGCTCCGACTCGTCAACGACGACAACCTGAGATTATCACTAGGGCGCAGCGCTGCTTCGGAAGTGCGTTCGCATTGGTTATACGGGAGCATCGTGCAAAAGACGCGAGGCGTCTACGCCGAGGTAGTGGCTAGCCACCTTGCTTCGAAGGCGAGCAACGCCGCATGGTCAGCTTGCCTGTCTCCGGTTGCAATGTAGGTCAGAGCGATAGATCGGACCGTAGGCGGCCCGCTGAATCTCGGCGGCTAATTCCTCCTCATGACGGGACCTGTCCCTCCCGAAAATCCGTAGCCTTTGGTATTGTTGACTTTGTCCTGCCTCGAGGGCAGGGTGCGATTGTCGATTGGGACGACGCCAAAGTGAGGACCATCGCTCATGCCGCCAGTGGTCTACGCGTTTCTGAGCATGCTCGGCGTGCTGTTCCGAACCCAACTTCACTTACGCGCCGAGAACGTCGCCTTGCGGCACCAGCTGGCAATCTACCAGCGCACGGTCAAGCGACCGATCATTCGGCCCGAAGACCGCATCCTCTGGTCTTGGTTGTCGCGTTGCTGGGCAAGGTGGCGGGACGTGCTGGTCTTCGTTCGGCCCGAGACCGTAATCGCCTGGCAGCGCAAACGTTTTCGCGATCACTGGGCGCGTCTAAGTAAAGCCGGAAAACCCGGGCGACCGCAGATCAGCGTGGAGATTCGCGAGTTGATCCGCACCATCTCAAGCGCCAATCCGCTGTGGGGCACCCCGCGCATTGTTGGCGAGCTGGGAAACCTCGGCATCACGGTGGCGAAGTCGACGGTGGACAAGTACCGTGTGCGATCGGGGAACGCGCCTTCGCCGACCTGGAAGGCATTTCTGCACAACCATGTGAATGACTTGGTGTCGATCGACTTCTGCATCGTACCGACCATTCGGTTCAAGCTTCTCTATATCCTGGTCGTCCTGGCACATTCGCGCCGGAGAGTCATTCACTTCAACGTCACGGCGAACCCGGCGGCGCTGTGGACGGCGCAGCAGATCGTGGAAGCCTTTCCGTGGGACGGCGCACCTAAGTATCTTTTGCGCGATCGCGACGCGATCTACGGTGGGGAGTTTCGGAAGCGGGTTCACGCCATGGACATCGAGCAAGTTCTCAGCGCCCCGCGAAGTCCTTGGCAAAATCCGTTCGTCGAACGGCTCATTGGCACGTTACGACGCGATTGTCTCGATCATGTTATCGCACTGAATGAGCGTCATCTCAGGCACGTCGTTGCCCAATATCTCGACTACTACCACGACTGGCGGACGCATCTTTCGTTATCGATGGATGCGCCGAATCCTCGGGTCGTGCATCCGCCGGACCGAGGCAGCGTGGTCGCATTCCCAGAGCTCGGCGGCCTGCATCACCACTACGAACGCTTGGCCGCGTAACGAGGACATCGGGAGCGATGAGCGCTACGCGTTTTCGGGACAGCTTTCCGCTGGATCGATGGCAAGTTCAGCACGAGGCGCGTGCGGGATAGATCGAAGCCCGGGAAAAAAAGGGCGGTGCGAAGGTGCGCGGGGAGATCGCGGTAAGCGAGCTTGAGTGTCGGGCAGGCCGCGCTCAAGCGTTTACCGGTCCGCGCTGCGTGTGGGCCCCGAAAGCCGAATGCATCGCCGACGAGTATGCCGATAACCGTTGAGCCGCTACGAATATGTTCAGTCCAGGCCCACTGACCGAAGAGGAAGTCAAGGAACTGGACCAGTTCCTGCTGGATGCAGAGGGGATTGAGGAGTCAATGGACATCTCAACCCTTGACGGGTTTTTGACGGCGATTGTGTGCGGCCCGAAGACCATCATGCCTAGCGAATGGCTGCGCTGGGTGTGGGACATGGAGGGCGGCAAAGACGCGCCAGAGTTCAAGGGTCAGGCACAGGCGCAGCGTATTCTCGGTCTCTTAATGCGCCATATGAACGACATCGCCGAGACGCTACAGCAAGCCCCCGAACACTACGAACCGCTGCTCATGGAAAATCCGAACAGCGGGGATCCCATCCCGATAATCGATGAGTGGTGTTCAGGCTTCATGAAGGGGGTGCAGCTTGATTCCGACGGCTGGCTCCCGGTAGTCGTCGGCAAGCCGGATTGGATGTCGACCATCACGCTGTACGGGACAGAAGATGGCTGGGAAGCTCTGGAGAAGATGAACTTATCTCTCGACGAGCACAAGGCACTGGCCGCCGGCTTGGCCGGCACGGTGCAGAAGATCTATGCGTGCTGGCTCGAGCAACGCCGTAGGCAGATCACAGATGGCAATTTGCCAGATGTCGTGCGCCATAAGCCGATTCGAAATCCAACGAAGGTCGGCCGCAACGAACCCTGTCCATGCGGATCGGGCAAGAAGTTCAAACAGTGTCACGGTAGCACCGAGCGGTTGCGCTGAACCGCGCGGCAAGTTCGAACGGCGCGACGGGTTTTCGGGAGGGACAGGTGGTAATTATCCGTGAATTCGCCCAGTTTCCGCACCAGGTCTGCGGCGTTCCAGAAAAACACCTGATCAAGGTACTCGCGCCTGACCGTTCCGATGAGCCGTTCGACGAACGGATGCGAGACCGGAGCATACGGCACCGTCTTGATCTCCTCGATCTGGAGCACGCGCAGGTTGGCGAGCCAGCGGTGGAATCGAAACAACGGGTCGTGGTCGGTGCTGACGTGTTTCGGTCGGGGTTGGGGAGAGGCGGCGTAGGGTGAACATCCGACAAATGGAGATGCCGTCAATGTTTGCGCGCTCGACGCCAAACCCGATGATGCGGCGGGAGTACGTCCGTGACCACCAGTACCCAGTGACTGCGCAGAAGGATGGATTCGCAGCGGAGTAGGTCGACGCTCCACAGGCTGTCTTTGATGTGCCCGATGAAGGTCTGCCAAGAGGGACCATTGGCTCCGGTGCCGCCTGGTCGATAGTGCTTCGCGAGCACGCGGCGCACGACATCTTTGTCGATGTCGACGCCGAAGTCATGAGCGATCTGCTGGGCGATGCGTACACATCCGAACCTGGGGTTGCGGCGCTTCATCTCGACAATCGCCGCGATGAGTTCTGCCGAGGGGCCTTTAGGGCCAGGTTTGCGGCGACGGTCGCGGCAGGAAGAGAGCAGACGATACTTGCGATCGACCAGTGCCTTGTGCAACTTGAACAGGGTTGCCGGTTTGACGAGCGCGCCCAGCTTCGGAATCCGGCGCGGGCTCACGAACAACGTGGCCATTCCGAGCACCACGCGATCGAGGGTGGTGAGATTTGGAGCGCGATGACGGGAGCGATTGCTGATGAGCAGCTGATGCTTCAGTACCAGGGACTCTGCGGCGATGGCCCGGGCGCCCCCTGGGCGGAGTAGCTTCGCGGCGGTGGCCAGCAGATGGATGGCCAAGATGAGGAGGCCGCGCATCGGGGGAACCGTACCATGACCGCCAGCGCGCGCAAGACTGCACGACACGGGCGAATTCACTCATACTACGAATTCGCCACCCACAGGCCGCTCGCCAACCAGCTGATCGGCACCATCGAGAATGCCGCCGTTTCTCCGGCGTGAAAGTCTACAAGGCCTCCGCCACCACCGGTGGATTGCCCGGCCGAAGCTGTTCCGTCGCTCATCTCGAAAGCCTCCGTCATGGGGGTAAGCAGCCCCGACGCACATCGTTAGTTACGTATCGGTTTGACCTTTCTCCAGGAGCTTAAAGTCAGCTTGCCCCCCTCCATGTGCCCACGACAACGGATCATGCTTCCTACGAGGCGCAACAGCACGGGATCATGAAACGCCGGGCCGGCCGGTCGGCAGAGACGAAGCAGGCCGTCGGAGGTCTCGAGGAAAGCAGCCTGGTACTCGCTTTTCGAACCTCGATTGACGATCCGGCCGAGAACCCGGCCCGTATACACCTCGGCGGTCATGGGCATGAATCAATGGCTGTGGATACGCCGCAAGTGCACGATCTTGCCGGCTTCCGTTGTGGCGATGATCGAGATGATTCGCCCGCCCTCGCTGAAGGTTCCGCCGACGGATCCTGTCAATGCATAGATGCGGCGATCCGGGATTTCCTTGCCTGTCCTGGCGCTGTTTCGCATGACCCGGTACGCTGAGATCGTCCATGTCTTGAGCCCCGATTCTTTGGCTGCGCCCGCAAGCACCCGTTTCACATCCAGCGGCACTCGAGGCTGGATCGATTCGACGGCTCCCAGCGTGTGCGACAGATTTTTCCCCGCGCGTGCGGCCTGTTCGCGCCGGAAGGCCCGCGAGCCGGTCGATTGGCCGCGGCCACGGAATACGCGCTTGAATACGCGCGACCGCGCGAGTGCGTGAGTCGGCGCCTGCACTGGCTGAATGGACGGATCGCCGAGCAAATAGAATTGTGCGAGCGTCTTCAAGTCCGACGGATCCAGATGAGACCACTGTGACGCGTATCGGTGTCTGGCTTCCAGCGCCGCGCGTCCAAGCGATGCACCGTCGCGCACGGCGCGGATGAAGTACTGACAAATGTAGTCCGCCTGGCCGTTTCCTTCCGATGGGCCATACGCAATGGTCGTGCTGCCGAACACGCCGTATGCACCCTCGCTGAGATAGGTGACACCGATGCCCGGTATGTTCACATCGCGCGGGTGTTGCGGCGTTGCCGGATCATAGAGCTGCGCCCCATAGCAGCATTCGGCCGCCACGACCGTCCCCTGCTGGATCTTGGATTTCAGCTTCGGAGAATAGTGCGAGGTGGGATAACTGTTGCCCTTCTGCCCAAAGTACTTCGGCGTCCGGTCATCACCGTGGCAGTTGATGAAGTGAAAGCGCGGGGCCAGGGCCGCGGCGCTCCAATCCGGTCCGCTTGGCGGCGATTGTTTCATTTTCGACGCGTCGGTGAAAAGATTCTCGATGCTGAGGTCCGTCGATTTTCTCCATACCTCCGCGGTCAACCCAAAGTATGTCTGATAGTCGGTTCGCGGCCGCGTCTTCCAGGCGCAGGCCTTAGCGAGGAGATCCACGACATACTCCGCCGTATTTGCCCCAACCATGTCGGGCAGCCGGCCGACCACGCGCACGGGACCCAGAAACGTCGCGGGATCGGTACTGTAAGGCTCCTCGCACGCATAGGGGAGATCGCTCGGAACGACCTGATCTTCGTCATCGTTCGCCGGGTCCGCGTCGCTGTTCATCGGATTGGTCAGTTCCTGCATCACGACCACGTCCGAGGCACCGACGATCAGCAAATAGTCCGGAGTGTATCGAGCGCACGCCTTGTCGATCGCATCTTTCGTCAGATGCTGTCGGGTCGCCGATGCCATATCGGGACTCTTGAGCGCGGGGATCAGTACGTCGAGATCGACCCTGATAGAGCGCAGACCCCGTTTTTTGTCTGCCGCAATGAGACGAGTGATGGCTGCGTCCACGGACCTCGCACCGTTGCCGTACTTCGCACGCAGGGCCGATCTACAAGTGACGATCAACTTGTCGAGCTTCTTCATGGTTGCCCAGTCCCTCCCAAAAAACCCGTTCCGCACGCGATTCGTGTGGCGGAAGCAGGCTATTCCTTCCTCGCGATGACTGTCAAAGATTGTCGGATATGTATAGACAAGTAATGACAGGCTGTTCATGGACTGCGGGGCCGAGTCGAGGGAAACTCGGTGCCATGAGCATCCCGTTCGCAACCGCTTCGGCAGCCGAGAAGCAGCGTTGAACTTCTACCTATCGCAAAGCAGCGTGACTGCCCCATTCCAATTTTTGGATTACACGGCCTGATAGAGTATTTGCGGATGAGAGGAGCACCACCTCTTGGCGGGCGGATTGTGGAGCTAGAGCAGTTTTTGGTATAATTCTTACCCGGTATTACTCAGGAGATGTCCATGGCAGTCTCGGTAACAAGCAAGGGACAAGTCACCATCCCGAAGCGGGTCCGGGATGCGCTTGGCATTACAACGGGAAGCAAGGTCGAGTTCGACGTCGCCGGGGGCGGAGCGCGACTCAAGCTGGTCAAGAGACATGCTACTTCGCGCGTCGAAGAAGGGCCTGCCATCCTCGACTACAAAGGTCCTCGGATTCCGGTAGACAAGATGCACGGCGGACTGGCAATGAAGAAGGCGGCGAAGCGTGCGCGCCGTTGACACCAACATCCTCGCGCGGTTTTACCTCCGCGACGACGCGGTGCAGGCGCGTGTCGCCGCAGGCGTGCTGTCAGCAGGTGACGTGTTTGTCCCGAAGACGGTGATCCTTGAGCTCGAATGGGTGCTGCGGTATGTAGCCGATCAGCCCGAAGAAAAGGTGATCGATTGCCTGGCGCATTTGATCGCGTTGCCGGGAATTACCGTCGAGGACCGCGACGAGATCGAAGCGGCGTTAGGGTACTGTCGCGATGGCATCGACTTTGCGGATGCATTGCATCTTGCTGCAAGCAAGGCATGCACGCAACTGCTGACGTTCGATGACCGAGGCTACGCGCGTGTTGCACGAAGGCTTCGCCTGAAGCCGCCGGTCCGGGTGCCTGCTCGTTAATTCACAAGCGAATTTGTAGTCCGTAGCCCCAGGTCGAACCTTGTGCGTAGCCAGATCACATCATTTCACAGAGGTTACCGCCCGCAAACTGGGTCGATTTCCTGGGCCTATGCATGGCCGGTCGCCAGGTTAACTATTTGATTCGTATGCGAAGATGGGTCGGGTTGCGCCCCCCCGGCAACCCTACCCCTATAAATCAACGGCTTACGCTTTCAGCGTGGGCCATTGGTGATTTGAACCTTCGATTAGTTCGTCCCGATGAGATGCTCGCTTTGTCGTTGGCCGTTCCCGTTGCCACGTCGACACGCGTGCGTTCATTTAACGCTCGATTCCGCGAATCGCTGGGCCAAGTAATCGACCATCGCGCGAACGCGAGCGGGCACGAAGCGGCCACTTGGCATTACCGCGCTGATCGGTACGGCTTCGCCGTCATACTGCGCAAGCAGTCGAACCAGCCTGCCGGCACGAAGGTCTGCCGCGACGTCCACGCCGGCTTTGTAGGCGAGACCTTCTCCGCTCACAGCCCACTGGCGAACGATGAGCGAGTCTCCGCACAGGACAGGCGTTACGACGATGGTCTCCGTACAGCCCTCGGGCGAAACGAAGCTCCACTGGATCTTGGGTTGATCCCGTGACAGCCAGGCAAGACAGCGATGGTTGGCAAGATCGGCGGGACAAAGAAGCGGTGGTGATCGCTCGAGATACACGGGAGACCCGACAAGAAAACGGCGTGTCCGCATCAACGGGCGGCTGACCATCGATGAATCATTCAGCTCGCCATACCTCACTGCGATATCAACTGCCTCGCGAGGCAGATCGTGCATTCGGTCGCCGACCCTCAGCGTGACTGCAAGGCGCGGATGGGCCTTGATGTAGTCGCTTATCCACTCGGCCAGGAATTGAGCGCAGGTGTCCGTCGGGGCGGCGATGTGCATCCGTCCCTCGACGGAACGGGCGCCCTGACGAAGCAGGTTTTGCCCGCGCGTCCAGGCTGACGTCATCGTGTCACAGGTCTGCATGAAGCGCTCGCCTTCGGGGGTCAAGCGCAGCGACCGTGTCGTGCGCTCGACGAGGCGAACGCCAAGCTCCTCCTCGATCCGCTTGAGCCTGGCGCTCACCGCAGACGGCGTCTGATCCAGTTGCCGGGCGGCCTCGCTCAACGACAGCGTTTGCGCGACACGAAGGAACAGGCCGAGGTCATCCAGATGCATGGTGCATCATGCTCTCCCCCGGGGCGCCCCATCAAGAACCCGGTGTGCCCGCGGCCTCCGGGCGGAACCGATAGATCCTGTACGGGGGCGCATTGTTCGCCTTGCCTGACGGAGTTGCGTTGCTCTGGAAGGTCTCTGTCTGGATCAGCTGCGCGGCGCCCGAGTACATATGGCCGTCGGAATGGTACGTGACGCCGTCGGGCCAGATCATCTGCGGGTCCGAAGCGTAGACGCGGTATTCCCGCGTGTCCGGTGGAATGATGCCGATGGCGTGCCTTCCGACTTCGGTCAGGTAGAGGTTGTTGTCCTCGTCGATCGTCAGTCCGCCGTTGTAGGGCTTGTGGGCATAGAACTCGATCCTCGCGGACAGCTGCGCATCGCTGAGGGTCGTGTTTAGCAGGTCGGTCATGCGCACCCGGTACATCTCGTAGCCACTGAGCGGCGCGAAGTAGAGCCACTCCTGTTTCTTGTCCAGCGTGATGCCGTCGACGCCGACCCCCAAGTCCCACGCCGCCGCAGGCTGTCCCGCCTGCGCCACCCATCGGATCGGATCGGGGTTCGCAATCACATGTGAGTCGCCGTGCAGCACGCGGCGGCTCGTGCCTGTCGCAATGTCGGTGACGACGAGCGCTGCGTTGTCGGCGTCGCCGACCGCCTCATCCGCAGCGATCAGCGTGCCTTGCGCGCCGTGCTTCAGGTCGATCGCGAAGTCATTGTGCTGCGACGAGGCAATGGTCACGGAATCCAGGTCGAGGATCTTGAACAGCTTATTGGTCTTCGTGTCCCACCCCACGTACTTGGCGTGGAGCGCGGCCGGCCGCACCGTGCCCGCGCCGGTCGCCTTTTCAGTCGACTTGGCGCCATCGAGGATCCAGAGGATGCCGTTGGCGTCCGCGTGGAACCCCAGCACCCAATCGAGGCAGAAGTCGTAGCGGCCATTCTGGGCAGGCAGGAAGCTCCCATCGGGTTTCCGGCAGCTCTGCGACAGCCCCGATCCCGCGGGAGGATAGGGCGTGCTCGACCTGCGATCGTGGTTTAGCGTGGCCACCTGCACCGAGGTCGGCGTGAGGTAGAAGGGGTGATACCCGATGATCATTTGGCCGTTCTGCATTTGCGTGATCGCAGCAATGCCCGACTGGGTCAGTTCCGCGTACACCTCGAGGTGCACCTTGCCCTTGGGGTCCTCGCACTCGTCGCGTCGGGCATCGCCCGCGGCGGACGCGGCCAGGGTGAACGCAGCGGTAGCTGCGATTGCGACAGCGTTTCTCGTCAACATCGTGGTCTCCATAGCGAGTTTCGTTGGGTGATCGACGGGCGCGCCCTCGAATACTCGCCCTACGCAATCGAGCGCACAACGGCGGCCGCAAGAAAACAGTTGTTGAAATTCGTTGAAGATGACCCGGGATCAGTGGAGGCCCGAGAGCGCTTTCAAAGAATTCTTGAAAGTCCTTTCCCGCGACCACCTTGATTGGCTGGTCGACGCGCGAGATGATTGCGAAGTCGAACCGCCTGGGGTTGAACATGAACGCCATCGTCTCGCCCGCCCAACTGTGGCCTACCGGAACAGGGTTCGAGGATGTCGATCCACAGGAAACCGCCGAGTGGTGCGACGCCCTCGACTCCGTCGTGGCCGCCTGCGGGCCCGCGCGCGCGCGCTATCTTCTGGACGTTCTCGCACAACGCGCGCGCCGGCATGGGATCGGCTGGACGCCCCCGCTATCGACCCCTTACGTCAATACGGTAGCGGTGGGCGACCAGCCCGTGTTTTCGGGCGATCTCGCGATCGAAGAGCGCCTGGGGGCGTTGATTCGCTGGAATGCTCTTGCAATGGTCGTGCGCGCCAACCGAGCCTACGGCGAGCTTGGCGGTCACATCGCAAGCTACGCCAGTGCCGCCGATCTGTTCGAGGTCGGCTTCAATCACTTCTTCCACGCGCGCAGTTGCGATCATCGCGGCGATCTCGTGTTCTTCCAGCCGCACAGCTCTCCGGGCGTCTACGCGCGCGCATTCCTGGAAGGCCGTCTGAACGAGAACGACCTCTTGCACTATCGACAGGAGCTCACCGCGCCTGCGCACGGCGCGCGCGGCTTGTGCAGCTATCCGCACCCCTATCTCATGCCGGACTTCTGGCAATTTCCGACGGGGTCGATGGGCATCGGCCCGATCAGCTCGATCTATCACGCGCGGTTCATGCGCTATCTCACTGATCGGCAGTTACTCGATTGCGCTGGTCGACGTGTTTGGGGCGTGTTCGGCGACGGCGAGATGGACGAGCCCGAATCGATGAGTGCCTTGACTTTGGCAGCGCGCGAGAAGCTCGACAACCTAGTCTGGGTCGTGAATTGCAACCTGCAACGGCTCGACGGCCCGGTGCGGGGCAACGGTCGCGTCATCGATGAGCTCGAGCAGCTCTTCGCCGGTGCAGGCTGGAATGTCATCAAGCTGCTGTGGGGCAGCGACTGGGACGGGCTCTTCGCGAGCGATACCGCGGGCGCGCTGGCACGCGCGCTGGGCGACACGGTCGACGGCCAGATGCAGACATTTGCGGCGAAGGACGGTCGAT
>Ga0157376_10002933_pt1 | contig 11707 bp, 6 predicted proteins | sample M45metaG_FD_121801 | JGI IMG/M metagenome (GOLD analysis project Ga0157376, IMG submission 121801) | Miscanthus rhizosphere microbial communities from Kellogg Biological Station, Michigan, USA - M4-5 metaG | ecosystem: Host-associated > Plants > Roots > Rhizosphere > Soil | place: USA: Michigan... | reverse complement strand
AATACCGGCATGGTGCAGACCCGCTGGGGCCACTTGAACCGCGACTACTCGCTCCTCACCCGCGTCCAGGCCCTGTATATCGACGCCCATTTCGTGCTCGAACAGACCGCGCGCAGCCGCAGCGGACGCTTCTTCAACTTCAACGGCACCACCGGCATCTGGCGCAAATCGTGCATCGTGGATGCTGGCGGCTGGCAGCACGACACGCTCACCGAGGATCTCGACCTGAGCTACCGCGCGCAGCTCGAAGGCTGGCGCTTCATTTACCTCAACGACGTCGTCACCCCGGCCGAGCTGCCGGTGGAAATCAACGGCTTCAAATCGCAACAGCACCGCTGGGCCAAGGGCTCCGTGCAGACCTGCCTGAAGCTCCTGCCCGCCCTCTGGCGCAGCAAGCTGCCCTTCCTGCTCAAGGTGGAAGGCACCGCGCATCTCACCTCCTACTTCATCAGCCTCCTGCTGGTGATCTACTGCCTGCTCATCTGGCCCACCCTCGCCCCGGTTCACCATAGCTGGATGCATGCGATCTTCATCGATGCGCCGATGTTCCTCATCACCTCGATCCCGTTCATCCTCTATTACCTGATGGCGCAAAAGCAGCTCAACCCCCGCGGCTGGGTGCGGGAGCTGGTGCTGGTGCCCTTTATGATCTCCATCGGCGTCGGCGTCTCGCTCAACAATACGCGCGCGGTGCTGGAAGCCCTGTTCCGCCACGAGAGCCACTTCATTCGCACCCCAAAATACGGCATCAACGCCAAGGGCCAGAGCTGGCGCCGGGGCCGTTACTCGCCGCTCAAGTCCATCCTCATCGCGGTGGAAATCCTTTTCGCCGCCTACTTCATGGGCCTCACCTATCACGCCTGGGATGAAAAAAACTACAGTTCGCTGCTCTTTTTGATTCTCTTTACATGCGGATTTCTGTATGTCGCTTTCAAGTCCATCGCTCAATGGCTGCCAAAGTTCGGCGAGCGGGGGCCTCAGGACGCGGTTCCAGCCTAAAAAAGCATATTTTGCTTGCATCGGCACGATTGATGCTGAATTGCTTGCCACGATGATTTTGAGAAAACTCGCTGCCATTTTGTTCCTCGCATGCGCCACGATCTCCGCGTGGGCTGGAACCGACTCGCCTCGCAGCGTTTTCATCAGCATTCCCGACCAGCGCCTCGTGCTGCTCGAAAACGGAAAAACCATCGCCAAATACCCGGTTTCCACCTCCCGCTACGGCGTGGGCGATAGCTGGCGCAGCTACTGCACCCCGCTCGGCACGCTCGAAGTCGTCCAAAAAATCGGCGCCAACGCCCCGCTCGGCGGTGTGTTCAAGCACCGCCAGTTTACCGGTGAAGTTCTTCAGCCCAACGCCGCCGGTCGCGACCCGATCGTGACCCGCATCATGTGGCTCAACGGTATGGAAAGCGGCAACCAGCATGCCTACCAGCGCGGCATCTACATTCACGGCACGCCGGTGGAAAATCTCATCGGCCAGCCCGCCAGCTACGGCTGCATCCGCATGCGCTCCAAGGACGTGGCCGCGCTTTTCGACGCTCTCCCGGTCGGCACCAAGGTCACGATCCTCGCCCAGCCCGTCCGCAAAATTCTCGCCGAGCTGCGCAACCAGCCCGGTGCCTTCACCCCCAAGACCATCGCAGCCACCACTCCAGCCAAGCCTGCGGTTGACAAGACGGCAACGGCCAGCGCCACCGCGATCAAATCGGGCAAGCTGATCGCCCGCGCGAATTGATTTAGTTCCCTGTCCTCAAGCGCACTCTTTCGCGCTTTGCTTTTAGCGCAGTTCTGACTCGAAAATGAGGCGGCAGAGGGAGATCGAATGCTTCCCCATCAGTCCGCTTTCAAATTCCCATCAATCCCAACGGGATTGTGTCCCAAAGCCCAAGGTTGCGCGCCGCGCTACCTTGGGTAAACCCCACCCATTAATCTCAACCGCAACGCGGTTGGGCGGTTTTTGCTGATTGGTTCCCGGAATAGCGCAGGCACGCAACCCCGGGCTTGGCGCCGGAACGCCGTTGGCGTTCTCCAGCAAAATATTTTCATCCCGCGTGGTGGCCCCGCAGCGGGGCATGGAAATCTCGAAATCAATTTCTGAATTATGGCTCAACCTCGGGATCATCCTGAGACACTCAACCTGCTTTGCCGGATTGAAAGACAGGGAAGAACCTGTGCTCTAGTGGCGGTCCGTGACCGTCGCATTCACGCTCGCTGGCACTTTCAACGAGGGTCATGGGCCGCCGCTACAGCTGATGGCCAAGCGCGCCCCTCCCCTCGTGCCTTCGTGGTAAAAACTTGCCTCCCAACGGCACATCTTTTCCTACCCCACCCGCTACTTGGCGGTGATCCCAAGCTCAAGCGTATCCGTCTTTGATGAATCGTTGCCGGAAGTGGCCGTCAGCGTGCTGGAAGTCGTAGCGCCACTCGCTGCGGAATCGTTCGTGATCGTCCAGAGCAGTTTCAGCGTTTTCAAGGGCTGAATACTCGGGAGGGCGGCCGAGGTCGTGGAGGAATCCAAAAGGGCGGTGCCGCTGCCCTTTACCGTCACGGTTTGCGAGAAACCAGTCGCCAGGCCGGGAACCGACATCGTAAAGGCATCCGCCACCGAACTGTCGTTTTGGATGGTCACGGGAATGGTAATGCTCTTGCCCTTCGCAATCTTCAAATCCAATGAGCCGCCCGATGCCCCTTTGCCAATCACTTTTCCCGTCGCGCTGGTCATATACAGGTCGGGGTCCGCATCCGTATCCACATTGACCGCGATTTGCGAACCCCTGTCGAAAACGACGGTGGGCGAGCCGCCGGTGAAGAAGGAAAAACCGAGCAGCTTCGTCTTGAACCCGCACAACCCATCGGCAGTAATCCCGGCCCGCAGCGAGACCACGCCCGACACCGTGAACGCGCCATACTTGAACTTGCCGTGCTTGGTCACCGAAACGACGGTCAGCGGAAGTTTGCCGCCGGGATTGTAGAGCCGTCCGCTCAGAAACGAGTCCGGGTTCTTCACTCCGAGCGTCTCCAGCATATCCGAAAGTTGAGTGCCCGCTGGAATATACGTGGACAGGAATCCCGTCCCGTGGACGGTGCCGGTGATCTCGTAGTCATAGACGGTGGAGGCGTCGATGCTCGTCGTGCTCTGCACGGAAGGTGGTTTTCCGCTTTTGAACTCGAGCCCGGTTAAATCCACCGTTACTGAGGAATCAGCCAGCGCGCGCTCCCCGGAAAACGCCGAAAGCAGAAGCCCCATGCCCAACACCATGGAACGCAGGAAGAATGGACGGGAGAGATTTGAAACACACATGTGATGACTAGGGGTTATCGTTTGCTTGTGGTGACGCGTGATGCCGTTTTGCGCAATCCAGGCCATGGAATCCATTAGCCTTGTCGCCAATCATTCCCATCCCTGTTCATTAGGTCAATCCAATTCCCTTTCCGACTCCGTTTCAAAGATGAAAGAGTGCCATTCCATTGCCCGGAGACACTTCCCGGCTGTAGCGACGGTCTATGACCGTCGCCGTTTTTCCAGACCCCACCGACGGTCATAGACCGCCGTTACAACTTTGTGCTTCTGCAGGCAATGGCGCTCTATTTCATTGCGTCCAATACCATTCGCAAAAAGACACCATCGGAAAAGCGGGCATTATGCCCCTGCCTTACAATCACCAATCCCCCGGAGGGAATCACATAGAGCCGCTGGTAACCCGAGCCCAGTGACACCACCAAATCCGCAGGAACCCCGCGGGCTATGCACACACCCCGCCAGTTTTCCCGGTACCAGGCCGGCTCCAGGGTATCCTCGATATCCACTTCCCGGGCACCATCGGCGGCGTTGCGGTTATTCCAAAAGCCCAGGCCGAAGGAGGGATTCGCCCGCGTGCCTTTAAAGCATTGCGCCAGCAGGCCAGGCTCCACGATCTGGCGAATCCCATAACGCCCCTTTTGCAGAATGAGCTGCCCCACCTTGGCCCAGTCGCGGGCGGTCACGATAAAGCTGGTGGCAAAGAGCGGATTCCCCGCGGGATCTTCGTAGTGATCGGCCAGGGTAATATCGAGCGGATCGAGCACCCGGCTCTGGAGATAGGCAAAGGGCTTCGTGTGCAGACGCTCCAGCTTGCGGCGCAGGATTTCGCAGAGAATCTGGTAATGGCTGGGGCCATAGGTGAAGGCATGGCCCGGGGCCGCGACCATGGGTGTGATGAGGGCGGCGGCATTGGCGTCCGGGAGATCGTGCCGCTGCAAGGCGGAATTGGGGGCCAGGCCGGAGGTGCAGGTCATGAGCTGGCGAATGGTCATCCGCTTCCGGTGCGGGTCGTTTCGCCATTCCGGCAATGTCTCAGAAACCGGCTCATCCAACGACAAGATCCCCTCTTTTACCGCCGCCAGGGTGGCCAGCACCCAAAAACCTTTCGTCCCGCTAAAAATCTTGCAGGCGGAGTTGGACTTCACCCCTTTTGCATAGCTCTCAAACACCCGATTTCCATGATCCAGGACCAGGAAATCAAAGCCCCCCCTCTCTTCGGAATAACTGGCGGCACGTTGCAATGCGGCCTCATTCATCCCAAAGGCTGTTACCGAAAAGCACAGCAGGCACAGAACCACCCCCCATTTCATCATATTACTTCAACCTCCTTCGGCTTTTCAGAGCTGGATTGAGCGCTTCGCGGCATCAACCAGTAAAAGATCAACGCGACCAGCATAGTGACCAGGCCCGCCAGCGATTCGCGCCATTGAATCTTCAGCAGATACCCCATGGTCGCGAGAGTAATCCCCACAAAAATGGCGGGTGCCACTGGATAGCCCCACGAGCCCTTCACCACCACCCCCCTCCAGTGCAAAACGAACACCCCCCCAATTGCCAGCAGTGTGCACAAATTCAGAGTAAATTGCGTGTAAACCAGCACGTTTTGAAAAGTCCCCCACCAAATCAACCCATTCACCAGAGCCAGCTGTAAAAGGCTCGCCACTCTCGGCACCCCCCGGGCATTGGTGTAGGACAACCAGTGCAGAGCCCGGTAGTCTTCACCCATTACCTGCGCGACGCGTGGTCCGGCCCAAGTCATCGCGCTGATGCTGGAGATCAACGCCAGACAAATCAACCCACTGAATACCTTTCCCCCCTCGGCTCCAAAAATGTGCGTTGCCACAATACTTCCCACCTCCAGCTTACCCTTCATCGCATCAATCGGAGTCGTTTTTAAAAAGATGCCATTCAAGGCCAGATACAGCACCGTGACGATCAATGTTCCCACCACCAATGCCATGGGAACCGTGCGCTTGGGCGCATGGATCTCATTCATGATGTAGGTAGCCGCATTCCAGCCCGAATAAGCATACATCACGTAGATCAAAGAGATGGCAAAGGGGGTACCCCCCATTTGCGAGAAATCGTGCGCTTTTGGCTGAAAAGAAACCGAGCCGTGACTCGAAACCACCCCACCTACCACCACCAATCCCACAATGAGCCCCAGCTTTAAAAGAGTGGCCGCGGTTTGAAATCGCCCACCAGCTTTCACACTATGCAAGTGGACCAGCGCCACCCCTATCGTGAGCAACGAGGCCAGCAACGATCCATTTACTCCTGGCCAGAGCGTTTCAAAATACTTTCCAAAAGCCATCGCCGCCAAGGCAAGTGGAGCAGCAAATCCCACCGTCATCGAAACCACCCCCGCCACAAACCCCACCGCCGGCGAATAAATGCGCGAAAGAAAGTGATACTCGCCCCCCGAACGCGGCATCGCCGTCGCCAGCATCCCATATCCCAACGCCCCGCACAGCGCGAGCAACCCGCCCACCAGCCAGAGCACCATCAGCACAAACCCCGACTGGAGATCCACCACCTGAAACCCCAGGCTCGTAAATACCCCCGTCCCCACCATATTCGCCACCACGACGCTGATGACGGTCCAAAGCGAAATTTTGTTGAGTGTGCGGCCTGGTTTCATGCTGTTAGCAGGAATAGACCAAGAGTATGCGACGCATCCCCAACCGCAATCTTTAAACCGCAATTCCGCCGGCCAAGCGGATCAAGCCTAGGACGGAGGCAACATGGAAGCCTGCTGAATGCGTTTACGCCATTGCTGGATCAAGGCGGTCACATCCTCCGGCGGCGTCTGCACCGCAGACGGGGTGTTGCCATACTGATAAGAGGACAACCCTTCCCCGACTTGCAGGTACAGTGGCAGCCGGCTTTTGACATCAATCACCGCCTGGGCATCGACCAAATCAGACGCTCCCGGGGTCGGCGATTTGATTTTATCCTTAAAGATCATGCAATCGACTCCCGCGACTTTTTTGATCCCCTGATAGTTGCCGGCGGAAATCCATCCAAAACCGGTAAAGTCCTGTCGGGAAAAATCCATGTAATAGGCATCCTTGTTCGATGAGGTGGAAAGAATGGGATAAGCAGCATTTGGCTCTTTGGTCACCTGCACTTCGCCGATGCACCATTTATCCATCTTTTCGCCATTCCCCGTCGCCATGAGGACATGGTAAACCGGCTTGGTTTTGATGATGTTGATCCGGTAATCGCTAGTATCGAAAGCAGGCTTTTCGCCCGGCTTGGCGGATTTGTCGTCGGGCACGGTGGCCGCCCCACGGAAGGTAATGGTCCATTGGGCCATATCGGGGGCATGATTCAGCAAAGGGCCCGGAGGGAGCTCCGGCTTGGGAGTGGCCTGGGCGGCGGGCTGCTGGGCTTTGACCATGACCGCACAGCACAGGAGAGCGAGGATAGAGGCTGCTTTTTTCATTCTTTTACGGTTTCAATCTTTTTGTCGATGACCTGGCCGGTGAAGCGGTCAATGGCTACGTGGACCCAGTAGCGTTGCTCGCCCTCCACGATAAACTTCGAGGCATCCGCCGCCGTCGCAGGGTAACGACCAGTCTGCGCCACGAGATCGATCATGAGATTCCATGTGCGCGCAGTGCCTGCGGCCGAGAGGGGGCGCACCGCCGCCTCCCGGAATCGCTGGATGTTCGCATAGGTCTGGTTGGAGGAGAGAATACTGGTCAGATCCTTGCTCAAACCATCATACCCCGTGCTGCCATTGATCGGCGCACTGCTGGAAGCGCCCGGGATCCATTTTCCCACAATCTCCGCCAGGTTGGTGAGCTTGCCGGCGCCAGTAGCGGTGGAGGCCGTTCGGGTGACCAGCGCAGCCGCCACTTGATCAGCCAGCCCTCCGGTAGCGGAAGGCAGGATGGTGGTGGGGTCCTGATCATCGATGTAAGCCCCTCCCATAAGGGCTCTGAGGACTACCTGTTGCTGGGTGTTCAGGTTTACCTTGCCGGCGACCAGTCCATCCACGTTGTCGGTGTCGTTGATGCAAAAGACATCCAGCAGCCCGGTGTCGCCACTTTCGGGCGTGAAGAAATCGAGATTTTTCCACGGCGTGCCGGAGAAAACATATCCAAGCTCGGCTACAGACTGGAATGGGCGATGCAAGATCCACGGGCGGCTCTGGCTTTGGCTGGCCACCGTCGCCGGGCCGGGATTCAGGGTGGAAGCCATCGGCAGCCCTGTCATCCCACTGGTTCCTGCAAACGTCGTATTGTAGCCCCCCATGGCGCGACGGACGACATTATCCGCATCCGCATAATACATCGCGCCACCGGCGGTGGCCGCATAGGGATCGGTGCCAAAGGAGCCGGAGTATTTCAATCCGTTGTAAGTCGAGGAAATCGCATTTTGCTCCAGGAGACCCATCACCATTTTTGGATTGTTCCAGCCCACATTTTGGTTTGCGACCGTGGTCACATAGAACCCGGCATCCGCCGTCGGGCGATTCGAAATCAATACACTGTTTTTGGCATCGATCCATTCGCTGGCGTTGGCCAGGGTCTTGTCCGAAACCCCGTAGGCGACGTTGGGATCGGGCAGGGTCGATGGCCTGACCGCAGCGCCGGGCGCGTTGTATCCGTTGCTATTACTGGAGCCGCCCGCGCTGGTAATCTGACCGAACTGCGACGAGCGCGGGTCGGTAAAGGACGACCAGATGTCGATGGCCTGCATCAGCCCTCCCGCGCCATTCGCTCCCAGAACGCTATGGAACCAGGCACTGTTTGGCTGGACATACTTGGCATCGTAAGTGATCCAGTTTGCCGAGTTGCTCGGGTCTTGGAACTGCATCCGGAGCGTAAGATTTGAACCGACCTGCGCAGCAATATCGCTGCGGTAGATGTTTCGCGCCGTCGAAGGCGACTGGTTGGCAACGCGGGGTCCCACCCATTCCGACGGAAACAATCCAATCGGAATGCCCACATACTGCGTGCTGCTGGTGACCCCAACCGAGGCGGGCAGGACGAGAGGGTTGGTCACATCCGCCGTAAAACCTTGATTGGAGGTAAAAGCGACGCCACTCGTGGTTTGGATTTTCTGGTAATCGACATCCGGGGCCGCGGTGGCGCTCCATTTGGAAGAGTCGATGTGCAAGTTGCTACCGGATGGAATTCCGTAACGCCCCAGCAGGGTGGGCTCGCGGAAAAGGGTGGAATTGGGGATATCAAAGGCCAGGGCCGTATTGGACGGGATGAGAGGATGCAGATACCCCTTGTAGCTGCCAGTAATCTCAGTTCCAGTGCCTCCGCTGTTGCGCGAAAAAGGAGGGACGCTGCCGCCACTAGGCTCCGCTTTGGTATAAGAAAGAGGGTTTCCCGGACCTCTGGTATCCTCACCCGTGGCGGTAAATTGATTATACGAGCTATAAGAGGTGGTGCTGATGCTGTTCGGATCCGTGCTGTCAGCCACCATCCGATAGGCCGTCGGCCGCACCGTCGGCATGGGATTGTTTTGATCGTGCGGATTCCAAATCTCGGGCATCAACATCACCATCACCACCCCGGGATCTTTCAGCAGGCCCTGACTCGCCCCGTATCCAGAACCAGCAGCAACCGTCCCTGCGGCGGCATTTACAACCGGGAGACTTCCCGTAATCACCGGATTTTCGTTCCGAATTTTCAACACGCCCCACCGGGCCCGGTACATGTAGGGATTATTGTCCACGCCGTAAAACTCGCGCGTCGTCGTTCCATCGTTGAAGCTAATCCGCACCCCGTAGCCATCCACTCGCGACTGGGCGATGATGTTGGCGCCAATTTGCATGATCGCGCAATCGAAGGAAATATCCCGTTGCGCATAGAAGTCCGCCATGCTGGTGGTGCCGCCAAATTTCGTGAGCGCCTTTGCTTTTGATCCGGCTCCGATGCTGGCTTTCAGCAATTCGAAGAAGTCGGGTTCCCGCGGGGTGCCAAGGTAGGCGAGCCCGGCGGTATCGCCGGGAGCCCCGAGCCTCATCACGGCCCCCGAGGTGCCGCTGCCCGTGGTTCCGTTGTGAACATCATAAACCCACTTGCCCAGCTTGCTCCCCGAGTCGGCCACCCAGTCCAGACCAAAGTACTTGCGGATATTATCCGCCGTCCCTTCCTTGAGGAAGCTGTACGGGATGTTGTAGGTATTGATCAAGGTCTGGATATCAGGATCGGTCTGCGCGCGTGGCGAAGTAGGCGGAGAACCTGCGGGATCGCCACCACTGGGCCCCATGTAGGTCAGCCAGGCGAGTCGCATAAGCGCAAACCGCTTCTTGACCAATGGCTCTCCAAGCACGGCCTGGGTTCCATCATTCCGGGTAAAGGTCTTTCTGACCCGCACCGTCAGAAAAGCCGGGTTTACATAGGTATCCAGGCCGGCCTGGTTATTTCCACCATTGGCGATCGTCTGGACTTGGGGGGCAGATCCGTTGTAACCGGGCAAACCGGAGGAAATGGATTGCGTCCGCGCATAGGAAGGCTGGTTCAGATCCCGGCTGAACGTTGTCAGGTATTGCAACGAATCCATCGTCGCGCTGGTGGCGGAGAGATTGGAGAGGAAGGAGATGAACTGCTGTCGGCCGGTAAAGAGATGGTCCGATTGGTTGGTCCCAGTCAGCTTCTGGTTGGCAGTCGTCAGGTTTCCCGTTTGCAGGCCGATGACATAAGCGAGGTAATTGGTCGCGGTCGTCCCGGAAAAAGTGTAGTTGGGAAAGGTTCCGCCCGTTTGCATGCTGGCCCCGTTTCTCCAGCCAACCAGCGAATTTACCTGCCCGGCGGTGAGACCAGTCTGCGTAAGATCGGCAAAGGCTTCGGAGGATTTGTACCCGAAGGAAGCCCCCGGAGTCGGGGTGGGAGAAGGGCTGGGATAGCCAGCCACATTGACATCGAGGAGCCCGCCTTCATCATAGATATTATAAGCGTAGCGCCCAATCACCACGCTCCCATCGGTGCTCGCGGTACCAGTATATTTGTTTCCCCTCGAGGCAAGCGTCAAAGCATTCCAAGCCGTGGGGTTGCTCCCATTTCGCGCCACCAAGACCCAGTCGGGGACGCCGATATTGGTGTCCGCCGGGGTGTAATCGGTGGTGGCCTTTGCCTTGAGGAAGAGCGGCTTGTTCCAGCGAGCAGCGGAGATTGACCGGCCATTCAACGAAGCTACTGAGGTTGCCGATTGGGCGGAGGGGCCAATCGCCCGGTTACTGGGAGGAAAAGTCGATTCACTCGGATAATTGGTCGCATCGGTGCTGGGGAAGAACGGTTTTTGATAGACACTCTGTTTGACTAAAACCGGCGGTGTGCTGGTTCCTTTGACGACGCGGGATGGAACCATTGCGACGGCGGTCGGGATATACAGATTCGTCGTGATCGGCGACGGCATGGGGTTCGGAGCGGTTGATCCCGCTGCGATTTCCTGCCGCAAGTCATCAATGACTGAATTGGTTGCACCGAGCGCAAAGGCCTGGACACGAGTCTGGCTGGCACTGGAAGTGGAGATCTGGCGGTCGCTCATCGCACGGCTGAAGTACGCCACCACCAGACCGGTGAGCAGCACGACAAACGCCAGCACGATAATGAGCGCAACGCCTTTGCGATTGCTCCCGGCCCTTGGGAGCGAATTTGGGGTTCGCATAAGCAATTATTTGGGGTTAATGATTAGGATTGGGGAATTTTAAATAGGCAATTGGCGGATAATAGACTGAAATATAGCGGTTTGAATTGAGAAATCGAAAAGGGATCAGTTTTTCACCAGCGGAATACTGCGCTGGTAAATGCGAATCTGCGAAGTGACCGCCACGGGGAGGGTCGGCCAGGTCGTTGCAGGGGTAAGTACGAGATTTCCCCACACGGTCGGACTCGCCATCAGCTTTGGCTTTTGTTTTGAATTGCTGGTCGAGGTGGGATCGGCCACTTGTAAATCGGTGTTTTTAATATCGCGGAACGGGGCCGCGAGGGCGGTAAAGTTGCCCGCCGTCAGGAGTCCATTGGACGCGCTGGCCAGCACTTTCTGGCTCGAAGAATCCATAACCGCAATGGCAACGATAATGGAGGAAACATCGGTGACGCCCGCTCCCACCCAAACAGCCTGGCCAACGGTCGCATCCACGCAAATGTATCCCCTCGATCCATCCCACCACCGCGATCCGACGGAGAACCCGGCCGAGGAATCGCTTTGCGCAGTCGGCCCGCCGGAACTTGTGGAATTATATTTGGGAGTTGTCGTGGACGATCCCGTAGGAGGATTGCTGTAAAGCAATGGCTGTTCAGAGAAAGTCCCGTCGGTGAGCTGGAAGCAATACTCAAAGCGGAAAACCCCGTCGCCGATGGAGTGAAAATAGTTGTTGTTCGTCGATGTGTTCGCCGTAGCCAGGGCGTTGAGATAGACTGAAAATGCGCCCTT
>Ga0157376_10002932_pt1 | contig 11710 bp, 10 predicted proteins | sample M45metaG_FD_121801 | JGI IMG/M metagenome (GOLD analysis project Ga0157376, IMG submission 121801) | Miscanthus rhizosphere microbial communities from Kellogg Biological Station, Michigan, USA - M4-5 metaG | ecosystem: Host-associated > Plants > Roots > Rhizosphere > Soil | place: USA: Michigan... | reverse complement strand
CGCGGCGACCGCGTCAAGGGCCCGATCAAGTCGATCACCGACTTCGGCGTGTTCGTCGGCCTGGCCGCCGGCATCGACGGCCTGGTGCACCTGTCCGACCTCTCGTGGAACGAAACCGGCGAAGCCGCGGTTCGCAACTACAAGAAGGGCCAGGAAGTCGAGGCGATCGTGCTGGCCGACGACGTCGACCGCGAGCGCATCAGCCTGGGCATCAAGCAGCTGGACGCCGACCCGTTCACGACCTTCGTGTCCGTGCACGACAAGGGCTCCGTGGTGTCGGGCAAGGTCAAGACGGTGGACCCGAAGGGCGCCGAGATCGACCTGGGCCAGGACATCCTGGGCTACTTGCGCGCCTCGGAAATCTCCCGCGACCGCGTGGAAGACGCGCGCAACGTGCTGAAGGAAGGCGATGAAGTGTCGGCCGTGGTCGTGAACATCGACCGCAAGACGCGCAACATCCAGCTGTCCATCAAGGCGAAGGACATGGCCGACGAGCAAGGCGCGATGGCCAACCTGAGCCAGCAATCGTCGCGCGAGAACGCCGGCACGACCAGCCTGGGCGCCCTGCTGCGCGCCAAGCTGGACAACAGCGAGAAATAAGAGCACAAGGATTGTCATGCCGGACTTGATCCGGCATCCAGGGGTTCCCTGGATTGCGGGTCAAGCCCGCAATGACAGCCCCCGGCCCCAATGACCCGATCCGATCTCGTCGAAGAACTCGCGGCGCGCTTCAGCCAGCTGACGCACCGCGATGCCGAGTACGCCGTCAAGACCATTCTCGACGCGATGAGCGAAGCGCTGGTGCGCGGTCACCGCATCGAGATCCGCGGCTTCGGCAGCTTCTCGATCAACCGGCGCCCGCCCCGCATGGGACGCAATCCGCGTTCCGGCGAGAGCGTGCACATCCCCGAGAAGCGTGTCCCCCACTTCAAGCCGGGCAAGGCCCTGCGCGAGGCGGTGGACAAGCGCACGGCTGAAATCGAGGCCGGCACCAAGTAGCCGGTCGCTAGAATCGGCTTCTCCACAGAGGAGACGGATGAAATACCTCATGTGGCTGCTGAAGGCAGCCATTTTTTTTACGCTGTTCGCCTTCGCGCTGAACAACCAGCAGCTGGTGACCGTGCATTTCTTCTTCGGCACGGAATGGCAGGCGCCGCTGGTGCTGGTGGTGCTGGCCGCCTTCGCGCTGGGGCTGATCGTTGGGGCGCTCGGCATGGTGCCGCGCTGGTGGAAGCACCGGGTCGCGGCGCGGCGCGCCCACCAGGCGGCGGCAACGCCGGACGCGCAAGCCGCCAACACGGGACACCATGGACTTTGACCTGAGCTGGCTGCTCTGGGGCCTGCCGATCGCCTTCGTGCTGGGCTGGCTGGCTTCGCGCCTGGACCTGCGCCAGTTGCGCATCGAGAACCGCCAGGCCCCCAAGGCGTATTTTCGCGGCCTTAACTTCCTCTTGAACGAACAGCAGGACCAGGCCATCGACGCGTTCATCGAGGCGGTGCAGAACGACCCGGACACCTCCGAATTGCACTTCGCGCTGGGCAACCTCTTTCGCCGCCGCGGCGAATACGAACGCGCAGTGCGTATCCACGAGCACCTGCTCTCGCGCGGGGACCTGAGCCGCGCCGAGCGCCATCGCGCGCAACACGCTCTTGCGCTGGATTTCCTCAAGGCCGGCTTGCTGGACCGCGCCGAGGAGGCGTTGCGCAAGCTGGAAGGCAGCGCGTTCGAAGGCCAGGCCCTCCTCGCATTGCTGGCGATCTATGAGCGCACGCGGGACTGGCCGCAAGCGGCCGAGATCGCGCGCAAGCTCGAGGCTTCCGGGCAAGGCGATTTCAGCGGCCGGCAGGCACACTATCTTTGCGAGCAGGCCGGCAACGCGCCGCCCGAGCAGGCGGAGCGGCTGCTGCGTCAGGCCATGGAAATTGCACCCGCGGCGGCGCGGCCGGGCATGGACCTGGGCGCCTTGCAGCGCCGCGCCGGCAATTCGCAAGCAGCCTTCAAGACGCTGGCCCGCCTGGCCCGCTCGGCACCGGCTTCCATCCCCCTCGTGGCCAAGCCGCTGACCGAAGCCGCCATCGCCTGCGGCCAGCAGGCGCAGGCCCTCGAGATCCTCCACGGCAGCTATGAACTCTCGCCCTCGCTCGACGTGCTCGAAGGCATCGTCGCGCTGGAGCCCGACAGCACCGCCGCGCGCAACTGGTATGTGACGCACCTGGAGCGCGAGCCCTCGCTCGTCGCCGCATCGAAGTGGCTCGCAGGCGAGAAACTCGAGCACGAGGAATTCCATCCCAAGGTGCAAAGCGCGCTCGACCACGCCGTGAAGCCGCTGACGCGCTATCGATGCGCCGCTTGCGGCTTCGAGGCCAAACAACATTTCTGGCAATGCCCGGGCTGCCAGGCCTGGGACAGCTATCCCGCACGACGCGTAGAAGAACTATGAAGCACCCCCGAAGCGCCTGCGGCGCCTCCCCCTCAAGGGGGCGCCACCAGCGGCCCGGCAAAGCCGGTTCCGCGGTGGCCCTGGCAAAGTCAGTGGAGATCTCGAAATGAATTTTCCGACGAAGGAAAAGCTGGCGAAAGCGCGTGTGCTGGTGGTCGGCGACCCGATGCTGGACCGCTACTGGTACGGCGCCGTCGACCGCATCTCGCCCGAGGCGCCCGTGCCGGTGGTGAAAGTCTCGCGCGAGGAAGAACGCATCGGCGCCGCGGCGAACGTGGCGTACAACGTCGTGACACTGGGCGCTCGCGCCAGCTTCCTGGGCGTCGTCGGCGAGGACGAACCGGGCCGCCGCCTGGAAGCGCTGCTGCGCGAAACCGGCATCGCCGCGCACCTCAAGCGCGACCCGGGGCTGCGCACGACCGTCAAGCTGCGCGTCATCGGCCGGCACCAGCAACTGCTGCGCATGGACTTCGAGAACGAGCCCGACCACGAGGCGCTCGCGTCGCAGACCGAGGCCTTCGACCAGCTCGTCCCGCAGCACGACGCCGTGCTCTTTTCCGACTATGGCAAAGGCGGACTCGCGCACATCACCTCGATGATCCGCGCCGCGAAGGCCGCGCGCAAAGCCGTGCTGGTCGACCCGAAAGGCAGCGACTACGAGCGCTACGCCGGCGCGACGTTGATCACCCCGAACCGGCTCGAGCTGCAACAGGTGGTGGGTTCCTGGCGCAACGACGACGAGCTGCGTGAGAAGGCGCAGAAGCTGCGCGAGTCGCTGGGCCTCGGCGGGCTGCTCGTCACCCTCGGCGAGGACGGCATGACGCTCTTCGACGGCCTGGGGCAGGTGCACGTGCAGGCGCAGGCGCGCGAAGTGTTCGACGTGACGGGCGCCGGCGACACGGTGATCGCGACGCTGGCCGCGCTGATGGCCAGCGGCATGAGCGCGCGTGAGGCGATGCCGCATGCCAACAAGGCGGGCGGCATCGTCGTCGGCAAGTTCGGCACCGCCACCGTTTCGTACGAGGAGCTGTTCGCATGAGCGCAGCGCAGAACCGCTTCAAGCAAGCGAAAGCCCCCTCGGGGGGCAGCCTGGCGCAGCCAGGCGTGGGGGCCACATGACACGTATCGTCGTCACCGGGGCCGCCGGGTTCATCGGCAGCAATCTCGTGAAAGGGCTGAACGCGCGCGGCATCGACGACATCATCGCCGTCGACGACCTCACGCAGGGCGACAAGTTCCGCAACCTGGCCGACCTGAAGATCGCCGACTACGTCGACGCCGACATGTTCTACGACCTGTTCGCCGAGGGCTTTTTCGGCAAGGTCGAGGCCGTCTTCCACGAAGGCGCGTGCAGCGACACGATGGAGACCGACGGCAAGTACGTGATGGACAACAACTACACCTTGTCCTGCGGCCTCTTCAACGCGTGCCAGCAGCGCGGCTCTCGCCTGCTTTACGCGTCCTCGGCCGCGACCTACGGCGGCTCCGACACCTTCCGCGAATCGCCCGAGTTCGAGCGCCCGCTCAATGTGTACGGCTACTCCAAATTGCTGTTCGACCAGCGCATGCGGCGCGAGTGCGGGCCCCAATTCAAGAAGGCCAAGCGCCAGGTCGCGGGCTTTCGCTACTTCAACGTCTACGGCCCGCGCGAGCAGCACAAGGGCCGAATGGCGAGCGTCGCCTTCCACCAGTTCAACCAGTTCCGCGCCGAAGGCAAGGTCAAGCTGTTCGGCGAATACGGCGGTTACGGCCCGGGCGAGCAGATGCGCGACTTCGTCTTCATCGACGACGTCGTCGCCGTGAACCTGTGGTTCTTCGACCACCCGGAAAATTCGGGCATCTTCAACCTCGGCACCGGGCGGGCCCAGCCTTTCAACGATGTCGCCGTCGCTGTCGTCAACGCGCTGCGCGCGGACGCGAACCAGCCGGTGTCTGGCGCGAGCGCCGCGGCCGCCAAGGGCCTCATCGAGTACGTCCCGTTTCCGGAAGCGTTGCGCGGCAAGTACCAGAGCTACACGCAGGCGGACCTTTCCGCCCTGCGCGCCGCCGGCTGCGATCACAAATTCGCGGACGTGCAGTCCGGCGTCGCCAGCTATATGGCCGCGCTGGCGGCAGCCCAGCCGAAGGTCTAGCCCGAACTCCCGGTCAACGGGGGTGCGCTCGCCGCCGTTACATAGCGGCACGGCGCAAAGTGGCCGGCATTTTTCCAATCCTCAGGAGAACCCCATGTTGAAGAAGATCCTGGCCGTCCTGGCCATGCTGTATGCGGCGGCCTGCTTCGCCGCCGTGGACGTGAACAAGGCGAGCGCGGCCGAGCTGGACAGCGTCAAAGGCATCGGTCCGGCCATCTCGGCGAAGATCGTCGACGAGCGCAAGAAGGGGCCGTTCAAGGACTGGGACGACTTCATCACCCGCGTGAAGGGCGTAGGCGACAAGAACGCTGCCAAGCTCTCCGAAGGTGGCTTGACGGTGAACGGCGCGGAGTTCAAGGGCGCCGCGGCGACCAAGACCGAAACCAAGGCCGCCGCCAAGGACGAGAAGAAGGCCGCCAAGGGAGAAAAGAAGGCCGAGGCCAAGGCCGAAGCCAAGCCGGCCGCCGCCGCTTCCGCTTCCGCGATGAAGGAAGACAAGAAGGACGCGAAGGCCGAAGCCAAGGCCAAGAAGGAAGCCGAGAAGAAGGCCAAGGCCGAAGAGAAAGCCAAGAAGGCCGAGGAAGCCAAGGCCAAGAAGGAAGAGGAAAAGAAGGCGAAGGCTGACGCCAAGAAGGCCAAGGCCGAGAGCGCCAAGACCGCCGCCAGCGCAGCCAAGCCGGCCGCGAGCGCGAAGAAGTAAGGCGCGCCGCGTCGAGACAAAAAACCCGCTGCGGCGGGTTTTTTGTTGCTCGCTCAGGCCAGCATGATCAGGTCGGTGGCGCCGGGATCGACGCCCGCCTGCATCAGCAAGGCGGTCACCTGGCCGCGATGATGGGTCTGGTGGTTGAAAAAATGGGTGAGCGCCTTCCACGCCGGGTGCTCGCGGGCCACGCCTGACTTGTTCGTATAACGCATGACGCAGACCGGGAATTCCGGCGGCATTTCCTCCATCCACGCTTCGATCGCCGCATCGAGCGACTCACGCTTGCGCTGCAGTGCTGCCCAGTCCTCGAACAACACCGTGCCGTGCACGGCCGAGGCCGGCACATCGAGCAGTCCACCACCCAAGGAAGGAAACGCCGTACCCAACCGCGCGAAACGCTGCAGCCACACCTCGTCGCCCCACACGATGTGGTTCAGCGTGTTGTGGATGGAGCCGAAGAAGGCGCCGCGATCGCGCTTGCGCTCTTCGTCGGTGAGCTTCCCGCACGCATCGTAGAGGCGCTCGTTGAACCAGCGGTTGTAGCGGGCGAGAAACCGGTAGTTGTCAATGAAGGTGCTGCTCATGCGGGCCATTGTGCCGCGCTTGCGTGGCCAGCGCTTCGGGCACGCAGCGCTCGAAGCGCGGCATCATGGCATTGAGCCGCGCGTTCGCCTCGCATTGGCCGAGATCCTGCGCGAGGTAGAGATAAACCTCGGGCCGTAGCAGCCACAAGTCCATCGGCGAACCCGCCCGGCGAATCTTTTCCACCGCACGGTGCCGGTGCGCGTCGCCGCACTGCTGCACGGCCAACATCATCTCGTAGCGCAGGCAAGCCAGCTCGGCTTCGGGAGACGCATGGTGGCGATCGGCCGCCGCCGCATCGGCATCAGCGACGCGTCCGGCGGGAAACAGCAGTCTGTGGACCCAGGCTATTGCAGGCATCGCAGCCTCCTCGTGTGGGTTAGCCGTCAGGGCTTGCCGAAACCGCCGCCGCCTGGCGTGTGGATTTCGAACACGTCGCCCGGCTTCATCTCCGCCTGGCCGATGTGGCCGAGCTCCTCGACGCCGCCGTTCACGCGCACCACCCGGTTGATCCCGACCAGCCCGGGTTGCCCGCCGGCCATGCCGAAGGCGCCGTGCTTGCGCCCGTTCGACAGGATGCTCGCCGTCATCGGTTCGAGGAAACGCACGCGGCGCACGCCGCCATTGCCGCCCTTCCACTTGCCCGCGCCGCCCGAGCCCTTGCGGATTTCGTAGCTGTCCAGCCGCACCGGGAAGCGGAACTCCAGCACCTCCGGGTCCGTCAGGCGCGAGTTGGTCATGTGCGTCTGCACGACGCTCGTGCCGTCGAAGCCTTCGCCCGCACCGCTGCCGCCCGATATGGTCTCGTAGTACTGGTGCCGCTCGTTGCCGAACGTGAAGTTGTTCATCGTGCACTGGCCGGCCGCCATCACACCCAGCGCGCCGTACAGCGCATTGGTGATGCAGGTGGACGTCTCGACATTGCCCGCCACCACTGAAGCGGGCGGATTGGGGTTGAGCATCGAGCCCGCGGGGATGATCACCTTGAGCGGCTTCAGGCAACCCGCATTGAGCGGGATGTCGTCGTCCACGAGCGTGCGGAAAACGTAGAGCACGGCGGCCATACAGACGGCCGTCGGCGCATTGAAGTTATTGAGTTGCTGCGCCGAAGTGCCGGTGAAATCGATCTCGGCGCTGCGCTTTTTCGCATCGACCCGGATCGCGACGCTGATCTTCGCGCCGTTGTCCAGCGGCAATGTGAACGAGCCGTTCTTCAGCCGCGTGATCACGCGCCGCACCGACTCCTCGGCGTTGTCCTGCACGTGGCGCATGTAGGCCTGCACGACGTCCAGCCCGAACTGGTCGACCATCTTGCGCAATTCCTGCACGCCCTTTTCGTTGGCGGCGATCTGCGCCTTCAAGTCCGCCATGTTCTGCTCGGGATTGCGGCTCGGATACTTGCCGCTCTTGAGCAGCGCGATCATCTCGGCCTCGCGCAGCGTTCCGCGATCGACCAGCTTGAAGTTGTCGATCTCCACACCCTCTTTCTCAATTAAGGTCGAGAAAGGCGGCATCGAGCCCGGCGTGGTGCCGCCGATGTCGGCATGGTGCCCGCGCGAGCCCACGTAGAACAGCGGCTTGTCGCTGCGCGCCGCGGCCAGGTACACCGGCGTGATCACGGTGACGTCGGGCAAGTGCGTGCCGCCGTGATACGGATCGTTGAGGACGTAGACGTCGCCGGGCGACATGCGGCCGGCATTCTCGCGGATCACCGTCTTGATGCTCTCGCCCATGGAGCCCAGGTGCACCGGCATGTGCGGCGCGTTGGCGATCAAGTTGCCTTCGGCATCGAACAGCGCACAGGAAAAGTCCAGCCGCTCCTTGATGTTCACCGAGTAGGCCGTGTTCTGCAATTGCAGGCCCATCTGCTCGGCGATGTTCATGAAGAGGTTGTTGAACACCTCCAGCAACACCGGGTCGACCTTGGTGCCGGCGGCGAACTTCATCTCGCGCGCGACGCGGCGATCCAGCACCAGGTGATCGAGCGCCGTGAGTTGCGCTTCCCAACCCGGCTCGACGACGGTCGTCGCGTTCTTCTCGGCGATGATCGCCGGGCCGGGGATCAGGTCACCGGGACGCAGGTCCTCTCGCACCACCAGCGCGGCATCGTGCCACTGGCCGCCCGAGTACATGCGCACGGTCTCGCGGCGCGGGACGTCGCGCACCGGATTCAGGTCGAAGCGCGGCTCGGCCGGCGCGTCGCCCGCGACGATGGCCTCGACCGACACGGCCTCGACCATCATGCGCTTGCCTTGCATGAGGAACGAGAAGCGCTGGCGGTACGCGGCTTCGAAACCGGCGACGATCGTGCGCAGGTCGCCGAACGGCACGACCAGCGCAGAGTCGCTGCCTTCGTAGCGGACATGGATGCGGTGGTGGAGGGTCACCGCGCCCGCGTTGGCCTGCTGCTTTTCGAGATCGGCCTGGGCCACGGCGCCGAGCGTATCGAGCCGCTCGGCCACCAGGGGCAAGGTCTCCTGCGCGAGCGGCATCTCGATCGCCTGCTCGCGGATGACGTTCTGGTCCGCCAGGCCCATGCCGTAGGCCGACAGCACGCCGGCCAGCGGATGCACGAACACGCGGCTCATGCCGAGCGCGTCGGCGACCAGGCAAGCATGTTGCCCGCCCGCGCCGCCGAAGCACTGCAAGGTATAGCGCGTGACGTCGTAGCCGCGCGCCACGGAAATCTTCTTGATGGCGTTGGCCATCTGCTGCACGGCGATGTTGATGAAACCCTCGGCCACCACTTCCGCCGCGCGGCCGGTGCGGCCCGCGAGATCGTTGAACTTCGACTGCACGGCTTCGATCGACAGCGGCTCGTTCGCCTTCGGGCCGAAGACCTTCGGGAAGTAGCGCGGCTGGATCTTGCCGACCATGACGTTCGCATCGGTCACGGCCAGCGGTCCGCCGCGGCGATAACTCGCGGGACCGGGATTTGCGCCCGCACTCTGGGGACCGACACGGAAGCGCGAGCCGTCGAACTCGAGGATCGAGCCGCCGCCCGCCGCCACCGTATGGATGCTCATCATCGGGGCGCGCATGCGAACGCCCGCAACCTGCGTTTCGAACTCGCGCTCGAACTGGCCGGCGTAGTGCGAAACGTCGGTCGAGGTGCCGCCCATGTCGAAGCCGATCACCTTCTCGTGACCGCCGAGCTCCGCCGTGCGGGCCATGCCGACGATGCCGCCTGCGGGGCCCGAGAGGATCGCGTCCTTGCCCTGGAAGGCGTGCGCATCCGTGAGGCCGCCCGACGATTGCATGAAGAACAGCTTGACGCCGGGCATGTCACCGGCGACCTGCTCGACGTAGCGGCGCAGGATCGGCGAGAGGTACGCATCGACCACCGTCGTGTCGCCGCGGCTGACGAACTTCATCATCGGGCTGGTTTCGTTCGACGTGCTGATCTGCGTGAACCCCACCTCTTGCGCGAGCCGCTTGGCGGCGCTTTCGTGCTCGGTGAAGCGATAGCCGTGCATGAAGACGATGGCCACGCTGCGCAGGCCCTTGCGAAACGCCGCTTCGAGCTCGCCCCGCAAGACGCGCTCGTCCAGCGGCTGCAGCATCTCGCCTTGCGCGCCGACGCGCTCGTTGGCTTCGATCACGGCCGAATAGAGCAGCTCGGGCAGGACGATGTGGCGGTCGAACAGGCGCGGCCGGTTCTGGTAGGCGATGCGCAGCGCGTCGCGGTAGCCCTTGGTCGTGACCAGCAGCGTCGGCTCGCCCTTGCGCTCGAGCAGCGCGTTGGTCGCGACCGTCGTGCCCATCTTCACGCACTCGACCCGGTCCGGCGTGACCGGCTCGCCCGCTTTCAGCCCCAGCAGGTGCCGGATGCCGGCGACGGCTGCGTCCTTGTACTGCTCGGGATTCTCGGAGAGCAGCTTGTGGGTGAGCAAGGTTCCGTCGGGCCGCTTGGCGACGACGTCGGTGAACGTGCCGCCGCGGTCGATCCAGAACTGCCAGCGCTGGCCGGGGGTGAGGTTTGCGTTTTGCTGCATGACTAGATGGGATTGTCTCAATTTAGCGCGATTGCCGCTGCCGGGTTATTGCGTGTAGTAAGGGATGAAGATCCTGTTGGCTTCATTGCCGACCGATCGTATCCATTCCCGGGAAAACTTCTCGCCCAGGCGCTTGATCTCGTTGTCGAATTCGCGGCTGATACGTTCGATCTTGATGCCATGGGCCCGCAACTCGTTGGTGGAGTCGAGCATGACAGCCTGGCTCCTGGCCCAGCCGCGCGTCTCGGCGCTCGAGGCCGCCTGCAACACGGCTTTCTGCGCCGCGGGCTTCAGGGCAGCGAACGCCTTGGCGTTGACGAACACCACGTTCTTCGGGAACCAGGCGTTGATCTCGTAGTAGTTCTTGATCGGCCCCCAGACCTGGTTTTCCACCCCGGTGACGGCGGACGTGATCATGTTGTCCATGCGCCCTTCGGCGATGGCCTTGTTGACTTCGACCATCGCCACGTCCACCGGCGTCGCCTGCATGTACTCGGCGATGCGGACCGTGGTCTGGTTGTAGGTGCGCATCTTGGTGCCCCTGAAATCGGCCGAGCTCGTGATGGGCTTGTTGGAGAACAATCCTTGCGGCGGCCACGGGACGGAATACAGCAGCTTCAGGCCGCGTTCGGCGAAGTGCTTCTCGATCAGGGGCCGCTGCAACTGCCACATGCGCTGCGCATCGCTGTAGCTGCTGACGACGAAGGGGATCGAGTCGGCGCCCGCGATCGGGATGTCCTTGACCATGCTGGACATGATCGTCTCCCCGGCTTCCACCTTGCCCGCTTCGACCGCCGGGCGGATGTCGTTCAGCTTGAACAGCGTATTGTTCGGATGGACCTCGATCTTCAGCTGGCCGCCGGTGGCCTGCTCCACGTCCTGGGCGAACTGCACCAGATTCTGCGTATGGAAGGACTCGGCGCGGTAGCCCGTCGCGAGATTCCAGTGCGCAGCGGCGTTCTGGGAATTTTGGGCGTGTGCCGCCCCCGCCGCGAAAATCGCGGCTATCAGCCATGCTTTCATGATGAACTCCTGGAGTGGGCTCTAGCTGGGTTTGCTCATGGGACCTGGCCCTTCAGGTCGGTCACGAACATCTTGCCCGGCGCATGCGTGATGCACAGCGGCAAGCGGCTCTTCTGGGCCACCCACTGCGGCGTTACGCCGCATGCCCAGAAAATCGGAACCTCGTCTTCTTCGATGCTGACCGGGTCCCCGTAATCCGGGTGCGCGAGGTCGGCGATGCCGATCGCGCCCGGATTGCCGATATGCACGGGCGCACCATGCGCCACGTCGAACCGGCCGGAAATCTCCACCACCTTGGCCACGTCGCGGCCGTGGATGGGGCGCATGCTCACCACCATCTCGCCTTCGAACGGGCCGGCCGGCGCGCAAGCGATGTTGGTGCGGTACATCGCCACGTTGCGCCCTTGCGCGACATGGCGCAGGTGCACGCCCGCCTCGGCCACCGCCGCCTCGAAGGAAAAGCTGCAGCCGATGAGGAAGGTCACGAAGTCGCCCCGCCACAGGTCGGCGATGTTGTCGTGCTCGGCCTCCAGCACGCCGTCCCGGTACACGCGGTAGCCGGGCACATCGGTGGCGATGTTGGCGCCCGGCGCGCAACGCGGCTCGAGGCTGCCGGCATCCATCACCTCGATCAGCGGGCAGGGCTTGGGATTGCGCTGGCAGAACAGCAGGAAGTCGTAGGCATACGCCTGCGGCACGATCATCAGGTTGGCCTGCAGGTAGCCCGGCGCGTGGCCCGAGGTCGGCTCCTTGAAACGCCCGTCGCGGGCGGCCGCGCGCAGCGCGCGCGGATCGGGATAAATGGCTTTCATGTCGTTCATCGAATGGTTTCTG
>Ga0157376_10002928_pt1 | contig 11716 bp, 22 predicted proteins | sample M45metaG_FD_121801 | JGI IMG/M metagenome (GOLD analysis project Ga0157376, IMG submission 121801) | Miscanthus rhizosphere microbial communities from Kellogg Biological Station, Michigan, USA - M4-5 metaG | ecosystem: Host-associated > Plants > Roots > Rhizosphere > Soil | place: USA: Michigan... | reverse complement strand
TCAGATACAGCAGCCAAGATCACCAAGAACGAATTCGAGCAAACCAAGGCAGCCTCGGTCGATATGTACAACGCGACGAACAAAGAGGAATACGAGGCAGCATGGAATGGATTGCCGGAGCGGCAACGCGCCCGGTTCCCGAAGTAGTTCTCGCAAGCCAACCGCTACAAGGCGCTGGGGCTGGGGCAGACCGCAGCCGAGCTGGCTACCCGGGCACAGCAAGCAGTCCCGGACAACCTGAACAAGCTGAACTGGTGGCTAGCGCAGCCTGAGCGAACCGAAGAAGAAAAGAAGATCGGGCTTCAAGCTAAGCAGGACATGATCCAGTCCACGATTGCCACCCAACGGGACCGGCTCCTGAACCCCGCGGAGTTCGCGCAGGCCCTGGAGTTGACCACCGCGAAATCAAAAGCGCTGCAGGAGGGTAAGCCGCCAACCCAAGGAGAGGAGTTACTGGCGGGTTATGCGGCTCGGGTGAAGCAATCGAACCAGGGCTTCGAGAATATCACCATGGGCACCGGCGAGATGGCCTGGAATAGGTGGACGCCGGATCTCTTGAACACCGAAGCCGGAAAGAACTTCCGCCAGAACGAGACCAACTTTATCAATGCCATCATGCGCCGGGAATCGGGTGCAGCGATCTCAGACAGTGAGCGCGCTTCCGCCCGGGCGCAGTATATTCCGATGCCGAATGATCCGGCTTCGACGCTCGAATTAAAACGCCGGAACCGGCTGATCGTGCAGGAGAGCCTGATCCGTGGCGCCGGCCGGGCCTATGTGGACCCCGACGAACTGTTGCGGCAGGCAGGAGTAGACCCGGCTACGCTTACGCCGGGAGCGCCGGCACCTGCTGCTGCCACGGGCACCATCCCGTCCCCACTGCTAAGCGGCGGAAAGCCCTCTCCCGCTGTCCCTCAAGTAGGCGGAACGTTCCAGGGCAAGCGCGTAACCAAGGTCACTAAGGTAAAATAGATGCCGAAGGAAAAGTATCGGGTCGAGACAGAAGACGGCTCCGTCTACGAGATCGAAACCGAAGATACTCAGCCGCAACAAGCCGCCACCGCCGCTCCCGGTAAACAGCCCGCTTTAGCGCATGATGGGCTTGTAGACTCTGCGATGACATCGCTCGGTTCCTGGTGGGACAAGGTGAATCCGGTAACGCAGATACAGGGTCTTCAGCAGGCTACGCTGCACCCCGTCGATACGGCTAAGGCCATGCTGGATGCTCAGGGCAATCTTGCGATGCAGGCGAAGGAGTCCTTCGAGAAGGGGGATTACCGCAGGGGGATACGGCAGTCGTTGCATTACCTGATTCCCGTGTTAGGCCCGGAATGGGAGCGGGCCTCTCAGAAGTTCGACGAAAACAAAACGGCGGAAGGAATAGGGGAAACGCTCGGCATCGGAACTAATATGGTGCTGCCGGCGGCGATCTCGAAGATTCGCGGTGTGCCGGTGCTGCCGAAGCTGCAGAATCTGAACCCTGCGGAGCAGGCGGCGATCGAGTTCGCGCAGCAGCGCGGTATCCCGGTGCCGGCAGGGGCGGCTACAGGCAACAAGTTCGTTAAGGGGGCGCAGGCTCTGACATCGGCCACTCCCGGCGGGTCGGTAGTGGGCGGGATCATGGAGCGGGGGACGACACGCGGCCTACAACGGGTGGCAGGCGAACTGGCAGACCAGGCACACCCGCAGGTAATGGTTCCGGAGTCTGCGGGGGCCGATATACGGGGTGCGCTTGAAGCACGGGTTACCGCCGGGAAAGCACAAGCGAACGCAGGCTATGCGTTGCGCGACGCGGCGGAAGCGGACCCACGAAACCTGAAAACGGTACAGCAAGGCGTCGATCCTCAGGGCAACCCGATTACAGCGGATGTACCTTTGCCGGTGGATATGACGGGATTGAAGGCACGGGTTGCCCCCATCTTCAAGCAGATGAGTGAAGACCCCTACTGGACGGTTACCCGGCAGCAAGGTTCAACCGGATACAAAGCAGTAGAGACGATCATCAACGGCCCTGATTATGTAAGCCCCTCGCAAGCCGAGAAACTGCTCAGCGCAGTGAAGACGATTGCGCGGGAGGGGGAGGGCCAGGCGAAGGGGCTCGGCAAGTATATCGTTCCTACTCTGGAGGAGTCGATCGATACCGCGGTGGGTCAGGCCGTGGGACACCCGCAGGCCCTGGCAGGTCTGAAATCCGGAAGAAATTTATCAAAGCAATACTTTACTACGCAAGAGGTTCTCGACGACCTGCACGCCGAGCCTGTCAAGGCCTTCCGGCAGTTGGTGCAACGCCAGGATGCGGGTATCGAACAATTACGCGGAATTGCCAAAGAAACACCCGGAGAGTTGCCGAAGCTGGGGCGGGCATGGCTCGAGGATCTATTCGAGAAGGCTACAGCGGAAGGCGGCTTTGGGCGTAACCAGAAGCTATCGGGAGAATGGAATAACCTTGGAACAAAGACTAAGGAACTGCTGTTCCCCAACCCGATGCTGCGGGGGGACCTCGAGAAGTTATTTCTGGCTCAGAAGAAGATCACGGAAAACGTAAACCCCAGCGGCTCCGCTACCGTCGGGATAGGTTCTGGTTATGCTTTGAAGGAACTAACAGATTTTCCAACTCTGGTAAAAACCACGATAGGCTCGGCCGCTTTTATGCGGTTGCTGTACTCTCCCAGGGGTGTCCAACTCCTGACGCGGGGCTTAAAAATCCCGATGGGGAATGGTGCCGCCATTAGCGCGGCAGTAGCGGAACTGGCGAAGATTGCAGAGGACGACAAAACGAAACAGAAAGCTACCGTTTCTCCATAATCGCGGGCAGCGCCAGTATCATCCAAAAAAGCCATTCTAGGAATCCCATTGTGTTATCGCTCATTGTGTCTCCCCGTTCGTTCGCGTAATCGACGCCAGGTAGGCCTTGAGCGCCTTCGCCGTTTCCGCCTGAGCTACCGCTAACTCCGCGATTCGCTTATCGGCCTGTTCGCCGGCAACGGCTATCCGCAGCACCAGATCGTGCAGCGCATCCGTGCTTTGGGTGATATGTGCCACCCACGCATCCAGCCCGTTGATGCGGTCGTTTACTTCCTGCAGTGTCATTTCGGTTCCTCTAGATGCTTCACTCGATCCGATAGCGATTCCATTTCCACGTCGAGAGCGCGTAACGTTGCCGCATGGCTTCGCTGGCGCATGTCCACCGGAGACGCCCACTTGTGGAATGCCGTGAGGATCTTCGTCTCCATGGCTTCCATCCGATCTTCGATCCACTGCTTATCTTCTTCCGTCAGGCTCATCTTCGCTTTAGCGCAACGCCTTATCCTCTAATTCCTTTAAATAATCCACTAAATCGTTTGGTTCGTTTATCGTAATTACCGGGATCTGAAACGCCGTCGCGATCTCGAAGTGCTTCTGCTGCTGCACCAGCGTCAGTTGACCCTTCTGGCGCTTGGTCTCGAGGAAAAACCCGGGGTGTGCCTGGTGGACACAGATATAGTCGGGCAAGCCCGGGGATCCCATGCGGACGAAGCGTCCATCGGGTGTCTTAAACAAACCGCTTTGCAGGCGCACCACGTACCAGCCGCGATAAGCCAGTAAATCACGGCAACTCTTTTCGACATCATCCTCTGATAATTGCGGGGCCAGCGGGGGCTTCAACTTGAAGTGGCGCACCCTGCCACGTTATCGTATTCCGCACCGGATACTTCGTTCCGTCGTACATGGGATCGTGTGTGTGATCGGAAGTCCACATATCCAGGTTCGAAGGATCCGGTTACGGAAACTCGTTAAAGCTTTAGCGAAGTCACCGGCGAAGGACCCAGGCGTCGATCCGCTCGTTCAGCCGTTTTTCCATTGCGGTCATCTCTGCTTTTAATTCCTGCTTCGCGGACTGGATTTCGAGTTTGAACCCCAAGCCCAGCCCCTTCATTTCAGACTTGAGCAGCGCCATCAGCGGACGTGTCACCAGACCGTACATCGCACCAGCCGCGGCTGCTACCGCCAGGATGAGCTTCAGTTCGTCCGTCATTTCCGGCTTAAGTGCTCCCGGATCTCGAGCACTACCCCGGGAACGTCCTCGCCCATCTTGAGAGCGCGTTTAATGGGGTCGCGAGGTATGTCCACCGTCTCTGTGACACGCTTCCATTTCGCGGGCACCCGGTCGGGATTGGTGATCACGAGCGCCTCGCTGGTACGGATGCCAAACGTGGTCCACTTGCCTTTCAGCGTTCGATCCGGGCGCTTACGGAGCACCTCCAAGAGGTATCCTTCCAACCGATTAGCTGCCCGCTCCGCGGCCTTCTCTCGTGCGCGTAAGCGGTCGATCTCGTTCTTTGCGTTCTCTTGCACCGCCTCGAGGGACTTCAGCACGCCGGCAATGCTGTCTACCTTGCTGGCGAGCTTGCCTACGTAGGTCTCGATCCTCAGGCTCAACTCCTCGCGATGTTGTTCTTCGCAAGTGTCAAGCGAGTCGAGGAGCATCTCAAGTTCTTCTTCTATAGCCCACAATGGCTCTGAGGCTACAGCTACGGTGGTGTTCATCGTTTGTTCTCTTCTTCCTTCAGTTGCGCTTCTGCATAGCAATCACGGCAGATTCCCCCGGGATCCTGTAGCGCTTCGATCAGCACCGTTCGTTTACACACCGTACATTGGCGCGTCATAGGCTCTAAAACGGCAGCTCTTCTACTTCGAGCGGCAACGTATCCTGATGCAGCAGGTCATACAATTCGCGGGCGACCGCTTTAGCCTTGCTGGTCCCTCCCAGCGCCTGCCACTCGGTAACACCATAACCACTGAGAATTTTCGCGAAGTGCTCGTAGGCTGCGTCATCTCCGTCACGGGCACCCAGTTGATTGAGCAGGCCTTGGAGCGCACGCCCAACGCTGTCGCGGTCGACCATTGTTGCCTGAAGTTGCTGCAATTCCGTTTGCGGCTTAGATAGAGGTGCTTGTGTCCTCACCGGCATCTCTTCTGCCGGGGTGCCGCGATACCCTGCCAGCACCACCACCCAGCTCAACACGTTGCGTAAGGCCTTCGCGCAGGCCCTCGTCTGGGCCATGCTGCGGAGCTGGAACATGGGCTTGCGGGACCAAGTGGGCTCGTCATTGAGGCACATGGCCTCGGCGGTGGAGACGACCTGCTCCGTCGCGACTGACCATACATCCGCTATAGCCTCCCAGCCACGAGCACCCCCGTATTCAACGTATTGCGTGCTCCGGGTCCTGGCAGTAAGCCCGTAAAATCTCGCTACGGTTGTCCAATCTTCCAGTTCCAGGTAGACCTCGCCATTGAACTTAACTGGTTTTGGCTTGCTTCCGATCACATCGGCCAACGCAGCAGCAGCACGGCGAGCCTCTTCCAGTACGATCACCGGATCCCGATTAACGCCCAGTTCGGCTACCGTGCGCTCTGCCGGCGCGAGTAATGCCAACTCGTTATTGTCCATTTATTCAGTTTTCTTCCTTTGTTTCAAATGTTCCTTGACATGGCAAGGACGACACAGCCACAGAACATCAAGCGGTTTACTATAGTCCGGGTGATGAGCCTCGGTCTTTAAAGCCCCGCAGTGCAGGCACGGTAAACTTTTAAGCTTTCCGGCCGCGACAGCATTGCTTACTGCATTTTTCGCCTTGTACTTAAGGGGATATCGGTTACGGTAAATCTCGTTGTGCCTCGCCTGCTTAGCTCTATGCTCGGGGCACTGGCGCTGCTGTTTGTAGTAAGCGCTATACAAAGCCTTGTTAGCCTCGTAGTGTTGTGAGGAATCCAACCTATGGCATTCTTTGCACTTGTACATGTATCCATCTGCGTTCCTTAATAACTTATAGAACTCGGTTAACGGCTTTTGGATACCGCATTTGGTGCAAGCCTTCATAGGTCTATCTGCTTGGTTTCCGCGAATTCGTGGATACCCAGGTAAGCCCGTACCGGATCAGCGCTTTGACGGCTTCTATCCTCGTTGAGTACCGGTACTGAAACCGATAATCTTCTATCTGCTTCACCAGCGATTTTTCGATCAGCATGTGCATCGCCATGGTTTCTTCTTTCGCCTCTGGCGGCGGGGCGGATTTCATACAGCGAATATCGCACGTATCAGATCAGGTGTCAATCTTTATTTTCTATCTTGACACCATGCGATATCTGAGGTATCGTAAGGACATGAAGACCGCAACGAAAGAGCAGATTAAAAAAGAAGCCACTGGGATGTTTACCGTTATTCCCGGTTACCGGGTCGAATGGTTCGTCTGCGGGGAGTGGGCCTTCGCCCCCTCCGCATACACCTACCCTACACGCGCTGAGGCGCTAGCCTCTCTCCCTGGACACCGCATCGCCCTGCCGGAAAGCAGCCCGCTGAAAAACCCCGCCATGTGGCGCATACGAAAGGTGAAATAACCGTGCACATCGAAGGCTACGGCCCGCAAGACGTTGATTTCCCCGAGCGCGACCACGAGTACGACGAGGCCGTCTGTGTTTGCGCGGACTACGTTGGCACCACACAAGTAGCGTTCTGCAAGGCCTGCATGATGTACACCGACGACAAAGAGCTGTTACTGGACGAGCTCGCCAACGGCTGCACCCGTTCCTGATTCAAATGGAGGAAAACAGCCGATGATTACGAAAATTCAGAGAGCTATTGATGGAGGCCAGCTAAATGACTGACACCGGCCTTGATATTAATATTGAAACGCTTGAAAGCTGGCTGCTCAACCCTAAATACCTTGCATGGCTCGCCGCCAACGAGCCCGAGGGCCTGAAGCGGTTGAAGGTGGCACTCGCCAAAGCCTGGCTTGATAAATACGAGGACAACGATGACTAGCGAACACGCGTCTGCGCGGCTGCCGTAAATGAGCGAAACCAGTACCACACACTCATAGCGGTTCAGCTAGCAGGCATCGTGGTGAGCATGGCATTGTGGATCTATTTATTTCGAAAGAGAAAGTAAAGAACATAATGAGAGAAGCTTCAGAGACCCCCCCAGACCTGATCCTGCGTGCCCGCGAAATGGAAAAGCACGGCGAGTTTCATCGCAAAGTGGTAAGCCGGCGGCCCAAGGATCTCGATGTCGACATTGTCGAACTCGAGTGTGGGCATACCAGCCTTACATGCTTCCCGGATAGAAGCGATGCCTTGTGTAGGGAGTGTCGAGACAAATGGGTGGAAGAGCATAGGCATGACTAGCACCACTGCAAATCAGATCCTGGCGGGCATAGCCGACGACGACTACCGTTCCTTCGATATGGCGGCGGCGCTGGCGATTAAGGTGTTACAGGCGCAAGTCGAGTGTCTCTACGCCGAGGTCGCCGTGCTCCGCAACGCATTAGGTCTACCCGGGGATACTCATCGTGAACTCTAAGGACCCCGTCTATAGCCGGTATGAGGAGCCGGTGCCGGTGAGGTTCTTCTTCTACCGCAGACAGCACGCAATGGAGTTCCTGACCGAGCTCCGCAAGCTCGAGGTTTTTGACGCCGAGTTCTCCCAGACGTTCTCCGGGGGCAAGCAGCGTTGGGTGGTGGTGACCGGCTGGCAGGTGCTCTGGTTCGGGCCGGGACTCGCGGACTGGTTCCGCAAAGCGAAGGAACGCTGGGCGCCTTCTGAAGGTAAGCTAGCCTGATGGCCCGTGTAAAGAAGCACATCCTGACACAAGAGCAATACGCCCAGCAGGCAAGAGAGTTTGGCTTCCTGGCCGTGGTCCACTTCTGGCGGCACCTGACAACCAACGCCCAGCCGCACGAGCTCAAGGAACGAGGCGATGCCTATATCCAGCGCGTTGCTCAGATGATTGCCGACGAGCTCGAGGGGCAAGCGGTCACCCCGTATATGTCTGAGGCTCTGCAATATTGCGGGCTCTACGTGCGAAAAGAATGGCTGCAGTGAGCCTCCGCTACGGAAGTTTATTTTCGGGAGTGGGGGGGCTCGATCTGGGGCTCGACCGGGCGGGACTGCAGTGTTCTTTTCAGGTTGAACTCGACCCGTTCTGCAGGCAGATCCTCACTAAGCACTGGCCGAACGTACCAAAGTACGAAGACATAAAAAACTGCTATGGCACGGTAGACCTTGACGGATCTGTCAAGACATCGCATCCTGAATTGGGGTGGGATGAAAGAATGGCAGGCAAGTTACGAAAAGTATCGGCAGAGCAGATTCAACAAGCTGTCGAGATGTACAGCAAGGGCTTGTCGATACAGAAAATCGCGGATTACTACAGCGTTTCCCGGCAGGCAATGTGGGATCTCCTGAGGCGGCGAACGCCAATGCGGTCGAACTTGCGCTACGGAGCGGAGAACCACTTTCACAGAGGTGGGGCAACCGCTGTGGACAGAGCACAAAACCTTGTAGACGAGGCAGTAAAAACAGGTATCCTTCAGCGGAAGATCAAATGCAGCCAATGCGGCGCAACGCCGGTGTTTAAGGATGGAAGAAGCGGCATCCATGCTCACCATTGCGATTACAACAAGCCTTTGGAGGTAATGTGGCTGTGTCAGAAGTGCCACCACGAGTGGCACAAGAAGAATCGGGCAACCCCCTTGGAGGTGAAACGGGAACTCCCGCCAGTAAAATTACTGTGCGGCGGGTTCCCGTAGATCGTGCCAGGACCTCTCCCAAGCAGGAAAGCGCGCAGGGATTGAAGGCGCTCGCAGCGGCCTTTGGTTTGAGTTCGCCCGTATCGTTGGGGAGCTTCGACCAAGATACGTGCTCGTTGAGAACGTCCCAGGTCTACTTGTTTACGATGGAATGCGACGAGTTATCGGAGAGCTTTCCCGACACGGGTATGTGGGGGTCTGGCGAAGTTTACGAGCTTCGGAGTTCGGCGCCTCTCACCTCCGAAAGCGCGTCTTCATCATCGCAACACTGGCCGACACCGGAAGCTGCGAGCGGGGGCCGGCAGAGCGGCTCGTTCCAGCAGACCTCATGGCTGAACGAAGACGGGACGCCGCGGCATCCCTCGCTGGCTCAGAACGCGATCCTGTGGCCTACCGCGGTGGCGAACGATGCGATCCGGCTGTGGCCTACGGCCCGGGAGAGAATGTCCCGCCACGCAGGGGATACGGACCGTGGCCGCTCGAATATCGAGGAAGTAGCGGGAACTTGGCAGACACCGGGAACGGACTCTTTCCGCAGCCGAGGCGGGGACCGCAAGGACGAGATGGGGCTCGACCAGGAAGCGCGGCACTGGGGAACGCCGACGACCCGGGACTGGAAGGATGGCGCGACGAGCCTGGAGAACACGCCCGTGAACGGATTGCTTGGGCGTCAGGTGCTCCCCTGGAGTTCGCCCCCGGCCCCTCAGACCCAAGATGGCCCCGAATTATCAGGGAGCGGCCGGACCTCGCGCCAGCACTGGCAAACCCCATCGTTAGGGGTAACGCGAAGCGACACGCGGGACGTGACGATAACGGACCCGATGGGGCAGCGGGGGAAGTTCGGGAACCTGCTGGAACAGGTATCTGCGGAGACGCAGGGAATGGGACCGCGCAGGCTCAATCCCAGATTCGTGGAATTTTTAATGAACTTCCCGATCGGTTGGACGGAGCTATCGAAGCCGCCATGTCCGATCGCACCAAAAGACTCGGACGGCTCGGGAACGCCGTAGTACCTGCATGTGCCCAGTGGCTCGGCGAGAGAATCCTGAGACTGCATCGTGAAAACGAAAAAACTCGACACCTGGTCCGAGGCTAACGACGAGGCATCCCGGATTATCCTCTCTAATCCTGAGAAATATCCTGGAATTATGCAGGTATGGGCGCGATTATATCGAAAACTCACCACGGTGGAGCAGGAATATGCGGCTGGCGTTTAGCGATGATCTGATCGTGACCACGCATTTCGACCCGGAAATGGCGATGCTTGCCGACCGGCATTACTCGCGGCGCACGGTGGGCGCCCGGCAGTTCCTGTACAGCGGGCGCAAGCTCGTAATCCGGGACGCCGCGGGCGACGTGCTCTTCGGGTGGCTGTACCCCAACGAGGATATGCGTATGGACGGGCAGACCGGGTACAACTGCGCGATCTTCCGCAACGAATCGAAGCGTAAATCGAGCGAGATTATCCTCGAGTGCGAACAGATCGCGTTCGAGCGGTGGGGTCCCAACCGGCTTTACACGTATGTGAACCCCGCGAAGATTCGCAGTGCGAACCCGGGGTACTGTTTCAAGCAGGCCGGCTGGCGCAACGTCAGAAAAGCTGACGGGGAAATTCACATCAGCAAAGCGGGGCAGCATTTATTAGAAAAGCAGGCCTGACGCTCTCACTGCACCAGGCCCGAATGTTTCCTGCTGTTGGGTTTGGAGGACCCTTCAAACTCAGCATAGCTCAGGCAGCCTTGCGCTTCGGTCTGCCGCGGCCGCCGGCTTTGCCCGCGATGCTGGCGATCTCGCTTCGGCGTTCCGGCGATATCTTTGCTATCCGGGCTTTCGCGGTCCTTTTCGCCATCTCGCTGAACCATTTCGAAACTTCCGCCGGGACCTTTTTCTTCACTTGAATTACCCCCTCAGTAGTATGCTACAGACTTGACTATAGCACAAACACAGGGCTATGATCGGGGGCATGCTAAAAGAGCACCAGGAAGACCCCTGGTTTGATCCGGAAAACCTGACTCGCGAAAAACCGGAGATTATGGTTTCGCTGGGGTTACTGAAGCTTTGCCATGACTACATCCATGACAATCGCTACAACCGGCTGGCACCGGAACGCCACAAGCGCTGGATGCCGGGTGATGTTGACGAGCTCGAAGAGAAAGTGCTCGAAAAGCTCAAATCGATCTTATCTCCAACCGTTTCCGGTCTCGAACCAGTTCCTCAGGAATGGAAAGTATGGTGGCCACCCTCAAGGCGAGGAGAGCTAATAAAATAAAAGCCCAACGGCCTATAATTCGTTGGGCTTCGATGAAGGTCAGTCAGACTCTAAACGCTGAGGCGGGGGCCTCAGTAGCACAAGGGCCAAGGAGGCCCTCACATCTATGACAAACATAGCGTATACATCACGTTTGTCAATGGTACTGCCGGACAATTCCGCGGCCGGAGGTGCCGAATGACACAGCTCTCGGATCTCCCCATTACCCGCATCTGGCAGGAACTCGGAGGCGGAAGGATCCGGCCGGACAACCACGCGAATGCGTTCTGGAGGAAAGACGCGAACTCCTGGTCTGTCTCCCTCAACCGGGAAAAGAACGTCTGGAAAGATCACGTGTCGGGCCAGGGAGGAGGCAACCTCGATCTGGTCGAAATCGGTCTCGGGTGCGGCCGGAGAGAAGCAATCGAATGGCTAGAGAACAAGGGGTTTTGCGCTAAAGCGAGCGCTAACGGGAATCGACAATATGGCGCTGCCGGCGGCGGGCCCGCTTTAGCGCCGAGGATAGTTGCGGAGTACGACTACACGGACGCGGACGGAAACAGGCTATACCAGTGCGTCCGATACGAACCGAAAGCCTTCAAGCAGCGCCGGCCGAATGGCAACGGAGGCTGGATCTGGGACCTCAAGGGAGTCGAGACGGTTCTGTACCGTCTCCCCGCTGTAATCAACGCTCCGCTCGTGTATGTGACCGAAGGGGAGAAAGACGTTCACACGCTCGAAGCATTTGGACTCGTCGCGACGACGAACCCGATGGGTGCGGGAAAGTGGCGCAAGGAGTACAGCGAGACCCTGCGCGGAAAGGATGTCGTCTTCATTCCCGACACCGACGACCCGGGACGCGATCACGCGAAGAAGGTTGCAGCATCGCTCAAGGGGGTC
>Ga0157376_10002923_pt1 | contig 11720 bp, 6 predicted proteins | sample M45metaG_FD_121801 | JGI IMG/M metagenome (GOLD analysis project Ga0157376, IMG submission 121801) | Miscanthus rhizosphere microbial communities from Kellogg Biological Station, Michigan, USA - M4-5 metaG | ecosystem: Host-associated > Plants > Roots > Rhizosphere > Soil | place: USA: Michigan... | reverse complement strand
TAAATAACGCTGGCAAACTATTTAGCTGTTTAGCAGGATTGGATTTCAAACGGTCATTGGGTTTCAGGGAAATTGGATAATAAATGGTTTTTCAAGTAATAAATAGCTATCGTTCTGGTAAAATTAACACAGGAAAGAAAGAAGAGTAGTACCCGTTTGTGTATGTACACCCGCTCTTTTGTGGAGGTGCCTATAAAATAATAGCCATCAAATTCCAATTAACTGGTGTTTACTCATAGTGAAACATAAATGGAATTGGTGATTGAATAAATTCAGCGTATCACACTCAGATTTTGGCTACAGTACACAAAAGCGCCTCGGCCAATACACAAATGGGTAGTAAATACTTTCCTATAGATTCATTTCTTTGTGTTTCATGAAAGCCAATTGGAGGCTTGAAAAGAAAAGGTGGGTCAGGAATAAAGATTTCATTTTTGTTTGTCGTAAATACATGTTATTGCTTTCTAAAAATATTTACAAAACTGAAAATGGTATATAACTGAAGATGTTGATGTAAGAATAATCGTTTAAAAACTCCAATATTATGAACAAAATTTGTGTGCTGCCAGAACCAAAGAATGCTGATTTACAAAAATCATTTGATGCATTGAACAAGAGCCATCACGAAAACAAGGCAATAACCTGCGAAATAGCGCATGATTTAGGAAGTCCTATTGGTGCAATTAAAATCCTGGTAGACTGCCTGCTTAAAAAAGAACAGTCGGCCGAAGTAAAAAAAATACTCGGTCTTATAAAGGATGCGTGCATCAGTTCCCAGGCGCTTATTAATGAATTGCTCAGTGATAACAAGAAACCTGCTGCAATAACAAGGGATAAGGTTGATATGGGACAGTTGCTCAAATATTGTGTAAACCTGATGCAGGTAAAAGCGGATGAAAAAAAACAACACCTGAATCTTGAAACAGACGAAATCTTGCTGCCGGTGAACAGACAAAAAATAGGACGGGTTGTGATTAATCTAATAACGAACGCGATAAAATTCAGCCACGAGAATACCGAGATAAATATTAAACTAAAAAAAGTAAAGAATACTTTGCTCATCTCTGTGCATGACAGAGGCATCGGCATACCTGGAGATATGAAAGACAAAATGTATACTGTTTCTGGCAATAAAATGAGAGCCGGCACTTCAGGAGAGGAGTCTCATGGACTTGGTCTGTCCATTTCATCAAAATTGGTAAAGGAGCTCAAAGGAAAGTTGTGGTATGAAAGCATTGTGGGCCGCAGCACAATATTTTATGTAGAGCTTCCGGCTTTATCCAATGACTGAGCAAAATTTCCATAGCCCATATTTTACAATGGAGAAATTTTTATGATAAACGTTTTTTTTATTACGAAAAAAGTTAATTAAAGATTTTCTGTAAAGTTTATTTTGCTATAAGCATAAACGTTACACTTTTATTTAATTTAAATCTGAATCCGGTTAGATTTATTTTTTGAGCCTGCTTTTTTGCCGTAGATTTTATTGCTTAAACTGCGTGCAATGGGCAAAAGATTTTTTTTAGTACAAACAATTTCCCTTCTTTTTTTGCCTTCACTTGCTGTGCTTGCGCAGAATAATATCATTACAGGAAATATTACAGATGACTATGGCCACGCATTGAGTGGTGTAAGTATAGTTATTGAAGAAACCACGAAGGGCACCCAAACAGATTTTAATGGAAATTTCAAATTGGCAATTCCCGTTAATGCAACATTGCTTATTAGTTTTACCGGCTATCAGGAAAAAAAAATCACTATAACCAATTCTTCCGTTCTTCATATTGAGCTCTCCGAAGATGTTGCCCGGCTGGATGAAATAATTGTAACCGGACAGTCTACAAGTATAAAGCGGCGCAACCTTGCTAATGCAGTGTCTGTTGTTTCTTCCACAAAATTGACTGGCCTTGCGCCTGCGCAAACATTCGATGCTGCTGTTGAAGGGAAAATTCCAGGGGCATTTATTAATATGAATTCGGGTGCTCCGGGTGGCGGATCGTCTGTACGATTACGCGGTGTTACCTCTGTCTACGGCAATACCCAACCACTGTATATTATTGATGGCGTGTATGCAGATAACAACGCCACGTCCGCAGGTCTTAATTTTATTACGAAAGCTTCATTATCGACAGCTTCGTTAACCTCTAACCAGGATAATCCATCTAACCGGGTGGCAGACCTGAAGCCAGAAGATATTGATCATATTGAAATACTCAAAGGGGCTTCTTCGGCTGCGGCGTATGGATCAAGGGCTGCAGCAGGCATCGTTATCATTACTACTAAAAGAGGAAAAGATGGCAAAACAAAGATGACCGTTTCACAGGATGTTGGTGTAATCAAAGTGGCAAAATTATTGGGTGTGCGCAGGTTTACAGCAGCAACAGCAGCAGGTTTATCGGGCGATAGCGCTACCAGCGCTTTATTAAAACAGCAGTTTTTAACAGCACAGGCTAACGGACAGGTGTATGATTACGAAAAAGAACTATTCGGCAATACAGCTTTGGAGAGAAATACTGCATTAACCGTGTCCGGTGGTAATGAAAAAACATCTTTCTATATTTCTGGCATACAAAAAGATGAGGGTGGCATTGTTAAAAATACAGGATACACGAGCAATAGCTTTCGTTTAAACCTTGACCATTATATCACTGATGGAATAAAGTTGCAATTAAGCACTGCATATATTAATTCCTCGGCCGACAGGGGTTTAACAGGAAATGATAATACAGGTGTTTCATTGGGTATCGCACTTTCGTCTACGCCGGATTTTGCCCAGCTTCATGCTGATAGTAAGGGAAGGTATCCCAACAATCCCTTTGGCGGTTCAAACCCCCTGCAAACAGTTGCTTTAATGAAAAACAATGAGTCTGTAAACCGGTTTATAGCAGGCTTACATCTTGATGCTATTTTGCAAAAGAATGATAGAAGTACAACAAAGTTTAGCGGAACGGGGGGAATGGATATTTATAATTTACTCACTACCGCATTATTCCCGGTTGAACTGCAGTTTCAGGCAATAAACAAAGGCAGCTTTATACAGGGCTTTACAAAAAACGTTTCCAGCAACTTTGTGCTTTCATTGGTAAATACCTATAAGTTTTCTGAAAAATTATTTTTTACAACTGCTGCCGGCGTTACACAAGAAGACAATTCTTATAATAACCTGCTGGATGTGGCAACAAATATTATTGCCGGACAATCAAATATAAGCCAGGGCGGCGCTCTAACAAGTTCACAATTCCTGGGTCGTTTTGAAAACGATGGATTTTTTGCGCAGGAAGAAGCAAATATCCTGGATGCAATTGTATGTACCGCCGGCGTCCGTTTCGACCGTTCAACCAATAACAGTAATACAAACAGGTTTTACACATATCCAAAAGCAAGCTTGTCATGGAACCTTACCAGGCTGAAATGCTGGAACTGGCATTTTGTGAATGCGCTCAAACTGCGTGTTGCATACGGGCAGGCTACCAATACACCCGTGTATGGCAGCAAATTTACACCGCTTGTTATTTCAAACATTACTGGTTTGCCCGGCACCCTGGTTAGTACAATCAAAGGTGATCCTGGTATTGGGCCGGAGCGACAAACAGAATTTGAAACAGGAATGGATCTGAGTATTTTAAATGGGAGACTTGGCTTTGAGATTACTTACTATAGCAAGACGATTAGAGATTTTCTGATGCTGGCCAATCAACGGGCATCTTCCGGTTATTTGCAAAACTGGCTGAACGCCGGTAACCTCCGGAACCGTGGTGTGGAGATTGGGATAAATGCACAGCCTTTTGCAAACCGGAATATACAATGGAACAGTTCGCTTAATTTCTGGCTGAACCGATCGCGTGTTACGCGGCTAATCATATCCCCGGCTCCGCAGGGTGGATTTGGCTATGCATTGGGTGGATCATTCCGCATTGAAAAAGGAAAATCAGTCACGCAGATTGTTGGCCTTAATGGCAATGGTGCGGGTGTATTGGGCGATGCAGAGCCTGTTTTTCAAATGACATCATACAATGAAATTGTTTTTTTTAACACACTGGCACTCCGCTTTTTGATACACTGGAAAAAAGGTGGTGATAATATTAATCTTACCACCCTTACCAATGATTTTGGAAAAACCTCTGCCGATTACGATAAGGTAAGCAACCCCGCCGGTATTGCCAACGGTATTTACAGGGTTAATCAATTTGGCAAGAACGCACAACCATATGTAGAAGATGCAGGCTATCTGCGCCTGCGCGAAATTGGTTTGTATTATACCGTAAAAAAGCTGCCGCTGCAATTTATTGAGGCTATGAAAATCGGTGTTTCGCTTAACAATTTTATTACGCTTACAAAATATAAAAGTTATGATCCGGAAGTTTCAAATTTTGGGGCGGGCTTTTCAACCGGGGTAGATTTTGATCCTTACCCGGCAACCAAACGGGCAGCATTTCATATTTCATTTGAATTTTAAAAAAGCAATATGGCAGATACGGCTTATCAAAAAATTGCATTCTTATTACTTGCGGTGACAGCATGTTTTATTTCATGCAAAAAAGATTTTGGCAATCTCAACAGTTCCGTGGAGTCAGATTATTTAAATAACGCTTCAAAAGAGCAATTAAATAACCTGGTAAGCGGTACCGAAAGCGGCATTCGTATAAAGCTGGCCCTGTACCTGGATGATGTGGGAACCCTGGGCCGGGAGACATACCGTTTTTCTCCGTCGGAGCCGACATACCTTACGGAGTTGCTTGGCTTTGGTGAAACTACGCTGAGCAGCAGCTCATTTTATATTGTCAATCCCTGGGCTACCAATTACAGAATAGTAAAAAATTGCAACTTGCTGGAAAAAGCCAGCGCCAACAGTGTATCGTTGTCTGTCGGTGAAAAATACGGCTATTCCGGGTTTGCTAAAACAATTAAAGCCTACCAGCTTTTGCTTACCCTTAATCTAACCTATTCAAATGGGATAAGGATCGATGTAGAAAATGCAGATAAACCGGGGCCTGTAGTTGCCTATGAAGATGCACTGAGGGCTATTGACAGCTTGTTGCGTGGTGGAAGAGATGATCTGTCAAAGGCCAGCGTTGTCTTTCCACTTTCAGGAGGGTTTGACGGGTTTAACAATGCGACCGGTTTAATAAAGTTTAACGCAGCACTTGCAGCAAGGGTGGCCGTTTATCGTAAGCAATGGAACGATGCGTTAACTGATCTCGGTATATCATTTTTTGATCTTCATGGAAATTTTAGCACAGGCATATATTCCGTATTTAGCACCGGCACCGGTGATATGCTAAACCCTTTATTTATTCCGCAAAACCAAAACGGCGAAATACGTGTTGCCCATCCTTCTTATGCAGCCGGTATAGAAACAGGTGATGACAGGATTAATAAAACATCGCTGCGAACCACTACCGCTTCATTGAACGGGCTTTCATCTGACAGAGACGTTTGGGTATATACTTCATCCGTTGCCCCCGCACCTGTAATAAGAAATGAAGAATTGATTTTGATTTATACGGAAGCAAATATCTGGCAAAACAATCTCGCAGACGCCGTTGAAGCATTGAATATAATCCGTCGCGGGCACCATTTGGCTGATTACGCCGGTGTGGTTGATCAGCCGGCATTGATAACTGAAATGTTGCAACAAAGAAGATATTCCTTATACTTTGAGGGCCACCGGTGGATAGATATTAGGAGGTATAATCTTTTAGGGACATTACCGGTTGACAGGACAAATGATGATGTATGGCCTGCATTCCCGCTGCCTTTAACTGAACAATAATGACGGCAATTATGGGGTTTACATTTTTTATTTATTGAACCATTTCTATTTATACAAAAGTGCAGCATCAACTGTTTCGCGGAAATATACATGACCTGCTTTTATTGTTAACAACTATTAGCCGTATGGGGTGCAACGCTGCAAAAAAAATTGTGTTTGGATGGCTGCTGTTTTTATTGGTTCAATTGAATAATAAAGTATACGGACAATCATACAATCCGCTTTTTTTTAAACAGTATACAAAAAGCTATGAACTGCCCAGTTTTAGCTGTTCGGGCATTTATAAGGATAACTATGGGTTTCTCTGGATCGCAAATTCTTATGGTATTTCCATATTTAACGGAACTGAATTCTCAAATATCTCAGTTTATTCCGATCGAAAAGATTTTTATCTGGGTGATAGTCCGGAATATTTTCTTCAACTGGACAGTAACAGGCTTCTGATAACAAGCACCAACGGTTTTTTCATTTTTGAATACCAGACAAAAAAAATAGAGAAGCTCGATATACAGCTGGTAAAAGCTCCGGAGGGAAAAATTGAAATTATAGGCTTTAATAAAAAACATGATAAAGTAATCGTTAAAGCCGGTAACATCATTTATTTTTTTGATTCATCACTTCATCAAACCGGGTTCATAGAATGTGTTAATGAGAGCAAAGACGTGTATGTAAGAAATCAATATACCGGTGCTTCTTGTTTTTATTATACTGCCGGCGGGCGACTGGCCTCGGTAAATATTGAGACAGGTGTTATTGATTCGCTTCTCTATATGCCGGGACTTAAAAGCATCGTCATAAACGGTCAAAACGATCAAAAATATATTATTGTTACTTCAAGGTGGGTTATGGAGATGGATCAGCGCACGAAATCTATAATTAAAAGGAAACCGATGCCCGCGCAAAAGGTGTCCGGAATTGATTTTTTTCCAAGAACCGTGCGGCAGGATAATGACGGCAATTACTGGATTGGGGGCGAAGCAGGCTTTTTTATTTACAAGCCACTCACGCAGGATATTGATGAACTGGATGGCGCTATAAGTAATGTTTCTTCAAAAAAAATAAATTCATACACCATATCTGATATCTGGATCGACAAAGAATCTGCTTTTGCTGTCTCCTATGCGGGCGGCGGGTTAATTGAATTTAAAAAAGATTTGGGCAGGTTTAAGGATTACTGTTTGCCGGAGAATATGAATGCCGGCACTTATTCAATGGTTGTTCACAAAGACTGTGTACTCGGTGCCAACGATTTGAACGGGTTGTATAAATTTCCACTAAATAAAAAAGAAATAACGTATACTTATTGCCCCGTTTCCGAAACTGACGGAAGTATTCTGCAGATTGAAAAACTGGATGAAGACAATATCTGGGTACTTTTTAACGAGAATTTCAAGATTGGTGTTATTGATGCTGAGCGAATGGCAGTAAGGCATGAGAAACTGGAAATAAATAACATTACCTCAAAATTTTTCAATTCATCAAACAATTACCGGATGCTTAACCGTGATTTCAGGCCTTTAATAAAGAAAACAAATGAGGGCTTGTCTTATATAACGGTGGGCAGATCTTTATACCGCGTTGCCGGCACCGTGAAGACTGGTTTGAAATTCAATTTTGTAGATTCCATTGTATCAACGGCTTCCATTTCCAGTATCTCTGGTGGCAACCGTTTTATTCTTGGCAGCACAAAGGGGGAATTGTTTAGTTTGGAAAAAAACAGGTTGATAAGAAAAACCGGTGCGCTCAATGATTTTTTCCTTGCTGCAAAATCAATTGAAACGGATGCACGCGGGAATATATACCTGATGACCGCCAATGGTATATATGTGTACGATTCATTGTTCAGCATAAAAAAGCATCTTATCAAACCCGATGTGGGGCTTTTGGACAATAAGATATTTGGAGGAAAAATTGATAATCATGATATTCTCTGGATGGCCACTACCGGGGGGATTACAGCATATAATACATTGACAGGCCAGTTAGTTAATTATCCGGTGGAGGGCATTACCAGAAACAAAAGATTTATATCGAAAGCGGTTTCATTTGAGGATGATTGGATTTATTTTGGTGGCACAGAAGGCATAACTGCAATAAATACCAAAATGGCAGAAGCGGACACTATAAAAAAAAGTGTATTGTATTTTGATGAAATAAGGAACGGAAATACAATTCTGCATAGCGGGCTTACACCTGGCTCGCTGAAGAATAATTACGTTTTCAGCTACGACAATAATTCATTTGCTTTTTCTTTTAAATCTATTTGTTACCAGCAAAAAGAGGGTAGTTATTTCAGGTATAAGCTTGCAGGATTTGACACTTCCTGGAAACTGGCTGACGAAGGAAAAAAATTGAATTTCCTGAGTTTGTCGCCAGGGAAATATGAGTTATTTATTAAAGAAATATATCCCGACAATAAACAGGGGTCTATGATTTCTTATTCGTTTGTTATCGGCAAACCTTTTTGGAAGACAATCATTTTTTTCATTCTTGCAACAGTTATTCTTGCGGCGCTTATCGTGCTCACGGTTGTTTTTATTATCCGGAAAAAATTGGAGGAGCAGCGGATAAAAGTATCGCTGCAGATAGCGCTAAAAAATGAGCGGGAGCGGATTTCACAGGATCTTCATGATGATCTTGGCAGCGGTCTTACCTCTATAAAGTTATTAAGCAATGCCATGCTTTCAAAAAAGGAGGGTAGCCAGTTCTCGGGCACGCTTGATGATATAGGCAAAATATCGGGCAATATGATTGACCAGATGAGCGAAATAATTTGGGTGCTGAATAATACTGACGATACTTTTTCCGGCCTGTTATCGCATGTTCGAATCTATATAGCAAATTATATTGTAAGAACACAGCTTAACCTGAAGTTTACCATTAGCAGCACGGTTGAGAATTATTATATAACCAGTACGCGGCGCAGAAACCTGCTGCTGGTTATCAAAGAAGGATTTCACAATATTGTAAAACATTCGCAGGCCACAGAATTTTCAATAGACTGTTCTGCAGAGCGGGGATTACTGGAGATAATTATCAGAGATAACGGGAAGGGTTACAACGAAAATGCTTTCAGCCCGGGGAATGGATTGCCTAATATAACCAGGCGCATAAAAGCAATTGGTGGCACAGTAGTTTTTAAGGCTGATAACGGCGCCCAAATAATTATTACACTGCCAGATTAAGAGCAAAGACCGTCAGGACTGATAAATAAAATGCTATTCTATGGCTCCATTACACAAAAGTGTAGTTTTCTGTGTTTGATACAGTCTTACATTGTGCTATAAAAGGAAGGAATATCTTTTACCGGAATTAGCCAGTGTATACATCTCCAAAATTTTAATATGATTAGCGTTTGCATTGTTGAAGATCAGGGAGTAATATTAAATACACTAAAAAGTATTATTGAAGATGCTGATAAAGTGTTGTTGGCGGGCGCGTTTTCCAACGGAGAAGCTTTTATCAGGGAGTATGAAAATATACAGCCCGATATCACTTTAATGGATATTGATTTGCCGGGTATATCAGGCATTGAAGCAATAATGTCTGTAAAATCAAAATATCCGGCTGCAAAGTTTCTTGTGTTGACTGTTTTCAATGATGATGAAAAAGTATTCAAAGCCATTAAGGCTGGGGCTGGCGGTTATATCCTGAAGAAAAATTCTTATGATTGTTTAGTGGCCAATATAGAGGCGTTGTATGAGGGCGGGGCGCCCATGTCGCCCGAGATAGCCAGGAAGGTAATTGGCTTTTTTCAGCGAGGCAGCAATAGTTCTCATTTAAGCATGCTTACGGAAAAAGAAAAAATAGTACTGCAAATGATTGTAGATGGATTATTGTACAAAGAAATTGCGGACAAAACAGGTGTAACCATTGATGCAATTAAGAAACATGCCCATAACATCTACGAAAAAATGCATGTGAGTACCCGCAGCGAGGCCATAAAAAAATTCCTGTCGTAATACACTGTTGGCCGCTAATCGCAAAACAGGCGTCGTATTTCCACAGTTCCTTTTTTGTTTTCTTTCTTAATGAGTCTCCAGCTGTCAACTTACCACAAAGACGCACTGAGCAAACGCCTCTTTTTAACTCTGTGAAAAAACCTCATGAACCTCCGTGGTAAAAAAATCGCGGAATCCAAATTTTGCCGGTCTCATCATCGAAATAATTTACAAGCCGGATTTTTAAAAAATAAAACTACCTTAACATTTCAAGCGTACTTTGATTGTTAACCTCTTTTTTATTTTACCTGTGTAAAAGATGAAAAAATTGAACGCGGCCATAAGCCCTGCCACCAGTCCCTGGTTGCTGCTAATCCTTATTGTTTATTTAGCGCATCCGGTAATAGCCATCGGTCAGAAACAACAAACCGGCAGTACAAATACAGCGGCATTTTATTCGGGTAAATACCGGAATATTTTTCGTGAGGCAGGATATAGCCAGGAGGACATCGACAAGAAAGTATCAAAAGCCTGGTATGATATTTTTGAAGGACCCAACAGGGTTTATTTTGAACAGGGCGATACCATGGCCTATGTTTCAGATATAAAAAATCATGACGCCCGTACGGAAGGTCTTTCATACGGAATGATGATAGCCGTACAACTGGATAAAAAAGATGTTTTTGATCGAATCTGGAGATGGTCGAAAAAATACCTGCAGCACCAGGACGGTCCGTCGGCAGCTTATTTTGCCTGGAGCATCGAACCCAAAGCCCTGAAAAAAAATTCCGAAGGAACCGCTTCAGACGGCGAACTGTATTATGTTACCAGTCTGCTGTTTGCTTCAAACCGCTGGGGAAATAACACCGGTATTAATTATTATGGCGAGGCAAGAAGGATACTGGATGCCATGTGGAAAAAAGATGGAACGGGTAATATCTACAACCTCATTAATACCGAACACAAGCAAATAAGTTTTACACCAGAAGGAAATAATTATAACTGGACCGATCCTTCTTATCATTTGCCTGCTTTTTTTGAAGTATGGGCTTTGTATGCCAAAGATGGTCATGAACAGTTTTACAAAGATTGTGCAGATACTTCGCGGGTCTTTTTACAGCGGGCCTGCAATGCAATAACCGGTCTTACTACAGATTATACTGAGTTTAGCGGTCAGCCACATGCTACACGCTGGGCACCCCCCGCATTTCGCTATGATTCCTGGCGAGTGCCTATGAATATAGCCATGGACTATGCCTGGTTTGGCAAAGACAGCAACTGGCAAAAAACTTATGCAAAACGTTTTCAGGCATTCCTGAAATCAAAAGGGATAGACAGTTTTGGCGACCAGTTTAATACAGATGGCACTCCGCCTGAATTTATTCTGCAGGCCGGAGGTTTCAAAAAGCTAAGACATTCTATTGGTTTTGTAGCAACGGCAGCTACTACTGAGATGATAAACAACGATAAAAATTTTGATTTTGTTCGTGCATTGTGGAAAGCCCGGCTGGAGCCCTATGAGGATGGCTACTTTGATCCCTATTACGACGGACTGATGTATTTATTCAGCCTGATGCACCTGAGCGGTAAATACCAGCTTATTACACCCGGGTCTCACTAATGCCAGTTTGGAACAAGACCGAACGGGCAAGATAAAAATTGCACGATATTGTAATATAAAACAGTTTCCCGCCAGCAAGTAATTCAGTATATGATTATATTGCAGTTCGTGACTATCTGCAGCACCGCTTATCTTATCTGAAAGGACTTTTTTCAGATACGGTTCTGTTTACACATTACCGCGTTGACTAGCGCTTATTCAAACTAAAAAAAATGGATTTACCGCAAAACCCGTAGTGTCTCGGTTTTAACCACGGAGACACGGAGGGTACAGGGAAGCACTGGGATCTTTTTACTTAAATTATAAAGGCAACACACGGGGCCGTGGACCCTTTAAAACCGCAGTGTGTTGGAAATGCCGCTTGTTTTCTAATCAGCAGAAAGCC
>Ga0157376_10002921_pt1 | contig 11722 bp, 9 predicted proteins | sample M45metaG_FD_121801 | JGI IMG/M metagenome (GOLD analysis project Ga0157376, IMG submission 121801) | Miscanthus rhizosphere microbial communities from Kellogg Biological Station, Michigan, USA - M4-5 metaG | ecosystem: Host-associated > Plants > Roots > Rhizosphere > Soil | place: USA: Michigan... | reverse complement strand
AGCTGGATCGCGAACTTCTCGAATCGATCGGCAGCAACCCCGACGAGGAATTGTTTCAGGCTTCGATGGGCATTTACGTTTTTAACCGCGACGTCTTGATCGAGTGCCTGGAGAGCAACCTGGATGATTTCGGCAAGCACGTTATTCCGCAGGCTATTAGTGAGCGGCATGTGAACGCCTTTATTTTTAAAGGTTACTGGGAAGACATCGGAACGATCCGCGCGTTCTATGAAGCGAACCTAGACCTGACCAACTTGGAACCGCAATACAGCTTCTTCGAAGCGAACGCCCCGATCTACACCCACCCGCGTTTTCTTCCCGGAAGCAAGATTAACGGTGCAACCCTCCGGCAAGCGATTATCTCGGACGGCTGCATGATTTCTGACGCGCACATCGAGCGTAGTGTCATCGGCGTCCGCAGCATCATCCGGAGTGGCGCGACCATTCGAAACAGCGTGATTATGGGCGGAGATCACTTTGAAGCATCGGCGCCACCCAAGTCACCCGACTTGCCGCCTATTGGTATTGGGCGTAATTGCGTGATCGATCGCGCGATCATTGACAAAAACGCGCGGATCGGAGACGGGGTGGTCATAACGCCGGAAGGCAAAGCGGCGAACGTTGATGCCGTGAATCACTATATCCGTGATGGGATTGTGGTCGTGCCCAAAGACGCCGTGATTCCGGCGGGCTTTTGGATTTAGATTGCTGCGCCAAAACCGCGCAAGATGCCGCCACCGGCGGAGGGCGCCTTTGTAAATAGCGCCGAACCAAGTTTAGCGGCCCCAGCTAATTGTTGATTCCACCCATGCCGCCGGCGTTTATTCCGCCGGGGACATTCGCGCCATTCTCCCACTTCGCCGGTTTATTCCACGGAATACTCGACTCACCGTGCGCATCGGGATCGTTGATCAGCGCGGTCTGGTCTTTTTGTGTGGCGCAAGACGAAAAAAACGTGCCCACGGCAGCGGCCAAAAGAGCAATCCTTAGACAACTCCCGCGCCGCTGACTACGAACTGCTCGTTCCTGCATAAATGACGGTATCTCCCGGCTGCACCTGAACGCCACGCGCCAGGCTGTTGGTGATGATATCGCCTATTGAGGTAGTCGGTTCAACTGAGGAGATTCGAATTTTGCCAATGAGGGCACCGCTCCGCATCACGAGCATCTCCGAGTTGGGAACCACTCCCTGTCGGTCCCCCATGCTCAGAACGACAAAGTTGTAGGCCTGATTCACCGCGAGGACCGTGCCGTGCACTCCTGGCGCACTTGCACCCGATTCGCGTCGTTTCTTTTCCTCCTCAATCGCGGTTACGCGGTCCTGAGCCTCCTTCACCTTGTCAGCGAGGACGGCTTTTTCCTGCTCTGCCGCTTCCAACTGCTTTTTGGTATCGTCGAGCTGCGTCTTCATTTCGTTAGGCGAAATGCCTTCGCCGCCTGGTACGCCGGCGGTGGCGTCAGCCACGCGTTTCTGGAGATCCGCAACCTGAGTTTCGCTCGCCTGGAGTTTCGCCTCGATTTCCGCTTTTTCGTTCTGCGCTTTTGTCAGTTCTGCTTCGGCGCTGCTCGCTTTCTCCTCCGCAGCCGTGGCCTTATTCGTGGCCGCGGTAAAGTCGGCTTCACGTGCCTTCAATTTCTTCTCGCTGGCCCGCCGGGAGACCTCTGCTTGTTCACGTTGCGAGATGTTCGTAACGATTTCGTTCCGCAAGCCCTTTACCTTGTTCGTATTCAAAAATCCGAGCAGCAACGAGAGCGCCATGAGCACAGTTGAGATCCCGATCAGTAGTTTCGGCATGGCGGAAAGGGGCTGAGGTAAGGTGGAAACGGACACAAATCGGCTGTGTTTTAGACGGTCCGGCCGGCAAATTGCAATACTGAATTCAGGTAATTTTTCTTAGAATTGGCTAAGACCACCGCCCGCGGCGGGCCGACCCAGCTATCTTTCCAAATTGCATCACGTTCGCTCCCGGCCTATAGCAACTTCCTCATGGGTCAACAACACCGAGTCTCAGTCAAACGGAAGCGACGCAAAGCCTATCTCGAACGCAAGCGGACTTCAGCGACCGCAACACGCCGGCCATCGACGAAATCCCGCGCGAAAAAGCCCACCCCAGCCGCGTCTTAACGCCTTCCTAACCGGCGGGGGTTGATCGAGGGGCATTCGCCATCCTATGGTGAGCAGTGGGACCGCAATATCTTTTGGTCGATGGTCATAGCATCATCTTCGCCTGGCCTGAGTTGCGATCGCTCCATGAGCGCCGCACTTCCCTCGCCCGCGAGGCTTTGATCAAGCAATTGCGAGACTTTCAGGACTGGAGCGGTACCAAAGTCGTGGTGGTTTTCGACGGGCAGGGTCCGACAATTTCGCAGGAAGCGCACCCGGGTGAAATCCAAATTTTCTATTCGCGAGTTGGGCAGACCGCAGACTCGATTATCGAACGGCTGGCAAGCAAGTACGCCGAGAAGTTTAGGCTCTTGGTGGCGACAGGCGATTATCTCGAACAGGAAACGGCCAGTGCGAGCGGTGCCGACACCCTTTCGCCAGATGGTTTGCGCGACCTTCTTCGCGAAGGACGTTCGCGTTGAGCGACACTAGGCGGCGCCAAGAAGCGCAGCCGGCGTCCGAGCGAGCACCTCACGCCGTGCACGTTGTCGACACGTCGCGAGGACTCGCGAAAGGACGCAATAAAGCTGTTCCATCGGCAGGTTTTTGCTCACGTAGCCGTTCGCCCCGGCTCGCAAGGCCGCGTGCATGCGAGTCTCTTCGTATCCGGCGCCGGTAAAGACGACAATCGGCAGACTCGGCTGGAGCTCTCGAATGTAGGAAATGAGGGATATCCCGTCCACTTTCGGCATGTTGAGGTCGACCACCACTACTTCGCAGTCGTACATTTCGAACCAAGCGGCGGTTTCGAATCCTTCGGTCAGGGTGGCGCAGGTGTGGCCGTGCTGTTTGAGGTAAACGGATAGGAATTTGGTGATCGCCGGGTCGTCATCAATGACGAGGAATTCAGCGCACTCGCGATTAAGGATTTTCATTCGGTAAACCCGGGATCATCAGCTCGGTTTATAATTTCTATAAGAGATAAAGCAGGACCCTTGCCACGACTGGTGAGCCCATATCTTCCCCTGCGAGTGAGCCCCTCTGGCGGTGAGGGCTCAGGCTCATCCTGGACCACAAAACTTTGGGTTGAAGACCCGGTAGCGACGCTCCAGCGTAGTGGCCCCATGGCCCGCGACTACACGCTTCAGCGAGCTTCCACCGCCACGATCAGCATCGATTATGCGGGTGAGCTGAACGACCAGCAATACGCTGCGGTGACGGCCCCGCCCGGGCCGTTGCTAGTCATTGCCGGAGCGGGTTCGGGCAAAACACGTACCCTTACCTATCGCGTCGCCTACCTCCTCGAGAACGGGGTCGATCCCCGCAACATCCTCCTGCTCACCTTTACGAATAAAGCCGCGCGCCAGATGCTCGACCGAGTGGCTAATCTTCTGCCCGTCGACGCCACCGGCCTGTGGGGCGGGACGTTTCATTCCATTGGCAACAGAATGCTTCGACGCCACGGGAGCGCCCTCGGGTATTCGAGCGGCTTCACCATCATGGACCGCGAAGACCAGAAGGACCTATTGAATTCGGTCATCGCCAGTGCCGGGATTGACCCCAAGGAAATCCGATTCCCGAAAGGTGACGTCCTGGCGGACATTTTCAGCTTCGTCGTCAATACGGAGCGGCCGATTGAGGAAATGCTCGCGGAAAAGTTTCCTTATTTTCTGCCTTTGCTGGAACAGATCAAAGACGTGCACGCGCGCTATGAACGGCGAAAAAAATCAACCAACTCGCTCGACTTCGATGATCTGCTCGAAAAGACCCTGCGCATGTTGAAGGAGCATGACGAGATCGCTGCCTTTTACCGTCGGCAATTTCAATTCATCCTCGTCGATGAATACCAGGACACGAACAAGATCCAGGCCGACTTCATCGACTTGCTCGCGGCTGAACACCAAAACGTCATGGTGGTAGGCGACGATGCGCAGTCGATCTACTCATGGCGCGGCGCGAACTTTCAAAACATCCTCGCCTTCCCCAGGCGTTATCCAAAGGCGCAGGTCTTCAAGATCGAGCTGAATTACCGGAGCGTTCCGGAAATCCTGCAGGTCGCAAATGCCGCGATTTTCGCCAACGTGCAGCAGTTTCGGAAAAATCTTAGCGCTACTCGCCTAACGAATTCAATCAAGCCAGCCGTAGTCGCACTCAACGATGGCGGCGAACAGTCGCAATTCGTCGCCCAGCGGATTCTCGAGCTGCGCGACGAAGGGGTGGACTTGAATGAAATCGCTGTCCTTTATCGTGCCCATTACCACGCGGTCGAGCTACAGCTCGAGCTCTCGCGCCGCGGCATTCCCTATCAGATCACGAGCGGGATTCGCTTTTTCGAGCAGGCGCACATCAAAGACGTAACCGCGTTTATTCGGTTCGTTGCCAATCCACGCGATGAAGTGGCTTTCAAACGGATGGTGCGCCTTCTACCGGGGATCGGAGGCAAGAGTGCGGAAAGCTTGTGGACCGCCTGGGAGGAATCGCTCAACCAGGACGCCGTGATCGGTTCCTGGAGCGGACGTTTGCTTTCCATGACCATAAGCGGGCGCGCCAAAAAATCATGGGAGCAACTGGCGTACACTTTAGATGAGATCGCGCCCGAGGGGCAGCCGACTCAACCGACGGAGATGATCATGTCTATTGTCGAGGCGATTTACGATGATTATGCCAAAGCCAATTTCGCCAATTATGAGCTGCGCAAGGAAGACCTAAATCAACTCGCCGGCTTCGCACGCCAGTTCAAAGACGTTAACGAATTCCTTTCGCAGCTCGCGCTCATCAGCAACGTCGACGCCGAGCCGGCGGCAAACCAGGCGACTGATACGGAGGCGGTCAATCTCTCGTCCGTCCACCAGGCGAAGGGGCTGGAGTTTCATAGCGTGTTCGTCATTTGGCTGACTGACGGCATGTTCCCGAGCACTCGTTCGCTCGAGTCTCGCGAAGCGATCGAAGAAGAGCGCCGCCTCTTTTACGTCGCTGTTACCCGGGCCCGAGACGAACTTTATCTCACCTACCCGCACATGCGCCTTAATGCCGGTTACGGCGATATGTTTCAGCGGCCGTCACGTTTTCTGAAAGAGATTCCCTCGACCCTGGTTGAGGACTGGAACGTGCGAAGGGGATGAATGACCAAATCCGAATGACGAAGCACCAATCAATGACGAAGCACCAATGACGAAGGTGCAGTTCTGTCTTGGTCATTCGAATTTTTGAAATTCCTTTGTCCCTAGGATTGCGGATTTCGTCATTTTCGACATGAATCTCTCGCCTAACGAACGCATTGCGGGCATCCTCGCCCCGCTCTTTGCGCTGCGCACGGAAGATGACCTTGGGGTCGGTGATGTCGCTGGCTTGCGGCAATTCATCGACTGGGCACGGCGAATCGGTTTTAAGCTTGTGCAGCTTTTGCCGATTAATGAGACCGGTGGCGACAACAGTCCCTACAATGCGATCAGCTCGCGTGCGATCGATCTCACCACCCTACAACTCGCACCCGGCGTGCCGGAGGATCTATCGGCGGAAGACTTCGCGGAAATCACGGCACGATTCGATCTCGCGGCGCTGCGTCGCGGTCGCGTAAAATACGAAACGGTTAAGCCGCTGAAGAGAAAACTTCTCGAATGCGCATTCACATCCTTCCGCTACCGCGGACAACGCGATCCCGCAGCGCTAGAGCGGTTTCATTCCTTCTGCGAAAAGGAGAAATCCTGGTTGAGGGATTACGCATTTTTCCGAGCTTTGATGGAACAGAATGGCGATGGCGAGACCTGGGATGAGTGGCGACCGGAGCATTCGCGAATCGATGCCGCACGTTCCTGGCTAGACTCGTTAGGCGAAGCAGAACGCGCGCTTTTCGAAGAACGAGAGAAATTTTTTTGCTACGTGCAATGGATCGCGCACCAGCAATGGCACGAGGTCAAAGCATATGCCGAAAGCCAGGGGGTCGCGCTAATGGGCGACATCCCTTTCGGCATTAGTTATTACAGCGCCGACGTCTTCGCGCACCCCGAGTTGTTCGCGCTTGATTGGTCAGGCGGGGCGCCCCCCGAGCCATATTTTAAGGACGATGCGTTTACGCAGAAGTGGGGACAGAACTGGGGCATCCCCGTCTATCGCTGGGACTTGATGCGGAGCCGTAATTTCGATTGGTGGCGGCAACGTGTTGATGGAGTGCGGGAGATTTTTCACATTTTCCGCATCGATCACGTTCTGGGGTTTTACCGCATCTACGCTTTTCCGTGGAGACCCTCGCGCAATCGGGATTTTCTCCACCTCGGCTGGGATGAAATGCGCGCCCGGACGCAAGGGCATGAGCCTCATTTCTCACCCCGTCCCGACAACACCTGGGAAAACTGCGAGGGTAATCGGCGCGAGGGTGAGGAATATCTTCGCGTTGTTCTCCAAGAATCCGGCGCAACACGCGTCGTGGGCGAAGATTTGGGGACTGTGCCGGATTACGTTCGACCCAGCTTACGTTCGTTAGGCGTGGCCGGTTTCAAAATCCCCCAGTGGGAAAATTATCCCGATCACCGCTCGATTCCCGGCGGCGCCTACGAACGAATGTCCGTCGCGACTTTCGCCACCCATGACCACAAACCGGTCCGCGCGCTTTGGGAAGAGGCTTTCGAAAAGCCCCACCATTCGGAGCAGGCGCGCCACGATCTGGCAAAAATTGCCGAGTTCGCCGGCTTGCCGGCGCCGAACCAATCGATGGACTACCTGGCGCAATTTTATCCGGTGATCTTCAACGCACTCTTTCGCAGCGAATCGTGGATCGCGATTGTCATGATCACCGATCTTCTGGGACGCAAAGATCGGTTTAATGTGCCCGGCACCGCAGCAAACTCGAATTGGTCGCGGCGCTTGCCAGGTACGATCCGAAAATTGGCCCGGAGCCCCGACGCAAAGCGCCAGATGCTTGTCGTTCAGGAGCTTTTGCAAAAGAGTGGTCGGATTTGACTGCCCTGTATTCCCCCGGATGACAACACCAACATCTACGACTAAAAGTTGACCATGAATTCACCTATCAAAGTCGCCGTGACCGGCGCAGCCGGCCAGATCGGCTACTCTCTCCTTTTTCGCATTGCTTCCGGATCGATGTTTGGCCCCACGCAGCCAGTGCACTTATCGCTGATCGAAATCGCACCCGCGCTCGGAGCGCTCGATGGCGTGGTCATGGAACTGCAGGATTGCTCCTTTCCGTTGCTCAAGGGAATTACTCCAACTGCCGATCTCGATGAAGGCTTTCGCGACGTTAATTGGGCGCTGCTGGTCGGGAGTATCCCACGCAAGGCCGGAATGGAACGGGGCGATTTGCTGGGAATCAACGGTAAAATTTTCATCGGCCAAGGGAAAGCAATCGAGAAAAACGCTGCTTCCGATGTTCGAATTCTGGTCGTCGGCAATCCCTGTAACACGAATTGCCTGATCGCGATGAATAATGCCAAATCGATTCCGCGCGACCGCTGGTTTGCCATGACCCGGCTCGACGAAAATCGCGCCAAAGCCCAGCTCGCGCAGAAGTCGGGGAATGACATTACTGCCGTCACTAACATGACGATCTGGGGGAACCATTCCGCAACACAGTACCCCGATTTCTACAACGCCCGGATAAACGGCAAACCAGCCGACCAGGTAATCAGCGACGAGAAATGGCTAAAGGAAACGTTCATTCCGGCAGTGCAACAGCGCGGCGCCGCCATCATCAAAGCGCGCGGCCTTTCCTCCGCGGCCTCGGCCGCGAATGCCGTCGTCGACACGGTTCGCAGCCTGACGACTGAGAGTGAAGCCGGGAACTGGAACAGCGTTGCCATTTGCTCCGACGGCAGCTACGGCGTCGAGGAAGGCCTGATCAGCTCCTTCCCCATCCGCGTCAAGGGCGGCAAATGGGAGGTAGTACAAGACGTACCCGTGAATGACTTCAGTCGCGCCAAGATTGACGCTTCAGTCAATGAATTGAAGGAGGAGAAGGGCCTCGTCGCCGAACTGATCAAGTAAATCTCGCGGGGCGCAGCCAGATCAAGGGGCTGTCTCGGCCGAGGTCGGTTTGCGGAGGATGGCGTGCAGGTAAAAACCATCGAGCCGATTCTCTTCCAGGACGAAGTTGGTTTTCACCCCATAGATTTTGGCGACGGGATACTTCCCGCAAAAGTAAGCCATGCTTTCCAAGGTCCAGACGCTTAAATGGGTTGGGTCTCGATGGACCTCGATCGCCGGATAGCAGGGCGTGAAGCTGGTGAACGCACCGCCCGGCTTGAGAATCCGCCAGATTTCATTCATGAGCTCGATAATCGGATAGCGCAGCGCCTGCGCCGGCTCGCTGTAATACGCTTTCGGAAGGTGCTCGAGAAAATCCCGGCACAAAACGGCGTCAGCCACTTCGTCCTCCAGCGGGATCGGCTCAAACCCCAGCCGACAGAGCAAATCCGCTTGTGTCCCTTCGGTCGTTAGATCAATCCCGATGTTGCCGTTTTTGCGAAAGCCGCATCCGAGGTCGACCTGCACCGCTTCGCCACGATGCCGAATTTCTTCTACTAAGCGTTGCGCTTCCCGACGCGGGTCTTTCAGAATGCCTTGATCGGAAATGGACATGATGGAGTCAGTTGCGCGCAGATTAATCTAGCAGACTGCTAGCTGAAATTCGCAACGTTCCGAGCCAGCCAGTTCGCGCACTCCCGGGGGACATGACCCGCCACAATGAATTTGTAATCCGGCGCGATTGTATGTCCTAATTTTTCGCTCTCGGCGCGCCAAATTTCCAGCGCCGATTCCAAATCAGGTTTGGCCAGACCGGTCGCTGCCCCTCCATGCACCTGGTGAAAGGTGCCTTCGCCCAAAAGCGTGAAAACCGGATTAGCAACCGCCACGGCTCGGGAGAAAAAATCCAAATTGACCAGGCCGCCTCCGCCCGCGCGAGATCGCTCATCAAATCCGCCAATCCGCGAGAAAAGGTCACTCCTCATGAAGATACAGTTCGATTCCGCAGTCCGAGCGAAAAATCCGGAGCGACTTTGCGGAGTGGCTGCGGCTATTTCCCAAAGCCGATAGCCGTTCTCTTGCCAGCGCACTCCAGCCAGGAGTCGCGCTTCCGTCTCCTGATCGTATCCTTCCATGACGCTTTCGGGCTGCCACTTCGGTCCCAGATGCCAGCCGCGAACCTCGACGACGGGCTCGGAAGCGAGGCTCATTAGCCGCAACCCCCAATTCAACACCATGGGCGTGAGCATTCGGGCACCGTCGATCATCAGACACAACCGTGGTGCACGCGCGAGACCAGCTCCCATGTTGAGCGCCGCGGCCGGGTTTGGGCTCGCCTCCTCCGGCGAAATGTATATGTAGCGCAGGTTCGGAGACAATTCTTGCAGCCGCTGCTCGAGCGGTTGCGCCGAGCCATTGTCGATGAGGATGATTTCGTATTCGGCGATCGTGATTTCCCGTTGATACGGCGGAAGCAAGGAGAGAAGCGTGTTCTCAATCTGCAATCCCATCTCATGGCAGATGACTACAATGGTGAGATACAGAGACTCGGCGGGAGTGTTCACAAATTCGTCGGCGCAGGCAAATTCAAGCGTCGACCCGATATTAGGCAAAACGCTGCGGGTCGCACGACAAACCATTCACGAATCGCCACCTCCTCGCGACCCTTGGAGTTTTCCGATCGAATCAATTGACAGTCCACGCGCGAGCGCTCTGATACGAAAGGCTCGGGCAAACAGATCCTAAGCGACGTTGGCTGCGCCATTGCTCGCAGAGCTGTCTTATCGAGAAAAACAAGAGATGAGAATTGCCGCAAATTTGAGTGTGCTGGACGAGGTCGAACTCATCGAGGTCTGTATCCAGCATCTACGCGCGATCGGTGTCGATCTGATTGTCGTAACGGACCTCGGCTCAATTGACGGCACCCGCGAGCGGCTGGCGAGCTTCGCGGAAGATCCCGACATCAGCCTGATCTTACTGCGACGAAACGACGATCCATGGGGATTTCCGGCCCGAACGTACGAGAAAACGATCGCTGAATTCGCGGTCGATCGGGTCCTTTTCCTGGATGCGGATGAATTTTGGCTCCCGAAAAGTGGAAATCTCAAGACCACTGCCACTCTCGCAGCAGCCGACGCCTTGTCGGTCCGACGTCTAAATATTCCTCTTGTCGCAGGCCGCCCGGTCTTGCCGACGGATCTGTCTCCAGGTGGTTACAACGATCTCTACCTCGTGGCGAGTGGGCGAACCAATGCCGATCGCGCGTTGGAGCGAGAACGCGATCTGGTGTGGATCATGACCGAGGGGGCACCGAAAACAATTGTTAACCCGGCGACAGTGAACGGGGTTGGAATGGGGCATCACCAGGTGATCAAAAAACAAGGAACGCCGCCAAACGTCGTCAGGCCCAATGACCTCATCATCGCCCATGCGCCGTTTTCGACGAGTGCGCGTTTCCTGCGCAAGTTGGAAAATATCGATCGATCGCTTACCACTTTTGGTCATCGTCTGGTCGGTCCCGAGGCCTGGCACTGGCGCCGTTGGCTGCAAATCGCACGCGAAGGCAAAGTCGATGAAGAATTTCGTCGTCAGGCTCTCACCGAGGAGCAATTTCAAGCGCGTCTCCGGGATGCAACCATTCAGTCGGCCACGACCGTCTTGGAAGCGATGGCGGGCGCAGATTGAGAGACATTTTACCGGGCTGCGAGGGCCGACCGGACCTCGTCGCTATTCTCCACCGCAGATCGAATGAGGGAGCAGATCTTTGCAATCTCCCGTGGCGTTATTCCCGTCCCGGTGGGCAGAACGAGCACGCGGTCCGCGATTGTTTCGGTCGCGGGCAAACGTCGCCGAGACTCGGGAAAGAGCGACCGATAGGGTTCCATGCGGTGAACGCCGGGATAAAAATAGCGACGGGCCAGGACATTTTCAGCATGCAGAACCGCGACAAGCTGATCGCGCGTGAGGCCGATCTCGCCGGCGTCCACTTCCATAACCACGTATTGGTAGTTTGGAGAGTGAGCCTCTTCGTAACGCAGTAATTCGAGCCCGCGAATGCCGCTCAAGTTCTTTTCGTAGGCGAGAAAGTTTTGTCGATTGATGCGAACAAATTCCTCCAGGCTTTCAAGATGCGTCAGGCCCATTGCAGCCGAGAGCTCGTTCATTTTCCCGTTCGTGCCGATCGAGATGACGCGATCATAGCCGGCGAAGCCGAAGTTTTTCATCAACTGCATCCGCTCGGCTAAATCGTCGTCGTCGGTCGCGACGGCACCGCCTTCACCGGTACTGATGAATTTGGTGGCGTGAAAGCTAAGGACTTCCGCCCGGCCAAACCGACCGATCTTGCATCCGTTGTACTGACAGCCAAAAGCGTGGGCGGCATCGAAAAGCAATGCTAGCCCGTGCCGGTCTGCAATTGCCTGTAGTTCCTTGATCGCGCATGGTCGTCCCCAAAGATGGACGGCGAGAATGCCGCTCGTGCGCGGCGTGATGAGCGCCTCGATTTTGCGCGGGTCGATGTTGTGGGTGTGCGGGTCGATATCGCAAAAGACCGGTGTGATTCGCTGCCATTGCAAAGCGTGGGCCGTCGCCACGAAGGTGAAGGACGGCACAATCACCTCGTCGCGCAGATCGAGCGCGCGAATT
>Ga0157376_10002919_pt1 | contig 11723 bp, 7 predicted proteins | sample M45metaG_FD_121801 | JGI IMG/M metagenome (GOLD analysis project Ga0157376, IMG submission 121801) | Miscanthus rhizosphere microbial communities from Kellogg Biological Station, Michigan, USA - M4-5 metaG | ecosystem: Host-associated > Plants > Roots > Rhizosphere > Soil | place: USA: Michigan... | reverse complement strand
GAATCCTTCGCAATCGTGCGCGTCGCCTGGAAGCCGTTGAGGTTCGGCATCACGACGTCCATCAGGATCAGATCGGGTACCTCGCGCTTCGCAGCCTCGACGCCGGCGGCTCCGTCCTCGGCGGTTATCGCTTGGTGGCCGAGTTTTTCGACAATGCGTTTGAGCCCCACCAGCTGCGAAGGAGAGTCGTCAACAATCAGGATACGCGCCATAGATTTACCGTTTTCCCCTGTGCGGTAATCGCATTCTAAAGACACGCAGGTGAGAAGACCACAGCGCCGCCCCGGATTGTGCGGCAGAAGTTAAGCGATACGATGTTGTTCGTAAGGTTTTACAGGAAATACTTGATCGATCGGTGGATTACGAGCGCAAGTTCATGCGAAGTCGATGAGGTTGGGCACTCGCCTTACAGCGAGACGACGGTGCGGCCGAACGAGCCGCCTGCCAGCGCGGAGTCGAAAACTGCCGGCAAACCGTCCAATCCGACTTCACGCGTCGCGATGCGATCCAGGTGTGCCGGGTGCCAGTCGCTGGCCAGATGTTGCCAGATCGCATCGCGGATATGCCGCGCCGTGCCGGCCGAGGCGATGCCGAGGAGACTGACGCCGCGGATGATCAGAGGCATGACGGTCGTGGCCAATTCGATGCTGGCTGCATTTCCGCAACTGGCGATGTTGCCGTAGGGGTGGATGACGCGAGTCAGCCCTGCAAGCATGTCGCCGCCGACGTTGTCGATCGCCCCGGCCCAACGGCTCGTCTCCAGCGGGCGCTGACCCCAGTACAGATCCTTGCGCGAGATGCATTGTTTCGCGCCGAGCGCAATGAGGTCGTCGAAATGTTCCAGCTTGCCGCTGATCGCATGGGCTTCGAAGCCGGCCCGTGTGAGGATGTCGATCGCCAGCGAGCCGACGCCCCCCGTGGCCCCCGTGACGACGATCGGTCCCATCTGCGGTGTCTGATCGTTTTGTAGCATGCGATACAGGGACAGCGCCGCGGTGAAGCCGGCCGTGCCGAGTACCATCGATTCGCGCAGCGTCAGGCCGGCCGGCAGCGGAATCGTCCATTTCGCCTGCAAACGCGCGTACTCGGCATAGCCGCCGTCACGCGTTTCGGAAAGGCCGCAACCCGTGCACAACACCTGATCGCCTTCCTTTATCTGGGCATCCGTCGATGCGACGACATAGCCGGCGACATCGATGCCGCCGTTGAGCGGCGATTCGCGCAGGATTCTGCCCTTGCCGGTACCGGCCAGCGCATCCTTGTAATTAACCGACGAATACGCGGTCTTGATCAGCACCTCGCCGGCCGACAGATCGTCAGTGCGCATCTGTTCGATGCCGGCACGATGGTTGTCGCGGTCGGCGTGGATGCGGAAGGCTTTGAATGCAGTTGTATTCGTCATGGGGCGGTCGCCTGTTCGGCACGAGTCAAAACACCTGTCTATTTCTTGCTCGTCATTCCGGCGGAAGCCGGAATCCGGCTCCTGCTGAAATCGATCTCACAAGAGTTCCGGATACAAATCCTGCCACTTCGGGTTCGATTCTTCGATGAGTTCGATCTTCCATGCACGATTCCACTCCTTGATTGCCTTCTCGCGAAGTATCGCCGACTCCATTGTCTCGTGCTGTTCGAACCAGACGAGGTTGTGAACCCGATAGGTTTTCGTGAAGCCTTCGATGAGATCGTTCTTGTGTTCCCAAACACGTTTGATCAAGTCGGATGTCACACCAACGTACAGAGTTCCGTCCCATCCACTTGCCAATATGTAGACGCAAGGCTGTTTCATGAAGAGCTGGATTTACGCGCGGCTCCTGCCGCGCGCCTCCTTTAGGCCGTTCGCTGCGCGAACGTTCGCTCCGGCATCCTGCCTCCGCAGTCCGGCTTTCGCCGGGACGACGAGCCAAGTTCGTGACGCGAGAGGCTCAATTGGCCTTATGGATCGCCCGCTTGTCGACCGACAGTGCCGCTTCATGGACGGCTTCACTCAACGTCGGATGGGCGTGGACGATGCGCGCGAGATCCTCCGCCGAGCCGTGGAACTCCATTGTAACGACGGCTTCTGCGATGAGTTCCGATACGCCGGGGCCGACCATGTGCACGCCGAGGATGCGATCGGTTTCGGCATGCGCGATCACCTTGACCTGGCCGGCAGTTTCGTTCATCGCCACGGCGCGGCCGACGGCAGCAAACGGGAAGCTGCCCGTCTTGTACGGAACGCCGGCGGCCTTGAGCTCTTCTTCGGTCTTGCCGGCCCAGGCGATTTCGGGCTCGGTGTAGATGACCCAGGGAATCGTGTCGTAGTTGACGTGTCCGGCCTTGCCGGCGATCAACTCGGCGACCGCCATGCCTTCCTCGAAACCCTTGTGCGCAAGCATTGCGCCGCGCACGCAGTCGCCGACGGCCCACACGCCCTCGACGCCGGTCCAGCAATGCTCGTCGACCGCGATGCGGCCACGCTCGTCGATCTTCACGCCTGTGCCTTCGCTGAGCAGATCCTTCGTGTAGGCGCGGCGCCCCACGGCGACGAGCAGCTTGTCGACGACGATCTTCTGTTCACCCTTGGCATCCGCGTACGTCACTTCGACGGTGCTGCCCTTGATCTCCGCCTTGCTGACCTTCGCGCCGAGCCTGATGTCGAGCCCCTGCTTGGCGAATTCGCGCGCCGCGACCCTGGCAACATCGCGATCGGCAGTGCCGAGAAAATCCGGCAGCGCCTCGAGAACCGTGACTTCGGCGCCGAGCCGGCGCCAGACACTGCCGAGTTCGAGGCCGATCACGCCGGCGCCGATTACGCCGAGGCGCTTGGGCACCGCATCGAAATCGAGCGCACCGGCATTGTCGACGATCAGCTTGTTGTCGAATTTCGCGAACGGCAATTCGATCGGCACCGAGCCGCTGGCGAGGATCACGTTCGTCGCCGCGATGACCTGCTTCGTGCCGTCGGCCGCGGTGATCTCGACCTGGCGGCGCATCTGATCGGCGCCGAGCAGCTTGCCGCTGCCGAAGTACGAAGCGATCTTGTTGCCCTTGAACAACAAGGCAACGCCGCCGGTAAATTGCCTGACGATCTTTTCCTTGCGTCCAATCATCGTCTTCACGTCGATGCTCGGATTGGCCGCCGCGATGCCGTGATCCTTGAACGAGTGCGTGAGGTTGTGAAATTGCTTCGACGAATCGAGCAAGGCTTTTGACGGAATGCAGCCGACGTTGAGACAGGTGCCGCCCAAGGCGGCCTTGCCGTCGCGGCCGGCCCAAGCATCGACACAAGCAGTCTTCAGGCCAAGCTGGGCCGCGCGGATTGCAGCGTGGTAGCCCGCGGGCCCGCCGCCGATGACGATAACGTCGAATTGGTCTGCCATGTTTTTTCCCGATGAAATACGAAGCGCGTGAGGAAGTGAGGGGTTAGGACTGAGGAGTCGATCGCGAAGAGCAGCTCTACTGACTCCTCACGAGGCCGCGCAGCGGCCGGCCCAACTCCTCACGCTTTTGAGGCCAACCTCACCTCTCACGCTCTCTCACATCCCCAACAGCATCCGCTGCGGGTTTTCGAGCTGATTCTTGATGTCGACCAGGAACAAGACCGCGTCCTTGCCGTCGATGATGCGGTGGTCGTAGCTGATCGCGACGTACATCATCGGCGCAGCGAGGACTGCGCCATTTTCCACAATTGCACGTTCCTTGATCGTGTGCATGCCGAGGATCGCGCTCTGCGGCGGGTTGACGATCGGTGTCGAGAACAGCGAGCCGAAGGTGCCGCCGTTGTTAATGGTGAACGTGCCGCCCTGCAGGTCTTCGAGCTTGAGGCCGCCTTCGCGCGCCTGCTTCGCGTATGTGGCAATCGCCTTCTCGATATCGGCGAAGCTCATCGACTGCGCGTTGCGCAGCACCGGCGTGACGAGACCCTTGTCCGTCGACACGGCAACCGAGATGTCCTGGTAACCGTGATAAATGACGTCGTTGCCGTCCACCGACGCGTTGACGATCGGATGCCGCTTGAGCGCTTCGCAAGCGGCCTTGACGAAAAAGCTCATGAAGCCGAGCTTGATGCCGTTCGCCTTCTCGAACGATTCGCCGAGTTCCTTGCGCATGAGCGAAACCCTGGCGAGGTTGATCTCGTTGAACGAGGTCAGCATCGCGATCGAGTTCTTCGACTGCATCAGGCGCTCGGCGATCTTCGCGCGCATGCGCGTCATGGGTACACGTTCTTCGGGCCTGGAGCCCGGAGTGGGGCTCGGCGTGGAAGGAGCAGGGCTGAGCATTGAGGGCTGGGGGCTGGAAGCAACTTGTCCGCCGTTGCGCATGAAGTTGACGAGGTCTTCCTTGGTCACCTGACCGCCACGGCCGGTGCCGGCGACCTGCGCTGGGTCGATCTTGTTTTCGGCCGCAACGCGTTGGCCGGCAGGAGAAAGCTCGGGGGCCGCCTTTCCGGCAACAGGGCTGAGGGCTGAGGGTTGCGGGCCAGGTGCCGATGGTGCTGATGGTGCTGATGCTACCGGCTTCGCAGCGGCCGGCGCGGGGGGGGCTGCTGCCGCACCTTCCTCGATCACGGCGAGGATTTCCTGGCTGGTCACGGTCGCACCGGTGTCCTTGCGGATCTCCTTGAGCACGCCGTCGGCCGGTGCCGGAACTTCGAGCACGACCTTGTCGGTTTCCAGGTCGACCAGATTCTCGTCGCGCCTGACCGCATCGCCGGGCTTCTTGTGCCAGCTCGCAATCGTCGCATCCGAGACGGACTCGGGCAGAACCGGAACCTTGACTTCGAGCGTCATGTTGTATTCCTTGTTGTTAGCGCTCGTCCTTGATCGCGAAGATCACGAAGCAGCGATCCATGGCTGCAGATTTGCTTTTTGCGCTCATCCATGATCGCGAAGATCATAAGGCGGCCATCCTGGCCGCACAAAGTCTTGCACTCGTCCGTGCTTGCGAAGATCAAGAAGCAGCCATCCATGGCTGCAGATTTGCTCTTGCGATCGTCCATGATCGCGAACATCAAGAACGGTCATCCTGACCGTACTGTTCAAGGAAGAGGCGCTATTCCGACGCGTGGTTGAAGCCGGGGGCGCCAATCAGCGCCTGCTCGACCAGCGCGGACTGCTCGGCGATGTGCGTATTCAGATGGCCTGCCGCGGGAGCCGGCGAGCGCACGCGGCCGGCATAGTGCAGTGAATGCTGGTCGCCGATTACCGCCAGCAGGTGATGCTGGATCTGATACCAGGCGCCCTGGTTTTGCGGCTCTTCCTGGCACCAGACGACTTCGTTGGTCGCCGGATATCTTGCGATCTCGGCGGCGACTTCCGTGCGCGGGAACGGATAAAGCTGTTCGGCGCGGATGATCGCCACGTCGCTGACGCCGCGGCGACCTGCGTCCTCGACGAGATCGTAATAGACCTTGCCCGAGCACAGCACGATGCGGCGCACCTTCTGTCCCGGCTTCGCCGTGCTGTCCGGAATGACGAGCCGGAAACCGCCGTTCGCGAGTTCATCGAGAGACGATACAGCCAGCTTGTGGCGCAGCAGCGACTTCGGTGTCATTACGACGAGCGGCTTGCGCACGTCGCGCACCATCTGCCGGCGCAACAGGTGGAACATCTGCGCCGGTGTCGTCGGCACGCACACCTGCATGTTTTCGAGCGCGCACAACTGCAGGTAGCGTTCGAGACGGGCGGAGGAATGCTCCGGGCCCTGGCCCTCGTAGCCGTGCGGCAACAGCAGCACCAGGCCCGACAAGCGGCCCCACTTCGCCTCGCCGGAGGAGATGAACTGGTCGATCACGACCTGGGCGCCGTTGGCGAAGTCGCCGAACTGACCTTCCCACAATACCAGCGTGTTCGGCTCGGACGTCGAAAAGCCGTATTCGAACGCCATCACGGCTTCTTCGCTCAGCAACGAGTCGATGATCGCAACCGTGGCGCCATCGCGCACGCGGGCCAGCGGCGCAAAGTCCCGGCCGCTGTTCTGGTCGTGGAGCACGGCGTGACGATGGAAGAACGTGCCGCGGCCCGAGTCCTGGCCGACCAGGCGCAGATCGTTGCCGTCGGCGATCAGAGTGGCGTATGCCAGATTCTCGGCGAATCCCCAGTCCATCGGCTGCTGGCCGGCTGCCATCTTGGCGCGGTCGTCGTAGATCTTCGCCACGCGCGGATGCAGCGTGAAGTCCGGCGGGACGGCGAGTATCTTCGCATTCAGCTCGGCAAGCTTGTCCTTCGGCACGCCGGTGTTGATGCCCTGGTCGAGGCGTGCGCCGAGGTGGCGCGTCCAGTCGACGGCAAACGCATCCTTGAAGTCCGCGTCGAGCGGCGCGATCGGCTGGCCGGCTTCGAGCTTGGCGCGATAGCCATCGACCAGCGCCTGCGCGTCGGTGTCGCCGATCGTTCCCTGCGCGGCCAGCTTCTTCGCATACAACTCGCGCAGGGTCGGGCGCGCGCGGATCACCTGATACATCAGCGGCTGCGTTGCCGCCGGTTCGTCGGCTTCGTTGTGGCCGTGACGCCGGTAGCAGACCAGATCGATGACGACATCGCGCTTGAACTTGCGCCGGTAGTCGAACGCCAGCCTTGCTATGAACAGCACGGCTTCTGGATCGTCGCCGTTGACGTGAAAAACCGGCGCGCCGACCATCTTGGCGACATCGGTGCAGTAAAGCGTCGAACGCGAATCGTGCGGATTGGAAATCGTGAAGCCAACCTGGTTGTTGACGACGACATGGATCGTGCCGCCAACGGCGAAGCCGCGCGCCTGCGACATGTTGAACAGTTCCATGTTCACGCCCTGGCCGGCGAACGCCGCATCGCCATGGATGAGGACAGGCAACACCTGCTCGAGCTCCGTGTCGCTGCGATGCGTCTGGCGCGCGCGAACCGAACCGGCGACGACGGGATTGACGATTTCCAGGTGCGACGGGTTGAACGCGAGCACGACGTGCACGGTGTGTCCCGGCGTCTTGACGTCGGCGGAGAATCCCATGTGGTATTTCACGTCGCCCGAGTGCGCCGGATCGTCCGGATGCTCGAACTTGCCCTCGAACTCGGCAAAGAGTTTCTGCGGTGCCTTGCCGAGGATGTTGACGAGCACGTTGAGCCGGCCGCGATGCGCCATGCCGATGACGAAATCGCGCAGGCCGTCGGCGCCGCCGCGGTTGAGCAGTTCGCCGACCAGCGGAATCAGGCTGTCGCCGCCTTCCAGAGAGAAGCGCTTCTGGCCGACGTACTTCGTGTGCAGGTAGCGTTCGAGTCCGTCGGCCTGCACGAGCTTTTCGAGCAACTGCTTCTTTTCGTCGGCCGAGAGAGCATATTCGCCGCCGGCACCTTCGATGTGCTCGTGCACCCAGCGGCGCTGAGCGGCATCGGCGATGTGCATGAACTCGGCACCGATGCTCGATGCGTAAGTCGCCTTGAGACGCGCGATCAGGTCCTTGAGCTTGAGGCGTTGCGGACCAGCGAGAAAACTCGTCGTGAATTCGGTTTCCATGTCGGCCACGCCGAGTCCATGGAAGGCCGGATCGAGATCCGGCGCGCTCGGGCGCGGCAGCAGGCCGAGTTCCTGCAGGTCGACCGGGGGAAACGTTTGTTCGAGCGCCAGCGGGTCGAGCTTTGCCGCGAGATGGCCGCGCGAGCGGTAGGCGGTCACCAGCTTGAGCACGCCGGCCTGCTTCTGCGCGTGCACATCGGCGACGGGTGTTGCCGCGGTGGCGAGGGCGTGACCGTTGATCTTCTGCGCCTGCTCGATGCGCGCTATGGCGTCGGAGTGGGGTGTGTCGCCGGCTTCGCGGCCCTTGAATGTTTCGAAGTAGGCGCGCCATTCCGCCGGCACGGACCCTGGATCCCGCAGGAACGCTTCGTACAGATCGTCGACGAACGCGGCGTTGCCGCCGGACAGCTGGGAGGATGCTGCAAATTGCTGGAGTAGGCTGGTGCTCACTCGTTACACCGATATATGACCGGAAATCGCGCTCTAAAGCCCGCCCCAAGGACATTTCGCGTCCATTTACCGCGCTGGAACATGGGGTCGGCAATTATACCTGCAACGTGTTGCGCTGCGACACACCGATGCCGCCGAGCTCTTGGCGGACTGGCCGGGACGGCCTCCGCGTCACATGTCGACCTGACGCAGTTCCTCGCTGCTTTCCGAGCGCTCCCAGACCTGCTTGAAGAACTCGAGCAGCTGAGCGTGCCGGCCCGGCGCGTAGTTGATCGCCTCGCCTTCGAAACGATTGCCGAGCGTGCGGAAGTAGAAGCCGCTGTTGTCGTTGAGCAGGAACGCCGACGGGTATTGCAGATCGCTGTCCTGCACCGGCGTGCGCAGCGCGAATACGCTGCTCAGGCGCCGTGCCAGCGCAATCAGGCGATGTCCGCGCCGCAACGGTTGCTGCGGTTCCTGGATCAGGATGCGGATGCTCGTCTGGCCGCCGATCGCCAGTTGCTTGAGGGCGCCGAGCGCCGCTTCGGTGTCGAGCAGCTGCGGATCGAGGTCCCGGGTATAGATGTACAAATGGCGGCTTGCCGCGCCGATCGGCGCGAGCGTCTCTTCCATGGCCTGCTCGCGCGAGTCGACGGCCACGCTGCGCACCTCGGGCCGCGGTGGCGGGCCGGGGCGTACCGGCGGCACGGTCGGCGCCAGGTCGAGGCGCATATGAAAGTGCTTGATTGCGCATTCGACGAATTCGTCGCCGTAGGTGGCAAAGCCGAACTGCTCGTAGAACGCAACGGCTTGCGATTGCGCGTGCAATTCGATCGCCGGGTACGCCAGAGCGCGCGCCTGCTCGATCAGCCTGTCGAGCATGACCGCGCCGACCTGCCTGCCGCGCCAGTCGCGCATTACCGCCATGCGCCCGATCACGGCGTCGCTCGTGAGGCGTCCGGTGCCGATCGGATTGCCCGCCGCGTCGCGCGCCAGCACATGTCGCGCGCGCTCGTCGAACTCGTCCCATTCGTCTTCGGCCGGCACCTGCTGCTCGACGATGAATACCTGCTCGCGCACCGCCTTGCACGCCTCGCGGTCGGCTTCGTTCGACCAGTCGGCAGGGGTCACGGTGAAATCGTTGGGGATCATGCTCGATCCGCTCCCAAATCGGTCGCCCACGTCATCGCAGTCTGCATTGTACGTTGAGACACCACCGGCGTCGCCGGAGCGGCATGCTTTTCATCCCGCGATGCCGCATCCGGGCATCAGGCCGGCGCCGCTCGCCTGCGCCGTTGTCGCGGACGGGTCATTGCCCAGTGCCCGTCATTGATCAGCGCTGCCAGCACCTTGTAGCCGGCGGCGTTCAACGAATGCGCAAGGGTATCGCCGGCAAGCTCGCGCTGTGCGCACAACGCGCGCGCGAGCGTGAGTGAGCACGGGTAGCTGTTTCCCGCAACGAACAATCGCGCGCCGCGGCCGACTCGCGTCCACGCGCAGCGGCTCCATGGATTGCGCAGCAACGTGCTTCCCGGCAGCGCTGCTGCGAGCCGAGCCGCGGACACCGCGCGCGCGGCCGGCGCCGCCTGGTGGACGCTGCGGTAGCGCGTGATGAATTGCCCGAACCAGGTGCGCAGGCCGGCGTCGTCCGTGCCGCGCAATGCCGCCAGCGACATCGCGACGCGGCGCATCGCCGCCGCATCGATTTCATGCGCGTCGCGCGACGGTGCGAGATCCGCGTCGGTGTAACGCAGGTCTTCACCAAGCGGCTCGACAATGCTTTCGGCCAGATCGATGACCAACTCGGCGACGGCGGGGGCGCGCATGCCGAGCGAGAACGTCGTGCATTCGCCGATCGCCGCCCCATCGTGCGGAACGCCCGGCGGAAGGTAGAGCGCGTCGCCCGGCTCGAGGGTCCATTCGTGCGTCGGCGCGAATTCCTTCAGCAACTTCAGTTCGGCATCGTCGCGGAAATCGCGCGATGCGTCTGCGTCGGTGCTGATGCGCCAGCGCCGGCGGCCGCGGCCCTGCACGAGAAACACGTCGTAGTTGTCGACATGCGCGCCGACTCCGCCGCCATCAGTCGCATAGCTGACCATGACGTCGTCGATGCGCCAGGCCGGCAGGAACGTGAACTCATGCAGCAGCGCGGCGACATCGGCATCCCACTTGTCGACGTCCTGCACCAGCAGCGTCCAGTGCGATTTCGGCAGTTTGGCGAAATCGGCTTCGCTGAACGGACCGTTGCGCAGCGTCCAGCGATCGCGCCGCGCATCGCGTAGCACGATGCGCGCGAGCGCAGTTTCTTCGCAGGCCAGACCGGCGAGGTCTTCCGGCGTTATCGCATTGTGGAATTGTGGAAACGCGCCGCGGATCAGCAGCGGGCGTTTCTGCCAGTAGTCGCGCAGGAAGCGCGCCGGCACCATGCCAAGCGGCTGTCCAGCCAGCGCCCGGGCTTCGATCGGAGGCGACGCCGCTCGCCGGTTGCGGCGGAGAACTTGCTCAGGGCGCCGGCTTGATGTCGACCGGCTGTTCAAACTGTACGGCCAGTTGCGCGAAGCGCGGATCGTTGCGGATCGGGTCCCAGTTCGGATCGAGCTTCAGCAGAGAGGGCGAGACTGCGTTGCCGCTGAAAAGCGGCGCGGTGCTGCGCAGTGCCTCGAACGCAGCGTCGTAATTGCCGACACGGACGTAGACCTGCGCTAGATACACCAGCATCCCGGCGCCGCTGAGGGCATCGCGGCTCGGCGGCAACAGCTCGGCAGCACGGCGTCCCTCGCGGATTGCTTCGTCCTTGTCGCCAAGCCCCGCGGCGGCGAACGCAAGGGTGAGGTGCGGATCCGCGCGCTCGTCCTGCTGGGCGACCGCAGCGGTCGCCGTCTTGCGCACCGAGGCATATGTCTCCGCCGCCTTGGGATCGTTAGCCGCCTGTTGCGCCCAGGCGACGAACAGCAGGCGCGGCATCGCAATGTTGGCCGTGTCGCTCCACTCGTCATCGCTGTTGTTCTGCGCGATGCGCAGTGCATTGGCGAAATCGCGCGACCACCAGTACAGAAAGAAATAGCTGGTCGCGTTGCCGGCATAGGCGTCGCTGCCGGGTTCGAGCGCACCGAGGGCGGAACGTATCGGCGCAAGGTCGCCCCTCCACAAAATTGCGCTGAGTGCTCGGGTAACTCGCTCGTCGGCGGGGTCGCGCGTGACTTCCTCGGCCTGCGCGAACGCGCGGTCGGCTTCGGCGTAACGCCGCAACGCCGAGTAGCCAAGGCCGAGTTGATCGATCGCGGATGAACTGCGCGGATCGAGCAGGGTTGCCTCCTGGAAGCCAGCGATCATGTCGGCCGCACGTCCCTGGCGACGTGCGATCGCGGCGAGCATGCGCGGCACATCGGCACTATTGGCGATGCTCTGTCGCGCCAGATGGAGTTCATCGAGCGCGCGTGCATAGTCGCGGTGCCCCCAATAGAAGTAGAGCGCGAGCGCGTAGTGTCCCTCGCCCAGATCGGGCTGTAGTGCAAGGGCGCGGTCGATGGCGGCCTTCGCAGATGCGAGCCGCGCTTCGCTGCGATCCGGGGCGTAGAAGTACACGTGCATGTGCGCGCGGCCGAGAGCAGCCGCAGCGAGTGCGAACTGCGGGTCGGCGTCGAGCGCATGCTGGTACAGCGGAATCGCCTGCGGCAGTTCGCGCGGGACCAGCACATCCTGGTCGAGCGCCCGATTGAAATGCGCATTGGCCTGCAGGTACAACTGGTAGGCGGCCTCGTTGTGGGTCGGCACCGCAGTCGCCCGCTCGGCTTCGGCCGGCATCAACTGCGCCTTGAGCGCATCGG
>Ga0157376_10002918_pt1 | contig 11726 bp, 7 predicted proteins | sample M45metaG_FD_121801 | JGI IMG/M metagenome (GOLD analysis project Ga0157376, IMG submission 121801) | Miscanthus rhizosphere microbial communities from Kellogg Biological Station, Michigan, USA - M4-5 metaG | ecosystem: Host-associated > Plants > Roots > Rhizosphere > Soil | place: USA: Michigan... | reverse complement strand
CTCGCCTGGTTCACCACTAGTTCGTTTGCGAATCCTGTCGCTCCCTGGAGCGGCGGCGGAAACAATGGTTTTGGCAATGCAGGCAAAGATGCTGTCGTCTTGCCCGGATTGTTCAACACCAATTTGTCGGTTTTCAAGACCTTCCCACTCGGTCGTGAAGCGGCAAATTTAGAGCTAAGGTTCGAGTCCTTCAACACTTTCAACCACACTGAGTTCAACGCCATCGATGCAAATACGGCAGATGGGAACTTCGGCCAGATAACAGGAACCTATGATGCTCGAACTCTTCAATTGGGAGCGAAGATAAAATTCTGATATCTGAATTGCTGCCGAATGGATAAAAGGGCGCCTAGGCGGAGAAGCCAAGGCGCCTCTTGATCAACCTGGGTTCTGCTGCTCGGACTTTGCTTTCGTTTTCGTACCCGGTAGCGGAGTTGCAACCATCCCGCGGCCTTCCCTGATGGTTATTAACTGATTTGCCGCGATGCCCGTGAAGCGCTCGACAAGTCCGTTGGTCCAATGTATTTCAAGATCCGCGTGAGTATTCGCTCCTAATCCGAAATGCAGGCGGCGATCATTCACAGAATAGAAGCCTGACTGGCCCATCACTGCCTGGGCCTGCACCTTGCTGCCATACTTAACCAGAACGCGCGAACCGATGGCGCTGGCATTCGATTTTGTGCCTACCAGAAGCACCTTGAGCCAATGCCGATCGCCCGTAAGATCGTTCCTGAGCAGAGATGGCGGCTCGTTCAGATTGACGATCACGATATCCACATCACCGTCGTTATCAAAGTCTCCAAAGGCGCAGCCGCGACTGCAATGTGCAGCGGAAATACCCCGCCCTGCTTCCTCCATCAGCTCTTCAAATTTGCCGTCTCCTAGGTTCCGGAAGATGAAGCGTGGCGTTTTTAGCGGAAAGTCCGGGAATTTTGCTTCTATCTCCGGGTAGACGGAACCGGTAACAACCGCGAGATCAGGCCAGCCATCATTGTCGAAGTCAGCAAATCCCGTTCCCCAGCACGTATATCGCGTTTCTACACCGAATCCGGACGCAGTCGTGACATCGGTGAAATTTGCGGACCCGTCGTTGTGAAAGAGTGCATTAGTATCGCTTGAAAAATGTGTCTTGAAGATATCCAGGTTCCCATCCAGATCATAATCACCGACGGCAATGCCCATCCCAGCCTGCTCCATGCCGTCTTCGCTCAGCGCAACGCCCCGCTCCAACCCTTCTTCTGAAAAGCTGTTGTTGCGACGATTGAGAAACAAGAGACTCGGAGTTGAGTCCGACGCTACATAGAGATCGGTCCATCCATCGTTGTTAAAATCCGCGGCAACTGCCGTCATCGCATAGGTCTTTTCAGCTTTTGTAATTCCGCTTTGCACTGTCACTTCGCGAAATGTTCCATCGCCTTGATTCTGATAAAGGTAGTTGTGCGGCATAGCAAGCCCGCGCGGACCGCAATTGACTGGAACACCGTTGTAATTGCAGTAGGGATTTTCCCCCGGCTTTGGGATTACGCCTTTGCCCAAGTCCACGTAATTGGCAATAAAGAGATCGAGGTAGCCGTCGCGATTGTAGTCAACAAAAGTGCATCCTGAACCCCATCGGACGCTGCCCTCATACAGCAGTCCGGCTTGTCTGGTTACATCAGTGAATGTGCCGTTTCCGTTGTTGCGATACAGAACATTCTGTCCGTAGTACGTGATAAAGACATCTTCGAAGCCGTCATTATTGTAGTCACCAACCGTCACGCTGGAAGCCCAGCCCGTGCGCACAAGTCCCGCTTCGACGGTCACATCCGTGAATGTCCCATCGCGGTTGTTTTTATAGAGCCGGTTGGTAGCGTTTGGATTATGTTCGTCTACGCGCATCCCGCTCAGGACGAAAATATCCAGCCACCCGTCATTGTCGTAATCGAAGAAAGCGATGCCGCATCCGACCGTTTCGTAGATATAGTTCTTATGTTCGATCCCGCCGTAGATCACCGGATTTGTAAGTCCCGCCTCGGCCGCAACATCGGTGAAGCGGGCAAGGAAAGGAATGCCAGAGGGTTTGCCACGTGGCAGCGGCTTGACCTTTCGCTGGCTTATGCCTTGAGCAAAGCCTGCACTGGAAGCTGCCGCCATCCACAGAAAATTGCGACGCGTGATGAAGGAAACGGGAAGTCTCATGAGCGGTATTCAAGTTCAGGCGAGATCACTCGGTCGGCTTTGACTCGGCCTGGCTCCCTCCAGAAACTTTCTGAATCAGCGACTCCTCCACCTTGGCGTGGAGAGCCTTTGTCTTGGCGAATTCTTCGTTCGCCTTTTGCTTCTGGCCGAGGGCCATATATAGGCGCGCAAGCCGGTAGTGCGCATCCGGTTCAGTAGGATCAAGGTGTTCGGCCCGGAGGAAGGCCGCTAGGGCTTCCTGGTTGCGTTTCTGATCGGCATATACGCAGCCAAGATCAAAATAGGCCAGCCGCACATCATCTTGAAAACTCAGCGCCTTGGTGAGAAAAGACTCCGCGCTTGCGCTGTCATTATTGTGAAGGGCAATGTCTCCCAAATAAGTATAAGCGAGGGCATATTTGGGATTGTTCTTAATCTCGAGCTGGAACTCCTGCGCCGCCTTCTCGTAATCGTGTTGCGTGTAGTGAAGATAACCGAGTTCAAAATGCAGCATGGGTTCATCTGGCGAAGTGCGCTCGGCCGTTTCGAGCTCGTTAATGGCGTCCGCTTTCCGGTTCATTGCGTCGAGCGCCTCAGCCAGCATCATGTGGGCCTGCACCGCATCCGGGTTCACACTTACGATTTCCTTGAACTCCGCGAGCGCACAGTCGTATTTCTTGCTCCACAAGCAGCTTTTGGCCAGGACGCTGTGGATTTCGAGGTTCGCAGGATCGGCCTTGCTGGCCTTTTCGAGATAAGGAATAGCATCCCCATACTGATGCAAGCCAAAGTAAGACATCCCCAGTAAAACGGGTATCCGAGGATCGTTTGCGCCGGCCTGATTAGCAGATTTGAACGGCGGAATGGCTTTAGCAAAATGGCCCTGCTTGAACTCCGCCAAACCCAGATCAAAGGAAATCGCCGGCTGGTTCGGCTGTATGGCTAGAGACTTACGATATTCGACTGCGGCGGATTGCAGCTGTCCCTGACGCGCCAACGCCAGACCCAGGTTCGCGTGAGCGGGCGCGTTTCGCGGGCTGCTCTCCGTAAGCTCGCGCCAGAGCCCTTCAGCCTCGTGAAAGCGCCCTTCTTCCATCAATGTTCCGGCTTGCTGCGCAATGTCGCTCTGCGAATAGCCAAGTGGAGGTGCGAGACAGAGAACGATCAGAAAAAGCGTTCCAGCCAGATGCCAGCGGAAATGTCCCAAAACGAGGGCCTTCCATAGCGGCTGAGAAGGGCTGGTCTTGCGCATCACCGAAAGCCTAATTAGCAGCTCGCGCAAAGGCAAGTCAGCGTAGTCGCAGAACTGCTCGCCGGGTGTGAGCGCGCCCCATGACTGACAGTCGAGCGGACGCATCGTGTCGGCGCGCTCACGCGCCTTCTGTTCGGCCCTCTCGCGTCTCGGATACGACGCCATACCGCCGAGGATAGACCGTGCCTGAACGTGGAAAACCGACCACAAGCGCTGGTACCAGTTGCACAGAAAACGGCAGAATCGCGGAAAGCGTATGCTTTCTTACCGAGGATTGGTTTATGGACACGAAGTCTATTTACCCCACCGTGGACGAAATCAATGCCCTGCCTAGCAGGGTAAAGCGATACATACACGATCTGGAAATGCGGATCAATCAGAATGGGCAGGCGCTCACAGTCATGCAACTCCGTGAAGAGCGCGATCTACTGTACCAGCGGGTCGACGAGTTGGAGGCCCGCATTGCTTTGCAGGAAAGAGAATATCTCGAAGCCCCGATCGAAACGGATTGAACACGTCGTTCAATCTCTTGCTCTTCACGCCACCTGCGATCCTGCTCCGCTACTTTTTGCATTTCCAGTGGGCTATTGGCTGGCGCCTCTGAGTGCCTTGCCCCTACGGATACAGGGGAAATCACGTTTTGGCGGGAAACCGGGGAACTTATGGCGGAGAGGGTGGGATTCGAACCCACGTTACCCGTTAGAGTAAACACGCTTTCCAAGCGTGCGCCTTCAGCCACTCGGCCACCTCTCCAGCGCGTGATCAGAATAGCATCTGCCGGGTGACCGATGGAGTGCCCGCCCACGAGCGTGATGGCTCTTAAGACCGGTTTCGCGTACTTTGTTTCTCGTCGGCGAGAAATTCAGTGCGTGGAGAGTGATTGTGCGTCTGGTTCGTTCTGCTGTGCTGTGCGGTTTGTTGATTCCGGCTGTTCACGCGTTTGCGTCTCCCGTGCATTTGCAGACGGAGCATAGAACGAATCCATTAGGCATGGATGCGGCGGCTCCACATTTTGCATGGCAGAGCGACTCACGCGCGCCCAACTGGATGCAAGATGCTTATGAGATCCGTGTCGGGACCGACGAGCAGGCGGTGCGCAACGGCAAAGGAGACGTTTGGGACTCGGGTCGCATTCTGTCAGCAGATTCCATTGATGTAGCCTATCGCGGCCCAGCCCTCCATTCACGCACGCGCTATTTCTGGACGGTACGTGTGTGGGACAAAGCCGGAAAGAATGAGTTGTCGACGCCGGCGTGGTTTGAAACCGGGCTGCGGTCCCCTTCCGACTGGTCCGCACAGTGGATTCGGCGCGATGATCCCGCCGCCACCCAGGAGTTGGCGGCCGTACGTTGGCTATGGCTGCCAGGCGCAGACGCGAGGCATGTGGCCGCCGGGACGGTTGCAGAGTTTCGTTATGTTCTGCACCTCGACGCATTTCCGCTGCGTGCAAGCATGCACGTTGTGTCACGCGGCGGATTTGTAGCGTCGGTCAATGGCAAGGAGACGGGCAGACATACGGAATGGAGCGCCTTCGACTGGGAAGAGATCACGCCCGTGCTCCACGCCGGTATGGGGGGGGCAGGAGATAACGAGATACTGGTACGTGTGGTATCTCCGCAGATGCACGAGCCGGCGACAACCGCGCCCGCCGCATTAGCCGCGGGAATTCGCGTCACCGATCAAAAGGGCATAGAGCAGAACATACCGAGCGATCACGCGTGGAGCGCTCGTTCTGGAGACAGCGGCTCGTGGGTGCCTGCACAGGAGGTTGGTACGCTCGCTGCAGCCTTCAGCGTGGGTACCGATCGCGAAAAGGCAATCGCCGGACCGGATCGGATCGCGACGGAGGCTTCTCTGCTCCGTAAGGACTTCGAGACGAGTGGTGGCATCCGATCTGCACGCCTCATCGTAACGGCGCTAGGGGCGTATCGCGCATGGGTGAATGGAAAGGTTGTCGCTCCGCAGACACTGCTTCAGCCGGGCTTCACCGACTTTCACAAACGTGTCCTCTATCAGACTTACGATGTGACGGCGATGCTATCGCCGGGCAAAAACTCGCTTGGCTTCATGCTTGGCGGTGGATGGCACGGCTCACCGCTGACGTGGAGCGGCACTCGCTTCTTTGCCGGTCCGGACCTGTTGCGCGCTCAACTCGACATCACGCTCGAAAACGGTCAGCGGCTGACGATCGGCACTGACAGCACATGGCAGACCGCGGCGGCGCCGGTGCTCTCGTCTGAGATCTATGGTGGAGAGGCATACGATGCGCGGGCAGCGATGCCTGGTTGGGATGCGCCCGGTTTTTCTGCGACCGGCTGGTCGCGCGCCGTAACGGCCACCGTTCCGGAAGATGTGAAGATCACAGCCTCGCCGGATGCACCGATCACGAACATCATCACGCTGCATCCCGTGTCAGTCGATCCGGCAAATCAAGCCCACCCCGCGATCTTCGATATGGGCCAGAACATGGTGGGCAATATTCGGCTGCACGTGCAGGGGCCGCGTGGCACCGTGGTGCGCCTGCGCTACGCGGAGCGCCTCAATCCGGATGGCAGCATCTATACCGAGAACCTGCGCAATGCGGCAGCTACGGACTATTACACGCTGTCCGGCGGTAACGATGAGAGCTATACGCCCAGCTTTACCTTCCACGGGTTCCGATATGTGGAGGTCTCCGGATATCCCGGCAACCCCACGAAGGAGAACATCGATGGCCTGGTCTACAACAGCCTCCCTGAGCAGCCCTCCATGCACTTTCACAGTTCGAGCGAGCTGCTGAATCGCATGAGCGAGCTTGGCTTGTGGGGACAGCGCGGTAACTTCGTCTCTATTCCTACCGATTGCCCACAGCGGGACGAGCGCCTGGGATGGATGGGCGATGCCGGCGTCTTCTGGCGGACCGGCACCTACAACTTCGACATCGCGAGTTTCACGCAGAAGTTTATGAACGACATTGTGGACGCACAGGAGGCGAATGGGTCATTCACTGACGTCTCGCCAGATCTGCTGAAGCCCGAAGCAGGCGCTCCGGGATGGGCTGACGCCGGCATCCTGGTGCCATATGCTGCGTGGCTGCAGTACGGAGACACTGCGTTGCTGGAGCGTGCATGGCCGGAGATGCAGCACTATATGGACTTCATCGAGCACGGAAATCCAGAGTTTCTGCGCCGCAACGAACTGGGAGCGAACTACGCAGACTGGCTTGCGCCTGATCCCCATACACCGCGTGACCTCATCGCGACGGCCTATTGGGCGATCGTTGCGCGCGAGATGAAGGAGATGGCGCTAGCGCTTGGTCATAAGGCCGATGCGGAGAAATACGAGACGTTGTATCAAAATATCGCTGCCGCTTATCGCACGGCGTTCATCCACTCAGACGGTTCCGTTTCCGGCGATACGCAGACAGCCTACGTCGCGTCCCTCTACAGTGGCATCGCGCCGGAGAGTATGCGGCCCGCCATGACAGAACGGCTGGTGAAGGACATCGAATCCCACCAAAATCACCTGACCACAGGGTTCCTGGGTACGCCATTTCTGATGTTCGTGCTGGATGAGAATGGCCGCTCCGATGTGGCTTACAGGTTGCTGCTGCAGGACACATATCCATCATGGGGCTACATGGTTCGGAAGGGTGCTACGACATGGTGGGAGCGCTGGAACGGCGATACCGGCGACCCGGCAATGAACTCCTACAACCACTATGCATTCGGATCGGTGATGGCCTGGGTGTTTCGCCGCGTTGCCGGCATCGATACGGATCCTTCCGGCGCGGGCTTTCACCATCTGACCATCAATCCGCATTTTGATCCCAGTCTGCCGCAGGTCCATGCGGAATACGACTCCGCCTACGGAACGGTCACGACGGACTGGGACGGTGCGGCGCACAGCTTCACAGTGATAACACCCCCGAATACCACAGCGACAGTCGTCCTGCCGCAGGGCAAATCAGAGCAGATCGGCAGTGGCAGGCACGACTACCGCGTGCAGTGAATGTCTTTAGACTTGCGAAGGAGCTGAACTATAGGAAACGCATAGGATCTTTACTCGCGCTTCACTTCCTTGCAGCTAATCTGCGATTCCCGGTGATGGCGGATCGATGCCGAGTGCCGTTGCGAGCGAGACGAGATGGTCTTGCTCATCGATAAGGATGGTCCGGATGGTCTCACTGAGCGCGTATTCGTTCAGTTCCTCAGCCTGCTTCAAGCGTCGACGATACTGGCGGATGGTCTCCTTCTCGTTGTCGAGATCGAAACGCAGCATTTCTTCGGCCTTCTCGGAGGTCTTGACCGGCTTTGGCTGCACTGTCGGCATACCGCCTAGGTAGTCAATGGCATTGGAGATCTTCAGAGCGTGCGCGAGCTCTTCCGTTGCGTGGACTGCCAGTTCGTCCGCAATGTTCATATAGGCCGCGCCCTTCAGCACCTGCGAATAGTTCACATACGCGATGATCGCCTGATATTCGCGGGCGAGATCCTCGTTCAGGTTTTCGATCAGCTGGTTACGGGTCAGCGAAGTCTTGTCAGCGTTCGGCATTGTTTCTCCTTAAGAGAATGAGAGCACATTTGGAGGCATTCTGACTTGGAAGGACTCTCCCGCTGTGGCTCGCGCTGAATGGGATGATGGTTAAGGCTGCTGCTGTTGTCACAACAGAGAGTGAATCGAGGGTCAACTCGCCGTTTGCGGCGGCTCCCCGATGCAGCCATCCCGATTCCCCATGCGTCTATCCATCACGATGCTGCGCACTGCCCTGCTCTGTTGCCTGTTGCCTGTGCCGCTCGCGGCACAGACAGCGTCTGATAGTCCGCCTCCGCCCCAGAGGAGCGGAATGACTGTAAGTGTTCCCCTGCTTGTGCGAGACAAAAAGGGCTCTCCTATCCCGATACCCGCCAAGGACGACCTGACGCTGAGCGAGGACGGTACCGGACAGGTCATCTCGACGCTCGCCCCGGCAACGGGTCAGCCGCTGGTCTTTGGGCTCCTGGTGGACACGAGCCGCGGCCAGCGTGGAGCAACCGCAGAGGAGAAGGCCGCCAGCCTGGAGTTCATCAACGCGATGATGAAGTCCGCCCAGGATCGTGGTTTTGTGGTGCATTTCGACCGAGAGGTGGAGCTGCTGCAGGATTTGACCTCCAGCAAAGAAAAGGTGCAGCAGGGCGCCAGCCTTCTGGACTCTCCGGAACAGAATACCGGTGGAGATGCTTCCAATCCGGGGGCTCAGTCGCTGCTCTATGACTCGATCTATCTCGCGACGAATGAGATCACCGGCAAACAGAGTGGCCGCAAGATACTGGTGCTCTTCTCGAATGGCATCGATCAGGGCAGCAAAGAGTCCCTGCGTACGGCCATCGACACCGCTCAGAAGACTGGCACCATCATCTATGCCGTCTATGTGAAGGGCGAGATTAACAAGGCCCAAAAGAAAATCGATCAGGAGAACGATCCGAACCGTCGCGACCCGACGAATTACCCCGGTGGCTACCCAGGCGGTTATCCAGGCGGCGGAGGCTATCCAGGTGGCGGAGGCTACCCCGGGGGCGGTTACCCAGGCGGATATCCGGGTGGCTATCCGGGTGGATATCCGAACAATTACCCAGGTGGAGGCTATCCGAGCGGTGGGCAACGCCGACCACAGCAGAGTGTGAAGGGAGACGGCAAACGCATTCTAGCCGATATCGCAACGCCGACTGGCGGACGTGTCTTTGAACTCACCAAAAAAGAGAATGCTGCCGCCATTTACGCGATGATCGAAGAGGACCTGGCCCATCAGTCGGTGCTGACGTTCAACCCGGAAAAGGCTGGGGCGCGTCCCGGCTTCCACTCGCTCAAAATCGAGAGCAAGCAAAAGGACACGGTCGTCGACGCCCCTGACGGCTTCTATGTGAAAGAGCCCGATTAGTTCCTGATTCACTCTCATACAGCGAGACCCGCCGCAAGGGACAGGTCTCGAAGGTTGAGAACGGGTCCGTTGCTATTGCGCCGCCTCCTGCCGCGCATGCAGGAAGAGATCGACGTTGTTCTTGTCCACCAGCGTCGTACCTGTGTCGACAAACGCCGGGACGGGCGAGAAGGAGTCAGTCTCGTAGTCTCTATCGAGCTGCTTCAATGGATTCTCGTGCAGCTCCACGATCTGTTTCAGGCCATAGTAGGCCATAGTGTAGGGCTTCTGGCCTATGGTTGCATCGATCACGCCTTCCTTCACCAGATTCAGCGTGGCTTCGTCTACATCCATCGCCACCAGTTCACGGTCCGAAGCATGCGCACGCTTCAGTGCTTCAGCGACATCCTTGCCGGCCGAAGCCTCGAGGCAGACAAAAGCGTCGACCTTCTCCTTGCCCGTCTTGCCGAGCATCGACTGGGTGTTGTCGAAGGCATTGCCAGAGTCGCCCTTGATGTTAACGATGTTCTCGACGTTGATTCCGGGGCTTCGCGAGAACGCGTCGGTGTATCCCTTCAGACGCTCGTCAAGGTTGGGCTGACCGGGCATGGTGAAGAACACGACGTTACCCTTGCCGTGCAGTTTCTCGACCACGCGTTGTCCGCCGAGGCGGCCTGCTTGCAGGTTGTTGGTCCCGATGAAGAAGAGCCGATGGCTGTTTGGGGAGTCAGAGTCAATCGTCAACACCGGTATGTTCGCGGCGATAGCCTTGTCGATTTCGGGCTGCATGAGAGCCGGATCTGCGACCGAGACGAGGATGCCTGCCGGTTTATGCGCTATCACGGTCTCGAATTCCTGCACTTCGCCCTGCGGATCGAAGGTGTCTGGCCCGCGCAACTCGGCCTTAACACCATATTGACCGGCCGCCTTCATCAGTCCATTGTTTGCTGCTTGCCAATAGGGCAATTTGATATTCGTGGCGACCAGGTAGTACTGATCCGAGTAGCTGTGTTTGGCGCAGCTGCTGGTGGCCAACAGACTCGCCGTACCCAACACCGCCAGCGCCGTCGTGCGTAGTGTTCTGTGCATCGCTTCCTCCCCAATCTACTTCGCCGCACTAGTCGCGGTGAAAATTCGAACCTCGAAAGGGCTGATTGTACGCCCGCTCTTTCCTGCATGAAAGGGACGGCGGAATGCCTAACGATCTCTCCTGATTTCGCGAGCGATTTTTTGGACCAATCACACCATTCAGATGCGAATAGGGAGTGCTTGGACGCTCGCACCAGTGGCCCGAAAGACGGCATTGGCAATCGCCGGAGCAATGGCAATGATCGGAGTTTCGCCGGCGCCGGCAGAAGGCAGATCTGGTCGGTTGATCAGATGGATGTCCAACTCGGGCACGTCCTCCAGCCGGGGCACATGGTATTCGCCGAAGGAGGCATTCAGGATCCTTCCGTTTTCAAATTGAATCTCCTCACTCAAGGCCGCGCCCAGTCCCATAATCGTGGCTCCCTGGATCTGGGAGAGCAGATTGCCAGGGTTTACAATCGCGCCGCATTCGAAGGCTTCACAGATATTGCGCACCTTAAGCTTTTTCTGCTGGCGATCGATTTCGATTTCTGCGCACGCCGCCACGTAAGAACCCTTTTCCGTCCCGCACGCCAGACCAATGGAGCTATTAAAATCTCTTCGGTTGGCGCGCTCCTGCCACCGGAAGTGGCTCGTAGCGGCGTCGAGCACTGCGCGGAGTCTTGGGTTTGCCAGGTGCGCGTGGCGGAATGCGAGCGGGTCGGAGCCGGTGGCCGCTGCCAGCTCGTCTATGAAGACTTCGCGGGCGAAATTGTTTGCTGTGGCGGCGAGCCCCCGATACGAACCGTGGCGTAACGGAGGTGTTGAGGGTATGAAACGGCAATCCGTCTTGCCGATGGAGTAGGGAGTGTCCACTGCGTTCGGGCCCGAGTTGATGTTGATGAAATACCATGTGGCAATTTTGCCCTCGGCGTCCAGGCTGGCCTCCGCCTCGATCACTCCGGCGGGACGAAAATAGGCCCAGGTGAACTCTTCCTCGCGCGTCCAGCGCAACGAGACAGGTTTGCCCGCACCCCGGGCCAGCCTCGCTGCTTCCACTGCGCATTCGCCGGTATGCTTGCCGCCGAAGGCCGCGCCAAAGTCAGGAATGACGACGCGCACCTGATCTTCGGGCAAATGGAACGCTCTCGCGAGCTCGCCCCGCACTCCGAAGGGATTTTGCGAGCCGGTCCAGACGATAAGGCGTCCCTCCTTCCACTCCGCAACCGCTGCCCGGGGCTCGAGCGGCGCATGCTGGATATAGGGGACGTTGTAAGTGCGGCGTAGCGTCTTTGCGACGGACGGATCATTCGTGAAGGGATTCGACGGCGGTCCACCCTCCACGTTAAGCCTGAGATAGTCGAAGAGATCCTT
>Ga0157376_10002917_pt1 | contig 11729 bp, 12 predicted proteins | sample M45metaG_FD_121801 | JGI IMG/M metagenome (GOLD analysis project Ga0157376, IMG submission 121801) | Miscanthus rhizosphere microbial communities from Kellogg Biological Station, Michigan, USA - M4-5 metaG | ecosystem: Host-associated > Plants > Roots > Rhizosphere > Soil | place: USA: Michigan... | reverse complement strand
CGATGGACCGCGTCCGCAAGGGCGAGCTGCCCTGGACCAAGCTCGACGCCCTCCACCGCATGATGCTCGATAAGGTGCTCGCGGATTTCAACGTGAAGGGCTTGACCGAGGCCGAGATCGACAACCTGAACCGGGTGTGGCACCGCCTGAAACCGTGGCCCGACGCGGTGAGCGGCCTCACGCGCCTGAAGAAGAAGTTCATCATCGCGCCGCTCTCGAACGGCAACGTGTCGCTGATGACCGACATGGCGAAGCACGCCGGGCTGCCCTGGGACCTGATCCTCGGCGCCGAGCTCGCGCGCCATTACAAGCCGGACAAGGAGGTGTACCTCACGGCGGCGGACCTCCTGAGCCTGAAGCCCTCGGAAATGATGATGGTCGCGGCGCACCAGAACGACCTGCGGGCGGCCCGCGGCGTCGGGTTCAGGACGGCCTTCGTCCCGCGTCCGCAGGAAGGGCCCAACGGCGAGAAGAACTTCACGGCCGATCCCGTCTTCGACGTCGTGGCGCAGGACTTCAACGCGCTGGCCGCGGCAATGGGGGCCTGATAACGACGTTGAACGCAGAGGACGCAGAGTCCGCGGAGAATTTTCAGCTTGTACAGACTAAATATCTCTGCGTGCTCAGCGTGCTCTCCGTTCAACGTGTCGTGATCGCTAGCTGTCGCTGAGCAGCCGACGCGAGAGAACGCTCCACAGCGCGTAGGCCAGCCGCAGGCGATCGTGGCGGGCGATCTCGCCGGTCCAGAACTTGCCGCCCACAACCTCGCAGTGGGCAGGTACGTCGCCCGCCAGCAGCGGTTTCTTGTGCTCCTGCGCGTACCGTTCGAGCACGTCCTCGGCCGGCCACACCGTGTTGGTGACGACCACATCCACCCGCCGCCCCGTGGCATCCTCGATGCGGACGACGGCGTCAGCCGCCGTGAAGCCGGCCATGCCGCGACCTTCCGTGAGCAGGTTCGCGATGAAGATGATCGGGCCGCGCATGTTGGCCAGCGCCTCTGACACACCGCGGACGAGGAAGATCGGCATCAGGCTCGTATAAAAGCTGCCCGGCCCGATGACGACGGCGTCGAGCTTGCTGATGGCCGCGGTGACGGCCGGGTGAATCGCCACCACAGGTTCGAGCCAGATGCGGCGCACCAGGCGGCCGGATGTCTGGCCCGCGTCCACTTCCACTTCCCCGCGGGTCAGCGAGCCGTCGCCGTACTCGGCGCACACCGACGCCTGTTCCACCGTGACCGGCCACACCCGGCCCCGGCAGCCCAGCAGCGCGCTCAAGCCGTCCACGGCGTCGAGGAAGTCGCCACTGTACTGCTGCATCATCGAGAGCAAGAGGTTGCCGCCGGTGTGGCCCCCGAGCTTCGCGTGCTCGAGCATGGGCAGCCGGGCCAGCAGCACACGGCGCGCCTCGCGCGCGTTCCGGGAAAGCGCGAGCGCGCACTTGAGGATATCGCCCGGCGGCAGGACGCCGAGCTCGTCGCGCAGCTGCCCCGAGCTCCCGCCGCTGTCGAACATCGTCACCACGGCGTTGACGCGCAGCCAGGGATTGTTCTTCAGGCCGCCGAGAACGCTCGGCATCCCGGTGCCGCCGCCAAAGCACCCGACATTCAACTCGCGGAGACGCATGCGCTACATAATACTCATATGCCCGAGATCCCAGCGGCCGTGCGCACGCTCGACAATGACCTGCGCGAGGTGTTCGGCGCCCGCGTCCGATCGGTCGTCGTTTACGGAATTCACGCGCGAGAGGCCGAACACCGGCACGCCGGCGATGGTCATGCTCATGGCCATGGAGACGATACCCCGCTCGTCCACACGCTGGTCGTCGTCGACGCGCTCGCGTCCGACGACCTGCGCACGTGCGCGGTGCGCCTGACCAAGTGGCACGATCTCGGGCTGGCCACGCCGCTCCTGCTGGGATCCGACGAGTTCGCGCGGTCGCTCGACGTGTTCCCGTTCGAGTTGAGCGCCATCCTCGCCGACCACGTGGTCGTTTCGGGCACGAGCCCGTTCGACGGCCTGCAGGTCGAGGCCGCCGACCTGCGGCGCGCCTGCGAAGTGCAGGCACGCGGCCACCTCCTGCACCTGCGGCAGGCCTTCATGGAAACGCGCGGGCGAGCCGATGCCCTCGCCGTGCTCATCGTGCGGTCGGCGCCGGCCTGGGCATCACTGCTGCAGAACGTCGCGCGTCTCGACGGGCACTCGTCGAACGATCGCAGCGCGGCCGCCCGCCACGTCGAACGCCTGCTCGCCGTCACCAACGGCGTCGAGGAGATCGTCAAGCTGGCCGGCGTGAAGGAAATCCCATCGGCCGATGCGTTGCGCATCTTCGCGGGGTATCTGGATGCCGTTGAACGCCTGACGAAGTACGTCGATCGCTGGAGCCAGGCAAAGTGAGCCGTATCCTGCGCCTGGTCGTGGGCGTTGCCCTGTCCCTTGCCCTCTGCTCTCTGCTCTACGCTGCCGAGGCACCGCCCGAGCTGATCGCGCCCGTCAACGACTTCGCCAACGTCATCGACGCCAGGAGCGCCGCGCAGATCGATCGGCTCAGCCGGGCGCTGAAGGCCGCCAGCGGCGACATCGTCGTGGTGGCGACCATCCCGACCATCGAAGGGTACGGCGACATCCGCGAATACGCCGTGAAGATGTTCGAGAACCACGGCCGCGGCATCGGCGACAAGGAGAAGGACAACGGGCTGCTGATCCTCCTGGCGATCAAGGAGCGGAAAGTCTGGGTGGAGGTCGGGTACGGGCTCGAGCCGTGGATCACGGATCGGTTCGCCGGCGAAACGAGCCGCCAGTACATGGTCCCGCAGTTCCGGAACGGCTCGTACGGCCTGGGTCTCCTCGCAGGCACCTCGCGCATCGTCAACCGGATCGCGGATGGACGGCAAGTAAAGCTGGAAGGCGTCGCCCGCGAGCGCGAAGCTGAGCCGAGCGGCGGGTCGATCTGGCCGCTACTGCCGATTCTCATCTTCATCGCCGTCCTGGTGATCAGCCGCATCGGCCGCGGTGGCGGAGGCGGGGGCTTCCCGTTCTGGGCCCTGGGCCCGTGGAGCGGATGGTCGAGCGGCGTCGGGCCATTTGGCGGCGGGCGCCGCGGCGGCTTCGGGGGCGGCTTCGGCGGCGGGTTCGGGGGATACGGCGGCGGGGGCGGCGGAGGCTTCGGCGGCTTCGGCGGAGGTGGAAGCGGCGGAGGTGGAGGCGGTGCAGGCTGGTGAGGGAGGCTGTAAACTGGAAACCATGAAGACCACACGCCGAATTGCCGCACAGCTCTTCCTCGTCGGGCTCCTCGCCTTTTCGCTGTCGGGCTGTTCGTACAACAAGTTCGTGAGCCAGGAGGAAGCGATCAAGGCCCAGTGGGCCCAGGTCGAGAACCAGCTCCAGCGGCGCAACGACCTGATCCCGAACCTCGTTGAAACCGTGAAGGGCTACGCGAGCCACGAGGAGGGCGTGTTCAAGGAAATTGCCGAATCGCGCGCGCGACTGGCAGGCGCCAAGTCGCCGGAAGAAACCATCAGCGCGGCCAACCAGCAGTCGAGCGCGCTGGGGCGGTTGCTGGTGGTCGTCGAGAATTATCCGAACCTGAAGGCCAACGAGCAGTTCAACGGCTTGATGGACGAGCTGTCGGGCACCGAGAACCGCATCGCCGTCGAGCGGATGCGCTACAACGAGCGCGTTCAGGAGTATCAGACGGCGAAGCGTCAGTTCCCGTCGAATATCACCGCGAAGCTGTTCGGCTTCAAGGAATATCCGTTCTTCGCGGCGCCTCCCGAAGCGAAGCAGGTGCCCAAGGTGAACTTCGGAAAACCAGCGTCATAGGCGTGTGACCGTCCCGCTGCCGTGGGAGCGGCTGCTGTGGAGCGCCCGCCCCACGCCGGTGCTGCCGCTCCTTCACCTGCACGGCGAGCGCTACGTGCTCACCGACATGCGCGTGGTGCGCATCTCCAGGACAGGCGTCGACGAGCTCGCGACCTCCGACATCGGTGAGGTCCACCGGACCCAGACACCGCTCGAACGTATTCTCGGCGTCTCGACCCTCCACATCGGGCATTGCAAGACGTCGCAAACCCTCGTGATTCGTGGAGTCAGGCGCGCGTCGCAACTCGCGGCGCTCGTCGATCTGCTGGCGACCGATCCTCGAGCCCGGGCCAACGTGCCGGCCGCGATCGCCGTGATGACGTGGGAGCCAAAAATCCGGACTCCGGGCGCCCGCGCATCGCTCGCCGGCATTGCGGCTGCCGTGTCCACCGCGGTCATCGTGTTCGGCATCTTCACGGGCCTCCACAGCACCGGCGCGCCCATCAGCTATCCCGCCGACGATGCGATCTATCCGAACGGACGGAAGAGGGACCGGGACGAGATCGTGCGGTTCATGGAGAAGCGCGTGATGCCGTGGGCCCGCCAGGCGCTCGCGCCGATTGTCGGCTCGCCCGACCTCGTCACGTGCAACACGTGTCACGGCGCTGGCGCCGGAGACGCCGGCTGGCACATGCCGGCGGTCGCCGCGCTGCCAAGACCTGCGGTCCGCTCGGCCGGGTGGGAGAACTACGGCGGTGCGATGGACGACCAGATGCGCAACGCGATTTATGGGTACGGCGCCGAATCGGACAGGGCGTCGCGCGCCGCTTACATGCGCGAGGTCGTCATGCCAGGGATGGCGAGGCTGCTCGGCCGTCCCGCCTACGATTTCACGCAGCCGTACGCCTTCAACCGATCACATTTCGCGTTCGGGTGTTATCAGTGCCACCGCGTTAAGTAGGTCCAACAGGGGGTCCACAGGGTCCTAAAGGGTCCAACAGGTCCGAGGGGTCCGACCGCGTGCAGCCGGACGTTCGCATGTTCAACGCGGCGTCAGCGTCAGCGTCGTTTCGGCTGCAGCCTGCACGGCCGCGTCGCTGAACGCCATCGGGAAATAGTCGCCGGCCGACCAGGGCCTGGCGAGGTCGGCGAAATGACGGCTACCGGGCGCGCCGGACTGACCGGGAGCGTTGATCCAGACCGAGCGATCCCAGTTGGACAAATCGACGATTTCCCTGAACGAGGCGCCGCCGGTCACTTCACCAGAGGGATACGTCGACAGCACCGTATCGGGATAGCCTGCCAGCTCGAACGGGCCGACATTGAATCGACCTCGGCCCGCTTGTGTGATCGCGAGCGGATGCTTGAAGGTCAGCGTGTGCAGGGCGCCCCACGAAGAAGATGACGAAGACGCGGCGGCGCCGGTCGTGCTCCTGCGATCGACCGCGGCAGCCAGCGCATCGAGCAGCAGGCGATCGCGTGCCTGTATCGGATCGCCGTCAAACCACGCGCGCGACGGCGTGGTCAGCGCGGCGATCGGCAGGCCGGCCCGCGCGACATAGCCGTTGCGCAGGTCCGGCGTTAGGCGCGATTCGGCCAGCTTCCGCAGCAACTCGCTTTCCCAGAACACGTAGACCGCTGCCGCCGCTGAATCCGCGGCAATGCGCCCGTCCCACTGCAGGAGCAGCCTGCGCGCCGCCTCGACCTCGCTTCGATCGGACGCCAGGTTCCCGAGCAGCGGCACGAGTTGCCCGGCGTTCCACGCGGTCGTGTCGAGTTGCATCCGCTTGAAGCCGTCGACGGTGTGCAGGTGCGCGCCGTCCAGCAGCTCGTCGAGGCGATTGGTCCGTGCGGCGTTCTGATTCGCCGACACGACGTAGCCTCCCGCCGGCGGTGCCACGGCGTGCGGCAGATCGTCGAGGCGGCGCCATCCCCGCCATTCGAACACCCCGGGCCACCCGGGCGCCGGCAGCGCGCCGTCCCAGCCGCTCCGGACGGGCAGAAGACCCGCCGCCTGGCGGCCTGCCGCGCCGTCGACCGCGGCGTAGACCACTTCGACGGCCGGCATCTTCCACCGCGCCAGCGATGCCCGGAAAACGGACGCCGAATCCGCGCGGGCGAGAGCCAGCGCCGCGAGTTCGCCCGCCGTGCCGGGCTCGCTGCCGGACCACTTCAGCGAAAATGCCAGATGGCGCTCGGAATCGGTCGCCACGACCACACCGTTCGGTGTGTGCTCGCGCTCGAACGGAAACGGCTTCGCCTGTCCCTTCATGACAATCGGATCGGGCACGATCGTCGTGTTGACCCATCGTCCGCGGTATTGCACCTGATGCGGGTTCGCAGGGTTGACCCGCTCGACGTAGACATCCGCGATATCGGCTGCGCCGGCGGATAACGCCGTCATCCCCCACGCGACCTGTTCGTTGTGCCCGATGACGACCCCTGGCAGCCAGGGCGAGGCCGCGCCGATGACGTTCCATCCCGGCGCGTTGAGATGGACGAGGTAGCGCAGCGACGGATGTTCGAACGCGCGATGCGGATCGCTCGCGAGCAGCGGCGCGCCCGTGGCCGACCGCGTGCCGCTCACGACCCATGCGTTCGAACCGGCGCCGCGATTGGCGGGGGTTGTCACGGGCGCCGCGAGACCAAGAAAAAACGGCGCCGTCCCGGCGCGCCGGAGCGCCTCGCCGACAACCGCGGGCACCGCCTCGATCGCCAGCCCGGCTGGACGCCGATACGGCGCCCCGCCTGCCAACCACAAGCCGGCCCTCTGCTCACCGAGCGCCGCTACCATACGAGCGCGAAAGACGTCCGCGTCGGCGCCGGCGGCGACGAACGCGTCCGTCCGGTTCAGCAGATCCTCGGCGCTCCACCGCTCCGGCAGCCAGCCCGCCAGGGTGAACTCCTCCGGCACGTGCACGCGCGCTTCGTCCACCCACGCGTTGATGCCGGCGACGAACGCCTCGGCGATGGCCTTCACGCCGGGCCCATAGCTCGCCCAGTCGGCCGCGGCGTCCCCGTGGTACTGAATCCGGCGGGTCGCGGCGTCGCGCTCCACGAAGTTGAGCCCGAGCACCTCCGACAGCCGGCCCTGCACGGACCGGCGCCAGAGGTCCATCTGGAACAGCCGGTCCTGCGCCTGCACGAAGCCCTGCGCGAAAAACAGATCGTGCTCGTTTCGCGCGTAGATGTGCGGCACGCCCCACCGATCGCGCACCACGCGCACGGGCTCGCCGATGCCGGACAGCGCCAGCGAGCCGGACACCGGCGGCAGCGGCGCGACGACAGCCGAAGCGGCCGGCGGCGCCGGCGGGCGGCACGCGGGCGCGGCCAGTACGCCCAGCAGGCACACCATGCGCAGGAGCCGCGTTAGACTAAAGCTCATGGCGATCAAGGACGCACTGCTGGCCGAATTCGATCACGAGACGGCAACGACGCGGCGGCTGCTCGAGCGGATTCCGGACGAGCGGATCATGTGGAAGCCCCATGAGAAATCGATGTCGCTCGGCGGCATCGCGACGCACCTCGCCAACATCCCGAACTGGGGCACGACGATCCTGGACGACCCGTCCTTCGACCTCGCCTCCGCGCCGCCGAACCAGGAAGCGAAGGGATCGCGCGCGGAAGTCCTGACGGCCTTCGAAGCCGCCATCAAGACCGCGCGCGCGAAGATGGACAAGACCGACGCCGAGTACCTCGCGCACTGGGTGCTCAAGCGAGGCGGGCAGGAAATGTTCACGATGCCGAGGGCCGCGGCATTTCGAACCTTCGTCCTCTACCACCTCGTGCACCATCGGGGTCAGCTCAGCGTGTATCTGCGCCTCAACGACGTGCCTGTGCCGGCCATCTACGGGCCGTCGGCAGACGAAGGGTAACCCAGCATACCTGTGACCGCGCCATTCGTTCCGCGTCCCTGGCTCGCGAGCGGTCATCGCATGACGCTCTACAGCTGGGGCAATCCCCGGTACTTCCCGCGCCTTCCGCCGCCGGTCCGGCGCTACTTCGACGTCGATCACGACGCGCGGGTCGTCGCGGACTGCCACTGGCAGGCGGAGCCCTGGACGCGTTCCACGATCATCGCGCTGCACGGCCTCAACGGGTCGAGCGACGCCCACTACATGCGCGGGATCGCCGCGAAGGCGTTCGCGCGCGGGATGAACGTCGTGCGACTCAACCAGCGCAACTGCGGCGACACCGAGCACCTCTCCGCCGGCCTCTTTCACTCGGGCCTGACGGCCGACGCCGCGCACGTCATCGCGGAGCTCGTCGCGGTCGATGGCCTGCGCGCGATCGCCGTCGCCGGGTATTCACTCGGCGGCAACCTCGCGCTCAAGCTGGCCGCCGAGTACGGTGACGCTCCGCCCGATGCACTCATCGGCGTCGCCGCCGTGTCCCCCATCATCGAGATCGGGGAGTGCGTGAAGGCACTGGAACAACCGGGCAACCGCCTTTACCAGTGGAATTTCGTGAAAGATCTCAAGCGGCGGATGCGCCGGAAAGGGCGCTTCTGGCCCGGGCGCTTCGATTTGAGCAAGCTGCGGCAAATCGGGACCGTGCGCGAGTTCGACGAGGTGTACACGGCGCCCTACTTCGGCTTCGCGGGCGCCGAGGACTACTACCACCGCGCCAGCGCGATGCGCATCGTCGAGCGCATCCGCGTCCCCGCGCTCGTCATCACGGCCGCCGACGACCCGTTCGTGCCCTCGCAGCCGTTCCACGACGCGAAGCTCACGGGCAACCCGTGCGTCCGCGTCGCCGTCTGCGAGCACGGCGGCCACTGCGGCTTCGTCGGCCCGGCGTCGGCCGAAGACGATGGGTACTGGGCGGAAAACGAGATCGTGGACTTCGTCGAATCCATACGGAAGGCCGTTTGACACGAACTTATACATAACGTATAAGTTAGTGTATGACGGAACAGGACTACCGGGCCGCCCTCGACGCAGCGGTCAGGGAATACGAGACGCTCGGCCGGGAGAAGGGCGCGATCGACGATCGCCTGGCGCAGCTGGGCCAGACCATCGGCACCCTCACCCGCCTCCTCGGGCTGACGCCGACTGTCCCGCTCGGGCTGACCGACGCCTGCCGCATGATCCTGCGCCACGGCGAGCCGCTGACGCCGGTCGCTGTGCGCGACCGCCTGGTCTCCATCGGCATCGACATGTCGAAGTACGCGAACGACCTCGCCGCGGTTCACACAATCCTGAAGCGGTTGAACGGCTCGGGCGAGCTGCGATTCATCCCCGGGACGCCGGGATCGCATCAGTACGTCTGGAACCGGGCGATAACACCAGCGGGGTCCGTGCCGGCCCGCGACATTGTATCGGCCATGCACGACGCGACGTACGAGCGCCAGGCGATGCGGGTTACGGCGGTTCCTGAAGACGAGGACGGTTCTCCACGGGCGACGCGCACGAAACGTCCGGCGTCGAGAAAGGCGCGATGATGGACCTGGATCTGCGCCGGCGCTTCTATGCCGAGGAGCTCGAGGCGGTCTGCCGGCTGCGGTCTCCCGCGCTGGTGGACGCATTGGCTGCGGTCCCGCGCGAACACTTCCTGCCCCCGGGGCCCTGGACGGTGCTGGTGGATGTCGCGAGCGCCAGCGGCTCCGGCATCCAGACTCGCGTGACAGCCGATGCCGATCCGGCCCGCGTGTACCACAACATCGGCGTCGCGATCGATCCGTCCCGGCAGCTGTTCAACGGCCATCCGGGCACGATCGCGCCGTGGATCGACGCGCTCGACCTGACTCCGGGTGGACGGGTCCTGCACGTGGGATGCGGCCTGGGCTACTACACGGCGATCATGGCGCACGCCGTCGGCTCGAGCGGAGGGGTTCTCGCGTTCGAAGCCGACGCCGTCCTGGCGAATGGCGCGCGAGCGAACCTGCAGTCGTACGCGCACGTCGATGTCCGATGCGGCGATGCGTCCGGTCCGATCGACGGTCGATTCGACGCGGTCCTCGTCAATGCCGGTCTGACGCATCCCCTCGAAAGCTGGCTCGATGCCGTCAAGCCAGGCGGGAAACTCGTGCTTCCACTCACCGCCACTATGGCCGCGATGGGACCGACCATCAGCAAAGGCATCGTCCTGCTGTTGACGAAGCAGGACATTGACAATTTCGCCGTGCGCCTGCTCGGTTTCGCCGCCATCTACTCGGCCATCGGCGTGCGGGACGCCGGGATGAACGACCAGCTCGGAAAGGCGATGATGGCCGGACCGATGCGATGGCAGGGGATCACGCGCTTTCGGCGAGACACGCACGAGCGCTCGGAGTCGTGCTGGCTTCACGGCGCGACGTTCTGCCTGACCATGTAGGGCGGCCCTTTCAGGGACGCCACGACCGGGCCGGCGGCCGGCTCAGTGCTGCGAGACGCTCAGCGTGTTGCCGTCAGGATCCTTGAACCACGCGATCCGCGCGCCGCCCGGCGACTGCCAGATCCCCTGCCTGTCCTGGCCCATTCCCGCGTAGCGCTGGAACCGCACGCCGGCCTTCTTCAGCCGCTTCACGGCGTCTTCGATATCGGGCACCTGCCACCCGAGAACGGTGTAGCCCGCCGCCGCCACCTTCTGCACCGGCGTGACACGCAGCATCGTGCCGTGCGCGTCGAAGACGAGGGCGAACGGGCTTTCCTCGACGAGACGCAGGCCCAGCTTGTCGCGATAGAACTTCCTGGCCCTGGACACACTCGTGGTCGCGACGAACGCGACGATGTCCCGGGAACCGAGCGGCGATGCAGCCACGCACCCTCCTAAACGCCGAGGCGATCCATCAGCAGGCGGGCAAACTCCGGCCCCTTCCCGGATTCCTCGTGCTTGAAATAGACGAACACGTCGAGGCACGACGCGGCATCCCGCGCGATGGTGTCTGCCCAGCGCTTGATGTCGTCCGGCTGATACCCTTCGTCGCGCAGGCGGAAGTACGCATAATCGCCGGCGATACGAACGGGGGTCGAGAGCTTCTCGCTGTCGGCGATGCAGACGGCCAGGTTGCGCGCCGCCAGCCGCACGAAGACCTCGTCGTCGAACCACGAGACATTCCGGAACTCGAAGGCGGCGCGGACGTTCGCAGGCAGCCCCCCGAGGAACGCGTCCAGCAGCGCGAGATCCTTCTTCAGGAACGGCGGCAGCTGGAACAGCAGCGTGCCGAGCTTGTCGCCGAGCGTGCCCGCGACGTCGCAGAAGAACTTCACGTCGTCGCCGGTGTCGCGCAGCCGCTTGTCGTGCGTGATCCGCCGCGGCGCCTTGAGCGTGAGCTTGTACGGCGACGGTGTCTGTTCGGCCCAGCCGGCCACGAGCTTCTCGGTCGGCATGCGGTAGAACGTGTAATTGATTTCGACCGTGGGGAATCGCGCCGCGTAGTACGGCAGCATTTTCTTCGCCGGCAGATCGTCGGGATAGAAGCTGCCCTTCCACTCGGGGTAGTTGTAGCCCGAAGTGCCCACCCAAAACATGTAGACTAGATTACATGCAACGGCGCGGGTTTCTGCTCTTCGTTTTGGGTGCGCTGATCGCCGCCTGCGGCGGGACGCGGTCGAGCGAGCGAACGTTTCCGGTCGAAGGCCAGATCATCGCCATCACGCCCGACCGCCGCGAGGCCACGATCAAGCACGGTGAGATCAAGGGCCTGATGCCGGCGATGACGATGCCGTACAAGTTCAAGGAGAAGGCGGAGCTCGACGCCGTCAAGCCCGGCGACATCGTCGGCGGCACGCTCGTCATCGTCGAGAACGACGCGTATCTGACGAAGGTCAAGCGGATCGGCGAGGCTCCGATCGAGCAGGCGCCCCCGGAGACGACCGTGGCGACGGCCGCTTCGTCCGGTCTGGGCCTGCTGAATCCCGGCGACGTCGTCCCCGATTCGGCGTTCGTCGATCAGGACGGGAAGAAGAAGACGTTCCGGGCGTTTCGCGGATCGAGGGTCGTGCT
>Ga0157376_10002915_pt1 | contig 11731 bp, 11 predicted proteins | sample M45metaG_FD_121801 | JGI IMG/M metagenome (GOLD analysis project Ga0157376, IMG submission 121801) | Miscanthus rhizosphere microbial communities from Kellogg Biological Station, Michigan, USA - M4-5 metaG | ecosystem: Host-associated > Plants > Roots > Rhizosphere > Soil | place: USA: Michigan... | reverse complement strand
TCTGGCGAACCGAATCATAGGCGAAAAAGCCGATGGCGCCTGCCGTAAATGGCGGTAAGCCAGCCACATGGGCAGGGGAATGGCCAGCCAACGCGGCTTTGAGCATCTCGAAGATATCGCCCTTGACCGTGTCGCTCTTTGCAGGAGTCTGGCGATTGCTGCGCCAGGTCGTCACTTCGCCATTGCGCGCGATCAGCTTGCTTGCTGGCCTGATCCCCATAAAGGTGTAACGGCCGAGTTTTTCGCCGCCCTCGACCGACTCCAGCAGGAAACATTCGGGTTTCTCAGCAGCCAGCCGGAGAAACGCAGAGACCGGTGTCTCCAGGTCCGCGACCAGGCGGCGGCAGACGGGCACAAGCGTATGGGCGCGAGCCAGCGTCAAAAACTCAGGGAGCGCCGGAAGAAGCGCTTCGGGATCGGAGGAGTTGCGAGGCATAAGACATGCTCATGGTACATGGGCAACGTGAAAGCGATTCGGCTTTGGGAGCGAGGACAGGTACTCCTGTAGATGGGATCCGGCATCCCCCGAAAAGGGGTGTAGCGGGTGCCGGAGTCGCTAACTCCCTTGGTTGTTGAGGTATCTCAAGGGGGCCTATACTCATGAGTTTGGCCAGATCGAGGTGGATCTACCGTCTACGAGGTGTCGCGTGCGGCACCGGGGAGAGGGAAACCACCCATTCGTAGCATTTCCTGCGGTTCTCTGCGTGCGCCATGCTGGTTGGTTCGCAGGGGACGGCGCAACGTTCACTGAACACTGGAGACACGCAATGCAAACACTCACCCTCGAGCAGGAGATCAATCCCTGGGAAGCCCAGGCTGCTCGGTTCGATTTCGCGGCGCAAAAGCTGAACCTGGACGATGGACTTTGGAAGGTCCTGCGATATCCAGCACGCGAACTCATCGTGCACTTTCCCGTCAGCATGGACGACGGCTCCATAGAAGTATTCACGGGTTATCGCGTACAGCACTCGATCGCGCGCGGACCCGCCAAGGGCGGCATTCGCTATGCTCCGGACGTGACGCTCGATGAGGTGCGCGCCCTGGCCAGCTGGATGACATGGAAGTGTGCGGTGGTGAACATTCCCTTCGGCGGCGCCAAAGGCGGCGTGATCTGCGATCCGAAGAAGATGTCGATTGGCGAGTTGGAGCGCATGACTCGCCGCTACACAGCGGAACTGATCGAGTTCATCGGTCCGGAGAAGGACGTGCCGGCGCCGGACATGAATACCAACGAGCAGGTGATGGCGTGGATCATGGACACCTACTCCATGCACATGCGCCAGACTGTCACTGCAGTGGTTACAGGAAAGCCGCTGAATATCGGCGGATCGCGCGGACGCCGCGAAGCTACAGGACGCGGCATTGGTATTGTGTGCGATGAGGCATTGCGTTACCTCAACCTGCAACGCGACGGCTGCCGCGTCATCATCCAAGGCTTCGGCAACGTGGGATCTAATGCCGCGAAGTTAATGATGGACAAGGGCTACAAGATTGTCGGCATCGCGGAGTATGACGGCGGACTGTACAACACGAACGGGATCGACATTCATCAACTCGTCGAATACCGCCAACGGAATGGTACGGTGCTCGGTTTCAAGGGCGCGGAGGCAGCCGATCCGCAGGAGCTGATTCTCGAGGAGTGCGAAATCTTCATTCCCGCGGCGACAGAGAACGTGCTGACCAGCCGCAACGTGGACCGGCTGAAGGCGAAGATTGTCTGCGAAGGTGCAAATGGGCCGACGACCGCGGTGGCCGATGAGATCCTGGCTGACAAGAAGGTCTTCGTCATCCCCGACATCCTCGCGAACGCAGGCGGCGTGACTGCCTCCTACTTCGAGTGGGTGCAGGACCGGCAGGGCTACTTCTGGAAGGAGTCGGTGGTCAACGAGCAGCTGGAGAGCATCCTCGCTGAGAGCTTCGACGATGTTGTCCGCTATTCCGAGGCGCACGGAGTGAACAATCGCATCGCGGCCTACATGTTGGCCATCGATCGCGTTTCGTTCACCATCAAGCAGCGAGGCATTTACGCCTGACGAGGGTTGCCTGAAATCGAGAAAAGGAGGGCGTTTTCGCCCTCCTTTTCTCGATTTTCCGACATCTGGGGTTGACTCCATTTCCATTCTGCAGGCATCTTACGAAAAGATGATTCGCCCGTGTTTTCTCGTGATCGATCATGAATTCCCAGACAGTATTTCCACTCGCAAACTGGTGCTTGAAACGGCCAAATACAATGTGATCACCGCGTACAGCGGTAACGAAGCGATTGACACCTTCCGTCTTTTCCCGAATGTAAGCGGAATCGTGATGAATGAGGCAGTGACCGGCATGGATTGCGCCTCCCTGGTTAAGGAATTGCGTGCGATTCGCTCCGATGTTCTGCTGATCGTCACTTCGAGCCGCGGCGTTACGGACTGCGTAGTGGCCGACCACCAACTAGACAACTTCGATCCTGCCTCCCTGCTAAAGCTGCTTCGCAGGCTGGTTCCCAATCCGCTGGAGCACTATCTCTCGGAGTAGCCGGGACGCTCCAGCCGAATAGCCCTACGGGACAACACGCTGAAAATACAAGTCAGGCATAATGCTGGAAGGGCATCTGGAATCTTGCCCACGTGGCGTCCGCATGAACCTGCCCAACTCCATCACGATGAGCCGGATTGCGGGTGTGCCCCTGCTCATCTGGATGCTTTCTGCGAGCTTTCCATTTCGCGACGCATGGGGTGAACAGGAACTGATTGCTTCGGGCATCTTCATCCTGCTGGCGATCACGGATGGGGTGGATGGTTATCTGGCCCGCAAACGCGGGCAGATCACGACCATGGGAATGCTTCTTGATCCCTTGGCGGACAAGCTGATGATCTCGGCGGCATTCATCTCGCTGGTGGAGTTTACGCCGAGCATCATGAAGCCATGGATTGCGATCCTGGTGATCGGACGCGAGTTTCTGGTGAGCGGATTGCGTTCGATTGCGAGCGTCGAAGGGTTCACCATCCAGGCGAGCAATCTTGGCAAGCTGAAGACGATCGTGCAGATCGTCGCAGTGGTTGCGACGATTCTTGCCCATCGCTGGTACGAGTGGCAGTGGGGCTGGTACATCCTGCCGGTGCGGTGGACGGCTTACACCGCGATCTATTTCATGGTGCTGGTGTCGATCGTCTCGGCGGTGGACTACTTCCAGGCGTTCTGGAGGCAGATCGATCATTCTTCCTCCGACCGTCGCAAAGCGGGCGTTGTCATGCAACGCGACAAGAAGAATGCTGCTTCTGTCAATTGAGCGGCGAGGGTCATCGAGCGCGCACTTTCAATAGCCCATCACTCCAGACTGGAGTTGTGACCGCGATCTTCTCGAAGCTGGAAACGATCGCCGTGGCGCGAGGGATTGCGTTCTTCACAGATGGCAGCGACAAAGAGGCGTCGTGGCTGACAGCTGAGTCCCATACTTCGGTCACCCAGAGGACATCTTCGTCAGCGGAGTCCTTGGCGACCACGTAACTGAGACATCCCGCCATGTTGGACGCGCTCTCTTTCAGGATTTCGATCATCTCTTCGCGCCGGCCGCAAATCATGGCCATCTTCACAATCAATCCGTACATGCTGGTTGCCTCCCGTAAGTCCGCGGACCGCTCCTCAACTACGGAACGATGACAGCAGGGTTGGTGAATTTGTCGTTACGGATGGTCTGGAGCGCCTCATTTGCGCGTTCCAGCGGATACGTGGTGACGGTGGGTTTCAACCCGATTTTGGCGGCGATCTTCAGGAAGTCGCGCCCATCCTGACGCGTCATGTTGGCGACGCTGCGTATCTGTCGTTCACCCCAGAGCAGTGAATCGTAGTCGAACTCGGGAATGCGATCGAGATGGATCGCGTTGATGGCGAGGATGCCGCCCTTGGCGAGCGAGCGCAGAGCAGCGATCACGACCTCGCCAACGGGCGCGAAGGTGACGGCGCAGTCGAGTGCGACAGGCGGGAGGTCCGTGCCGCCGCCGACCCACTCGGCGCCGAGCGAGCGCGCGAGTTTCTGGTGTTGGGCTTCGCGTGTGGAGACGTAAACTTTGCAGTCCCATGCCAGCAGCACCTGAATGATGAGCTGCGCCGATGCACCAAATCCGAAGAGCCCTATGCGCTGGCCGCGCTTGACCTCGGCGACGCGCACGCTGCGAAACCCGATGATGCCGGCGCAGAGTAGCGGCGCGGCGTCATTATTGCTCAACTGCTCCGGCAGCACGGAGAGGAAGTCAGCGCGCGCTGTGGTGTATTCGGCATAGCCGCCTTGGTGAGTGTAGCCGGTGTAGGTGGGGTGATCGCAGAGGTTTTCTCGTTCGCTGAGACAGAAGGAGCATGTGCCGTCCGTGCCGCCAATCCAGGAGACACCGACGCGCGCGCCCTTCTTCAAGCCTGATCCGTTTGGTTCTACGACTTCGGCGACGATCTGATGACCGGGAATGACCCAGGGCAGGCGTGGGGACAACTCGCCTTCGACGATGTGGAGGTCCGTATGGCACACGCCACATGCGAGCACTTTGAGTAAAACTTCATTGTCCGCCGGTACCGGAATTGCCAGATCTTCGAGCTGCAGTGGGTTGGTGTCGACCGGGGCCGAAGTTCTGAGGACGGCTGCACGCATGCTGATTCCTCCGTCTGGGCTCATGATACGAGGGAACAAACCGCATGGAAGCTTGCGCGCCTTGAATTCCAGCGACTACATTGGCTGAGTACCTCGGTGGCCTTTGCCGTTCGAAGAAGAGGCCCTACTCACACTCCGTTCTCGCGAGGAGCATGGATGGAGGAGCTGCGAGCACTCACCAACGGTGTGCTTACGCTCGGACGCCATGCAAAGGAGACTGTGATGGAAACGACTCGCGACCGGAAGATCGATTACATCGAATTCAACTCTAGAGATTTAGAAGCGACCAAGGCGTTCTATGAGCGGGTGTTCGGCTGGTCGTTTGAAGACTAGGGCCGGATTACACAAGCTCTCGGATGGCCGCATTGCCGGCGGATTCAGGAGGGGTGAAACCGGAGGTTCATCGGGACCGCTAGTGGTCATTTTTGTCGACGAACTCGAGGCGGCGGAGCTACAAGTTCGAGCGGCGGGTGGAGTGATCACGAAAGAGCGCTTTTCGTTTCCGGGTGGATCGCGTTTTCATTTCCGCGATATCGCCGGTGGAAATGAGCTCTCATCCTGGCACGCCGAGTAGCGTCTCGGCGTGGAGCACATCTTCAAAAGCAACCAGAATGGAAAAGCCCGCCGATGATGATGGCGGGCTTTCTGGTTGTGCCTGGAGTTGCGGCTGATTAAGCGGGGATGCCTGGCGCGACGGGGTGAGGGCGCGTCAGCCGGTGGACGAAGTGGTATGGAGGCCAGGGGCCGGAGAGCTGCATCTGACAGTCCTTGAGCAGTTCGCGCGTGGTGGCGAACTTATTCTGGTATCGCTCCACGCATTTTGCGTCGATCAGATGCGAGATATCCAGCAGCATCTTGCCATTGTCCATGGTGCGGCAGGTGACCTCTTCATCCTGTGGCACGAAGAGGCGCTGCATCTGGACGGCGATGGCGCGACCCTTGGTCTGCCGCTCGCGTTGTCGGGCAGCGGTCTCACGCAGGTTGGAGAGGTATTCCTTGCCGACGCTCTCTCCTTTGTAGACAGCGCGGAGCGGCTGCGGAAGACAGCAGTCCTCGACCGCGACCTTGAGGTGCATTTCGGCTTTGCCGCGCAGGCGCTCTACATGCGTTGTGTATTGGCGTTGATTGGAGCGGATGGAGCGGCGGAGCGCTTCGTCATCGGAGAAGACGGTTCCGAAGCGGAATGGAAGAACAGTAGATAGTTTGAAGCAGTCACCGACCACGCGGGCGTGGTCTTTGGCGGCCTGTTGATCGAGATTTTCCTGCGGATTGTGTTCCGAAACGATGACTGCGAGATCACTGGCTGGGTAGAGGAAGATCTGATTCCCTGAGATGCCGGTTAAGGATTGCATTGGTACCGGTTTGCGGTGGCGGGCTAATTCAGGGAAGGCTTGTTTTTCACTAATGCAGTAGGCGTACCACGCCATAGAGAATGTCACTCCATTGACGCTGGCGGAAAATCACCAGTTGATTAACCAATATCCTTGCGATAAGGCGACTGCGCTTGCCCTGGCGCGCCTGCATATATAGGGCTGCACCGAACTTACGGCACATCCTAGACCCCGCATGACACGACTGGCAACTGCGAAAGGCCACCCGCGCGACGCTTCATTCCCGAATGCGGTAATACCGCGATTCGCTTATGTCGTTGTAAACGTTACCAGTCCAATAGCGGAGCAGGGATGAAATGCGTACGCAAAATAAATTTAAACGTGCGACATGCGGAAGAGGATGAGCGCGCTGAGCGTAGTGAGGGCCACTAAAAGGAAAAGAATGGCGAAAAAAAGTCCCTTCAGCAATCCGGCGAGTGAGCGGAATGTTTTGGCAAGCTCTTGCTGTTCGCGATGGATGCTCTCGATGCCGGAGGCGACACGGTCCAATCCGTCATGGTGTTTCATGAGGATTCGCTCGATCTCTTCGCCCTGACTTGCCAACTGGGAGCGCAGACCGCGGCTCTCGATCTGGATTTCGCCGAAGCGACGATCGACCGTGGAAAGGTCAGCGCACCGGGCCGGCTCGGCAACGGCTACGCCGGTAAGGACGGGCAACAGCTTCGCGGCATAGGGCAGCAAAGCGCGGAGTTGCGACAGCGAGCGAAGATTGGGCAAAGGGAAGTTCCTTCGATTTAGCAGAGTCGAGGGGAGTAGCCCAGCAGAGGAAGGCTATCACCCAAGATTTGCTGCAGAGCCGATTCCCTCTTGATCAGAGCCGATATGCCGGGCGTGTCGCTCCGGCTCAGGCGGTTTTTGCGGCCTGTCCAGTCTGTTGCTGCAGCTCATGGATTACGACGCGGCGCATGTCTGCCTCCGGGGCGGGTTTGCCGGTCCATATCTCGAACTGCCGCGCCCCCTGGTGGACGAACATCTCGAGGCCAGGAATGACGGCGATGCCCTTTTCGTGGGCCATGCGGAGCAAGGGCGTTTCAACTGGGTTGTAGACCATATCGAAGACCAGCCGTGCGCGCAGCTCATCGGGCTCAAGAAGAGTAGTCACTTTGCTGCCGTGCATGCCGGCGGGGGTCGCGTTGAGCACGATGTCGAAGTCAGTTTTGGTCAATTGCTCGCGCTTGAAGACCTTCGCCTTGGCCTGCGTGGCAAGTTCCTTCGCGCTCTCCGGTGTTCGATTGAGGATGTAGACCTCTGCACCTTTTTCCTTAAGTCCAAACACGGCGGCCCGCGCGGCACCGCCCGCGCCGAGCACCAGCACGCGCGCACCTTTGAGCGAGAGGCGGCGCTCGAGCGGTCCAATAACCGCGCTGACGTCGGTGTTAAATCCGAAGAGGCGACCATCCGGTCCGCGCACGATCGTGTTGCAAGCGCCGATGCGGGTGGAGAGCTCATCCATGCGGGCGAGCGAAGGCAGGATCTCCTGCTTCAGCGGCATGGTGATGGCGAGGCCGGCGAGCGGGATGCGGTCCACCAGCGTGAGCAGATCGGTGATTTTCGCAGTTTCGAGAGGCACGAAGACGGCGTTGACCCGCTCGCGACGAAAGGCAGTGTTCAGCATGAGGGGCGAGAGCGAGTGCGCGATGGGATGGCCGGCAACGCCATAGACCCGGGTGGCGGCGTCGATATCTTCGAAGCGATAGAGCGAGCGCAGTGTGTCGAGGCTCATCTGGCCGGGCGCGGTCTCTTCGCCGGCGGCCGTCGAGGCAAAGGTAAACGCGCTGCCCGCACGGGGGGCAAGCAGGCGGCTCACTATGCCGGGCTGGCCCATCGCCATCGCGATCATGTTGGTGCTGTCGCCGTGCTGCTTCAACAGATCGAGCACGGCAAGATTATCCGTGAGAGAACGTGCCGTGGAAACGATCTTGTAGAACTCAGGATCGAGCCGCTGCATCCGCTCAAAGGCCTTCTCCAGGCTCCGAGTATGGGAGAAGTCGTGATAGCTCAGGATGAGGGCGGCGCCGCTCGCACGCAGACGTTTCCAGTCGGCTGGTCGCATGGTCTCGGCGGATTCGATCTCGACGTCGATGAGTTGGCAGCCGGCTTTCGCGGCACCTTCGAGAATCTCGGCCTGTTCGAACAACTCCCCGACAAAGTGCCCGCCACCTTCGGTGCGGCGGCACGTCGCTATGACGGTGACGTGGCGGTTGGTGGAGGTGAAGGAGCGGAGTTTCGGCAGGATGGCCTGGGGTTTGTTGAGGGTGTCCAGGCGCAGCTCGATGAATGGGTTGTTGTCGGAGATTTGTTCGGCGCGGGCCAGCAATTCATTCGCAGTTGCGCCGTTGACGGAAACGCAAATCCTGCCCATGCGCGAGCGGAGCTGATGGGCGGCAATGGCTGGAGTCGTAGAGGTCATGCGAAGGTCATGCCTGAATTGCGAAATGGTAACCAGCACCTGCACTTAGTTGCAAGGTGTTCTCTGCATTTAACCTTTTGTTAGAGGAACGGATTCGAGAATGAATGTTACAGATGCAGCAAATTCGAGCCGCCATGCCTGGAGCCTGGCCGATACCCCGGAAGTAACTCCGGAGAGTCTGGAGAGCTGGGGGACCGCCCGCCTGTCCGCCCATCAGGCCAGCCTGGCCCGGTTGCTGGCAGCCGAAGAGCGAACGCTTGCGGCCACATGGCGGGCCTATGACGACGCTATCGCGGCGCTGGGACAGGCGGGTTCAGAGTGCGGGCTGCTGGATAGCGTACACCCCAGCAAGCCGGTGCGGGACAAGGCGCAGCAACTCGCGCAGCGCGTCGCCCAGGCGGCGACGGCGCTCTCACTGAACCAAGAGGTGTATCGGGCGTTGGCCTCCGTCGATGCGAGCCAGGCGGACGAGGCGACACGGCACTATGTGGAGCGGACGCTGCTGCAGTATCGACTGGCCGGCGTGGACAAGGACGATGCGACGCGCGCCAAACTGCGTGAGCTGCAGGACAAGGCGACGCTTCTGGGCCTGACCATCGGACGCAATGTGCAGGAGGGCGGCCTCAAGGTGGAGATCGCGGACCTGAGCGAGTTCGAGGGGCTGCCGGAGGACTTCCGCCAAAACCATTTGCCGGACGATTCAGGCAAGGTGGTGCTGACGACGGATTATCCGGACTACCTGCCCGTGATGACCTTTGCGACGAGTGACGCATTGCGGAACCGCATGTTTCTGGCCTACAACACGCGTGCATTTCCGGCGAACCGCGAACTGTTGCTGGAGCTCTTCCGGACGCGGCACGCGATCGCGAAGCTGCTTGGCTTCGCCACCTGGGCGGACTTTGCCACTGCGGACCAGATGATCGGCTCGGCGGGAGCCATGAAGCGATTTTTGGAGCGGCTGGAGGCGGCGACGCGCGCAGGTGCGCAGCGCGAATACGGGATCATCTTTGACTTTGCGCGCAGCCAGAGACCAGGGCTGGAGGCGATTGACGCAGCCAGCCGCGGTTACTGGCTGGAACAGTATCGCCGTAAGGAGTTCGCGTTCGATTCCCAGGCGGTGCGGCCGTATTTTCCCTATGCACAGGTCGAGGCGGGCGTGCTGGCGACGGCGGCGCGGCTGTTCCGAGTGGAGTTCCGGCCCGCTGAAGATGCTGAGGTGTGGCATCCGTCAGTGTCGGCGTGGGATGTGTTCGATGGCGAGAAGCGAGTAGGGCGGTTCTACCTGGACATGCATCCGCGCGAGGGGAAGGACAAGTGGTTCAGCGCCGCGCCGCTGGTGCCGGGGATCGCGGGGCGTCAGATTCCGGAGGCTGCGCTGATTTGCAACTTTCCCGGCGGGGATGACAAGGGTGAAGATCCGGGTCTGATGCAGCACTCGGATGTGGTCACTTACTTCCATGAGTTCGGCCATCTGATGCACGCCATTCTCGGCGGGCAGCAGCAGTGGGCGGGCATCAGCGGCATTGCTACGGAAGGCGATTTTGTTGAGGTGCCGTCGCAGATGCTGGAGGAGTTTTTCCGCGATGCGAAGCTGTTGCAGACGTTTGCGCGTCACTACCAGACAGGCGAGCCGATCCCTGTGGAGCTGGTGGCGACGATGAACCAGGCGGGCGCGTTTGGGCGCGCAGACTGGGTGCGGACGCAACTCTTCTACACGAATTACGCGCTCGATGTGCACGATCGCGATCCGGATGCGCCAAGCGCACCGCTCGATCTGGACGCGCTACTGCGCGCTGACTATGAGCGCTTTCTGCCGTACCGCTGGATCGACGGTAACCGCATGTATGCGAGCTTTACGCATCTGTGCGGCTACTCGTCGAACTACTACACGTACCTCTACGACAAGGTCATTGCGATCGATTTCTTCAATCAGTTCGATCGCGACGCGCTCCTGGAGGGTCCGGCGGCGATGCGGTATCGCAAGGCGGTGCTGGACCGGGGCGGTTCGGCGCCGGGACGCTCAATGGTGCAGGGATTCCTGGGTCGCGACGAGAGCATGGAAGCCTTTGAGGAGTGGATTGGAGAGGCTTTAGCAGCGGTTTAGAGAGCTATTTCTGGTCTCGAAAAAGGCCTTTGCGAGCACATTTCGGGTGCGGTTTGTCGTGTGCAAATGGGCGATTATGAACCACTTATGGTGCAAATATGAGGTGAACAGTCGTTCACCTCTTTTTCGTCTCCTCTTGAGCGAGGAAAGGGCTTGACAAGTTTCACTCTGCGGAGCAGAGTGGTCTGCATAGATACTCTGTTCCGCAGAGTACTCTTCGAGGAGGCTAATAATGAGTCACGCCGAGAGCTTCTGTATCGAGCGGGTCCGGGGCGCGAGTATCGGGGCCACAATCTTTGGCGGCTTTGGGGCAGCGTGGCTGGCGATGGGGATGACGGGCGCGGGTGTGTCGGTGCCAGTGGCCCTGGCGGTGGTGATGCCGGTCTTTGCGCTGATCGCCGGACTCGGAGTGGCGGCGCGACGGCGGCTGCCAAGGATTGCCTGCGAAGAGACGCTCGAGAAGAAGCAGAGGATGCGGGCCTTTGCCGTGGTGAATGTTGTGCAATGGGTCGCAATCTTGGGAACAGTCAACCTGCTGCGCAACCTGCATTTGGAGGGCTGGATTGTCCCGGCGATTGTGTTGATCGTTGGAGCGCATTTCCTTCCGCTGGCGTGGATTTTTCAGGCACCGCAGCACCGCGTTACGGGTGTTGCACTGATGCTGGCCGCGGCGATGGCGCTGGTGTTGCCCGCCACAGTGCGCGATGTGGTGGAGTGCGTTGCGGCTGGGCTGGTTTTGTGGGTGAGCGCGGCGGTCGCGCTCTACACCGCATTCCGGAGGGCGCCTCGGTCGCGATGGGCCGCGCAGGCCAGTCTTTAGAGGGGAACGCCATGGATGCCGCCGTGACGAACGCGCAGACGAAAGCAGCAACGTCGTCAGTTGCAGAAGACGACCGATGGATGCTGGCAGCTTTTGGTGTGCTGGCCTACATGATCTCGAATGTGTTGCACGAGGGCCTGGGACATGGAGGTGTGGCGTGGCTTTCCGGTGCGCGGCATATCACGGTCACGTCGACGTACATGGATGCGGGCTTCGACACGCGCTGGAGTCTGGCGGCGGGGACGCTGGTCAATCTTGTGTTCGGTGTGCTGGGGCTGGCTATGCTGCGCAGCATGCGGCGCGCCGGGGTGTCGCTGCGGTTGTTTCTGTGGTCATTCACTGCGTTCAACCTGCTGCTCGGCACGGGGTATTTTCTCTTCTCCGG